>Ga0209253_10001558_pt1 | contig 20160 bp, 12 predicted proteins | sample FrelakmetBRP12BR_FD_187145 | JGI IMG/M metagenome (GOLD analysis project Ga0209253, IMG submission 187145) | Freshwater lake sediment microbial communities from the University of Notre Dame, USA, for methane emissions studies - BRP12 BR (SPAdes)... | ecosystem: Environmental > Aquatic >... | reverse complement strand
GCGGGGTTGCAGTGACGCCCGCCTGCCCGTGACCGCCCCTTCATGAGCTCGCCCCCTTCGTCCCGGCCCGTTCCTGCTCGATAAAGGTCACCGTAAACTGTGTTCCGCCGCTTCGCGTCACCGTCAATGTCCCTCCCAGTTGCCGCGTAAGCGTGTTTACCAGCTGCAACCCGAGTGACTCGGCCGTCTCCGGGTCGATGTTCCCGGGCAGCCCGATGCCGTCGTCCGCAATAGTCAGCCGGTGGTTCTCCCCTTCCCGGGCCAGGCGGATATCCACTCTTCCGCGTTCCCTGCCGCGAAAGGCATACTTCAGCGCATTGGTGACAAGTTCGTTGATTATCAGTCCGCACGGGATCGCCGTGTCGACGGTCAGGAACACGTCTTCCACGTCCACCGCCAGCATGATCGGCGTCGTGTCGGTCCGGTATGTGTGAAACAGGCTTGTGGTCAACCGGTGGGCATAGTCCGCGAAATCGATGCGGGAAAAATCGTCCGACTGGTAGAGTTCTTCGTGGACAAGGGCCATAGACTTCACCCGTGTCTGACTCTCTCTCAGTATGTTTGCCATGTCGTCACTGGCGAGTTTCGAGGCTTGGAGGCTGAGCAGACTGGAAATGACCTGGAGGTTGTTCTTGACCCGGTGGTGTATCTCTTTGAGCAGCACTTCCTTTTCACGAAGGGAAGCACGGAGCTGCGCTTCCACGCGCTTGCGGCGGGTAATTTCGCGGGCAACGCCGACCAGTGCCACAGGTTCTCCCTGATCATTCCGGACCGTAGAGGTCCAGAGCTCGATGGGAAAGACTTCACCGTTCTTGCGCACATTCTGCACTTCGCCGGTCCACCCTGCATCACGGGTCGCGGTACGGATCTGCTCGGTGAGATCGGAAGAGAAATCCGCCGGCCACAGAAGCCGGACATTCTTTCCTATCATCTCCTCTTCGGCGAAGCCGTACATCTCCACCGCCGCCTGATTCACAAACAGAACCGTATTCTCCAGATCGGTGATGATAAAAGCATCTCTGGCGCAATTCAGCGTGAAGGCAAGGAGCCGCAGTTTTCGTTCCGCCTGTTGCGCCTCCTGTTTCGCCATTTCCTGGTCCGTAATATCTTCGGCGATTACCAGGATGCCCAGTACGTCTTCCTGCTTTCCGGCCTGTGGCGACAGGGCGATACGCAGGAGGCGGGATGAGCCATCTTTGCGGATCACCGGGAAGACCCGTGAACCCGATCGGTGCCCGGCAACGACTCCCTGAGAGAGGGAAAGCAGCGCCGCATGTTCCGAGGCGGCCCCGGGAGGAAGGAGCGAGACAAAAGTACGGTGACCGACCATTTCTTCCGATGTGAAGCCGAGAATGTGTTCCGCCCCGGTGTTCCAGTAGAGGATCCGGCCCAGCTGATTGACGCTGATGATAGCAACCGTGGTGGAACTCTCGAGAATCTGCCGGAGAAACTCGACGGTGCTGCGCAGCGTCTCTTCCAGTTGCCGGCGGTCGGTTACGTCGCGCGAAGAGAGGGCCAGACGGGTAATCCGACCGGAAGGATCGCTTACCGGATACAGGTGGTGCTCGTAAAACTTCCCATCCTGCGTATCTTCAAAACGGAACGGACTCCGGGTGCGAATCACCTCGGCGGTCGCGGCCTGCCGGGAAGCGGCAAGGGCCGGCGACAGATACGTGAACACCGAAGTGCCAAGGGCGGCTGCATCGGACAACGCGGCCGCCGCCTGATTTCGTGCAAGGAGCGTTCCCTGCACATCAAACAAATACGCCGGGTCGGTTGAACTGTTCAACAGTGCGTGAGACGTTTCTTCGCCCAGCCGCAATTCATACCGGTAGCGTCGCCGGCGGACAACCAGCACCGCAAGAAGCCCGATGGTTGAAAGGGCAAGCACGATGACCGGCAGAAGGAAAAAGGGGCGGAGGTACACCGGCGGTTCAATCGTAAACGAGAGCCGGTGCCCGCGGCTGTCAAATCGTCCGAAGGGGTCTTTGACCTGAATGAAGAATACATGACCGCCGGAGGGCAAACGCGAGACGACCGTTTCGCGCACAGGTGCCCAGGAACTCCACGGGCCATCGTCAATCCGGTAGCGCACATGCAATCCCGCCGCAGGACTCTCCCCCCACCAGGCCACACTCCGCCAGCTGATGTGGATTCGCCCCGGTTCAATCACCGGGTCGTTAAAGACGATCTTGGGGAGCGGGGCGCGGTCAGAAGGAAGCAGCAGGACAGCAGTGCCGTTGCCGCTCGTTCCCAGCAGCACGCGGTCGGCGAGCGGCAGCACGGGCCAGAGACCCGTGTAGGTCAGCCCGGACGAGTAGTCGAACGACGTCCACGCACCCTCGGCGTATGCAGTCAAACCACCGCGTGTGGCGATCCAGAGGACGCCTCTGGCGTCCATCTTGATGTCCCAGACAAGGTCGCTGGCAAGCCCATCAAGTGCAGAATAGTAGCGCAGTCTGCCCCCCTCCAGACAACCCAGTCCGTGCACCTGATCGCCGAACCAGACCCGTCCGTCCCGATCGACCGCCAGGGTAAAGACGCGGTTCCCCCGCAATCCCTCGCGTGTGGACCAGTGACGCCATGTGCCGTTCGAGAAGAGGCTCAAACCCTGGTTGGTGCCAAACCAGAGCGCGCCGTCACGCCCCTCGGCCATCGCATAGGTGCCCGAACAGAGTGGAGCATGTTCTCTTCCCCACACGGCAAACTCCCCCCGCGAATACAGAAGCACTCTCTCCCCGAGAAACCAGAGTCGCCCCGATCCGTCCTTCGCTACCCGATGATAATACAGCTCCCGCAGGCCATCCGCCGCGCCAAACCGTTTCCAGGATACCCCATCCCAGCGGAAGGCGCCCGTGAATGACCGACCGCTCGTCACCCATACATTCCCGTCATGATCTTCTCCCAGTCCCGTCACGCTCCCCAGCTGTATGCCGTTGACCGAGGCAATCTCGGTCATCTTACCGTCGGCCCGGCGCACCTGCAACCCGTTGCCGGTGGCAATCCATATGGATCCGGTGGAGTGTCGGAGAAACTCATGGACGATGGCCCCTTGCGGGGTGCTGGCGGGATTCCAGTACTCCCACCGGTTCGAGGAAAGACGGCAGAGGTGCAGTCCCGTCGGCCCCCCCGCCCAGAGATCGCCGTTCGGCCGGAACTGGAGGAACACCGATCCGACCAGCGGAAGAGGAACAGGATTCAGCCGTTCAACGCGGTCGGGTGTGGACACACGCACCCCGCCGGTCTCTTCCAGCAGCAACACATCACCTTCCGGAGTGGTCAGGACAGCGGTCGGAGCGGGGGAAGGTTTTTCGGGAATGTGCACGGCCCCGCGTCCACGTTTCCACTTCCACAGGCCCGCCTGGTCACGGGGCAACACCACCCATGCCGCTCCGTCTCCGCGGGCATTTTCCGAGACACCGCCCGCAACAAACGGCGCGTCCGTGACACTGATAAGCGGCTCCCACGCACGGCCGTCGAACACGAAAAGACCTGTGCTGCTCGTGACGAGGGCGCCGCGTGTCACACGCTGGACTCCCGTGAGGCGTGCACCCTGCTGTGCAAGTGGAAACGGGAGTGACCTCAGTGTGCTGTCCTTGAGGAGGAAGAGCGCACCACCGGCATTCAGGAGCAGCACCTGACCGTCAGGAAGGGAAACAGCAGCTGTGAAGGGCGAACCGGAGCGGTCTCCGGTGAGGAGCATCTCGAGAAAAGAGTGCCGGGCCGACCGGTATGCCCGCCCGCCGGCAAAGACCAGGAGAGTGCTGTCACGAGCGGCAATGACGGCGCCCGCAGACCCGGCAGGCAGGCCCGACTCCGGTCCGGCGGCACGCCAGAGATACCCGTCATACCACGAAAGCCCGTTACCTGTCTGCACCCACGTATCGCCGGAGGGGAGTTCGACAATCGCCAGAATACGATGTGCGGGAAGGCTGTCCTCCGTGGTAAATGTTGTCCACCGCCACGCATCATTCAGCCGGTCAATTCCCGGACGAGCCGGTGCAGAGGAGAGAGCGATCACCATGACGCACGCGCACAGACGTAACCGCACGTTACAGCTCCAGTGGGAAAGTGATAGAGAATGTTGTGCCACGGTCCCGGATCAGTCCGATGGTGCCGTTAATTTGCAGTGTCAGCGTGTTGATGAGCTGGAGCCCGAGTGTTTTGGTGCTCCGGAAATCGATCTCCCGCGGGAACCCCACGCCGTTGTCCGCAACGGTGAGCTCCGCGGATGTCTCATTCGTGAGGGTGAGGCTGACATCGATCTGCCCCGCCGCTCCGCCGGGAAATGCATACTTGAGCGCATTCGACACAAGTTCGTTCACGATCAGCCCGCAGGGGATTGCCGTATTCACCGGAAGGCTGAGACTCTTCACGTGGATCTTGACCTCCACATGCGGAATGTTGTACGAGCGCGCCAGAAACCCGACAAGCGACCGGAGGTATTCGCCGAAGTCGATTCGTGCAAGGTTTTGCGACTGGTAGAGACGTTCGTGAACGAGCGCCATCGACCGGATGCGGTTCTGGCTCTCGCGGAGGAGTTCCAGAATGCGCTCATCCTTGACCCCCACGGCCTGCATGTTCAGCAGACTGGAGATCACCTGAAGGTTGTTCTTGACCCGGTGATGGATCTCCTTCAGGAGGACCTCCTTTTCCTTGAGCGATGCGGCAAGCTGAGCTTCAGCGCGCTTGCGTTCGGTGATATTGGTCATGGTTCCGAGCATACGGGCGGCCTGCCCGCTCTCACCCTTGAGAAACAGGCCGTTGTCAAACACGTCTACATAGGTGCCGTCTTTGTGACGGAACCGGTATTCAATCTGATAACGGGAGCAGTCCCGGATCGCGCGGTCGAGCTCGTTCACCGCCCGTTCCCGATCGCCGGGATGTATCAACTCTTCCCACTCGCGTATCGTAAAACGCTGAAACTCTGAGGCCGTATATCCGATAACACCGGCGAAGGCACCGTACCATTGGATCCGTCCGGTGGGGATATCATAGTCATACACCAGTTGCCCTGTTTGCTCGGCAACAATGCGGTACCGTTCCTCGCTGAGCTGCAGTTCATCCTCGGCCGCTTTCCGGTCGGTGATGTCACGTCCGACCACCTGGATTTCCGCCACGAGGTGACGAGCATCGAGAATTGCCGCCGCAGTCCAGTTCAACCATCGACGCTGCCCGTGAGAATCGACCCACCGGAAATCCATCTCCCGGGTGGTGCGCCGGGCGTCCACTTCGAGCAATGGTGCCAGCGTCGGTTCCCGTCCGTCGCCGCTAAAGAGACGCACCAGATTTTCGCCGGCCAGATCTTCCTGGGAACGGCCCAGAAGGACGCAGAACGCGTCGTTCACAAACGAGAGGGTTCCCTCCGGCAACAGGCGCGCAATCAGTTCGGTTTGCTGCTCGACGACGGCACGATACCGTGCATCCCGTGATTGCAGCTGCCTGACGTATTCACGTTTCCGCCGGAGATACGTCTGCGTGACAGCGCCGAGCAGAAGGAACAGGACCGCAATGGGGATGACGAACCAGAGGCGGTAGTAAAACGGGGGCAACGTCTCGAAGGTAAGCAGACTCCTTTGCCGGGGAACCTGCCCCACCAGCCCCTTCGACTGAACTTCGATGGTATGTACGCCGAACGAAAGATCGCGGACCGTCATCGTGCGCAATTGTCCCCAGAGGGACCAGGTCCCCTCATCGATACGGTACCGCGTTTGCACATCGGCGGACGGAATTTCCGCCCACGGGGCATGTGTTCGCCACGAGATCACCGTTTCGTCACCCCGCGTCACAGGTTCTGCAAACGCCACGATGGGTGCAGGCTTCTCCAGCAGAGCATAATGCAGGACGGAAATGCCCGAGCCGCTGGTGCCGCAATACAGAGAGTTCCCGCGGGCCAGCAGGGGCCAGACATATGGGCTGGCCAGTCCGTGCTCGGGACCGAGACCCGCCCAGACTCCATTGTTGAAGCAGGCAATACCTTCCCGTGTCGCGACCCAGAGTTTTCCGTCCGCACCCACTTCAAGATCCCAGATGGCATTGCTCGGGAGCCCGTCGGCCGTCGTTACATAACGGGGTTGGCCCAGGGTGTCTATGTAGCCGAGCCCGTCATACTGATGGCCAAACCAGACGCGGTTGCCTGCGTCGACTGCCAGTGTAAACACTCTGTTGGAGGAGAGTCCGTTCTTGACATTCCAATGGGTCCATGTTCCCCGGTCCCACCGGCTGAGACCGCCCAGCGAGCCGAACCAGAACACCCCCGAGGAGTCCTCCGCTATCGCATACACACGCCCGCTGGGAAGTCCTTCACTCACGCCAATATGCGTGAATCGCGAACTGTCATACACGAAGGCGCCGTTTTCAAGCTCGGGTTCGATGCCGGGCGCTGCCGAACTCATCGTGAGAAACCAGAGCCGTCCACGCCGGTCAGGCATGATACGGTGGATACGCTCGGCAGGAAGCCCCTCCGGGGCGCCGAAATGTTTCCAGACGCGTCCATCCCACCGGTATGCCCCGGGAAACGTCGCACCGCTGCTGATCCATATGTGTCCCGACCGGTCCTGTGCAAGTCCCGTCACGACACCCAGTTCTTTCCCGTCAATACGATCGATGTGGCGCCGCAGCGTTCCGCCGGAGAAGATGAGGAGACCCTGGGAGGTCGCCGCCCAGAGAGTGCTGTCAGCCATATACCGGAGCTCGTTCACGGAGTTCGCCTGGGGCGTGACGTCCGAACGGAGGGTTGACCAGAGAGTGGAGGTGATCCGGCAAAGATAGAGCCCCCGGTCTTTTCCGATCCAGAGATCGCCGTTCGCCCTGAACAGAACGATGCGGGCGTTCAACATCTCCGGCGGAGGGGAGGAAAGTATGTGCCAGGAACCGTGCTCACGAACCTGCAGCTCTCCGGAGTTTTGCGCCAGCACCATCGTGCCGTTGGGGGCGATATCGATCGATGTGCTGATCATTTCCGGCCCCACTGATCTGTATGTTTTCTGACCGGATCCCTGCCATTCCAGAAGGCCCTGTTTTGCAGTGACACGTATGGTTGCGGCGCCGGCACCGTGCTGGTCTTCGGTGATACTGGTCAGGACGAGATAGTCGTTCGGGGTCCGGTGGAAGGGCTCCCACCTGCCGGCTTTCAGGCGAAACAGTCCGGTGGGCACATCCAACCATATCCCTCCCCCCTTGGTGGCGCTGAGGCCGAAGGGATGATCCGGGAGACGATACGTCAGAGGATCTTCAAACGGGGAGGGAAACCGCTCCAGGGAATCCCCTCGCATGACATACAGGAGGGAATCCGATTGCAGAAGAATGCGCCGGTCGGGGAGTACTGCGGCACGCCGGACACGCACATCGGCACCGTTCAAGCGCGGGTGGAGCGGATGACCCCCGGTCTTGGTGATCCGGTACATGCGCGGAGGAACAATGAAGAGCATCTCTTCGCCGTCGGCGACGAGACGGCCCCTGCCATACATGGCCGCAGAGAGTGAATCCACCTGCGGGGAAATCCAGCGAAAGCCGTCGAACCAGGCAACGCCGCCCCGCGTCTGGACCCACACATTTCCCCCGCGAGTCTCGAGGATGCCGCCGACCTCGGACGAGGGAAGGCCGTCAGCAATATCGAAGTGCGTCCACCGCCATTCGTCCCGGACCTGCGGCAACTGCGCCTGGAGGGGCGGGGCAATCCACGGAACAAGAAACGCCCATGCGGCGGCACACCAAAGCACACGAGTCCGGGTACATTTCCTCACGCTCACCTCGTCTGTCTCCTTCCCCGGTTGATGCTGATCATTCGCGCGGCTGTTTGAGATCCAGCCCGATCAATACGGTATGGCAATTACGGTTCCGGATCAGTCACGGCGAACCGTGCCTGCGGCCAACGCAGCCCCGACAATTCCCGCCTGATTGTACATCAATGCTGCAACGAGTTCAGCTCTGGTCTTGATGAACGGAAAGAACTTGTCCGCCTTCCTGCTCACACCCCCGCCGAGGATGATGAGGTCGGGCCAGACCAGCTCTTCGACAGCGTGCAGATACACGTCCAGCCTCTTACCCCATTTTTCCCACGTGAGCCCTTTTTCCTTGCGCACACGGGCTGACGCCCGTTGCTCCGCGATTTTCCCGTTCAGTTCGATCTGCCCCAGCTCCGTATTCGGCACCAGACGGCCGTCCACAAACACGGCGGATCCAACGCCGGTACCCAGCGTGAGCATCAGTACCACACCTGTGCGGCCTTTCCCCGCGCCGAAACGCATTTCCGCCAGTCCTGCGGCATCGGCATCATTGAGCACGGTCACCGGACATTCGCACTCTAACGAGTAGAGTTCGGGGGCCTTCACGCCGACCCAGGATTTGTCCAGGTTGGCAAGCGCCATCACCCTCCCCTCTTTGATCGGGCCCGGCATGCCGCATCCCACGGGACCCGACCACTTGAAATGCCGGACGATCCGTGCGACGACACGCGCCATGGCTTTCGGCGTCGCCGGACCGGGTGTGGCCAGCCGGTATCGTTCGGAGACCAGCCGGCCTGTGGTCACATCCACCAGGGCCCCTTTGATGCCGCTGCCTCCGACATCGATCCCGAGAACCTGCCGCTTCCTGGTTCGTCTCATTATGCCGCTCCTTCCGGGGGAGTGCGAAGAATCATGCAAACGTTTCTTTCTTCCTGGCGAGATTCGCGTAAAGCCCGTCAAACGATTTTTCAAACGCTGCCACCCCTTCTTCTTCAAGTGTCTGCAACGCACGCGTGAGGTTAATACCGGCGCCGGGCAAAAGGTCCAGAAGGCGGCGGGCCTCCGCAAGATCCCGTTCAATCGTGAGTTCAGGGCGGCCATGATCGAGAAAGGCCGCATACGTTTGAGGAGGAACGGTGTTCACCGTGTGCGGCCCGATCAGGGAGTCAACGTACAGCAAATCGTGATACGCGGGATTCTTTGTGCCGGTGCTTCCCCACAGGGGGCGCTGCGGAACGGCACCTGCGGATCCCAGCACGGCAAATCGCGGCGAAGCAAAGATCTCCTTGAACGCCTGATAGATCATCTGCGTGTTCGCGACCGCCGTCCTTCCCCGCAATCCGCCAAGGCGTGCCGCCTCACCCGGATCACCCTGGCCGTCAATCAACGTTTCCAGTTGGGCGTCCACAAGCGTGTCAATACGGCTGACAAAGACGCTGGCAACGGAAGCAATGTGACCGAGCGGGTTCCCATCGCGCAAGCGCTGCTCCAAGCCGGTCTGGTAGACATCGGCGACTTCACGATACCGTGTCTCCGAGAAAATGAGTGTGACGTTGATATTGATCCCGGCGCGGATCGCCCGGGCAATCGCCGGAAGGCCTTCACGGGTGGCGGGAATTTTGATCATCGTGTTGGGCCGCCCGACCCGTGACCAGAGTTCCATGACTTCGGCGATCGTCCCCTCCGTGTCCCGCGCCTTCGCGGGAGTCACTTCAATGCTGACGTAGCCGTCCCGCCCGCGGGTCCGGTCATACACCGGACGCAGCACATCGGCTGCAGCGCGGATGTCATCCACCATCAGCGCCTGGATCAGACCGGCAACATCAATGCCGGGATCGGTTCTGACAAGCGCACGAATCTGGTCGTCATATTCCGCACTGCCCGAGATCGCCTTGTCAAAGATCGTCGGATTGGAGGTCAGCCCGAGCAAACCCTCGTCCACCATCCGCTGAAGCTCTCCCCGGCGGAGAATCGCGCGGCTGATGTTGTCGTACCAGATGCTCTGGCCCAGCTGTTCAAGCTTCTGCAATACATTCATCGTTTCTTCCTTGCGAGTTCAACCGTCGATCTCTCCGCGGCGTGCCCGCTGTCCCGCAGCAACCGTGCGGCGCGAAGCTGCCCCTGCTCTCTACCGCTGCAGTCGCTCCATCTCGATCACCTTGTGCAACCTGCGCACGTGCCTGTCATCGTATGAAAATGACGCGCCGAGGAACGCGTGAATGACATCCAGGGCGAGCGCGCTTCCCACAACGCGGGAGCCGAGACAGAGCACGTTGATATCGTCGTGTTCCACTCCCTGATGAGCGGAGTAGGTATCGTGACAGAGCCCGGCGCGCACCCCCTTGATCTTGTTCGCCGCGACGGAAGCGCCCACACCGCTGCCGCACAAGAGAATACCGCGGTCGGCCTGCCCGTTGGTCAGGGCCTGTCCGATTGCACGCGCGGCGTCCGGGTAATCGGAAGGCTGTTCATCATGTGTGCCGAAATCGATCACCTCGATTCCCTCTTCTTGCAGCCGCCGGGCCACCAGCTGCTTGAGGTCAAAACCGGCATGGTCACCTGCGAGCGCTACTTTCATACGAGCATCCTTTTGGCTGCCTGGACAATGGCATCTGCGGTGATACCAAAACCCTGGAAGAGGGTTTCCACGGGCGCTGACGCGCCGAAGGTCGACATGCCGATGAACACGCCGTCCATGCCGATATACCGTTCCCACCCGAGCTGCATCCCCGCTTCAACGGCCACACGCGCCCTGACGTTCGGCGGAAGGACTGCGTCCCGGTACTCTTTCGGCTGGCGCTCGAACAACTCCCATGAGGGCATGTTCACCACACGGGAAAGGATGCCTTCGGCGGCAAGGCGCTCGTGTGCCTGAAGGGCGAGCGCGACTTCCGAGCCGGTCGCCAGCAACAGCACACCCGGCTGATCCGCTCCGGTAAGCACGTATGCGCCCCGCGTGAGACTCTCCGCCGGTGCGTAACGTCCGCGGTCCAGAACCGGAAGCTTCTGCCGCGTCAATGCCAGCACCACCGGCCCCTTGCGGTACTCCAGCGCGAACTTCCAGGCCGTCGCTGTTTCGGTGGCATCGGCCGGACGAATCAGAATGAGTCCGGGCATGGCCCTCAACGAGGCAAGGTGTTCAACCGCCTGATGTGTCGGACCGTCTTCCCCGAGGCCGATACTGTCATGGGTGAACACGAAAATCGAGGGATACTTCGACAGCGCAGCCAGCCGCACCGCCGGACGCATATAATCCACAAAGCAGAAGAACGTTGCGCCATACGGGGTCAGGATATCGCTGAGCGCGATCCCGTTCAGGATCGCACCCATGGCATGCTCGCGGACACCAAACCGGATATACCGCCCCGAGCGATCGGTCTTCGAGAAATCCACGGCACCTTTGAATCGGGTATTGTTCGAAGGGGTAAGGTCCGCCGAACCGCCGATCACCAGGGGAAAGCAGGGCAGGACCGCATCCAGCACCTTTCCCTGGGCTTCACGCGTGGCCAGCGACGTCGCAGGATCAAACCGCGGGGCTTTGCTCTGCCAGACCTCTTCCCAGTTTGCGGGAAGCGCCCGGGAGACCGCGCCCCGGCATTCCTTCGCCAGCTCTGGAAATGCGGCGGCGTACCGCCCGAACAACAGCTGCCATGTGGACTCCCGCTCCGTTCCCTTGTCGATCTCCCGCCGGAACAGTGTCAGGGCGGCATCGGGTACAACAAACCTCCGTTCCGGATCCCAGCCGTACTGCTGTTTGGTCAGGGCGATCTCTGCGTCGCCCAGAGGCGACCCGTGTGCCTCTGCGGTATCTTGTTTGTTCGGAGCCCCGTAGGCGATGTGCGTGCGGAGTTTGATCAACGACGGACGTTCCCGCTCGTTCTTCGCGGCAACAAGCGCGCGCTCGAACGAGGCCATGTCGTTTCCATCCCCGTCAACCGTCTGAACGAACCACCCGTATGCCTCATACCGTTTGGCGACATCTTCAGAAAACGATAACGCCGTCGGGCCATCGATCGTAATCCGGTTGTCGTCGTACAGGACGATAAGATTGTTCAACCCGAGATGGCCGGCGAGAGATGACGCTTCCGAAGAAACCCCCTCCTGCAGGCAGCCGTCACCCGCAATGACATACGTCCGGTAGTCGAACACGGGGAACCCTTCACGGTTGAAATAGGCTTCCAGGTACTTTTCCGCGATCGCCATGCCGACGGCGGTGGAGATCCCCTGGCCCAGGGGACCGGTCGTCGCCTCTACGCCCGGCGTCCAGCCGTATTCCGGATGTCCCGGTGTTTTGCTCTCCCACTGCCGGAATTGCTTGAGATCGTCGAGTGAAAGTTCGTATCCGGTAAGGTGCAGCAATGAATACAGCAGCATACATCCGTGACCCGCGGACAGCACAAACCGGTCACGGTTGAGCCAGCGGGGATTGGCGGGGTTGTGGCGGAGATGCCGTGTCCAGAGCACGTAGGCGGCCGGTGCCATCCCCAGCGGCATGCCGGGGTGGCCCGATTTTGCCTTCTGGATGGCATCCATGGAAAGGCAGCGGATGGTATTGATACAGAGTTCATCCAGTTCGCTTACACTGGGATGCCGGGGAAGACGCGATAGGGTTTGTGTCAAGTGGGTGAATCCCGTCTGGTGATGTGCGTACGTCCTGCGCAACTGCAGATGTTGCCAATCAACAAAAGAAAAAAACATGAGACATTCAATCACGCCGGGTGACGGAGTAAATATACAACCCCCGGGGGAGAAATGCCCGCCTTGCCGCTCGATGTCTGCCGTCGTATATTGTCCTGACGCTCACTTCCACCATCATGAACGGCCATGCACACCCGCCTGACACTCGAGAGTATACGGAAAACGATCCGGACGGCCATTGCCCGCGGCTTTCTTGTGAATCACGACGCGGTGATTTTCTACGACCTTGAAGGCCTCGGCCGCCGGCTGGGGCTGCTGCAAGCACTGTTCCCCCCCTCGACACTCCACGCCGTCGCGGTAAAGGCAAACCCCTTGCTGGCTGTGGCACGACGTCTCCGGACCCTGGGGGCCGGCATGGAAGCCGCATCGCTGGCTGAGCTGAAACTGGCAGAGGCGGCGGGTTTTTCTCCTGCATCCATTGTGTTCGATTCGCCGGTTAAAACCGCCGGCGAACTCGCGTACGCCCTTGCACGGGGAGTGCATGTGAATGTCGATTCTCTGGATGAACTGACACGGGTCGCCCGGATCGTGCACGACCGGCCGTCCACAAGCACCATCGGCGTCCGCATCAATCCGCAGGTCGGCACGGGGCGGATTGCCATGACAAGCGTCGCCGGACACTTTTCGAAGTTCGGGATCCCGCTGCTCGAACAGGGTCCGATGCTGAAGGAGGCTTTCCTGCGCCACCCCTGGCTTTCCGGTGTCCACGTGCATGTCGGGTCACAGGGATGCCCCCTGGAATTGCTTGTGCAGGGAGTCAGCACCATCTGGGAATTTGTTCAGGAGGTCCGGGTGTCGGGAGGAACAGTGACCACTGTCGATATCGGCGGTGGACTCCCTGCGCGGTATCGCGCCGAGGAAACACCGCCCGATCTTGCAACGTATGCAGCGACCCTTCGCCACACCTGCCCGGGGATGTTCGAAAACCCTTTCCGTCTGATTACGGAATTCGGCCGGGCACTGCACTCACCCGGTGGCTGGGCGGTGAGCCGTGTGGAATATGTCAAACAGAGCGTGTACGGAAACGTGGCAATGATCCATCTCGGGGCGGATATGTTCCTGCGGAAGTGCTATGCCCCCGACGTCTGGCATCACGACATTGCAGTGCTCGATGCCCGTGGTGAATGCAAACAGGGACCCGGGCGGCGGTATGCCGTGGCGGGTCCTCTCTGTTTTTCCGGAGACATCCTGGAACGGGATATTGAACTCCCCGAGCTTGTGGAGGGTGACCTGCTGGTCATCCGCGACGTGGGCGCGTATACATTCAGCATGTGGTCACGCTACAACAGCAGGCAATTCCCGCGCGTGTTGGGATATGAAAACGACGGTGAGAAAATCGAGATACTCAAGGAAAGGGAGGGAGCAGAGGACGTTGTGGAATTCTGGCAATAACCTGCATACGGACGAGGCCTATCGATCTCCCGCCATCACTCCTCTTTCTCATCCTTTTTTTCGTCCACCTGATGCAGAAACCCCTGCTTCCACCTCTTTCTGATCAGCAGCACGAAGTAGGCGAAGATCAACAGTCCCACCACCCCGATCAGGATGAGATTCATGCCCACAAATGAAACGGTATCGGGTTCTTGAACACTCATGGTGAAACTCTCCGGGGATCCCTGTGGAGTGACGGTCTAATATAGAGATTCGCACAGGACGAAGCAAGCGATGCTATCTGGCCAGCCACTCTTCGAGGAGCGCTGCCAGACGGCCGGGCGGAAACGCGGGAGTGCTGAGCAATCCGCGCGCACGGCGCTGGCGGTAGGCCTCATACAGACAGACCGCGGCGGCAACGGAGACGTTCAGGCTCTCGATCATGCCGCGCATGGGAATAGAGATCAGTCCGTCGGCCCGCGCCGCCGCCTCGTCGGATACGCCCCGGTGCTCGTTGCCCAGGACCAGCGCGACGGGAGTGGTGAGATCGCAATCGTAGAGCGGCACGGCCGTTGCGTCGAGCCGCGTGGCAAGAATCCGGAACCCTTCACTCCGCAGCATTGCATAACATTCTCCCACCGATGTATGTTTGCGGCGGTCAATCCACTTGTTGGCACTGGACGAACTTTTCTTGCCGATTTTCGGGAAGGGTTCCAGCGTATACAGCAGTTCCGCCCGCATCGCCCCGACGGCATCACAGGTGCGCAGAATCGCACTGACATTGTGAGGGTCGTGAATATTCTCAAGCACGATGGCCAGGTCGGGTAACCGTTGCTCCAGAACGCGTGTGAAGCGCTCCCTCCGCCGCACGCTAGGCGCCATAATGTTCCTCCGGGTGCGCGTGCAACAGGAGAATCGCGGTAATCACCAGAAGCGCACCGAAGATTTGCAGCAGCTGCAGCCCTTCACCGAGAAACCACGCGGCCGAGACAATTGCCACAATCGGTTCAAATGTGCTGGTGATGATCGCCCGGGAAGGCACGATCCGGCGCAGACCGCCGAAAAAGAGCGTCTGGGGAATCAACAGGGAGACGACTGCAAGCACAATCAACGCACCCCAGGTGCGGGCCGTCAATGGCTGTGCCGCAATGACCCAGGGAGGATTCAGCACTCCCCAGAACAGCGACGCGAAGAGCATGGCGTAAAACGTGCTCGTCCAGACACCGTGTGTCTTCAGCACGGACCGTGTGAATATGGTCAGAAATGCAAACCCGAAGATCGATCCGATGCCGGTCAGCAGACCCAGGGGAGTGATCCTGAGCACTTCCCTGTCATACGCTCCGACGGCAAGGCAACAGCCGCCCAGCGAGAGCACAACGGCAATACTCTTGGCAGTGGTGAACCGCTCCTCACCACTCCATACGGCATAGAGCATCACCAGCAACGGAGCGGTATACTGAATCAGAATCGCCGTGGCAACGGTGGTCTCTTTGATCGTGAAGTAATAGGTGTAATTTGTGCCGGCAACACCAATACAGCCGAGAAGGGCAAACTTCCAGAGTTCACGCGGATCCATACGCAGGAAATTGCGGCGGAAGAAGAGGTAGAAGAGGAGCAGAAGAGCGGTCGAAACGGTGACCCGTGCCTGGACGACAAGAACGGTATCCAGCTGCTGGTTGAACAACGCCTTGGCAGCCGTGGCGGACGTACCCCAGAAGACCGCCGAGCCGAGGATCATTACATAGCCGCGGAGTTCCTTCATGCCGGCGGCGGACCGGTTTCCTGGGCGGGAGGTTCCCCTGCTTCCGCTTTCCGCCGGTAGTACTCGCTGCGCTCTGCATCCCCCGCCATCTCGTACAGGTGCGCGAGCCGCCTGAACAATCCTTCGGGATGAGGCACATGTTCCACCCCGTGCCTGAGGAATTCAATAAGGCCGGTCAGGGGAGGGATATTCAGGTCTGCGTCGTAGCAGTCGCATGCATCCAGATACGGATCCGGTTCTGCAGGTCTGATCGAAGCGGCTTTCTGATAGTAGTGCAGGGCCAGTTCGAAATTATCGTCCCCGGAACAGGTGACTTCAAAGACGCTCGCAAGCCAGAGGTAGACGTCAAAGGCCAGGTCGGCAAACTCCGCCGCCAGCTTCTCGCCAAACAGGCGGATCTCGTCGGGGGTAAGGGACTGATTCCAGAACAGCAGACGGTAGGGCTCAACATCCTTGACCTTCTGCGCAAGAGCCGCCTGGAAGACGTCAAAGATTTCGTTGAAATCCGTCGAGTTGGAAAAGGTCCTGCGTATGTCGTCGAGGCTATAGGAATGCATTGGCCGCGGGGTAATGTAGAAAACTTAACAATCCCAACTTTCAAAAGCAACCAGCCCGGGGAGAAGCACCGGAGCCGGGTTCATCGCAGCAATACCATCTTGCGCACGGAGCTTCGGCCGGGTGTCTCCATCCGGTAGAAATAGACACCGCTGGCAAGGCCCGCACCATTCACCGACACACTGTGTGCACCGGCGGCATGATACCCGTCGGCAAGAGTCAGAAGATCCCGACCGAGGATGTCCGCAATCACGAGACGGATGGACGTCCCCGCGGAAAGATCAAAACTGATGACCGTCGCCGGGTTGAAGGGATTCGGATAGTTCTGCCGCAGCGAGAATGTGTGTATCAACGGCGTTTCGGCCACCGTCAGCGGGAGCGAACGATACGACAGGATCCGGAGGTCATCAACATACATCCCATCCCGGTGCTCGTACTGGTCGCTCTCGAGCCGGAACCGCACCATGATGGCGCTACCGAGGAAGGAGGAGAGATTGATCACTTCTTCAACCCACTCCCGCCGGAACCGATCATAATACGGCACGCCGGCAACCTGTTTGCCGCCGGCTATTCCGGAGCCGGGACGTGTATAGTCGCCCGCACAGGCCGTCCAGGATTTCCCGCTGTCCGCCGACACTTCCACGCTCACGCCGTCGTATGCCGTTTCAAGATGCCAGCGCGCCCGGAACCGGAGTTCGGCCGCCACGCCTTCCAGAAGAACCGCCCTGCCCAGCGTGAAGGTGTTCTTCTGGTTGTCTCCGTATTCACCGCGCGGGCTGTCCGTATAACACAACATTCCCCTGTACGAGGTTGCGCCGGTGGTATCCCACCGAATCGCGGGCAATGAGCTGACAGCGTTCCACGGGCCGCGCACCGGATCCGCACCGTCGGCGAACAACGTGTCGGGGACACCGAGCCGGAATGAGACGGAGTCCCGTGAGCTCTCATCTGCATACGTCGCCGTCATTCCGAGCATCGCCATCCTTCCATCGGGCCACCCCGCCTCGCGCCGCGCTAACACGGTGACGGTCTGCTCACCCGCGGTCGGAATAACCACCGGTGCCGGATCAATCACCGAAACCCCGGTTCCCGCAAACCGGACCGCCGCCGACGGTGTGGTCGTGCGAACGCCCGCGTTGGCCGGGGTGATGCGGAATGTGACGGTCTGATCGTTCGACCGCTGGTCCACCTCCGCAGAACGAATCACGATGTGCTGGCCGGCCAGTTGCGCCAGATCCAGATTCGCGCGGAGGTTTTCGGCGGCGAGAGGGAGAATACGCGAGGGGACGGGCCAGAACCCGTCCGCATCTGTTCCGACCTCCGGCGTCATCGAAAAAATGCGCGCCTTTGTCTCCGTGTCACCGTACATCCAGTCGTCCGCATCACCATTCGTCACATATCCGACCGTCGCATCGCCGGTGCCGAATGTGTAATAGTTGTGTGCCGTCAGAATGTCACCCAGCCGCCGGTAGATCACGGAGTCGGGTGGATCCGTGTCGTTGTACCCGAACGGATGAATCAACAGATTGCCGAACGTGTGATAATTGAACCCGGCGGAAAACTGGTTGCGTTTGCAGAGGTCGCGGATGGCCTGCGTCTCGGGTTCGGAAAACGCTGCCGCACCCCGGTACACACCATCATTGCCGTTGCCGGTCGAACCGATGTTGTCGAAACCCCACTTGTATCCGTAGTTCCTGTTCAGATCGACGCCGACTGAACCATCCGTGTTGCGCCGCCGGTTCTTGCGCCACACTCCGCCACCCTGGGGATCGATGAACTCGTTGTACGCGTAGCCGTCGGGATTCACCACGGGCACAAAGGTGAGATCGCGTGTGTCGAGCAGATGCGTTACCTCGGCGTCGGTCCCGTACCGCTCCAGCACATACCAGATGAAATAGATGAGGGCCATCATCCCCTGGGGTTCCCGTGCATGGTGCAGTCCGGTATACAGAACCTTCGGCTTTGTCTGGGACACACCACCGGGGCCCGTGAGTCGCACAGACCAGATAGTCCGCCCCTCGATGCTCCTCCCGATGGAGTCCCGTGTTGTTATGAGGAGCGGATAGGCGCGCCGCATGGAATCGAGCTCCGCCCACACTTCGTTCAGGGTCAGAAAGCCGCCCATTGAGCCGAGATGGAAATGCGCAACATCAGGCGCCTCCGCCAGCGTGGCAACCGCGCGGTCAGCCTGCAGGCGTGCGGCATGATACCGGCGCACATCGGGGATCAGGGTGATCACCGCGAAGCCCGCATCACGAATTCGCTGGAGTTCAGCATCGGAGACGAGAATTTCCACGCGGCCGGGGACCCGCGTGACGGCATCCTCCAGTGGAAGGCCGAGCGCGGCCAGACGCAGAATCTCGGCGGGTGAATTCACGCTTATCGCCACCTGGCTGTACCGGGACTGGGCGTTCAGGGGAACGCATGCCCACAGGAGGAGAACGACGATCCCGGACAGGTACAACCCGGGCGCGCGCCGGTGTGCAACCACCCTTGATCTCCCGGAAACCATGCTCTTACCGGACCAGCAGCATTGATTGTACAAAGGTTTTGCCGCCGCCGTCGAGGCGCGCAAAATAGACTCCACTGGCCGAACCTCCTGCGTCAAACGGCACGCGGTATGTACCGGGCACCAGGCGATCGTCCACCAGCGTGCGGACCTCCCGCCCGAGCAGATCATACACCTTGAGCACAACGCGACCGGCAGTCGGGACATGGAACGCCAGGGTTGTCGTGGGATTGAACGGGTTTGGATAATTGGGGAGAAGGGCAAAAGCGGCCGGGAGTTCGTCCCCGACCCGGTTCACACTCACCCGGATGGTATCGGCGCCGCCGAACTGGTAGTACCGCGCAGCGAATTCCTGAAGGTAGTGTCCGGCAATGGTGGCATCTTCAATGATCAGCGTGTTCTCCCCGTTGCTCACCTCGGCGGAGTTGGTCCAGTTGTGCGAACCCGTCACAACCGTGGGGTGCGAAGAAGAAGAGCCGGCATCAAACACCGCATACTTATGGTGCATGTAGACCGAATTGTCGGGATCCAGGAGGATATCCGCACCAGATGAGACAAGATAATCATACTGCGAGCCCGTATCATCCCGGTTATCCATCACCCCCCGGAGCTCGGCGCCCGATGTCTTCCTGGCCAGAAGGGCGTTGGCAATGTCCCTTCTCGTCAGGGTCATCATGGCGAATGCAACATCATGCTCTGCAGATGTTATGGCCGTAATAATGTGCGTCGTCGTCCTGTCGCTGGGACTGAAATAGCAGGAAACCGGCCGGCCGCCGATGACGAAACGGTGCGGCGTGTTGTCCGTTTTTCGGGCGCCGAACCGGGATACCGCTGCAACCGGAACATCTCCTGCCCCGCCCCACATTTCATTGAATTCAATCGTATAGGCCCCGGCAAGCGCGGGGTCCTGAATCTCAACAGCATTCTGATAGTCATCGTAAGTCCCCGGCTCCGAAGGGTTCCAGGAGCCGGTCCAGACCCAGACACTCTCGGGCGCACCCCCTTGCCCGTCGATGACGACAAACTTGTTGTGCATCAGTCCTGCACCCGCATTCACGGGGTCGAACGTGTCGCTGATCAACGGAACCCCCGCAGAGACAAGCTTGTTAAACGGGGCCTTGCTGCGGTTGTCCTGTTCGCAGATCACCCTCACCCGCACCCCGCGTCTTCTTGCATCCACCATTGCCGACGCCAGAGTGTCTCCGGGCCCGGGCGTGCCGCTCAAGTTGTAGAACGCGGCATCAATCGACCGCCGGGCTCCATTCATCCTCTGCGCCAGCAGTGCCACCAGGTCCTGATTGCCGGCGGCGGGTGAGCCATTCGCCAGGCCGGGGTCCACGCTTTTGTTAAAATAGACATGTATCGCACCGGTTGCCTGGGGCGGCGAAGCCGTGCTCACCACGAGGTCGCCCGCCCGGCTCGTGTCTGAACCGCTCGCCGAATACACCTGCACGTGATACACAGTCGCTGCGGTGAGCCCGCTGACACCTATGGCGTGCGACGTGCGCTGGATTGTGTCGGGTGCAAGAGAGCCGAGT
>Ga0209253_10001557_pt1 | contig 20162 bp, 18 predicted proteins | sample FrelakmetBRP12BR_FD_187145 | JGI IMG/M metagenome (GOLD analysis project Ga0209253, IMG submission 187145) | Freshwater lake sediment microbial communities from the University of Notre Dame, USA, for methane emissions studies - BRP12 BR (SPAdes)... | ecosystem: Environmental > Aquatic >... | reverse complement strand
CCGGTGACGGCGAGCCAGGTTCCGAGCTTATCCATTCAATGACTCCTTCGCTTCGCACGTCTCCCGTGAAGCGTCTCTCATATCTCGCCAAGCATGGCAGCCGCTTTCAGTCTCGCGCTTCACGCTTCACGAACGACAGCATCAAGCATCACGCGGCCCGGACTGTAGCGCGGCGACAAGCCCCTTGTCGAGACGTTTCACTTTGCCGTTGCCGTCTGTCGAGGCCAGTCGAGCAGACCCTTCCACAATCACACGCCCGCTCGCCTTTTCCTTCACAACATGCGCGAAGGTCATGGAAGCGGCGCTCAGATCCGATACGACGGTGTCGATGAGCAGCGTATCGCCGTACCGGGCGGGAGACCGATAGTCCAGTTCCGCCCGCACGACCACGAACACCGTCCCTTCGTTCATCAGGCCGGACACCGACAGCCCCCGTTCTTCAAGATAGTGCGTCCGTGCCCGTTCAAAGTATTTGAGGTAGTTGGCGTAATACACCACGCCGCCGCAGTCCGTATCTTCGTAGTAGATCTTAACTTCCATAGGAACTCGTCGTTCGCATCTCGTGAAGCGTCCCTCGTCAGAGTCGTTTGATGAGATTTCTGAGCATCTTGGACTCATGATCGAGCTGTTCCAGCAGATCGTTCATCTCAGCTGCAGTGAGAAACTTCAGATCATGAGCAATTTCGACGTGCGTTTCCAGTTCTGCACATGAACCCAGCGCGATATAGAGAAACTGCCTATATTCAGCGTTGTGTCTCCGATTGAAACCTTCTGCAACGTTTGAAGGAACTGACACCGCTGCGCGCCGCATTTGAGAAATCAAACCGTACAGTTTTTCCTGCGGAAATCCCTTGGTAACTCGATACACAAGGAGAACCAGCACCTTGCCGAGCTTCCAGACCTCAAGGTCGCGAAAGTTCCGTATCTTTTCCATCCGGCCCTCCTGACCCGACGAGATACGCTTCACGAGCGACGGCGCTTACAAGTTCAGCACTGGAAATTTCGGCAAGGAACTCTCGGACACCCCGGTCAGCTTCAAGACGATGTCGTATAACTGTTGCACCCGTTCGGCCTTGACCGGCTCAAAACCGTGGCCGAGGACCGCATGATTCGCGGCGTCGAGCAGCGGTTTCATCGTCGGCCACTCGCGCAGGAACGCCTGGCCTAGTTGATCGCCGAGGCCCGCGAGGGCACGGAACTGACTCTGCAGCGACATTTTGTACTTGCCGTCGACATCGTCCAACCAGGACGTCCGGCAGGTTTCCTGAAGTGTCTGCGGGAGTTGCTCCGGCTGCACATCCCAGGTTTTGATCTTGTGCTGTTTGAACAGCTGCCGCTGGGCGAACGATTCGAGCGCACGCACCAGAGCGATCATCGCCGCCTCAGGATCATGAGCCACATGGAGACGTCGACTCACGTGAGCAAGCAGATCGAGGCCGAGCGAATCTTTGACCGCAGCGGGATCGAGCACGAGGCGTTCGAGAAAGCCTGCGTTGGCTTTGATCCCCGGCATGACGGCTTTCAATCCCGGCGGCCCGCCCCACAGCGAAGCCATCTCCAGTGCCTTCGTCGCGGTCTTCAGTTTGTCCCAGGCCTGCCGGTAGTGGAATCGCTCCCAGAATTCGTACCCCTCTGCAAGATCGGCAAAGGCGCGATACGTCGGCTTCTGCCCGCCGCTCACTCTCGTTTCGATCTCGCGAAAGAGTCTGGCAGAGGCCTGATACATCCCACGATTAAACAGCTCGGCGGCCTCGTGGCGTGAGACCAGCGCCACGTCGTCCCAGAGATTGCCCTGCGCCCAGCGCATCGACCGCCCCTCAACCGTAATCGGCTCACCCTCCTGCCCCTCGCTCCATGGAATCAGTGCAATGGTTCGGGAACTCCTCGGCAAGGTGACCAGCGTCAACGCCCCTGCCATGGCCGGAGTCGCACCAGTGAGATCGAGCACCAGATCGCCGGAGTGGACATCCCATGTTTTCATCAGGTCCGGGAGCGCACCGGCCAGCGCGTGGTGACAGGCTGCCACATCGATCGTATCGGCCAGCGTGACCCAATCCCAGCGTCTGGGCATATGTTCAATGTTCGGTTGAACGGCCGACTCGACCAGCCCCTTTGCGGATTCCGGCAACACGAAGCAGAGCGCCTCCGGCTGGAGCCGATTGATGACATAGACCGCCGCCGCCGCGTCGTCGGTGAAGGCGACCAGCAACACTTTCGTTGGTTGTTCGTGAGCCATTGCGCGCGGACTATAGCATCGGCCAGAGAGGTGATCAATTCTCGACCAGGCAAAGTTCGTTCTGCTTGACGGTCCCCCGAAACCGGCTTAGACTTTCGTCATTCACGCATGCCCACACGCTGGCTCACCACACAAGACGAGGTTCCGCAATGATCTGGTGGTATTGGCTCCTGCTCGGCTTGTTGCTGCTCGGCGCCGAGATGATGACCCCCGGCGGGTTCTACATTCTCTTCTTCGGCCTCGCCGCACTGGTGGTCGGAGCCATCGCATGGCTGGAACTCGTCCCGGGAGAGTCCGCTCAATGGCTGCTCTTCTCCGGCATCGCCGTCGCGTCCTTGCTGGTGTTTCGCGGCCCTCTCCTCGCGCGTATCAATGCCTCGGAAGCGAAACATCCCGACGTTGATTCGATGACAGGCGAAATTGCCATCCCTATAGAAAATCTGGCTGCCGGAACTGTTGGAAAAGTCGAACTCAGAGGCACCACCTGGTCGGCCAGAAATGCCGGTCCCACCACTTTGACGAAGGGACAACGGAGCAAAGTGACCGGCATGGACGGCCTGACATTATTGATTACAGGCGAATAACGGGAATCTCTCACGTGGAGACAACACAATGGATGGTGGAATGAGCGGCGGATTTCTGGTCACACTCTTGCTGGCCCTGTTCGTCATCTATGTCTTCGCAAAGACGGCGGTCGTCGTTCCGCAGCAAAGCGCCTATGTCGTGGAACGGCTGGGAAAGTATTCGGCGACGCTGGATGCCGGCTTCCACATCCTGCTCCCCTTCATCGATAACATCCGTTACAAACATTCGCTCAAAGAAACCGCGATCGATATCCCCGAGCAGGTCTGCATCACCCGCGACAACGTGCAGGTCTCGGTGGACGGCATCTTGTATCTCAAAGTGTTGCACCCGCAGCGTGCATCGTATGGCATCAGCGACTATGGCTTTGCCCTGATCCAGCTCGCGCAAACGACCTTGAGGAGCGAGATCGGAAAGATCGAACTCGACCGCACGTTCGAGGAACGGACCAACATCAACGTTCAGGTGGTCAACGAGCTCGACAAAGCGTCGGACCCCTGGGGTGTCAAAGTCCTGCGCTACGAAATCAAGAACATCACGCCGCCGAAAGATGTGCTCAACGCGATGGAAAAGCAGATGCGGGCGGAGCGGGAAAAGCGCGCTGTGATTCTCACGTCAGAAGGGGAGCGCGACGCCGCCATCAATCAGGCCGAGGGCGAGAAGCAACAAGTGATCAAGGCTTCGGAAGCGAAGAAACAGCAGCAGATCAATGAAGCCGAAGGTGCCGCATCGGCTATTCTTGCGATCGCCCAAGCCACTGCCGAAGGACTCCGGAAAGTAGCCGAAACCATTCAAGTGCCCGGCGGACAGGAAGCCGTGCAGCTGCGGGTGGCGGAACAATACATCACAAAATTCGGCGAGCTGGCCAGAACCAACAATACCCTCATTCTCCCGGCAAGCGTCTCGGACGTGGGCTCCATGATCGCGCTGGCGATGAGCGCCATCAAGCAGGGCACATCGACCGTACCGCCAAAGGCGTAAGCCCGCGGATGATGTTTGACAGTCTCACCGTGCTTGCCTAGAATCGCCGACTGATGAAAGACTTTGTCCTCAAGGCCTTCTCCGACAGCGCGGCCGTCAAGCAGCAGTTTGCACGCGACCATGCCGACCGTATCACCACGGTGGCGCAACTCCTCGTCACCGCCTTTCGCGAAGGACACAAAGTCCTGCTGTTCGGCAACGGCGGCAGTGCCACGGACGCCGCCCACATCGCGGCGGAATTCGTGGGCCGCTACAAGCGGGAACGAGCGCCCCTTCCGGCAATCGCCCTCGCCACCGACATCGCCGCCATCACCTGTATCGCCAACGATTACGGCTTCGAGGAACTCTTCGCAAGACAGGTCCGCGCCCATGGCCGGAAGGGCGATATCGCCATCGGCATCAGCACCAGCGGCAACTCGCCGAATGTATTGAAGGGCGTTGCGGCCGCGCGCGAATGCGGGATGATCACCGTCGCCTGGACGGGCGGTACGGGCGGCAAACTCGCCGGGCTCGTCGATCATTCCTTCATCGTGCCCTCCACCGTCACGGCGCGCATCCAGGAAAGCCATATCACGCTCGGTCATGTCCTGTGCGAACTCGTAGAGGAAACACTCCTTGGCACCGCGTCCTAACCGGACTCCCCCGCAACGCCCCGCGCGTCCGCTGATTCCCCCGATCGATGTCTCGGATCTGACGACCTATCCGCTGAAGAAGCGTCACAGCAAAGTGCGGGTGTCTGACTTTGCCAGGCCGTGGAAACGCGGAGGGTCGTTCGAGCAGTTTTACGCATCACTGCCCGATCTGCTCGCCGTAAAAACGTTGCGCGCCGTGGCGACCGCGATCGCGACGGCCCATCGCCAGCATCGACCGGTCATCGTCGGCATCGGCGCCCATGTGATCAAGGTGGGCCTCGCGCCGCTGCTCGTCCATCTCATGGAACAGGGCATCGTCACCGCCGTGGCCATGAACGGAGCCGGGATCATCCACGATTTCGAACTGGCGCTCATGGGTCACACCTCGGAAGAAGTGGATGCGGAGATCGATGAAGGCCGCTTCGGCATGGCCGAAGACACCGGACGAATCCTGAACGAGGCCATCACGCTCGGGGCGCAACACGGCCAGGGACTCGGAGAAGCCGTCGGGCACTACATCAATCGCTATCAAGGCCAGTTTCCCAACCGCGCGACGAGTCTTCTCGCCACCGGCGCAAAGCTCGGCATTCCCGTCACCGTGCACGTCGCGATCGGGACCGATATCATTCATATGCATCCCGCCGCCGATGGCGCCGCCATCGGAGCCACCTCTCTCTTGGATTTTCGCCGGCTCGCCGCGGTGGTCGCGGGCATGGAAGGGGGGATCTACTTGAACGTCGGATCGGCCGTCATTCTGCCGGAAGTGTTTTTGAAAACGGTGTCACTCGGGCGTAATCTCGGTCATCCCCTCACCAAGATCACCACGGTGAATATGGATTTCCTCTCGCACTATCGGCCCCTGACGAATGTGGTGAGACGCCCGACCCAAAAAGGCGGCAAAGGCTATACCCTGACCGGGCATCATGAGATTATGTTGCCACTCTTGGCTGCGGCGGTGCTTGAGCAGATCCGCTAGCACCGGTCTTCCTGAGCCGTCACCGGCCTACATGCGACATACGGAGCCGCATCGTCATGACGCTCTCTGCTGAGCAATTACAGACCGAGTGGCGCCTCTTGAATAAGCGCTACTTTGAGGGGCTCCTGCCGCCAATCCCCGTGGTATGGAGCCGCCGCCTCACCTCGTCAGTCGGCATGTTCGCCAGCCGGGGAGGGCCTCGCCCGCGGCAGTTTGATGAGCAGAATCCGCATCGAACCAGGCGGGAGATCCGCTTGTCCGAGCCGCTGATGGCCCGTCTGGCTGAACGAACCCCTTACGCTGAGCAGGAACTGCTGAACACCCTGGCCCATGAGATGATTCATCAATGGCAATTCGACATTCTGAAGCGGAAGCCGAACCACGGCCCTGATTTCGTGCGGAAGATGACCGAGATGAACCGGAGCGGGCTGGTTGCGATTACGATCTACCACTCGCTTCACAAAGAGGTACTGGCCCTGGCTCATTTTGCGTGGCGCTGTAAGGATTGCGGAAAGGTGTATCGCCGTCAACGCAAGACGATTCAACCAAGACGGCATCTCTGCGGAACCTGCCGGGGAGCGTTGCAGGAATTGCCGTTGCTCCATCAAGCCACGGCGGTCCCCGTACTTCAGACGCCCTTCACACCTCCGTCGTCGGCATGCCCCGCACAACAACTGTCCCTCTCCTGGGACGCGCGCGTTGATCCGCTGTCCGCAAGGCGTTAGGCGGCCTCGGACCCGGTCCCTTCGAGGCCATCGTCCGCATCTTTCGAAGACACGACATCAGGCCGCTTCCTTAAGATCCAGCTCGAGCTGTGCACGCACCCGTTGAAACTCCAATTCCAACTCCGCCAGGTGGCCTGGTACGGCATCAAGCCCCCGCGCGGCCGCGGCCGACACCTGGTCGCAAATCCTGGCCAGGCCCAGGGCTCCGAGATTCGAGGCGCTCCCCTTCAAGCTATGCGCAACGCGCTGGACATCTTCCGCTCGCCCTTTTCGACAGGCCGTCCCCAGCATGGTCAGCCGAGTGGGCGTATCTGCCAGAAAATGACCGATGAGTCTGGCCAGGAATCCGGGATCATCGTCGTCGCTCAACACGCGGAGCCCGTCGAATACTAGCGGATCAATTGAGGGACCATCGACCGTCACCGCCTCGGACGCCGCCGTCTGAATGGCCCGCGGACGCCAACGCTCAAACACCACGGCTAACGCGTCACTCGTCACCGGCTTGGAGACATAGTCGTCCATGCCGGCCCGCAAACAGGTTTCGCGGTCCCCCTGCATGGCATTGGCCGTCATGGCAATGATGGGAGTACGGCGGTGAGCGAACGGAGCAGAATGAAGACCCGAGCCTCCTCCTGACTGCTCGCGCTCCCGGATTTCTCGTGTGGCTTCAAATCCATCCATTTCCGGCATCTGGCAATCCATAAACACCAGGTCATACGGGATGCGAGAGAGGGCTTCGACTGCCTCAAGCCCATTCGCCACTACATCGACGCGATGCCCCAGCCGCTCGAACATCCGGACAGCCACCTTCTGGTTGATGATGTTGTCTTCGGCGAGCAATATCTTCATCCCGGCCGATGTGGCGGCTTCGGCAATGGTGTGGCGGGTCACCAACTCCGGTCCGGGCTGTGCCCGCCCCCCGGCGGGTGAGACCGATGCCTGCTCCAACACCATCGCGAGACAACGCACGAGCTGACTTTCCCTGAGCGGTTTGGTGAGATAGGCCGAAATCCCCAGAGCCTTGGCCGCTTTCGCGTCTCCCCGCCTCCCGACTGACGTCAATAGGATGACACGAGGCGGCGGCGCCCCTGTCTCGACCACAGTCTGTGCGAGCTGAAGTCCGTCAGACTTCGCCAAATCGGCATCAATGATGGCCACGTCATATTCGATTCCCTTGCGAGCCTGCTTCTGCAGGTGCGAAACAACAGCCGCGTGGTCGCTCACCACCGTGGGCACTAACTCCCACTTCTTCATGAGGAGTTCGAGGATCCGGCAGTTGATCGGCTTATCGTCGACAATCAACACCCGTTTCCCTCGCACCGAGAGCGCTTCCGGCACCGCCGCGTCAACCGGCGCAGATTGCGGTTCAAATCGCGCCGTGAACCAGAATGTACTGCCCGATCCCGGTTGGCTGGCCACGCCGATCTCCCCGCCCATCATTTCCACCAGGCGCTTACAAATCGCCAGCCCCAATCCGGTTCCGCCATATTTTCTCGTCGTTGAGCCATCGGCCTGGCTGAACGCTTGAAACAACCGAGCTTGTTGCACCTCCGAAAGACCGATCCCGGTGTCGGTGACATCGAACCGCACGACGACGACATCCTGCTGTGAGGCCAGCCGCACCTGAACCACCACGTCTCCATGCTCGGTAAACTTGATGGCATTCCCCACAAGATTGGTCAGCACCTGGCGTACGCGGCCCGGGTCGCCGCGCAACGCGCTCGGCACCTCCGCGTGGAAGAGGCAGGCAAGATTCAGATGCTTGGTGGACGCCCGTTCCCCGAAGAGATCCAAGGCATCTTCGACGGCGTGGCGCAGATCGAAGTCGATGATTTCCAGGCTCATCTTGCCCGCTTCAATCTTCGAGAAGTCCAGAATGTCGTTGATGAGCGTCAACAGGTGATCGCCGCAATTGCGGACCGCCTCGCCGTACTCCCGCTGCTCCGCCGTCAGCTCGGTATCGAGCAGCAGTCCCGTCATGCCGATCACGCCGTTCATCGGCGTCCGGATTTCATGGCTCATCGTCGCCAGAAACGCCGACTTGGCTTCGGTGGCGGCACGCGCCTGGGCGAGCGCCTCGTCGAGATCGCGGTTGCTCTGCTCCAGCCGGCGAGCATAAGACGACAACGCCTGCTCCGACTCCTTGCGCCGGGAGATATCCCGGATAAACGCGCTGAACACCACCGTCTCATCCAGGCGTAACGGAGCGATGGAGACTTCGACCGGAAACACCCGCCCGTCATGATGGCAGGCCTGAAACTCCACCAGCTTCCCGAGAATGTTCGTCCGCCCTGTGCGGAGATAGCGGGCGAGCCCCTCGCGGTGCGCCGCCCGCTGATCGGCTGGAATGATGGTCTCGGCGAGATCTCTTCCAATCGCTTCATGTGCACGCCACCCGAAGAGCAGCTCGGCCTGGGCATTCCATTCGGTAATGGCCCCGTCTCGATCCATCGTGACGACGGCGTCGAGGGCGGTATCAATAATCAGGCGGGTGCGGCTTTCATTTTCACGCAAGGCAGCTTCGACCTCCGCCCGCTCGAGGAAGAGCCCGATCTGGCTCCCGATCGACGCAAGCGTCCGCAAGAGATCGGCATCACGCGGATGGACATCCCGGCTGAAGAACTCCATGATGCCGAACACGCTGGCCCGCAGCCACACGGGAAACACACAGCCGGCATGCAAACCGTTCAGCGACACCGCAGCCGACCGGACGAATTCGAGATCCCGCATGACGTCCGGCTCCCACAGCGGTTCGCCCCGCGCCCAGCAGCGACCGGGAAATCCCGCGCCGGATGAAAACGTCTCACGGCGGCTGGCCTCCAGAAACTCTTCCACGGGATGCGGATGGGCTCCCCACGTTTGTGTACACCGGAGTATTCGCGTCTTCTCCTGGACTCGCCAAAATACGCCCACCTGCCATTCCAGACTTGACCCGATGACTCGCAACAGCTCGGGAATCGCCTGGTCAACCGTCGACGCTTCGGCCAGGACTTTCGCCACCGCATGCTGCAGGGCCTGGCGGCGCTGGGCATGCTTCTGATCGGTGATGTCCCGCGTAACACTCAGTACCGACGGTTGGGTGCCGTGATTCCCCGGTAACAACACCGACGTCATTTCAAACCAGCGCGACTGCCCCGACAGTCCCAGCAGCCGCCCGCTGGTCAAGACCCCCCGTCCCTGGAGGGCGGCGGCATGGGCATCCTCATAGGCGCGACGATCGTCCTCGTAGACCCATTGCGCGATGTCCCGCCCCAGAATTTCCTCAGGAAATCCGGCATCGAAGAGCGCGCACCCGGCGGGATTGATTTGGAGCACGCGGCGATCGGTATCGGTGACCAGGACACCTTCCGGTTCCACTTCCAGGATGGCCTGCAGCCGGTGCTCGTTCGCGCGCGCGCGCATCCGCTCATCCTGCGCGTCCTTCCACTCGACTTGGACGCGTCGCGTCGCGTACACCAACCACCCGATGAGCGGCCCCACAATCAACAAGGCGGCGGCCCCCACGGTCCAGAGAAAGCGATGCACCGGCTCCACCACTTCTGCCCGATCCATGCGCAAAAGGACAGTCCATTTCGGTCCAGGCACATCTCCCTGATCGCGCGTGCGGGCATAGCCTGTCAGAACCAATACCCGGCGGACCAGATGTTGTTCTTCGACGAAGCCCGACTCTCCTGATGCGGCAAGCCGGATTGACGGCAGACTTCCCTGAACGAGACTCAACCTGCCCTTGCGCGAAGTATCCGAATCTATGAACACCACGCCGTCTTCTCGAAGGACCTTATATTCGACCGTGTGGAAGAACGATGTTCGCTGTTGAAACAGACGAATCGCCTCGGTCACCAGTGTCTCCACCCGTTTAGCACTCACCCGGGTCGTGACGAACCCACGAACCGACCGGTGCGCCACATCAACCCGATGATCTACGATCGGAGTCGTGAAAGAGACCGTGTCCGCGCCGTGGCTGACCTCATCGGTCGCGATATCGCCGATATAGAAATCGGCCCGTGCCCGCTGTACCGCTTGAAACCAACCGGTTGCGCGGACGTCAAGCCGTCGGGCCTGGGGCATTGTGGCCTCCGTGATCCGACCCTCCGGATCAACCACGCCGATCCAGAGATATTGGGGATAGGCTTGATGAAACGTGGACAGGATATGGCTCCGCGCAGCCGGGGTCCCTCCGTTCATCGCCAGGGACTCCGAGAGGAACTGCGCGTCGCCGATCCGTTCGTTCAGTAAGATGTTGAGCTTGTCGGCAACGTCCTCCGCAATGATGGACAACGTTTCTCCGGCAGCCGCCACCGTTCGCTGCTCCAACCAGGTCATTCCCACGACCGCCGAAATCATCGTGGCGAACGTAATGATCCCGATCAGGGTGACCTGATGGCGATGCGTAAAGGCGATGCGTCCGGTACCGGACGATAGTGTGTGACCGTTTCCTGACATCCCGCGTCTCTGGAGACTCCTCCCCACCGACCCTGGAAGGGTCCCGCATGTCATCGATGATCGACCGAGGTTGCAGAGACCTCCCCTGCCTTCGGTTATCGTCTGTATCGGGTCGTTCTTTCACGAACTTAAGGAATGCCGGGCCAAACGACGGGCCGCAAGGCGCCGCTTCCCATCGGCCGACGCGACAGGTATGATGGCACCCCATGTCGCACAAGATTGTGACCCGAGAACAATTGGTTGAGCAGCTCCAGGGCCTGCGCGCACGAGGCTCCCGTATCGTCTTCACGAACGGCTGCTTCGATCTCATGCATGTCGGCCATACCCGCTATCTGCAGGCGGCCAAGGCTCTTGGAGATTTCCTGGTGGTGGGGGTCAACACCGACGACTCCGTCCGCAGCCTGGAGAAAGCTCCGGACCGACCGATCGTCCCTGAGGCGCAACGGGCGGAAGTGCTGGCGGCCTTAGGATGCGTCGATTTTGTTGTCTTGTTCTCTGAACCTGATCCCAAAGCGCTCATCACGGCAGTTCAGCCTGACGTCCTGGTCAAAGGCGGTGACTGGCCTCTGGATCGCATCATCGGACGGGACGTTGTGGAAGCGCGCGGAGGCATGGTACGAACCATTCCCCTGGTCCCCGGTTTCTCCACAACGGCATTGATTCACCGTATTCGCTCGGTCTCAGCCTGACCCGTGTCACACACACCCTCTCCCGCAGATGAATGGCTCGCCCCGCTCGTCTCTGCTCTCAAGCAGAGCTCGACACGTCCCTGTGTCACGGGATTGCACGGATCGACTGCGGCATTCGTGCTCACGAGCCTGACCCACGCACCTTCGCTGGCTTCTTACCGGAACCGTCCCTGGATCGTCGTCACGGCGAACAACGAAGCAGCCGAGCGCCTCTTTGACGACCTCCAGTTCTGCCATCAGCTCATCGGCGCGCCGAGCGACCGGCTGACCCTCTTCCCACAATGGGAAACGCTGCCGTACGAGGCCACAGCTCCCCATGTCGGCCTGATTGCGCATCGCATGCAGACGCTCCACCGCCTGCAATCCAGCCCGGATACGACCCTCGTCACGTCGGTCGCCGCACTGATGCATCGCCTCTTGCCGAAAGACACCTGGGCCCACGCCACCCTCCGGTTGGAGCGCAACGGGACCGTGGAGCGCGACACGCTGCTGGCAAAGCTCCTTCGCCTCGGCTACCGGCGCGTCTCGGTCGTGGAAATTCCCGGTGAGTTCAGCATTCGAGGCGGCCTGGTGGATATTTTTTCAACCGCGTACTCCGATCCGCTCCGCGTGGAGTTTCTTGGGGATTCGATCGAAGCCCTCCGGCTGTTCGACGCCACCACACAAACCTCGATCCGTCAGATCGACGAAGCCACCATCCTGCCGGCACGGGAATATCTCCGTCCGGAGGACAGCCCGGAGGCCTATGCTCCGATTGCACCGGATGCGGAATGGCGGGCGCCGGATCTCTATCCACAGATGGGAACATTGTTCGACTATCTGCCCAAAGAGCCGATTCTCATCTTCGACCAGCCAGCTACGCTCCAGGCAACCTGCGCGACACTCTGGTCCAAGATCGAGGACGGCTACCTCCGCCACGGTGAACGAGACGCGGCCAATCCTTATCCCAGCCCCGAGCGGCTTTTCCAAACCTGGGATGAAATCGAAATCGGCGCAGCCGGCTGGTCGACGATCGCCTTAGAGCCGCTGACTCCATCCGACGACACCTGGAATCCGGTCGTACCGTTCCCGGCACAGATCCCGGCCAGCGCGGGCCTGGGGATTCGTGGAACCCCGTTCAGCCAGACATTGTCCGTGCTCGATCAGTTGCGTGACGGACATCGCGTGGTGCTCATCGCGCGCAGCCGCGGGCAAGTCGATCGGCTCCTGGCCCTCCTCCGCGAGCACGATCTGCCGGCCATGGAATGGCACCCCTCGGCCTGGACGAAACGTGAGAGCGGGAAACCGCCCATCGCCGTCGTGCACGGCAACCTGTCAGCCGGATGGCTGTCTGAAACGTTTCGCCTCGCGCTCCTGACGGAGGAAGAACTCTTTGCCAAAGGCACGCGCCATAAGACGCAGCCGAAGAGCAAAACTGCGACGTTCCTCTCCTCACTGGAAGATCTGAATGTGGGCGACTATGTCGTCCACGTACAACATGGCATCGGCCGATACCTCGGCCTCAAACGGCTGACGGTGCAGGAATTCGAGAGCGACTTTCTGATCCTGGAATTCGCCGGAGCCGACACGCTCTATGTCCCCCTCGACCGCCTCAGCCAGGTCCAGCGCTACAGCGGCGCCGACGGACATGTGCCCCGGCTCGATCGCCTGGGCGGCACCAGCTGGGCCAAAACCACTGCACGGGTCAAAAAAGACATCGAAGAGATGGCCCAGGATCTCATCGATCTCTATGCGAATCGCGAGTTGGTCAAGCGGGACGGATATGGCGGGGCCAGCACGCTGTACCACGAATTCGAGGCGGCGTTCGAATACGAAGAGACACCGGATCAACTGAAGGCGATCCAGGATATCGCAAAGGATCTGGAGTCGGGAAAGCCGATGGACCGGCTGGTCTGCGGCGACGTCGGCTATGGCAAGACCGAAGTGGCGATGCGGGCGGCGTTCAAGGCGATCGAGAGCGGGCGCCAGGTCGCCGTCCTCGTACCCACAACCCTGCTCGCCCATCAACATTATGAAAATTTTGCCGAGCGATTTGCGCCCTTTCCGACGAAGGTCGCCGTCCTTTCCCGCATGCAGTCCCCCAAAGACACGAAGGCGACCCTGAAGGATCTCGCCGCGGGCGTCGTTGACGTGATCATCGGCACCCACCGGCTGCTGCAGAAGAGTGTGGTGTTCCACAATCTCGGCCTCGTCATCATCGACGAAGAGCAGTGGTTCGGGGTCAAACATAAGGAACGACTGAAACAACTGCGGACGCAGGTCGATGTGCTCACCCTCACTGCCACGCCGATTCCACGCACACTGCAGATGGCGATGGCGAGCGTGCGGGACCTGTCGATCATCGACACGCCGCCGGCCAGCCGGCTGGCGATTCGCACGGCCGTCATCAAGTCCAATGACAAGGCCGTGCGCGATGCGATCCTGCGCGAGCTGGGCCGCGGCGGCCAGATCTATTTCGTTCACAACCGGGTGGAAACCATGTCGGCGACCGGCGCCTGGCTCCAGCAATTGGTCCCGGAAGCGCGGATGGTGATGGCCCACGGACAGATGGATCCCAAGCTACTCGAAGCCGTGATGCTGAAGTTCGTCAAGCACGAGGTCGATATGCTCATCGCCTCAGCCATCATTCAGTCAGGCATCGACGTGCCGAACGCCAATACGATTATCGTCAATCGGGCCGACACGTTCGGCCTGGCCCAGCTCTATCAACTCCGCGGGCGCGTAGGCCGCGGCGGAGAACAGGCCTACGCCTATCTGCTGATCCCTGATGAGGGCCGTCTCACGGAGGATGCACAGAAACGGCTGATGGCCATTCAACAATTTACGGAGCTGGGCTCAGGTTTCCGGATCGCCGCCGCGGATCTTGAAATCCGCGGAGCCGGCAATCTGCTGGGCAAGGCACAGTCCGGTCACATCGCCGCCATCGGCCTGGATCTCTACCTCAGAATGGTTGAGGAAGCCGTGCAACGCCTCAAGGGGCATACGGTCGAAGAAGAACCGGATCCTACTCTGCGCGTACCGGTCTCGGCATTCATTCCGGAAACCTATGTGGACGATCCGCACCATCGACTCTCGTGGTACAAGCGCCTGACCGCCTGCAAGCAAGTCGGCGAGCTGGCGCTCCTCCACGGGGAAATCCAGGACCGGTACGGACTCCCGCCGGAACCGGTGGAACGGCTCCTGGAAGTGATGCAGCTGCGGGTGCTGGCCAAACTGCTTCATGTGACGGCCATCGAAGTGACCCACCAGTCTGCGATCGTCACACTGGGACCCAAGGCCGCGATCCCAGAACCGGCCGTCCATGCCATGATGGATCGGCTGAAAAAGCGGCTTCGCTTCCTTTCTCCGCACGCATTTGAAATCCAGATGCCGCATGACGACTGGGGTTCGACCTTTGCCGAACTCAACACAACCTTGCAAAGCCTGGGACACTGTGATACCAACAAATCAACGATACAGCCAAAATCGAGCGCCTGAACCACGCCGCGCTCCCGTACTGACTGGAAATAGAACATCGCCCATGCGCAATCTTCGCTCGTCACTCGCCCTCGCCGCCCTGTTTTCCGGCTGCTTATGTATCCTGCCCGGCTGTACCCCGCCGCAAGAGGAGCCGGTCCTGGCGCTCGTCAATGGTCGTGCGATCACGCAATATGAGTTCGATGTGCGTTGGAACGAACTCTCCGAAGCCACCCGAATCAAGTATGACAAGGAAGGCGGCAAGCGACGGTTTCTTGATGAATTGATCACCCGCGAACTGCTGATGCAGGAAGCCCGTCGCCAAGGACTGGATCAGAACGATGCGATTCGTGATCGCGCACAACGCTACAAAGAACAGCTGGTGCTCGACGAGCTGCTGAAAGATCGCCTGCGGGCTAAAGTCGAGCTTTCCCAGGCCGAGCTGGATGCCTACTATGAAAAGCACGCCCACCAGCTGCTGGCCCCCCTCAAGGTGCAAGTCTCCCAGATGTTGCTGAACAATTACCCGGCGGCTAAAGATTTGAAGAAGCAGATTGAAACCGGCGGCGATTTCGCCAAGTTCGCCCAGCGCTATTCCCTCGACGACAAGACCAAAGCCAAAGGCGGCGACCTCGGCCCTTATCGGAAAGGCCTCCTCAATCCCGACGTCGATGCCGTCGTCCAGACCCTCAGGCACGGCGTGATCAGTGAACCCATCAAGACCGACGCGGGCTACTACCTCGTCAAGGTCAGTCCGCTGGAAAAAGAAACGATTCAGGCGGATCTCGCCACCCGTGAACGGCTGCGTCAGGAGTTGCTGGCAGACAAACGCCGGAAACAATTCGAAGAGGTGATCTCCGACATTCGCACAAAAGCCACCATCCGTCTTGCCGACGCCTCCCGCTACATCACCGAAGACACTGGAAAACCCTAAGGCTCACGCTTCATTCTCCTCAAGACCCCTTCGTTTCGTGTACAATCTGCCGGTTGGGCCACGCACTCACCGAGGAGCATCCCGTCCGTGCATGTGAATCCGGTTTCCCGCACAATCGTCCGGCTCGCATACGTCCTGCTGGCAGCCCTGCTCTGGTGCAGACCCGCGCCTCCGGCATTCTCTGTCACTCAACTGGAGGATCGGATCGTGGCGGTGGTGAATACCGATCTCATCATGCAATCCGACGTCAAGCAGGAACTGGCCCCCGAACAAGAACGGATTCGTCAGCAATACCGCGGCGAGGAGTTGGGGCAGAGGCTGAAGACGGCCGAGTACATGGCTTTGACGAAAATGATCGAGCGACGGCTGCAACTGCAAGAAGCCAAAGCCAAGAGTGTGGATGTCTCGGATCAGGAAGTGAAGCAGGCCATCCAGCAGATGAAGCAGCAGGGCGAGAAGATCAACGAGAAGGACCCGCTCAGCGTGAGAAACGTGCGCGATCAGCTTACCCTTCTCAAAGTCGTCGACCGGGAAGTGCGGAGCGGCGTCATGGTCGGAGACGCGGAGATGAAGCGGTACTACAAGGAACACCAGACGCGCTTTGCGCTCCCGGAAGAATATACCCTGAGTCAGATCTTGATTCAGCCCCGCTCGGCCGACGGGACCGCGGAGGCGTTGGAAAAAGCGCGGCTCGTGTTGGCGGAATTGAAGCGGGGGGAAAAGTTTGAGGATGCGGCGCTGCGCTATTCAGATGGTCCGAACGCCTCACGGGGCGGCCGGCTCGGGCTGGTCCGGCAGGGAGAGCTCCTGCCTGCCATCGAGCGCGCGATTGCGCCGCTGGTGCCGGGCGGAATCTCCGAAATCGTCGAAACCTCCGAGGGGTACCATATCATCCGGGTGGATGAGAGAACGCCGAAACAGTACCGCCCGTTTGATGAAGTGAAGTTTGAAATCCAGGCGCTGGTGTTTCAGCAAAAGAGCGAGGACGTGTTCCAATCCTGGCTGGTCGACTTGAAGAACAAGGCCTACATCGAAATTAAGTTTTAACGAGATCCCGTAAGACCCCCCACAGATGATCCCGCCCTTCTCCGGTCACGACAGAATAGGGAATGAGCTGCTGCCCTTCCGGCAAGCCGAGATCGCGGTGGGTTTGACGAAGCGTCCGTACCCGTTCACTCGGTTTGAGCTTGTCGACCTTGGTCGCCACAATCAGCGGCTCGCGCCCGATGGATCGCAACCATGCCACCGTCTGACGATCCAGTTCCGTCACGACCCGGCATTCTACCAACAGGATCACCACGATCAATGACGGCTGCTCCGCCACATAGGATTCGATCAGGGGCCCCCACTCCGCGCGAATAGACTTGGAGACCTTTGCATACCCGTAACCCGGAAGATCCACCAGATAGAATTTCGCCAGTCCAGGATCCGACGTCGCAATCTGAAAAAGATTCACAGCCCTGGTTTTGCCGGGTGTCCGACTGACTTTGGCAAGCCCATTCCGATGGAGCAGCGAGTTAATCAACGAGGATTTCCCGACATTCGATCGCCCGGCCACAGCAATCTCAGGCAGTTCCCCCTGAGGAAATTGTTCTGCCGATGCGCAACTTTTGATAAACTCAGAAGAAAGAATTTTCATTGCAATTGATCAACCCGGTGATTCAACGACGGCTATTCCAAACACAATAACAGAATGACGCTCGAGTAACACTCTCTTCTTATGCCCAAGACCAAGAAACAACGGACCGTCGCACGGGTGCTTCTGTGGACGACCCTGCTCGCCGGACTCCCTCTGGGCCTGCTGGCCTTTACCTGGCTGCTGACCCTGCCGGATGTGGCGCTCCTGGCCAAAACCAACCCTGGCCCGACTGCCTTGATGGAACATCGACAGGCCTTAGCGCAGAGTCAGCGGCATCCTGTCCCGCGACAGTGGATCTGGGTTCCCCTCTCCCGCATGTCCCGCCATTTGCAACATGCGGCCATCGCAGCGGAAGATGCATCGTTTTTCATTCACGAAGGATTTGATTGGGAGGGCATCAAGGATGCCGCAATCCATAATCTTGAGGCCGGAGAACTAAAACGGGGCGGCAGCACGATCACGCAGCAACTTGCGAAGAATCTGTATCTCTCGACCGAGCGCTCACTCTTACGGAAGGCCCGCGAGGCCTTGATCACACGGTCCCTGGAGCACCATCTGACCAAGGAACGGATTCTCGAGCTATATCTCAATGTCGCAGAATGGGGAAACGGCGTGTACGGTGCTGAAGCGGCTGCACGCCATCACTTTGGGAAATCAGCCCAAGACCTCACCGCAGAAGAGGCAGCCTGGCTGGCCGCTATCCTGCCTTCTCCGCGCCGCTACGACCCACTCCGAAAGACTGCGTTCTTGAGCAAGCGCCAACAGCGCATCCTTAAAAGCATGAACAGGATTCCCACCTCTACCCCGGCGCACTGACGAGAATCTGAGACCGATCCGGCGAAGACCATCTTTACTCGGAATCGCCGACTTCCCGAACATTTCGCTCGCCGAAGATCGCCGACTCGTGGGTGTAGTGTTTGAACTCGAGCAGATTTCGCGACGGGTCTTCGAGAAAGAAGGTGCGATGCTCGATCCGCGTGCCGGGAAAGCGGACGCGCGGCTGTTGATAGAACGGCAGGCCCTGCTGACGGGCTCGTTCGGCCAAGTCCTCCCAGTCTGATTGTTCAAGGAAGACCAGTCCGAAGTGGCGTGGATAAATCCCTCGCTGAGCCGGAGCCTCGTCCGGCTCACGATGCCCGATCAGCTGGTTCCCGGCCAACCCCAATGTGATGGCGTTCGCTGATTCGCGCCCGAGCGTACAGCCCAGCCCTTTGACATAGAATTGTTTTGTGGCGGCAAGATCGTGAACGGGAAATGCGAGATGAAAGAGGCTGCGGCTCATCGGAAGCAATCCCGCACGGTGGGTCGTCCCTTCCCGTCCCACCAGCCGGCCGTCATGCGTGGCGTGACATGGGTGATGGCAAATCGGCCATCTGGAGCCAGCACAAGAGAACCCGCGGCACCCTTGATTCGTCGAACCAACTTCTTCAGCACCGCTGTCGCCGCTGAAACCGGACGCTCACCCCGGGCAAGGCGATCGCAGATTTCTTTCGCCACGGCGATTCGGATGATCCCCTCACCCAACCCGGTCATAGATACGGCTCCGCTCTCGTTGTCGGCATAGACTCCGCAGCCGATGATCGGGGTGTCGCCGACACGCCCCGGTAACATCAGGTCAATGCCACCGGTTGACGCACCCGCTGCGACCATCCCGGCTTGATCAAGTGCCACCGCACCGACGGTTTCCTTCCCAGCCCGCTTCTTCAACGCCGGTCCGCTCGACATCATCGCCCGGTAGAGTGCCAAGTTTTTTGGAGACCAGGCCCGCGTCATCGTCGCTTTGCGTAAAGCATGGCCTGAGGGCCGTCGCGGCTGCCGTTCCAATCCGCAATGCCGGGCAAACGCCGATGCCGGCTTTCCGACGAGCAAGACATGAGTCGTCCGCTCCATCACCAACCGGGCCGCGGATATCGGATGGACAATCCCTTCGATCGACGCAACCGCCCCGGCCTGCAGATCCTGCCCTTCCATGATCGACGCGTCCATCCGCCGTACCCCGTCAAGCTGCACATGTGAGCCTCGGCCTGCATTGAACAGGCCGCTTTGCTCCAGCGCACAGATCACCTGCTCAACAGCGGTAAGCGCCGGGGCGCCACGATCTAAAAGATGGTAGCCGATTTCCAATGCGGCGGTGAGACAGCCGGATTGAGACGCGGTCATGCGACGAAGACCGGCGCCGCCATGGACGAGGAGAACGGGACGGGAAGGTTTCAATTGAGCAACAGGCCCTTCACGCGCTGGTAGGCAGGTTCCTGCATACGATCGAGATCGGACCGGACAAATCCCAACCCGGTCACACACAGTTCAAAATTATCGGAGAGTTTACGGAACAACGGTGGATCGATTTCAGCCCCGTGAGCCCCGAATTCGGCCACGATACCGTACGAGCGCTTGCCGGTTTTCATATAGTCCACGAGAAAATCCTTGTGATAGATCAACCCGGCTGTTTTCAGTCGACGCAAATATTCCGGAAACAGTCCGGCCATAAACAGGGTAAAGTCCCCGATATGCCGATGCACCTCCCGCTCACGTTCGAATGATTGGGCATCCAGCATCACCTCGGACTCAAATAACAGATCCACAACCGTGTCAACCGGCTGATCCTGGCTGGTGCGAATCTTATACAACTGGTCGGTGTGGGTAAAGTCGACGAGAAGATTGGATACGTACCCGGCCACGTTGAGATCGGGCCACCCGAGATGCTCGGTGAAACTCCGTTCGGTCAGAGCGCCGAACAGCTGCCGGAGAGGATGTTGTGGAGGAACCGCCGTCCCCATCTCCACCTCATCGAGTAATCGAAATACGCCTGTTTTCAGTATACCAGACCCGTCGTTGCCTGGATCGCTATTTGTCTGTTCTATCGGTTTCG
>Ga0209253_10001556_pt1 | contig 20174 bp, 21 predicted proteins | sample FrelakmetBRP12BR_FD_187145 | JGI IMG/M metagenome (GOLD analysis project Ga0209253, IMG submission 187145) | Freshwater lake sediment microbial communities from the University of Notre Dame, USA, for methane emissions studies - BRP12 BR (SPAdes)... | ecosystem: Environmental > Aquatic >... | reverse complement strand
CCCCCAGCCGGTCGAACCACGGCTGCGCTTATGCTGGTAGTTCCCGAATACACGCGGGCGGCTTCCGGAGATGATCGCCTTCTCTGCGTTGACGATTGCGATCTCTTCACCCGCAAGCGCCCGTTGTGCAACGACGCTGGCAAGCCTGCCAAGCAGCATTCCTTCACCGTTAATTACTGTCACCATCGTTGCCTCACCTCAGGATACGGACTCCGCTGCCTTTCGGGTTGTCCTCGAGCAGCTGCTCAATTGTCATGCACTGTCCCTTTGCGTCCCTGATCTTGCTTGTGGCTGATGCCGAGAAGTTCAGCGCTGCCACTTTCACGGACTGCGAAAGGGCGCCGCTGCCCAGCACCTTGCCTGGGACAATGATCGTCTCGCCGTTCTGGGCGTACCGGTTGATCTTGGAGAGGTTGACCTCGGCGTAGTTCCTGCTTGACGTCTCCAGCCTGATCGCAATCTCGCGCCAGATCTTAGCCTCATTCTCCCGCGACATGTTCTTAAGGAGCAAAATAAGGCTGCTCAGACGGGGGTTCGTCTTTGCCATGGTTCTTGTCATTTCTTACCATCCCCTGAAATTTCGCGTAGTTGTTTTTCCAGCTCATCGGACTGTCCTTTGATATGCTGCAGCGCACGCTGCAGGATCTCCCTCGCCGGAAGTGACCCGTCGCCTTCGACAACGAAAATAAACCGGTCAGGTTCAGAGGAGATCCTGATTGCCGGCTCGTCCCCGATGCCGCTTGCCACGCACGCCAGTTCGCAGAGCCTGCACATGGAACAGTCAGGCAATTTACCGTCGATAACCTCAACCTTCTTGCCCTTCGCAACAAGGATAGCCCGCGGGCACTCATCAACACACATTCCGCACGCGTCGCAGATATCGCTAATCGTGATAATGGGGTAGTTCTTGTACCCGCAGACAACGGTTGGCTGCCATTTGGCGTGCTCTTTGCCGGTATTGAGTATGGCATGGGCCTCGAGCACGAGCTTCTGGCCCTTGATGAGTTTGACAATCGGGATATTGTCATGCACCGGCACTGCTTCCGGGTCCTGGGGGATCAGGTCGCCGGACTGGACCGTCTTGGGACCTTCAACACTTAAGGTGTAGGTCACTGAACAGCTCGGGCAACCCGCACCGTCGCATGCACACCGCTCTTTTAGGGAATACGTGGTAAGGTCGGTTTTAATCGGGATGAGCCCGAGCCGGTGGGCGACCATCTCATCGAAGAGTGCGCTCGTGTTGTCATAGATGCGCACGTCCTCGATTGCAAGCGTCGGCACTTCTGCGATCATCGCCCTGCGCAGTGCGTTGGCAAATGCCGGGCGTGCACCACCGAGGGTAAACCGCGCAACAGTATCGTCAAAACTGGCAAACTGTATCTCCATTACACTCTCCTTCCTCGTCTGCCACCCTTCGGACGGCATGAATCATGGGGGATTGGGGTGACGTCCTCAATCCTTCCGATGCGCATTCCCGCGCGGGCGAGTGCCCGGATCGCTGCCTGCGCCCCGGGCCCGGGGCTGCGCTGTTTACCCTGTCCCGGTGCCCTGACCTTGACATGGACACCGACAAACCCTTTCTCCTTTGCTGCTGCTGCAACATTTGCCGCCATCTGCATCGCAGCATACGGTGAGCTCTCATTCCTGTCCTGCTTTACCACCATGCCACCCGAGCTCTTTGTCACCGTCTCCGCGCCGGAGAGGTCGGTGATGGTGATGATCGTATTATTAAAGGATGCAAAGATATGGGCAATGCCCCATTTCTCCTTCTCACCTGTCGTCATCTCACTTCACCCCTGCTGCTCTGGTGATCCGTTCCCGCTCCGCGTGGGAGTCAGTCACAAACGGTGACTTGCCATAGTAGCTGATCTGCGCCTCTTCGGTGCGGCTCACGCGGTACCCGGGAATGCTCACCCGCCTGCCTGCGATCGCGATATGCCCGTGTGTGATAAGCTGGCGCGCCTGTTTGGGCGATCGTGCGAGCCCCCTCCGGTACACCAGTGTCTGGAGCCGTCGTTCGAGCTGCGTCTGCACCTTGAGCGAGAGGACATCATCGATGTCTGCATCAGGGCCCAGCAGTCCTGATCGCTGCATGGAGGTGAGGAGCTCGGCACGTTTTGCCTCAAAAAGCGCCCTGTCGCTGCTGCTTGACATGAGTGCGAGGAGGTCACGTGCCCCTTTGCGGTATTTGCGCAGGATGCTCTGTGCCTTCCAGACGTCGCGTTTGTTGCGCAGCCCGTACTCAATAACGAGGCGGGTCTCACCCTCGATCCGTGTCTTCTCCCATGGGCGTTTCGGGGTCTGGTATGCCTTATGGTTCTTTCCCGGGTATCCCATGGCTCTACGCACTTCCCTCTTTGGTCTTCTTCACACCAACAGTCGCGCCGGTTCTCCCGGTCGACTTGGTGCGCTGCCCGCGGACTTTCTGCCCGGTCTCGTGGCGGATGCCCTTGTAGCAGCGAATCTTTCTCATCATATTCACGTCATCGTCCCTGGCCATCGTCACATCGGGGCCCAGCAGGTGTTTTGCTTCACCGGTGTACACGTCCTTAGGGCGGTTCGTCATCCATGCCGGCACTTTCGTCCCGTACTGATCAACAGCGGTGCGGAGACGGTTGACGCCGTCCTCATCGAGACGCCCGAGCGTCGTGTATTCATTGACCTTTGCCATGCGGGCGATCACGCTGGACGTGTGCCTGCCCACACCCTTGATGCCGGTGAGAGCGACACGGACGGATTTCGTGCCGTCCAGATCGGTAGTGCCAATCCGTACAAAGTATTTTATGTCTTCTTCCTGAGCCATCCAATTCCCCCGATTGTGAGATTACCTCTTGAGCGCTGAGGGAGGGATTTGAACCCTCGAGTCCCAGGGGGACACAGGTTTAGCAAACCTGCGCCATACCAGGCTTGGCTACCTCAACAGAGAATCTCGCATCTTTCGACACTCGCGGCGTATATCCGCCGCTCCATGAATGGTGCTTTATACTATGGTTCTGGGGGGGTTATAACTGTTTGTGTATGCGAACCCCTTTCGGGGGGTGAGCTCGAGAAGATTTTCATCAGAAAATCTTCGAGTGTGCGACTCCTTCCCGCAAGGAAGGAGGAGCTTGAGAAGAATTCCGAAGGAATTCTTTGAGGGTGAAATAAGCCCGCCCAAAACCGTTACCTCACCCGTTATTGTACATCGCTCGATGGCACTGACCACCGGTACCTGTCATTCGGCACGCGGATTGCGAACCGTACACCCTTCCCGTACTCGCCCGTTTCGGCAATCGTGATGCCGGTAATGGAGAGGATCTCGCGGATCAAAAACAGCCCGAGCCCTGTATGCTTGCCAAATCCCCGGATGAAGATCTTCTCCTTAAATTCGGGGGCAATACCGACGCCGTTATCTTCATACAGGATAGTAAGAACATCATTGGTTTTTTCTAATGAGAACAGTATTTCGGTCACATGCTCACCATGCCGGACTGTATTCTCCATGAGGTTGTAAAATACTTTCTCGATCAAGGGGTCTGCGTAAATGGAGATGCCTTCAAACTGCACCTTCAGAGAGATATCAGCAAGCGGCAGCTGCGCGGCTGCCCGCCGGACGGTCGATGCCACGTCCTGCCATTCCGGGGCACGAACTCCTATATCCTGGTAATAATGCGTAAAATCGATCTGGCGTTCAATCACCCGGACGGTTTCGATCTCCCTTTGGATGTAGTCAAGCAGCGAAGGGTCTTTTGTGAGTTCCTGCGAGAGTTCAAGATATGCTAGTACCGCAGTGATTTTATTTAAGATATCATGACGGGTCATCTGGGAGAGGATGTTGAGTTTCCTGTTTGCCTGCTTCAGCGCTTCATTAAAACGCTCCAGCTCGTTTGTATGAAACTCGGCCTTCTGTTTCATCGCCTGGCTCTCCGTGATGTCACGGGCAATATGCACGCTGCCGATCAGGTTCCCCTGGTCATCGCGGAGCGGGGAGACGGTAACCAGGTACTCCCCCCCAAGACAGCCATCGCTTACTTCACTCGTATGATCCTTTCCATCGAGCATAAGCCTGGTATGCGGGCAAAAATCTGGCGGTTCATGGGTACAGTGCACCACTTCATAGCAGAGGCGTCCGATCGCCTGTTCGGCAGAGACCCCCAGCTTCTCCGCCATTGACCTGTTTATCCGCAGTATGCGGTAGTTGAAGTCGATGAGTGCGATCAGGTCGGGCACGGCATCAAACGTCCGCTCCCACTCCTCCCGTGCCATGATATGGTGATCCTGCTCCTCGTTGAGGCGCAGCGACAGGTATGAGACCACAGATGCAATCAGGACAAAAACAACGCACCTTGCCGCGGCCGAGATCAGGTCTGTTGCATACGCAGAACGTGTCATGACAACCATTGCAAAATAGAGTGCGGCAATCCCGATGGTAAACGGCACCCCCCGCTTTGGGTAGTAGAATGCTGCAAGGATGATCGGGATATAGAGGAGGTGGGAGACGACAATGGTGATGCCGATAAGAAGACAATAGAAGTTGATTGCACATGCCCCGATTGCTGCACAGAGAACGAGGAGCAGCGGCGTGGAGGGGTGGGATCGCAACCGGTCAATTGACAGCACAGCCATACGGGATCCGGATACAATAGTGCTGACAGGGAATAATAAAACCCTTGTGCTTTCCCTGTGGCGTCATGGAATGCGGAGGGATGCCGGTGATAGAGAGGATCTTACCAGGAGATAAAGAGCAAGCATTTTTGTGGTCCTGTGGTGGCATGCGAAAATTTTTTCTTTCTGGTCAGCGGGAACACCCTTGCCATTATCTTCATAGGACAGGGTAATCCTGTGGGAGGTTGTAGTAGTTGCCCGCACAACATCCGATGTTGCCTGGTTCTGTTCAGGTTGCGAGAAATTTTTTTTACGACAAACATTAATGAGATCGCGACGGGCAGGATAAAACCGCTTATGAAGGTGATACTGAGAACAAGGAGTGTTTTTTCCCGGAGATTCACGTACCTTGACCTCAGTGTTGGGTTGTTGTGCGGCCATCAAGTTTGCTCATCACCCTGCTGCACCCTTCCCTTTGATTCTGAATGCTCCCTTTGGAACCGTGATCGTAAACCGAACACCCTTATTAGGTTCTCCGGTTTCCTGGATCATGATGCCGGTGATGGAGAGGATCTCCCGGACGAGATACAGGCCGAGCCCGGTGTGTATTCCAACACCGTGGTCGAAGATCTTTGCCTTGTCTTTCTCAGGGATACCAGAGCCGTTATCCTTGTAGGTAATGATGAGGTGGTTGTCGGATTCATGGGCTTTGAAACTGATCCGGGTCGCAGTTGCACCGTGCGTGAGACTGTTATCGATGAGGTTGTAAAAGACCCGTTCGAGCAGCGGATCAGCATAGACCTCGAATCCATTGGTTTCAATAATCACGGACTTTTGTGCCAGATCGAACCCCGATACTGCCTTGTTAAATGCCCCGTCCAGTTCCTGCCAGCCGGGTATCGCGATACCGAGGTTCTGGTAATCCTTTGTGAATGCAATCTGTTCCCGTATGACTTTCGCTGCCTCATCAATCCGCTTGAGGTATTCGGGCAGCAGGGGGGAGGTGGGGCTGTCGCGGGCGATCTCAACATACCCCCGCATAACGGTGACTTTGTTCAGGATATCGTGGCGGGTGATGCTCGAGAGGATATTGAGTTTTTTATTCACCTGTTTGAGTGCATCCTCCACCCGCCTGCGATCGGTGATGTCGCTGATGAACCCCTCCAGGTACAGCAATTCTCCTGATGGGGAAAACACCCCGCAGCCTTTCTCCCAGACCCACCTGACATCTTCCTGCGAGGTGAGAATCGGGTATTCTTCTTCAAACGGTATTTTCCGGGCAAGCACGTCCTGCCATTTGTTCCAGATCCGCTGCTGGTGATCCGGCAGGATGAGGTCATTAAAGGCGATTTTCTTATTCTGGAGGAGGTCTGCGGCGGGATATCCGGTGAGCTCAAGGCACCCGTCGCTGATAAATTCCATCGTCCTTTTCGGGTCATTGTGACACCGGTAGGCAATGCCCGGGAGGTTTTGTACAAGGGTGGTATACACCCTCTGGCTTTCCCGAATCTGCTGCTCTGCCTGCTTGCGTTCGGTTATATCGGTAAGAACGAGGAGGAAACCCGGCTCATGGTGGTACACAATGGGCTGCGCCCGTACCATCGCGGTAATGACCTGGTTGCGTTTCGTGATGATATCGATCTCGTAGGGTTCGAGCTCAAGTCCGGCGATTCGCTTCCTGATATTGCCTTCTGCCATCTCGCGGTGGTAGGGTGCAACTGAAGATAGAACCGAAGTGCCGATCAGATCCTCGGCAGGACACCCCATTGCCCGGGCGGCTGAAGAATTCATATAGACAATAGTGCCCGAAGTGTCATAGACCATGATATAATCGGGGAGGTTCTCGACGAGGCTCCGGTTGAATTCTTCGCTTTCCCGCAGCGCCTTTTCTGCCTGCTTCCGTTCTGTAACATCGTTGAATATGGCAACAACATCGCCGGACGGGAGCCGGTAGGTAAAATTCTCCCGCCATCCTTCACGGAGCTGATCTTTGTAGTACGCGGCAGGGAGATACTCGGGTGCTCCGGTCCGATATACGCGCTGGAGAGAGGTAAGAAGCCCGAATTTGTCCATGTTCGGGAACACCTCAAGCAACCTCCTGCCAATAACCTGCTCCTTTGTTGCATGCGTGATCCGCTCCGCGGCAGGATTAAAGTCCTTGAAGACAAAATCGGATCCGAGATCAACAGGTTGGTAGACAGCAATGCCACTGTTCATTGCCTGGATCATCGCGCGGTACCGCTCCTCGCTCTCCTGCAGGGCCCTGTCTGCCTCCCTGCGCTGGGTGATGTCACGGGAGCTGATAATGATCGCACCTATGGCGGGGTCATTGAGATAGTTGGAGCCGCCCGCTTCGAGCCATACCCACGACCCGTCACGGTGGCGGCACCGGAACTGAGGGGTGATAGTCACCCCCGGTTTCCTGATCGACTGTACGAATGCCTCCTTTACGAGCGGGATGTCATCAGGATGGATGAACGTAAAGATTTTTTTTCCCACCCGTTCCCCTGCCCCGTACCCCAGCACCCTTTCGGTTGCGGGGCTTTCGTACGTGATGACCCCCTCGTCATCAAGAAATGAGAAAATATCGGATGAATTCTGGACAATCGAGCGAAAGAGCGTCTCGCTTTTCCTCAGCGCATCTTCCACATTCTTCTGCTCGGTGATATCCTGCCCGACCGACTGGTATTCAACGATCGTGCCCCTGCTGTCAAATACTGCCCGGTCACTCCACCGCTGCCAGCGGATCTGGCCGTCCGGCATGACGATTCGGTGTTCGATTAATGACACAGGATGATCCTGTGTGAGCATAAGAAAGTGCTCCCTCACCCGCGCCAGGTCCTCTGCAAAGATGTGGGGGACAAAGACATTCCCGAGGATCTCATCGCGTTGTTTATTGAAGTACCGGCAGTATGCTTCATTCGCGAACAGATGCTTCCCGTCAGGAGCAAACCGGGATATGAACTCGGTCTGGTCTTCAACGACATTCCTGTAGCGCTTTTCGCTCTCCCGCAGCGCCTCTTCTGCCCTCCGCCGCTGAACAGCCTGCCGGATCTTGTGCACGAGTTCGGTAAACTGCACACGCGGCAAGCCCCCTTTCTGGAGGTAGAAATCCGCACCGCTGTTGAGCGCCTCAATGACCACTTCTTCCCTTCCCTTGCCGGTGAAAAGGATGAACGGGATGGTGCGATCGATATGGCGGATTTTCTTGAGCAATGCAATCCCGTCCATCTCAGGCATCATGTAGTCAGAGACGATCGCATCGAAGGTTGCCTGTTGTAACCGATCCAGCGCCTGTTGTGCAGAGATTGCGGTATCAACAGAGATGTCCTTGAACTGCTCGATGAATAATTTCCCGACATCGAGCAGATCCGGCTCATCATCAACGTAGAGGACCCGGATCGTGGACATGTCTCAACGCGGAAATATTTGACTCCTGCATTAATAAATTGTCAAGTAGGGTGTCTTGGAAAAAGTACCAGCTCAGTTTGTGCGTTGATGATGATAACGGGTGAGTCACTCCCCGCAGCCCGTGCTCTGCTGAAATGCAGAAAAGTAAGGTATGCTCTCATGGGAATTTACAGGGCGTTTACCAGCGAACGGCGGGTCACCATGCCGACGAGCTTTCCTTTGTCCGTGATTGGCAGCGAGCTGATCTTCTTCTTGAGCATTAAGTCGACAATTTCGGCAACTTTTGCGCTCCGGTCGATGCAGATGAGTGGGGACGTCATAACTGCCCGTACGAGCAGATTGTGGAGGTGAAAATCCTGATGACGCCCCTCAACCTTCTCCCGGAACTTCCGCACTGAGACTGCCACATCGGTCTCGGTGACAATGCCCACAGGTTTGCTGCCACCGGTTACAACGAACCGGCTGATGCCCTCCTCCGCCATGCGGTGCTGGAGGTGCTGGACGCGTTCGTTCACCCCGATCGTGTGCACTGGTTCCATCACCGTATCCACGCTCCCTTTCGGCTGCAGTACCCTGATCAGCTCCCCATACCCTACCTGCCCGATCAACCGGTGGTTCCTGTCATAGACGACCACCAGCTTAAAGCGCTTGAGGAGAGGGACAAGCTCGCTGATTTCCTGATCAGGATAGATCGTTGTGAAATCCTGTTCCACCGAACCTGCAACATGGATCTTTGCTGTTGAGATCGGCACCTTCTGCCTGCTGCCCAGCTTGTCTGCAATAGATTTGCGCGATACTGTGCCGACAACGTCATGGCCGGATATGGTGATGAGTGGGTCAATTCCCTCGTTAATCATCTTGTCAAGCGCTTCAGTGATTGCCTGCGATTTGGCAATCGTCACAGGCTTTGCCATAATATCCCGGACAAAAAGCTGGTGTGTCATTATCATCCCGTTAATTGACCATGTATGGGTTTATCCACAACCATGCCGGATCAGAGCGCGTTCACCAGAGAACGGCGTGTCACCATGCCAACGAGCTTCCCTTTATCCAGGACAGGCAGCGAGCTGATGTTCTTTTTGAGCATGAGGTCGACAATTTCGGCGACCTTTGCGCTCCGGTCGACGGAGAGGATAGGGGAGCTCATAATATCCTTGACAAGGAGGTTGCGGATCCGGTGGTCCTGGTGCCTGCCCGTTACCGCTTCGCGGAACTTGCGCATCGCGATCGCAACATCGGTCTCGGTGACGATCCCGACAATACTGTTGTTCTCTGTCACCACAAAACGGGTGATGTTATCATCCAGCATCCTGCGGCGGAGGTGGACTACGCGCTCATCGGATTCGATGGTGATCGCCCGCTCCATCGCGCCATCAGGCGGGCCGTCAGGTTGGAATCTTTTTAAGAGGTCCCCGGCACCCACCTGTCCAATGAGCTTGTGGTCGCTGTCATACACCACCACGAGCTTGTAATGCTGGAGCAGGGGTATGAGCACATTGATGCTTTCATCGGGATATACGCTCGTGAAATCCTCTGCAACAACGCTTGAGACATGGATGGCGGTGGGAGCGATGCCAGAGTTCTGTTTGCTCCCGAGCTTATCTGCGATTGCCTTGCGCGAGACCGTGCCGGCAACGCTTCCGTTGTGCGTCGCGATGAGCGGGTCGATGTTCCCGGCCAGCATTTTATCGAGCGCTTCGGTGATCTTTGCAGATTTTGCGATGGTGATTGGCTTTACCATTACGTCCCTGATACAAAGTCCTTTTGTCATTTCGCCACTTCCCTGATGATATCATCCCGTTTTATGATGCCTGCGATATCGCTTTCTTCCACGACCACAAGGCTGTTGATCTGGTGCCTGTTCATCGTTATCACGGCCTGGTTTACCGGTGTTTTAAGCGGGGTTGTGATCACGGGCGAGGTCATAATGTCCTCGGCGATCACGGGCGCGATAAAATGCGCACCCTTCCGGCGGGTGCCCCGCTGCTGGTGCCTGCGCCTGGCCGTACTGTCCTTCTCTGCCATCCCTGCAATTGTAATCCCGCTGTCAAAGAACGCAAGGTTGGTCTCCGTTATGATTCCTGCGATAGACCCGTCGTTATCGATAACCACCACCTTATCATTCCGCTCGCTCATCACATCAATTACATGGTCAAGCGAATGGTACCGGCTGACCATTGCCGCATCCTCCATCATGTCACTGACCGGACAGGACAGGCTCCTGATGACGGCGGATTTCATGAGATCGGATTTTGTCACGATCCCGATCACCGTGTCGCCTTCAACAACCGGTATGCTGCTGATGCTGTTCTCAATAAAACAGGCAGCAATCTCCCGTATACCCGTCGTTGGTGTAACCACCATCGGATCGCGAACAGCAAGGACGCTCACGGGTATGCGATCGATCGGGCGCCGCCTCCACGCCGGTTCGCTCTGCCGGAGCCGGTACGCCAGGTCCTTTTTCGTGATAATGCCCAGGAGTGCTTCACCGTCCATGACGAGCAGCCGGGAGATGTGGTACCTGACCATCAGGTGACGGGCGTGCGCCACAGTCTCCGAAGGGGCGATCACATGGACCGGTGAGGACATCACATCGGACGCTTTCACGGCCATCACCCCTGTGCAAATGCCCGTACCAGGTCAAACTCGGTGACAAGCCCGACCAGGCGCGTGTCATTGATGACAGGTAATGCACCGATATTTTTCTCCAGCATCTGGCGGGCTGCCTCGTTAATGCTCTCCTGTGGCGTGGTGGTGAAGAGATCACCTGCGATAAGGGTACGCACTGGCAGCTCCATTACCTCGGCAACATCGCCGGTGGAGAGGCGGGAAAATACTTCGCGGCTCCCGATATAGCGCATGATATCGGTTGCAGTGATGATGCCATACAGCACCTCGTCGCTCACGACGGGGAGCCGCCGGAACCTGTGCTGCGTCATGTCGCGGGTGACTTCGGCAATCGGGCAATCCGGATGCGTGACCCGCAGCGAAGATGTCATCACGTCCTCAACCGCAAGCGTGCTGTTCTCTGCCGCAAGGACCCGCATTACGTCGCGCTCTGTGATGATTCCCGCAAGAATCCCGTCGTTATTCACGATGGGCAGCCCGCCGACCTTTTTATTCACGATGATGGCTACTGCGTCCTTTATCCGTGAACTGTCCGGCAGTGTTTCCAGCTGCCGGGTCATGATTGCCCGAACGCTCTCGTTCACTGCAGCGATCAGGTTGCCGCCATGTTTCACCTGCACGAGCCGGTACTTGTCACCTCCGCCCATGAAATTAATCACATCGCCCGATGTTACTATCCCCCGGAGTTTCCCGGTCCCTGCATCAGTCACGGGCAGACGGCGGAACCCGCACTCCGTCATCGTTTCCACCGCTCCCATGATGGTGGTCGTGGGCGGAACCGACACGACGTCGCGGGTGGCAACCGCCATGATCTCGCCGTTCTGCTGTACTATGTGTGACTTGAAATCGACAGGGCCCCTGTCAAACTTACCATGCATCTTGAGGAGTTTGTCTCCCTGCTTGATGCCGCGGTCATTCCTGCCCATGTAATCCCTCCTTTTCTGGTAAAATTTTATTCCTCACCCGGCAACGGGGTGGCGGGTGGTGCGTTGACCTGGATGAGGATGTTCGGATATCAGGCAATAGCACAGTTCTTCCTGTATGCGTTACCGGAGTCCGGCAAGGACATCATGCCGGTCCACGATGCCCACGATGGCCCCCCCCTCAATTACGGGCAACCGGCTCACATCGTGGTGCACGAGCAGGTCCGCAGCGGTGCTGATCCTTTCTTTTGGACCGATTGATATGACATCCTTGGTCATGATCTTGTCGACCATGGTATGCGCCGCATGGGCAAGCGCTGCCCGCACACGCCCGCCCCGCAGGATGTCGCTTTGCGAGACGATCCCGACCATCTTTTTCTTTTTTAAGACGGGAAATGTGGAGAACCCGGTCTCCTGGATCAATGTCAGAATATGCTGGATGGTGTCCGTGGTATTCGCAACCACCACGCTGCGGGACATATGATCAGTGACGCTCCCCACAAGCTCATGCTTTGATATGATCACAGGGAAGAGGTCGGCAAGCAGGACCCCGCCCAGGATATGACGCCTGCCGTCAATTACGGCGGCGCTGTCAGTCCGGAATTTTTTTATCTCCCGTGCCACCTGTTCAATCGCGTCCGCTGCATGGACTTCCGGGGCGTCCCTGACAAAACTCTCGACCGTCACATTCGACTTGGTTGCGGTCACCCGCAGCCCGTCGGTGAGATCGATATAGCCAAGGAGTTTTTTTGCATCGTCAACAATATATACTTCGCGGAACCGGTCGTCACGCAGGATCTGCCGTGCCTTTGTTATCTGGTCACTATACCGGAGCACAGGGATCTCAATTAAGAAATCCTGCGCACAGTTCATGTGATGTTTTCCTCCTCACGGCAGCGGGGACAGAGCATGACATTGTCCACCCGCTTGAGGTCATCAGACATCTGACTGCAGCGGTTGCACATGCCCATATCAACGATCTCCTCGCGGTTGATCTCGATGAGATCAGCCATCAGTTCATTGAGTTCGTTTGACACGGTAAGGAGATCCCTGACAGTCACAATTCCGATCACTTTTTTTCTGTCGTCAACAACCGGCAGCCTCCTTACCCGGTGCTTCACCATCATCTGGGCGGCGTCTCCTACAGTCTTGTCAGCACTCACCGTAATCAGCGGCGTGCTCATGATCTCGTTCACATGTACAGTGCTCGGCTTGAGATCCTTTGCCACCACCTTGCAGTTGATGTCCTGCTCGGTCACGATCCCTACGGGAAGGTTTCTTTTAAGGACAATGCAGCTTCCGACATCATCATGGCACATCGCCGCTGCGGCCTTTGCAACATCGGCACCTGAGCTGATGGTCGTCGGATGTGTCCGCATCACCTCGGTTAAAGCGACACGGGTCTCGAAGCGAATTCCATTGTCAGTCGTTTTCATGAGATCACCTCCTTGTGTTTCTGGTCTGATGATTACAATTTACCAATACTCACCAACTCTGATATAAAGGATTGGGCAGGGGCAGGTAACCATGAGGGGCAGTAATATATTGGTGCACCAGGAAGGCGGGGATTTTATAAAGGGCAGCAGGGCGGGTGTTGTGGGCAGAAGAAACCTAATAAAGTGCGCATTCAATACAGTACTTACGAGTCAAGGGCACCATATTTTACTATTGGTGGATTATACCCTGAGGTGATGAATGAAGATATTTTATCAGACATACAGCAAAGTCAAAAAAAGGTTTTCCAACTTCCTCTCCCGTTTTTTTAAAAAGAAAAGGACACGGATCGGGATTTACGGTCCCCCGAATGCAGGAAAAACAACACTGGCGAACCGCATCGCCCGTGACTGGACCGGTGATGCAGTCGGTCCGGTAAGCGAGATCCCCCACGAGACCCGCCGGGCGCGGAAGAAGGAAGACATCATCATCTCCGGTGCAAATGGTGCGACGGTCACGATCGATATTGTCGATACCCCGGGTGTCACGACCAAGATTGATTACCACGAGTTCCTGGAGTTCGGGCTTGACAAGGACGAGGCGGTCATCCGCGCCCGCGAGGCTACTGAGGGGGTTGCCGAGGCGATGCACTGGCTCCGGGAGGATATCGATGGTGTCATCTATATGCTCGACTCCACGATTGACCCCTTCATGCAGGTGAACATCATGATGGTGGGCATCATCGAGAGCCGCAAGCTGCCGGTCCTCATTGTCGCAAACAAGATCGACCTCCCCGAAGCCTCGCCTGCACGAATCCGCAGTGCTTTCCCCCAGCACCCTGTTATTCCCGTATCCTCACTTGATGGCAGGAATGTCGAAGAGCTCTATGAGATGATGATCGAGCGGTTCGGGTAGGAGCCCGCTGGTGAGGTACCCTTAATGCCACACAAATGCACCAAGTGCGGGAGGGAGTACAGGGACGGGTCCACCGAGATCCTCAAAGGCTGTGCAAGCTGCGGCGGCAAGAAATTCCTCTACGTTAAGGAGGAGGAGATCCACAAGGATGTGCTTGAGGAGAAATCCATCGGTGAGATCGCAAAAGAGTCAGGAGAACAGGTGCTCGAAGTAAAAGCCGAGCCCAGAAAAGAAGTGGAGATGTACGACCGGGTCGAGACGATCCGGATCGTGGGGCCCGGTTCGTACGAGCTGAACCTCGAGAAGATGGCAAAAGGCGACGAACGGATCATCTCTGTGGGAAAAGAGGGCGTATACAATATCGACCTCCTGTCCTTTGCCGAAGAACCCCCCAGGAAAAAGAAGCGCCGTATCTGAATTTCATTCCTGGTTTTAACCCTTCGTCACATCGCTATCCTCCATCGATACCATTAATATTGGCAGGGAAGAATACACATAAGCACTTTTGACATAAGTGCTGGCAGAAGTAAGTCCGACGTGCACAGCCGTGCACTGCCCAACAGGGCTTGGGATTACGGAGAGTCAGCGATTGCTGCTCTTTTTGGACTTACCTACGTCGACAGGAGGTAAAAGTATGGCAAGAATGCATGCCCGCAGAAAGGGCAAATCGTGCTCAGTCCGCCCGTACCGGAAGGAAGCCCCCCCATGGTCCAACACGGACATCAAGGGGATCGAGAAAGTGATAACCGAGCTCCGGAAAGAAGGCGTATCGAGCAGCAAAATCGGGCTGATCCTGCGGGACCGCTACGGTGTCCCTGACATCAAACTCGTGACCGGGGGGAAGCGCATCGGCGACATCCTCAGGGCGAACAAGTTGGAGTCAGAGATCCCCGAGGACCTGCGCGATCTCATGATAAAAGCGCTCGGACTGCGCAAGCACCTCTCCGAGAACGCAAATGACCTGCACAACAAACGACAGCTTCACCTGATGGAATCCAAGATCCGTCGTCTCGTGAAGTACTATACCGGCAGTGGCAGGCTGCCTGCCGGCTGGAGCTATAAACCCGAGACTTCAGAAATTCTGTTGTCCCGGTAAACTGACGTCCCGATCCCCATGTCACTTGAAACCGCCGCGAGCGATGTTGCAGGGCAGATAAAGAGCCAGGAGTTTATCGAGGTGGTCGCCCACCACGACGCTGACGGCATTGCCGCCGGCTCCATCCTCTGCCACGCGATGGTGCGGGCTGGTATCCGGTTCCGGCTGAGGGTCCGTCAGGAGATCTCGGCAGCCGATCTCACCGCTGATCATGCCTACCTGCTCTGCGATCTCGGGGCCGGCATGGACAGCCTCCCAAAAGACACGATAGTGGTCGACCACCACCTCGCGCACTTTACCGGGAAGTTTCATGCAAACCCGCGCCTTTTTGGCATTGACGGTGAGCGCGAGCTCTCGGCTTCCGGCACGGCATACATCGTTGCCCAGCAGATTGGTGACAACCGCGACCTTGCGGGGCTCGCGATCCTGGGCGTTATGGGCGACGGTCAGGTGCTGTCGGGGAAAAACCTTGAGATCTTCAACGAAGCGGTGGGGAATGGCATCATGGCCCCGAACCGCGGGCTCCGGCTTCCGGGACGGGACATGCCGGAGCGGTTCACCATGGCGATCAACCCGTACCTGGACGGCATCAGCGGGAACGGGGATGAGGTGGCCGCAATCATCGCACAGTCAGGGCCAGCCGGGAGTGAGACGCTGCGCATCGACCGGCTTCTCTCGCTTGCTGTTTTAAGGGTAATCCCCCATGCAGGCGCCGGCTGCATCGAGGGAATCTACGGCGACACATATACCCTCGGACGCGAAGTGATCCCGGACGCCCATGCAATGGCATCGGTCATCGATGCCTGCGGGAAATCAGGGCATGGGGATTTGGGTGCATCACTCTGCCTTCGGTGTTCCCGCGACACTGAGGCGGGATGGGAGATGGCAAAGTCACACCGGCTGAACGTAATCGCTGCCATCCGAGCGATCGCACCTGCCCTGCCGGCACAGGACGGGGTGTATGAACTGGAAAACCCGGCGCTGGCAGGCGATGTCGCAGACGCACTCGCCTGCCTCTCCGTCCACACCACACCCATCGCAGTCGTTGCCCGCAGGGGGGACGCGTGCCGGATCTCGGTACGATGCCCTCCCGGAACCGATGCGGATCTTGGATCATTGATCCATGGGATCGCACAGTCCTGTGGAGGCTCGGGCGGAGGGCACCGGCTCAGGGCGGGTGCGACTATCCCCTGCAACCGGCTTGACACGTTCCGTCAGGGCTGGCACGAGGCGGTGGCGGCGTGATGCAGGTTGAGGGCGTGATCATGACGGGGCACAGGCGCCCTGCCTGCGTGGCAGAGGCAATCCTCCCTGACAACCTTTCCTCCATGAGGACGGTTGCAACAAAAAAAGGGGTAACAACCACCATCACCGGCACGCAGCTGCGGTCGGTGATCGCATCGGTAGACGATTATTTAATGAACCTTGCAATTGCGGAGGAGACATGCCAGTACGGTTCTCATTAATCGCTTCACTCTCAACAAGCAATGAGATCACCAATGAGGCGAAACTCGCGGTGGAAAAAACCATACAAGAGGGCAATATGACACTCTTCAAAAAAGGTGTTCCAAAAAGTGTTGATGTGGCAGAGATTGGGCAGATAACAGGGTTCCAGTTCTCCGGAAACTCAATACAACTCCATTTTGAGAGTGGAACATACACCCGGGCTCATGATGCCCTGTTCAGATTCAGAAAACAGTTAGCTCCGGCGCTTGGCAAATATCAGCTCGGGATTAGGGGTATCGATATCCCAGAGTTTCGCATCACAATGACGGGTGTTCCAGACGGTGTCCGCATCCCGGACCTGCCGTTTATCAAATCCCATGAATTAAAGAATGGTAATCTCACCCTTGACCTCAGCGTCACCTCCGCAGACCTTGAGAACAAGGTGCCGGACCGGATCCTCAAACTGATCGAAGAGAAGATACAGGCAACAACCTATGGCGGCAAGGGTGAGCACTGGGAGCTCGTCTTTGCGAGCGCACAAAAACCCAGGCGGTTTTCCCGCGACCCCACCGAAGAGATGGTGAAGCGGAACTGGATCCGGCACGGTGCGTCCCGTGGCCAGTGGATCCATGGCCCGCAATCGGTGCAGCTCTTCCGTGCGTTCGAGCAGATCGTTCTCGACAGGATCATCCGCCCGCTGGGCTTTGCCGAGATGATCTTTCCCAAGCTCACGCCGTGGGAGGTCTGGATGCGCTCGGGGCATGCGAAGGGCGTCTACCCTGAGATCTACTATGTCTGCACGCCAAAAACCCGCGACCCTGCTTTCTGGGAGGATATAGGCGACTATTTCAAAGTGACCGGCTCGGTGCCCGTGGAGATGATCCGCGAAAAGATCGATGGTCCGATTGGCGGGTTGTGCTATGCACAGTGCCCCTCGTTCTGGCCTTTTGTGCAGGGAGAGACGCTCGGCACTGCGAGCCTGCCGGTGAAGGTCTTTGACCGCAGCGGCACGTCCCACCGGTACGAGAGCGGTGGCATCCACGGGATCGAACGGGTGGATGAGTTCCACCGGATCGAGATCGTCTGGCTTGGCACCGCTGAACAGACCGTCGCGATGGCAGATGAGCTCCACACCGCGTACCACCGGGTGTTTGAGGAGGTACTCGAGCTCGAATGGCGGTGCGCACGGGTGACCCCGTGGTTCATGGCGCAGGAAGGGATGGTCGATACCGGCACAAAGACCCCCCAGGCTGCCGAAAGCGGCGCCTGCGGGTGCGGAGAACGGGTGGGCACGACCGATTACGAGGCGTACCTGCCGTACAGCGACAGCTGGCTTGAGTTCCAGAATGTGAGCATCAACGGCGACAAGTACCCGAAAGGGTTCAATGTCAAGATCCAGAGCAATGAGCCGTGCTGGTCCGGCTGTTCGGGCGTCGGGCTCGAGCGCTGGACTGCGGCGTTTTTAGCCCAGAAAGGGCTTGATCCGGATGGATGGCCCGACAGGATGAAACAACTGGTCGGCGAACCGGAAGAGATATTCAAATTCATGTAGGTGATACCATGGCAAAAAAACAGGTTGGAAGAAGAGTAGAAGGCTGGAAAGCCAAGAGCTGGTTCAAGGTGCACGTTCCCGAAAACCTCGGCAAAGTGTATATCGGTGACACCATCGCAAACGACGCCGGGAGCGTTGTCGGCAGGATCATGCAGGCAACTCTCGGTGAGATCACAAACGACTATGCAAAGCAGCACATCAAGATGGAGTTTAAGATCGCGAACGTGACGGGCGACGCGGCATACACCGAGTTTGTCGGTCATGAAGTGACACGGGACTACCTGCGGGGACTGATCAAGCGCCGCAGCACCCGCATCGACTGCCTGATCCCGATCGTGACAAAAGACTCAAAGAAGGTCCGCTTAACAATCAGCTGCTACACGCTCGCACGTGCAAATGTTGGCCAGGTTCATGCAATCCGGAACGCGATTACGGCAAGTGTCCAGGCACAGGCAGCATCATGGGACCTCAACACTCTCGTTACCGGCATTGTCTCGGGCGAGATCTCCCGCGACCTTTTCAAGGTCGTGAAACTGCTCTATCCGGTCCGACGGGTCGAGGTCATCAAATCAAAAGTCGAGCCGGTGGCAGCACCGGTTTCAACTGAATAACATCAATGGCGATATAAAATTTTTTATTCTCTTTTCTATGACGCGGCCTGTACAGGATAGTCATACCCCTGCTGACCGTTCAGCATAAGAGCTTACAATTACAAACCTATCCAGCAATGACCGCACGCAAGATCCTCTTTTTGGTCCTTGACGGCATCTCAGACCGGCCGTGCCCGGAGCTTGCCGGTAAGACCCCGCTGCAGGCGGCAAAAAAACCAAACCTGGATGCTTTTGCCCGCGAGGGTGTCTGCGGCATCATGGACACCATCGGTCCTGGTATCCGCCCCGGATCCGACACTGCCCACCTCGCCCTGCTCGGCTATGACCCCCGGACCTGTTATACCGGCAGGGGCCCGCTCGAATGCGAGGGCACCGGTATCAAAATGGAGCCGGGCATGATTGGATTCCGGTGCAATTACGCGACACTTTCAAATAACGGATGCGTCAGTGACCGCCGGGCAGGCAGGATCCACGATACGGCAGCACTCTCCGCAGCAATCCAGAGCGGTGTCGACCTCTCGGCATTCGGCGTGGAGTTTTTCTTCAAATCCGGCGCGGGGCACCGTGCCGCCCTTGCGTTCAGGGGGAAGGGGCTGGGCCATTGCGTCTCATCCAATGACCCTAAAAAGGAGGGGGTACCGCCCCTCGTTATTACGGCGGTAAAACAGACACAAAATGATACAAAGACCGCCGCGGTGTGCACCGAGTTCGTGAAGCAGTCCACCGCGATCCTTGCTGGCCACCAGGTCAACCGGGAGCGGGTGAAGCGGGGGCTCTCCCCGGCAACTATCGTGCTGATGCGGGGCGCCGGCGAGATGGGGCATTTCGAACCGTTTGCAGAAAAATACGGTATTTCCGGCAGTGTCATCTCCGCCGCCAGCCTGATCGCCGGGATTGGCGCTGCTGTCGGGCTCCACCGTATCCATGTCGAGGGGATCACCGGCTCTCAGGACAGCAATCTAGCCGGAAAGATTGCCGCAGCACAGGACGCACTGCATTCGCAGGACTTTGTGCTGGTAAACATCAAGGGGGCGGATGAATCGGGTCATGACGGGCTCGCACAACAGAAAACGGCGTTTATTGAAAAGATTGATGCCGCAATCACTCCCCTGCGGAAATTACAGGATACTGTCATCGTACTCTGCGCCGATCACAGCACGCCCTGCACCATCAAGGATCACAGTGCGGATCCGGTGCCGGTCGTGATCTGGGGTGAGGGGGTCCGTATTGACGGGGTGGTCAGGTTTGACGAGAACTCCTGCGCACAGGGAGGGCTCAACCGGATTCCGGGATCATCCCTGCTCCCGATTGCACTCGATCTGATCAACAGGTCCCGCAAGTACGGTGCGTGAGGGGACATAAGTGGCAAAGGCAAAGCGACAGAAAAAACGCGTGGAGGACTGGCACCGGCACTGCCTGCTCCCCGACGGGACCGAACTGCAGGAGCACAGCATCAAGACCGACCGGAACATCGTGATCGGCGAGTTCTGCCAGATTGATTACGGGCTGAGGGGAGAGGACGTTATTGTCGGCGACTCGACAAAGATCCGTGAATACATCTGGGCCGATGGTGA
>Ga0209253_10001555_pt1 | contig 20174 bp, 22 predicted proteins | sample FrelakmetBRP12BR_FD_187145 | JGI IMG/M metagenome (GOLD analysis project Ga0209253, IMG submission 187145) | Freshwater lake sediment microbial communities from the University of Notre Dame, USA, for methane emissions studies - BRP12 BR (SPAdes)... | ecosystem: Environmental > Aquatic >... | reverse complement strand
GAAATATAGCCTGGATCGCGACGATGTGTGAAGTTTGGTAAATGCCTGGGGATAGAAAAGAGCGCTGGCCCTATCTGCGCGCAGCGCTTAGTTCAATTATTAATTATACGGACTTGTGTTATACTGCAAATTCGCCGTATAGAACAACAATTTTAGTATAATATACTGCATAATAGCCTGATTATCACATTGTTTTAACTGATTTATACCGATTAATACAAATATTATACACCAGCGGTAAATAGTTATTCCCCTATGCCCGGACGGTTGTCATCCAAGCCTAAAAAACTTCTCGACCAACTACGCGATGCTATCCGCATTAAACACTATTCGTATTCCACAGAAAAAACGTATGTCCATTGGGCAAAGCGCTACATTCTCTTTCATAACAAGCGCCACCCTGCCGAAATGGGTGCCCTGGAGATTGAAGCTTTTCTTTCTCACCTGGCTCAGGAGGCTAATGTCTCTGCTTCCACGCAAAACCAGGCGTTCAACGCTCTGTTATTTCTGTATCGAAATGTTTTGCAGATTGAATTGGCTACCCCTATTCATGCCCTGCGCGCTAAGCGTGCCCAGCACTTGCCAACGGTACTCTCAAAAGCTGAAGTGAACCAGGTATTGAGCGGGATGCAGGGGCTGCACCAACTGATGGCCCGTTTATTGTATGGTTGCGGCCTGCGTTTGATGGAATGCCTGCGCCTGCGCCTCAAAGATATTGACTTTGAGCAATCCCAAATTGTTATTCGTGAAGGCAAAGGCGAAAAAGACCGCCTGACGATGCTGCCCGCCAGCCTGGTCGAACCGTTGAAAGCTCAAATCGCTTTTGTCAAGCAGCAGCATGAGCGTGATTTGGTAAATGGGTACGGCTCGGTCGAGTTGCCCTATGCTCTGGCGCGCAAATATTCCAACGCTGACAAGGAATTATCCTGGCAGTATGTGTTTCCGTCCGATCGCTTATCCACCGACCCGCGCACTGGAATCACCCGCCGTCATCATTTAGACCCCAGCGGGCTGCAACGAGCAGTCAAGACAGCAGCAAAATTGTCAAAGATTAACAAACCAGTCAGCCCACACACCTTCCGTCACTGTTTTGCCACCCATTTACTTGAGGCTGGTTACGATATTCGCACGGTACAGGAACTGCTCGGGCATAAAGATGTCAAAACCACGATGATCTATACCCATGTGCTCAATCGCGGGCCGAAAGCCGTGCGCAGCCCGCTGGATGACTGATTCACATCCCTCCGCGTTATAATTGAGGCATGGACCTCTTCACCCACGCCCATGAACAGCGCTTGCGCTCCGAAGCCCCCCTGGCTGCGCGTATGCGCCCGCGTACCCTGGAGGAATTCGTCGGGCAGGAGGATATTCTCGGACCTGGCAGGCTCCTGCGGAGAGCTATTGAGGCTGATCGCCTTTTCTCGTCCATCCTCCTGTGGGGTCCCCCTGGCTCCGGGAAGACCACCCTGGCCATGGTTATCGCCAACCTGACCAAATCGCACTTCGATACTCTCTCAGCCGTCCTGGCTGGCAAGGCAGAGCTCAGGGATGTGCTTGAGGCAGCCACCGAGCGCCGCAAGCTTTACCAGAAAAAGACGATCCTGTTTGTGGATGAAGTCCACCGCTGGAACAAAGCCCAGCAGGATGCCCTGCTACCGCACGTTGAGAATGGGACAGTCACATTAATTGGCGCCACCACCGAGAATCCATATTTCGAGGTGATCGGGGCACTGGTTTCGCGTTCGCGCGTTTTCCAGCTTCGCCCACTTGCGAACCAGGATGTGCAGATACTTCTTGAACGTGCCATCCAGGACCCTGAACGCGGTTATGGCACACGGCAAATCAACATGGACGAGGACGCCCTCGAGCATCTCATTCACGTTGCAGGTGGTGATGCCCGTAACGCCCTGAATGCCCTTGAACTGGCTGTCGAATCCACCCCTGCGGATAAGCAAGGCGTCATCCATATCACCCTTGCCACTGCCCAGGATTCCATCCAGCGCCGGGCAGTTCTATATGACAAGGATGGCGATGCTCACTACGATACGATTTCCGCCTTCATCAAGTCAGTCCGTGGCTCAGACCCCGATGCTGCCTTGTATTGGCTGGCAAAGATGCTATATGCTGGCGAGGACCCCCGCTTCATCCTGCGCCGATTGATCATCCTCTCAGGTGAGGACATCGGGCTTGGTGATCCGATGGGGCTGGTTGTTGCCAGTGCGGCAGCCCAGGCTTTTGACTATATCGGCCTACCCGAGGGGGTCTACCCGATCGTGGAAGCTACGCTCTACCTGGCTACCGCCCCCAAGTCCAACACCGCCACCTCTTACTTCAAAGCCTTCCAGCTGATCGAACAAGAAGGCACCGGTGATGTACCCCAGCACCTGCAGGACAGCAACCGCGATGCAGTGGCATTGGGACATGGCAGTGGTTATAAGTATCCACATGAATCACCTGAACATTTCCTGCCCCAGCAGTACCTGCCCCGCCCCCTTTTAGGCACGTACTTCTATACGCCATCAAGCCAGGGATATGAGGCTGAGGTTTCTAGTCGGTTGGAACGCTGGCGGGCAGCCCAGCGCAAAGCTCTTGGGATCACCAGGACTGAAGAAATCCCCGAGCTGACCCAGGAATCGATCCTGGAGATCAAACGCAAACATAAAACCACCTGAAGGAAAAATAAATGCCGATTTTTCTGCTTGTCCGCCACGGGGAGACGGACTACAATAAAAAAATGCTCCTCCCCGGACGTCTCCCTGGTGTGCACTTAAACCAAAAAGGGCGACGCCAAGCCCAATTACTGGCAGAGAAACTTGGGGTGGCACCCATCAAAGCCATCTATTCCAGCCCCTTAGAGCGAACTTTGGAAACCGCTGGACCGCTTGCCAAGGTCTTGAGGCTGGATATCATCCCGACACCTGGCTTGCTGGAGACGGATTGTGGGGATTGGCAGGGTCAATCGGTGAAAAAACTACGCCGTCAGAAAATCTGGCAGTCAGTTCAACAGCACCCATCATTATTCATTTTTCCCGGAGGCGAATCAATCATCGAATGCCAGGTGCGCATGGTACAGGTGCTTGAATCATTACGCCTACAATATTCTCCACAAGACTTGATCGCCTGCTTCAGCCATTCCGATCCAATCAAGCAGGTGATTGCTTTTTACCTTGGTTTACCCCTGGACCAATTCCAACGCTTATACATCAACACGGGTTCCGTCACTGCATTACAAATTTCCGAGAATGGAAGCCGGCTGCTGATGATGAATTACGATCCATCTTTCTCCTGGGATAGCTTCCAACCACCACCTTTTCACGTCTTAAAGCCTTCAATAAAACCATCCGCCGCAATATAAATTCATAAGGCGTAAATAATTGGTATACTTCAAATATGACAACCATTGACATGGACCTACGTCCAGTGGACCATATCACAGTAGATGCGTTAGGCCAACCAGGCAAGCGTATATTCTACCTCCAGGGGTGGCAGGGAGAGCGTACCATCACCCTGATCATCGAGAAACTCCAGCTTCAAACCCTGGCGGTTGGGATAGAGCAATTCCTGGCAGAAGTACAGGAAAAGGTACCCAGCCTGAGTGAAGCTTCCGCCGAGTTTGAAGAGGAACAAATGCGTATTCACCCTCCACTTGATCCACTCTTCCGGGTAGGTGAGTTTGGCTTGGGATATGAGGCAGAGAATGACCTGATGGTTTTGGTGGCACATGAATTAATACCCGAAGAAACCCCTCCTGAAGAGAGTGGCGTCGTACGTTTTTGGTGCACACGCGACCAGTTGAGGGCATTAGCAAGGTGGGGGATTGAGGTTGCCTCACGCGGTCGACCAATATGCTCCCAGTGTGGTGAGCCCATGGATCCTGAAGGGCATTTCTGCCCCAAGAAGAATGGTCACAAGCACTAACATAATAAGGGTCTACCGAAGATTTATTGTTTGAAACGCTCAAGGTTGTTATTGCAAAGGCATGTATGCCAGAGCAGAAAGTCCTCACAGTAATAAACCTGCTTCAAAATGGCGAAATCACGATTAAAGGTGAATTCGTCTGGGGTTCAAATTATACATTCCTGGCAGAAGTAAGCCAAAATGGAGATAAAGCCTTGAGTGTGTACAAACCCAGTAAAGGTGAACGCCCCTTGTGGGATTTTCCTGCTTCCAGCCTGGCACGCCGGGAGGCTGCAGCATATCTGGTAAGCGAAGCATTGGGTTGGGAGCTTGTTCCACCCACCGTTTACCGAAAAAAAGCACCTATCGGTCCTGGCTCATTGCAGCTATATATTGAACATAATCCTGAAGTGAATTACTTTAATCTCGGCAAGGATGATATCCAGGGGCTGCGCCCGGTGGTGTTATTTGACTTGCTGATCAATAATGCTGACCGCAAAGGCAGCCACCTGTTATTTGATAACAACCACCATTTATGGTTAATTGATCATGGGATATGTTTTCACGCCGACAATAAACTGCGTACGGTCATCTGGGATTTTGCTGACCAACCAATCCCGGAGTCATTAATTTTAGATATAAGAAATTTTATCCGTTCTTTCCTGCCTACCACAAAGCTGTACCAGGAGCTACAGCCCTTGCTTAGCTTGCGAGAACTAACTGCGCTGGCTTTGCGTGCTGAACAGCTGATAGATCTCCAAATGTTTCCTCATCCTGATCCTGACCAGCGTTCATTTCCATGGCCTCCTCTTTAATCCCATGACCCTTCATCGTCTCGCTTTGATTGGTTTTGGTAACGTTGGGCAGGCTTTTGTGCGTTTGCTGGAGCGAAAAAAAGACCTGCTCCTGAAAGAGCATGATCTCAGTGTTTCTATCACCGGTATTGCTACAGGTCGGCACGGTATGGCGATCGATCCACAAGGAATTAACATCGAGAACGCTCTGGAGCTTATCTCCAAAGGAAGTGACCTCGGTGTGATTTCTAAGCAGGCTTCGAATACAAACGTATATGAATTTATACGCACCTGTGGTGCAGACGTGCTCTTCGAAAACACACCGGTGAATTATTTAGATGGCCAACCTGCGGTAGACTACCTGCGTACAGCCCTGGAGGCAGGTATGCATGCCATCACTGCCAACAAGGGTCCGGTGGTGCATGCCTATCAGGAGCTGACTAGGTTAGCTGAAAAAGTTGGCCGGAAATTTTTCTTCGAGTCAGCTGTCATGGATGGTGCACCCATCTTCTCCTTGTTCCGGGAAAGCCTGCCGGCTGCTGACCTGCGTGGATTTAACGGAATCCTGAATTCCACCACCAACCTGATCCTGTCTCGTATGGAAAGTGGTGAAAGTTTCGAGCGGGCTGTCGCCTATGCGCAGTCTATCGGAATTGCTGAGACTGACCCCTCCGGTGACATCGATGGCTGGGATGCCGCGGTAAAAGTGGCAGCCCTGGTCACCGTGCTGATGGATATCCCCTTAAAACCCGCCCAGGTCATTCGAACCGGCATCCGTAACCTTACCCTTGAAGACGTATACCAGGCGACCGGGCAAGGCAAACGCTGGAAATTGGTCTGTTCCGTCCGGCGTGAAGGCAGGACGGTTCATGCACAGGTGAAAGCCGAGCTGGTCAGCTCTGAATCGTCCCTTTTTGGTGTGAATGGTACTTCCAGCATCGTCACTTTTGAGACGGATGTGCTGCCTCAACTCTCCATCATCGAAGGTAATCCTGGTCCAGAAACCACTGCTTACGGATTACTGGCCGACTTTATCAACCTTATACGGTAAATAGGGATAACTTAGTTTTATATACAGGAGGGATAATGTTCTACGGCATATATACTCCCAATTTCGGAGCGGAAACCACTCCAAGATTACTGGCAGACCTGGCAGCAGAAGCGGAAGAGGCTGGCTGGGATGGCTTCTTTATTTGGGACCATATGGTCTACAGCCGGAATCAAAAGCTTCTCCTCTACGATCCCTGGGTAACCCTGGCAGGTATTGCCATGCGTACCGAGCATTTACGTTTTGGCACCACGATCACCCCGCTGGCTCGGCGTCGCCCGTGGAAGCTAGCACGCGAAACGGTTACATTAGACCATCTCTCGGGTGGCAGGTTGATCCTTGGTGTGGGAATTGGTGATCCGGATGAAGATGATTACGGCACCTTCGGTGAGCCCACCGACCGTAAGGTACGGGCTGCCATGCTGGATGAGGGACTTGAAATCTTAGACGGATTATGGAGTGGCAAGCCATTTGGATTTAAAGGCAACTACTATCAGGTGAAGAAATGTACTTTCCTACCCCCACCCATCCAAGCGCCCCGCATCCCCATCTGGGTGGGCGGGTTTTGGCCTCGTAAACGGCCATTCCGTCGCGCCGCACGCTGGGATGGAGCATTTCCACTCAACTCAGGAGGCCCGATCACCCCGACCCCACAAATCCTGCGGGATATCCAGGCATATATCGAACATCACCGCACAAGCCAGGCTCCGTTTGACCTGGTGATCATGGGCACTACGCCGGGGGATGATCTTAAGGCCGCCCATAAAAAACTGGCTGGCTACACAGGGACTGGTCTGACCTGGTGGTTGGAAAGCCTATATCGTTGGAGAAATTCAATAGAAGGCATGCGCCAGCGCATCCGCCAGGGACCACCGCGATTGATCTGAAAGGTAATTTGCTTCACAAGTGAGGAGATAGCAACATGACCATTGGTCGTTTCTATGCAGGAATTGCCGCATTGATCCGGTCAACCGAGACCAATCAATATTTACTCCTACGTCGCTCTGAACAGAAGGATTACGCTCCTGGCGCATGGGAATGTGTTAACGGGCGGGTGGACCAGGGGGAGGGCTTCGAAGATGCCCTCCGTCGGGAGGTGCACGAAGAATTGGGGGTTGAGGTTCAAGTGGAACACATCCTGGGGACCACCCATTTTTATCGCGGTGAGCAGGTCTCAGATAACGAGCTGGTCGGGGTGATCTATCTCTGCACCCTGTCCGATCCAACCTCGATTCACATCGGACCAGAACATTCCGAGTATCGCTGGCTCCTTGCTGACCAGGCTCTCGACTTTCTAAATGCCTCGGATCCAACCACGCAGTGGGTGAAGAGCCTTATTCGGCGGGCAAAAGCCATCCGTCCAATTCTCCCTGAGAACCTGGTTATATATCAGAGGAATTCAGGCTTCGAACTTGGGTGATTCCAAAACATCGAACCACCCTCCTGATTTTACGCCCTCAATGTCCAGAGTATAATTCCCCAATAATATCTGTCTGAGGAATTTTAAGGAGGTCTGCATGGAAGCTCAGAATCTAGAACACGTCTTCCTCCCAACCAATGGCATCCGCCTGCATGTGGTTCAATCCGGATCCCGCTATGGAGACCTGGTAATCCTACTGCATGGCTTTCCAGAATTCTGGTACGGCTGGAGAAGGCAAATCCAGCCTCTAGCCAATGCTGGTTTGCGTGTTTGGGTGCCCGACCAGCGTGGTTATAACTTGAGCGATAAGCCCAGGGGGCTCGAAGCATACAAACTTGACGAACTAGCCAAGGATATCGTTGGCCTTATGGATGCAGCAGGTGTGGACAAATGCTACCTCGCAGGTCACGACTGGGGAGCAGCAGTAGCCTGGTGGGTCGCCTTGCACTATCCCGAACGCCTTCATAAGCTTGCCATCCTTAATGTCCCACACCCGGCGGTGATGAGGCAAACCCTCTCGAACAGCATCACTCAGCTAAAAAAGAGCTGGTACATGTTCTTTTTTCAAATCCCTTTCCTGCCCGAGGCTATCCTGCGTAATAATGATTGGGAATTGGTAGAAAAAATGATGAAGACCGGCAGCAAACCTGGCTCGTTCAGCGCTGCTGACCTTGAGCAATACCGTCATGCCTGGTGGCGCAAGAACGCAATAACCAGCATGCTTAATTGGTACCGGGCTGTAATCCAGAAACCCCCAGATTTAAAAGGCAACCTCCGCATCCAGGTGCCCACCCTAATACTGTGGGGCGCAAATGATATTGCCCTCGGGCGTGAGATGGCACGACCCAGCCTTGACCTTTGCGACCATGGAAAGCTAGTATTCTTTGAGCAGTCAAGCCACTGGGTCCAACATGATGAATCTGAAACAGTCAACAAATACCTGTTGGATTTCTTTTCCACAAATCCATGAATGACGTTATCTCAGAACCTGACCAGGTATACCTTCAGCTTCGCAGCCGTATCATTCACCTCGATCCAGCCGAGATTAGCTTGAGTCCTTCAAAATCTGCTCCACACGTGTGGGGTGTTATGATGGAAACAGGCTACCAGGTGGGGTCGGCTACCCTGCTCTGCTTCGCAGATGGTACCACCAGCCTATATTACAGCACAGGTGGTGGCATGCTTGGCAGTGGAGAATATACCCCAGTATCAGAGGCATCCAAAGCATTGGTATCAGAGGCTGAAAACCATCTCAAGCACGTTTCAGCAAGAAATGAATTTCCACTGCCAGCGGTGGGACAGGTAAGGTTTATCCTCCTGACCTATTCAGGATTGCTCACAGTTGAGGCACCAGAAGAAACACTTGCTGCTGGTAAACACCTGCTTTCACCTCTCTTTTTAAAAGCCCATGAGACCCTGGAGCAATTACGCTTGCTGGCAGAAAAGAAACATGCAAGGCACTTGTGAACAGATTTTTATGCATTTACCAGCTGTGCGATTGGTGAACTCACCATGTTGGTAAGAGATAAAATATGCTTGCTGTTGTGTAATTGGTAAGAATTTATATCGATATTTGGAATAAGCTAAAATCCAGAGATATCCTCAATCTCGTTGGAGATTTATATGTCCATTGAAGAGAATAAAATCCTGGTTCGGCGATATTTTGAAGAAGCCCCATATCATACAGAGATTTGTGACCAGATATTCGCCCCACAGGTCGCCTGGCATGCGCTTTACCGTACAGCTCAGCCCGATTTTGTGTCTGACCCAAAGGCTGAGAAAGCTGCTTATGACAGACATAAGACTCTTTGGGGAGGATGGAGTGAATCCATTGATGAAATGATCGCTGAAGGAGACCGGGTGTGGGTTCGTTGGACCTTTAATGGCACCCAGCAAGACGAATACCTTGGCATTCTTGCCACCCATAAGCCTGTGAGCTTTATCGGTATTTATATTTTTCGCATTCAAGATGGTCGTATTGCAGAGGTATGGAATCTATGGGATCAGTTAGGCGAGTGGCAGCAGCTGGGTATTCTTCCTGAGACACCTGACATCCTCAACCAAGCAAAAAGCAGGGTGAAGACTTAAGAAAAGGAATGAACATTCAGTCACTTGGGTCGGGGTATATTTTCATGTTATACGTGATACGACCAAAGGAATGAACAGTATGAATATCGAAATCACTCCTGCAACAGTCGTAGAACGCCCTATCTTTCGCAACCTGATGGAGTTGTATCAATATGACTTCAGCGAGTTCGATGACGCTGATCTCAGCCCCATAGGTCTCTATGATTATCCGTACCTCGACTATTATTGGGTTGAGCCTGAGCGGACGCCTTTCCTGGTGCGAGTGGACAGCAACCTAGCAGGATTTGTCCTGGTAACCAGGTATAACTACTTCACTGGCCTGAAAGATACCTGGGTAATGGCCGAGTTTTTCATCTTGCGTAAATATCGCCACCAAGGGATTGGTGAATACGTTGCCCGGTTCATATTTAAACAGTTCCCAGGTGCCTGGCAGGTGGGTCAAATTTTAGAAAATTCATCTGCCACTACCTTTTGGCGTAAGGTAATCAGCCGTTTTACTACGGGAGATTTCGAGGAACACCAGCTCAATAACGAAAACTGGCATGGACCCATTCAAACATTCATCTCCCAATCATCCCTGCCATAAAAAGGTAAAATAAAAAGAAAACTCCCCACTTCTCGTAGATTCCATCTCCATGAAAATAAAATGAACTCATAATGCCAAAGCCACTAATCGGAATTACCACTACCCGCTTGCTCAATTCATCCAAGGGTCCAGCTTTCGGAGTAAACGTCCCTTATACGGATGCCATTACTGCTGCAGGAGGCTTACCAGTTCTGATTCCACTGAACATCTCAAATGATGACCTGGATACCCTGCTGTTCCGCCTGGATGGAATACTCTTCACGGGTGGTTATGATATCGATCCCCGCAGATATGGTGGTCACTCACATCCAAGCCTGGAAAGAATTGACGAATCCCGTGATGAGATCGAGATAAATTTAGTCCACTTATTAGAAAAATCAGGTAAGCCATTCCTGGGAATTTGTCGAGGACTACAGATAGTAAATGTTGCCATGGGAGGTAGCCTATACGAGCACCTCCCCGACCATGCACCCGGGGATATAATCCATGATAATCATAAGCTACCAAGAAATTCTCTGGCTCACCGTGTAACCATTAATCCGGAAAACCAATTGTCGCAAATCCTCGGTAGCAACAAGGTATTGGTCAACAGCCTTCACCACCAGGGTATCCGTAAGCTTGCCAAGGGTCTACATCCAACCGCGGTTGCACCAGATAGCCTTATTGAAGCGTTCGAATTACCAGGGCATCGTTTCGGCATGGCAGTGCAGTGGCATCCGGAGGAATTGCAGGAACTTGAGGACATGCGTTGGCTATTCCAGGCTTTTGTTCAATCATGCCAGGTGGATCAATCGCTTTAATCGAGACAAGGTTGTATATGGCAGAAAAATATCAGTTTAAAGCTGTAATTGAAGATGCTGGTGGGGGTGGTGCATATGTCACTGTTCCATTCGATGTGGAAAAAGCTTTTGGAACGAAGCGTGTGAAGATCAAGGCCATGATTGATGGAGAGCCTTATCGAGGTTCACTGGTTCGCATGGGCAGTCCGCAGCATATGCTGCCGGTGCTTAAAGAAATACGCCAAAGGATTGGAAAGAGCTTTGGAGATATAGTTACCGTTGAATTGGAAGAAGACATTGAACCACGCAAGGTCGATGTCCCACCCGATCTTCAATCAGCCTTGAAAGTTGATTCGACAGCACAAGCCGCGTTCAATCGCCTCTCGTATACCCATCAAAAAGAGTATGTACGCTGGATTATAGAATCCAAACGCGACCAGACCCGCCAGAGGCGGATCCAACAAGCGATCGAGATGCTTAGGCAAGGGGAAAATGGACACTAAACCGCTGCAGCCCATCGGGATATTTGATTCAGGCATTGGCGGTTTAACGGTTTTGAGAGCCATCCACCAGTTAATACCGGATGAGCCCCTAATTTACATGGCTGACCAGGCTCATGTCCCCTATGGTCCACGGCCTATACAGGAAGTGCGCCAGTTTTCTGAAGCGATAACCCACTACCTATTGGAGCAAGGATCAAGGATGATCGTTGTGGCCTGTAATACTGCCTCTGCGGCCTCTCTAAAATATTTGCGACAGGTCTTTCCTGACATACCTTTTGTTGGGATGGAACCCGCCGTCAAACCCGCCGCTGAGCACACCCGCAGTGGTGTGGTGGGGGTCCTGGCAACCCCTGCTACCTTCCAAAGTGAGCTATATACCTCTGTGGTGGAACGCTTCGGTCAAGGTGTGATGCTAATACAGCATACCTGCCCAGGCTTGGTGTCTCAGATTGAAGCCGGCGAGATGGAATCCGAAGTGACATACAGGATCCTGGAAGAAGCACTCCAGCCCATGCTGGAGCAAGGTATAGACACCGTAGTGCTGGGCTGCACTCATTACCCATTTGTCATCCCGCTCATCCAACGTATCACTGGTCCGGATGTGCGAGTCATCGATCCTGCTCCAGCAGTTGCACGCCAGGTACAGCGCTTGCTGGTTGCCAGCAGCCTACTCGATCTGGAAGTACCACTCCCGGGTGATGTGTTGAAAAAACCAATGCAACTACTGCACTTTTGCACAACAGGGTCACCCTCCAACCTGGAAAACATGCTGCCAGCTCTGATTGGAGAAAACTACCCGGTCGAAGGTCTATCCTGGAGTGCTGGTGAGTTGATTTCGTTATGAAACAATCCTGCAAGCACCCTTATTAATTTTTTATAAAAACGAATGCGTGGAGGTCACATCATAACTAAATGATGTTTATACTGCTGCTACCTCAACTACAGGTTTTCCCCCAGGATTATTCCGGATATGCCCCTGTGGACAGGTACTCTTGTATAAGACTTCTTGTTGCAGCCTGAAGTGACACTCAATGGGTTGGTTAGTGACAACACAACCTATACACCAATAACCGGTACCTTGATGCTGGTGAATACCGGTGTCTTCACCAATACTAACACAGAAGGCATTTACACGTTAATCTTGCCTCCCGGGGTCTATACCGCTTCAGCCCCCGCTGATGGCTTTTTACCCGTAACTGTCACAGGGATTGAGATTTTTTCTGGTACTGTAGCCCAAGGCTACCCTCTTCATCCAGTGTTTTTCCCAGCACCTCATATTCTTGAGGCGTGCATCAATATCATCGACCTGCTGATTCTATCCTTCGCACCAACGGTCTCGTCAACCCTAACGGAGGACTACTTCTAGATCTTTGGTGATGGCTCCACCAACCAAAACCCAGAGCCTGTGCATACTCACCCGGATTATGGCACCTACACTGTTAACTTGGATGCATCGAATGCCTGCGATCCTGCCAGCTGGAACCGTATCGTTGTACTAAATCGATTCAGATTTTTACCTTTGATCACAAGGTAAATCCATAATCTTATAAAAAAAGACCCGGCACAGGAAACAAGCCGGGCTTCTGCTACATAGCAAATTAATTTTGTCTTAGTCAGCGAATATTACTCCCAGGTTTTCGGGGGTAACTGTCAACCCTTTAAAATTCTCAAAACTCAGGTCTCGAAAATCAAAACCCAATTGCCCGCGCACATTCTCGAATAAAACGGTATAACTGTCCAGGATACGGGCATCCCAATTTAAATCCAGTTGCTGAGCTGCAACCTGGATGCTTTCTCCATCAGGTCCTTCGATCTCAAGAAAATCACCATATGGCATCTCATCAAGCACCACTTCCAAATCTCGTAAAATATAGGTGGCGCGATATTTTTCATACATCATGTACACTTCGTACCCAAGCGCTTCAAATACCGCCTGGGCAGTACCGAAATCCGATACGGTGAATTCGAGCTCTTGTCGCAGGCGGGCCCCACCATCAATCCTTCCAATACCTTTGTATGTCAACCGGGCTCTTGAATCGAGACGTAATCGTAATAATCTCCCACTTTTCAATAAGGATAGATCAGGGGTATCAAAGCGCAGGTTAATTTCATATACCCTGGCCTCTTTTAATTGGCCACCTTGTTCAATTAATTTTTCTTCCAGCTCTTTAAGCCTGGAGATGTAGAATTTGACCTCTATTTCTTTATCTTTACCGCTCATATAACCACTCCTTTATACAACGCTGAGCATGGTTTCTTTCTGTTCCACACGGTCACCGGCTTCCACCCTCACGCGGACCACCTTGCCGTCCCTGGGTGAGCGCAGCTCATTCTGCATTTTCATCGATTCCAGGATTAGCAACACATCACCTTTTTGTACCATTTGACCTTCTTGAACTGGAATCGAAACAACCATGCCTGGCATGGGGGCTTTCAAATGGAAATCTGCATGTATGGCCACTTTGCCTGCCAGGGCAGCCCGGAGGCGTTTCTCACGTTCGTCTTCCACAATGGCTGAAAAGAGGGTGCCTCGAAATACCACCTGCCAGATATCCTCATTCTGGTAGACATGGGCATCAAATGATTTTCCATCCACAACCAGGGAATAAACAGGTTGATCACCGATCGGCACAAAGTCGACCTGGTAAGTCACACCATCAACAATTATCCGATGCTCATCGAGTATATCCACGTTATATTCATGACCAGCTATGGTCGTTATGTATTTCATGGCTATCTCCTCAACCTCTCCCAGCGGCTCAGCCATTTCCAGTTGCTGGTATCGCGTTCGTTTCTCTGGATGACGTGGGCTGCCCGTTCTGCCTGCTGGTGAGCCACCAGGGTTGCCAGGATGGCAGCGATATCCGGCCGTGACGCCACCGATTCATCAGCTTCTTCTAGAGAAAAACGATCCTCCACAAAGCGGGTATCATACTGCCCACCCATAAAGCGATGGGAATCCATTAATCGCTGGTGAAATGGGATATTACTATGTACACCCAGGATTTTATATTCTTCCAAGGCACGGCGCATGCGCAGGATGGCTTCTCCGCGTGTTTCGCCCCAGACGATTAATTTTGAAATGAGAGAATCATAATAAGGCGAAACCTCAAAGCCTATATACACCCCTGTGTCCACCCGTACACCTGGCCCGGTGGGCAGCAGCGTGTGCGTGATACGGCCAGTCGAAGGGATAAAGTTGTTATACGGATCTTCTGCATTGATCCTGCATTCGATCGCCCAGCCATTTTGATGGATATCTTCCTGGCGGTGATGCAGGCTTCGCCCTCGTGCTATGCGCATTTGTTCCTTGACGATATCAACTCCGGTAACCAACTCGGTGACCGGATGTTCCACCTGCAAACGGGTGTTCATCTCTAAAAAGTAGAAGTTTTTGTCTTTATCTACCAGGAATTCAATGGTTCCAGCATTTACATAATTAACAGCCTGTGCTGCCCTTACAGCTACAGCTCCAATTTTCTGGCGAAACTCATCATCATCACCGACAAAAGGCGATGGAGATTCTTCCAACAATTTTTGGTGCCGGCGTTGAATGGAGCACTCGCGTTCGCCCAGATGGATCACGTTATCCTGCCCATCTGCCAGGATCTGAATCTCAATATGCCGCGCGCCTTCCACCAACTTTTCCAAATATACGTTACCGTCTCCAAAGGATGATTCCGCTTCACGCCGGGCTGCATTAAGTAAGGCGGGCATATCTTCAATATTCCCTACCTCACGCATTCCCTTGCCTCCCCCACCTGCCGTGGCTTTTATCAGCAATGGAAAACCAATCGAGGGAGCCATTGCCAGTAGTTCCTCGTCCCGCAGGGAGCCCTCCCCTTCAGTTCCAGGTACCACCTGCACTCCTGCCCGTGAAACTGTCGCACGCGCAACAGCCTTATCACCCATGGCTGCAATGGAGGAGGGATTGGGGCCAACGAAGACCACTCCTGCCTCCCGGCAGGCTTCGGCGAAATCAGCCCGTTCTGCCAGGAAACCGTACCCAGGGTGTATCGCCCCAGCCCCGCTCTTCCGGGCGACCTCAATGATCTTATCCGCCCGCAGATAGGAATCGCGTGACGGTGCGGGCCCCAGGCGATATGCTTCATCTGCGTAGCGGACATGCAGAGCCTGTCGGTCAACATCAGAGTAGACTGCCACAGTTTGAAGTCCAAGCTCACGGCAGGCGCGTATGATACGAACTGCAATCTCACCCCGGTTGGCGATTAAAACCTTGTTAAACATGCGATATCTCCAGTTGCATATATCTTTTCTCTAATCTTGTTCGACCGTGACATGATCCATTAAAAACCGAAGCATCCTTGAATTGAATTCATCCGCATGATCTTGCGGTAGCATGTGCTTTGCACCTGGAATAAGCCAAAGGTCTGCACCTGCAATTGACCCGGCGATGTCCATCGCATGCTGAGGTGTGGCATGTTCATCCTCATCGCCCTGCACGATCAAGGCTGGGCAGGCAATTTGTCTTAAAAAAGGGCGCATATCCCAGGCCAGCATATCAGGCCGATACCAGCCCTCATACCAATTTTGAAAGACTTCAACGAATTTTTCACCATGGGCATCTTGCATTCCCAGCCTGAAGCGCTCGTCCATGTCAAATGCCTGCCGGATACCCAAGATACCCGGCTCCATCTCCACCTCGATATAAATATGGGCTGCCACAGTTATAAGGCAGCTCACTTTCAAGGGTTGCTGAGCTGAAAAATAGAGCGCAATGGTGCCACCATCGCTGTGACCAATAAGTGCTGGACACTGGATCCCAATTTGTTCCATCAAGCATTCCAAATCTTTCACATCCGTGGAGAATGACGGCAAATCCAATCCTGGGCGGGAATCCGATTCTCCATATCCCCAACGGTCATACGCCACGACCCTGAACCCGGCATCAGCCAATGTCGGCATCTGGTTTCGCCATGCCTTGACCGAACCCAACCCATGGTGCAACAGTACCACGGCAGGTCCATTTTCAGGTCCTGCCTGTTCAACATAAAGGTTGTGTCCATTCACGAGTATCTTCAAATTCCACTCAGAAGACTACTGGCGGATAAGTTTCTTATGAAAATAAATCACGCTTATTGAAAGGCGCGGTGAGGAACTTAACCATCATCCGCAGCGATGATGAATAAGCGATGGTATTTCCACTTTTATTATTTGCCAGCATCTTTTCAACCAAAACCGGGGCAACTGTTTCAGCACGCTCACCGATGATGTTCAGGATGCGTTTGGATTTTTCCAGCTCCTCTTCTCGGCCTTTGAATTGCTGGGTAACCATGTCGGTAATTACCATCCCAGGTGCCAGTGCCCCAATGATCACGGGTGTAATCTTAATCTCATCTGCTAAAGAACGATTTATGAAGTTTACAGATGCCTTCGTACTTCCATAAAGAGTCATTCCACGCATCCCCTGACCCTTAGCTCCGAAACCTTCCATATTGTACACAGCCCCGTGACCTTGTGCGATCATTCCTGTTATTGCTACTTTTGAGCCATACATCGTTCCTAATATATTCGTGTGCACCACTTCGGTATATTGGTCAGGGGAGAATTCCCAGAAATTCATCATGGGTGTGGCCGTCCCGGCATTATTTATCCAAATATCAATTCTGCCAAAATGCTCCTTAGCCGCATCCCATAGTTTTTGTACCTGGAGAAAGTCAGTCACATCGCAAGCGAATCCAAAAATCTGCATCCCAGCATACTTTGCACCCAGCTTTTTGACCGTTTCATTCACAGCCATTGTGGTGCGCCCGCTGATCATTACGCCATAACTTCTTTCCAGGAATGCCTCAGCCAGGCTGTAACCTATCCCACGCGTGCTGCCAGTGATAACAACCGATTTGCTCACAAAGGGATGCATCCGTGTTTCTTGGGTGGGTTGGAATCGCGTTTGTTGGATAACATTTCCAGGGAATTAATCAAACGCGGGCGCGTCTCGGAGGGTTCTATGACATCATCAATATAGCCGCGTGAGGCTGCAATATATGGATTTGCAAATTTATCCCGATAATCAGCAACCAGCTCTTCGCGCCTCTTATCCGCATCTGCAGCCTGCGACAACTCCTTGCGGAAGATGATATTCACGGCTCCATCCGGGCCCATTACTGCAATCTCCGCAGATGGCCAGGCGAGGTTCACGTCACCGCGCACATGCTTGCTGCTCATCACATCATAGGCACCGCCATACGCCTTACGGGTAATCACCGTGATCTTCGGTACAGTAGCTTCACAATACGCATATAGTAATTTTGAGCCTGCTCGGATGATCCCTCCATGCTCCTGCGCAGTTCCAGGCAGGAAGCCTGGCACATCTACAAAAGTGATAATTGGGATATTAAAGGCGTCGCAAAAGCGGACAAAACGGGCTGCTTTCTCGGATGATTTGATGTCCAGAACTCCCGCCAATACTGCAGGTTGGTTCGCTACAATTCCAACACTATGCCCACCCAAACGCGCAAACCCGATGACGATATTCTGTGCATAGGTTTCTTGGATCTCGAAGAAAATATTTCCATCAACGATCATCCGGATGGCAGCCTTGATATCATACGGCTTGCTCGGGTCTGCCGGAATAATAGAATTCAACCCTTCATCCATGCGTAGGGGATCGTCAAGGTCGTCTATAAACGGTGGATCCTCCATGTTGTTTTGAGGGATGTATGAAAGCAGCTTACGGATCAGGTAAAGTGCATCCGCTTCAGAATCAGCTGCCAGGTGGCATACTCCAGATACCTCGGAGTGCACATCCGCACCACCCAGTTCTTCAAAGGTTACTTCTTCGTGTGTAACCGCCTTAACCACATCTGGACCGGTGATAAACATATAGGAGGATTTTCGGACCATGATAATGAAGTCCGTTAGTGCTGGCGAGTATACCGCCCCACCCGCACATGGTCCCATGATCACACTGATTTGTGGGATGACCCCGGAAACGAGCGTATTGCGCAGAAAGATATCTGCATAGCCTCCCAATGATACAACACCCTCCTGGATGCGTGCTCCACCTGAATCATTCAATCCAATCACCGGGGCACCATTCTTGAGAGCCATGTCCATGATCTTGCACACTTTCTCAGAATGCACTTCCCCCAGGCTCCCTCCAAATACCGTGAAATCTTGCGAGAAGATGTACACCAATCTATTCTCGATGGTACCCCATCCAGTAATGACACTATCGCCTAGGTATTTTTGCTGGTCAAGGTTGAAATCACTGGTACGGTGGACGACAAAGGAATCCACCTCTCGGAATGATCCCTTGTCAAGGAGCAGGTCGATGCGCTCACGTGCTGTTAATTTACCACGCGCATGTTGGGCTTCGATGCGGTCAGCGCCTCCCCCAAGGCGGCTTTGTGCTTTCGTCTCACGCAAGCGTTTTATATTTGGGTCATCAGTCATAATCATCTCCCAATCGCAGAGAAGTAGCAAGAAAACAATTCATTGTAACTGAGTTCTGCTCTAAAGATTATCTAATTTCAATGAATCATCTTTTGTATCTAAACCATTAATGCCAAAATATGCTCTCGCCTTTGGTCTTTCCAATGTCCAGGCCATAAATACCAAACAAACCACTGTTACGCCAACCGCAAACTGCCAATTGACTGGTAGCAGCGCTCGTTGGATTCCCACTGCTCCACTTGACGGGTGGCTCATTAGGAAAACTTGGTCCAGCCAATAATAAAGAGCATAGGCTAGTGCTCCAGCTCGCATCAGTCTGGGAGCCCAGGATTTTGCCGTCCACAACCCCCAGGATAGAATTGAGCCAATCAGTGTCCATATTAAACCAGATAACATCATGTAGGACGGGGAGACTCCTGACCAATTAACCAGAAAATCCCAGTACATGACGCTTAACACTAGCCGGGTCAGGTTGATAATCGTGATGATTAACACCCCCAAACCCAGGATGGTTACGCTCACAGGTCGAGAGACAGGAATTGATTCTACTTCCTCTGCTGTTTTGTTAGGTAACTCGGAATGATCCATTCGCCCTCTGTAGTAGAAATGGTTTTTAATCGATGATCAAGGTAATTTTCCCAAGTTGCTCACCCTTTTCAAGCAGTTCCTGGGCAGAGCGCGCCTCAATTAGGGGATAAACGCGATCCATGACAGGCTTTAGTTTACCCGCAAAGACCAGGTCCATAACCGTGGCAAAATCAGCCCGGGTTCCCATGGAGGAGCCAATGATAGAGAGGTGCTTGCCGAAAATGAAGCGATTATCGATTTCGAATTTCGGCCCACCAGAATTGCCCACCGTCAGTATGCGCCCACCTTTGGCAGCTGAGCGAAAGCTGGATGGAAATGTTGTGCCGACATTATCCACCACTACATCCACACCCCGTTTGCCTGTTATATTGTAGACCAACTTAGGCCAATTCTCATCCTTTGAACGGTCGATTAAATGATCTGCTCCCAGGGATTCTGCCAGATTTAACTTTTCCGGATTTGATCCAACCACGATCACTTTTGCCCCTGCCAACCGGGCAATCTGGATGCTGGCGGTGTTTACCCCTCCAGAAGCACCCACCACAAGCACGTTCTCCCCGGGTTTCAGCTTCCCACGTGTGATCAAGGAGTGCCAGGCAGTATGAAAGACCAGGGCGGCTGCCGCGGCCTGGTTTGATTCAAAACCTTCCGGGATGGGATAAAGATTGGTCGCTGGGACAGCAACATACTCCGCATAGGTTCCACGGACTGTCTCCCCAAGCAGGTGCCATTCACGACAGAGGTTATCCTGGCCGGCTGTGCAGGCGGGGCAGCGACCACAACCCAAATTCGCATTGATTACCACCCGGTCGCCAATTTTCCAATCGCTAACACATCTGCCTAATCCCGCCACAATCCCAGCTCCGTCTGCTCCAGGGATGTGGGGGTATTCCAGTTTAATCCCTGGCCAGCCATTTCGCGTCCATAAATCCATACGGTTCAACGCTGCTGCTTCCAGTTTCACCAGCACCTGCCCGTCGTCAGGCTCAGGAGTGGAGAATTCTGTGTACTCCAGCACCTCAGGTCCACCATGGGAATGAAATAACACTGCCTTC
>Ga0209253_10001554_pt1 | contig 20187 bp, 17 predicted proteins | sample FrelakmetBRP12BR_FD_187145 | JGI IMG/M metagenome (GOLD analysis project Ga0209253, IMG submission 187145) | Freshwater lake sediment microbial communities from the University of Notre Dame, USA, for methane emissions studies - BRP12 BR (SPAdes)... | ecosystem: Environmental > Aquatic >... | reverse complement strand
AGCTGTACCCATTTTCCTGGGCAATGTCATCGATCCCCTGCAGGACTTCGCTGAAATATGGATCAGCAATATGACTGACAATCACACCCAAGACCTGTGAACGATTGGTCTTCAGACTGCGGGCAGCCACACTTGGTCGATATCCTAACTCTACGGCAATCTCTTGGATTCGCTGGGTTGTCTGGTCGGAAATTAACGGGCTATGATTAAGCGCCCGCGATACCGTAGTATGCGATACCCCAGCATATTTTGCGATGTCTTTGATCGTTGTAGGCATTCACCGTCATTCCTTGCACACGTGTGCACCAATGATAGTGTACACATTTCAACCCAAAAAGTCAATACTATTCTTGAAAGAATATTTGCATTTTTACTAAAATTGTTGTATGATAAACAAATGAAAGTATAATTTCACGATTTCTAATTTTGTAGGTGATTATTTCGTACACAGAACAAGGAGGATACATGAAGGCTATTATCGAGGCAATCTTCCTGGATGTTGGGAATACATTGCGGGTCGTTGTGGAAGACGCGCCGTTTCAGGCACAAGCCAGGCAGGACCTAATGAACCTGGTCGGTGTTAATGAGGCCGAAGATGTATTTTTCACAAAAATGGATCAGAGATGGAAAGCCTACAGGAAATGGTCATTTGAGAATTTAACCGAAGCATCTGAAAAAGAACTGTGGACACGTTACCTGCTTCCAGACTTCCCTTCCGAAAAGATTAGCCCCTATTCAGGTCGACTTACCCGCTTATGGCGTGATAAGGATGGACGGAGGATACCGCGACCGGATGTGAAAAAAGTCGTTCTGGAACTGGATAAGCGCGGCTATATCCTGGGGATTATCGCGAATACTATCACCGAGACTGAGATACCAGATTGGTTGGAGCACGATCAGCTCACATCATATTTCAAAGCGGTCGTCCTTTCTTCTAAAATCCGTGACCGAAAACCCGGGCCGGAGATTTATTGGGAGGGGGCGCGCAGGGTAGGCATTGAACCTGCCCACTGTGCGTATGTCGGGGATAATCCTGTACGGGATGTGGTTGGCACGCGGAAGGCGGGTTACGGGATGGTGATCATTTTGATGGACCCGGAGAAACTGGCCAAGGAACCACCCCAAGGGGAGAATACACCCGACTACATCATTCGTGAGTGCAGTGACTTGCTTGATATCTTCCCTCCACGAGCATAGTTGAATAAATTCAACATTCCACGATGCCCGAATCACCATAAAACCTTAGGGGAACCCTCGTAAAAGGATGATCGAATGAAACCAGATATCGAAGCCATTTTTATCGACCTTGGAAATACGATGCGGGTCCTTGTAAAAGATGAAGTCCACCAATCCAATGCGAGGCGGAAAATTGCTGAGCTAGTGGGATCACACGAATCACCTGAAATCCTATGCCAGATCATCAATGAGAGATACAAGGTCTATCGAAAATGGGCTTTTCAAAACTGGATCGAAGCACCCGAGAGTGAATTATGGACGCGTTGGTTACTGCCTGATTATCCTGCGGAAAAGCTCGCCCCTATTGCGACGGAATTAACCTATCAATTCCGCCAATCGATGGGTAAACGGGTTTTACAGAAGGATGCTAAGGAAGTCGTCTTTGAATTAGATAAGCGCGGTTACCGTCTGGGAATTATCAGTAACGTCATTACCACGCAGGAAATTCCAGACTGGTTGGAAGCTGACGGTCTCAGCCAATACTTTCAATCAGTGGTTCTTTCTTCTGTCTTTGGACGACGGAAACCGGACCCGGAAGTGTATTGGGAGGCTGCACGAAGGGTAGGCGTTCCACCGGAAAAGTGTGTGTACGTTGGTGACAACCCGTCAAGAGATGTGGTTGGAACCAGGAATGCCGGGTTTGGGATGATCATCCTCTTGATGGATCCTGAGGAAATCGAGAAGGATCCGCCAACTGGTGAAAATAAACCAGATGTGATCATTACTGAATTCAGGCAGCTTTTGGATATCTTTCCTGCAAATTAGCCAGGGGTTGTAAATTGGGAGACGGTTATGTGTGCTGAACATTCATCCCATGGTGGGTTAGAGCTTGCCGATGCTGTTCGGGAATTATATGCAGCAGGACAAACCGACTATTCCTTTGGGCCGGTCATATTTGTTGATCCACGAGGCAAACCCATTGGACGGATCAAGGATGGCGATTCGGTGATATTTTGCTTACGCCGGGGTGAACGGGAAGTCCAACTGACTGATGCCTTTGTAGACCGGGAAGTGGGAAATTTTCAGCGTGCCGATTTCAAGCATCTGCCATTTATCATCCTTACCTTATATCATGAGAAGTTTAAAGCTCTACCTGTGGCTTTTACCCCAACGAAGATTCCAAAAACCCTGGCAGAGATTATCAGCCAGGCCGGTTTACGGCAACTGCATGTTGCAGAATCAGAAAAATTCGCCCATGTTACATTTTTCTTCAATGGTGGGAATAACCAGCCATTTTTTGGTGAGATGGACATCCAAATCCCCTCCCCAAAAGGTATACCCTTCGAGCAGATTCCGGAGCTGCATTTAGCCCAGGTCGTCGATAAGGTCGAACACGGAATAATGGAAGGCTACGAATTTATTATCACGAACTTTGCCAACGGGGATGTCATCGGGCACACCCTGGATGCAAACGCGAAGATCAAATGCGCTGAATATATCGATCAATCCCTTAGCCATGTCGTTAATACTGCCATTGCCGCCGATTATGCAGTCATAATAACCGCTGATCACGGCAACCTGGAGACGATGTACAATCCCGATGGTTCTCCCAACGGTTCCCATACAGCCAACCCGGTTCCTTTTTTGCTCGTAACGGCAAAAAAAGAAAAACCCATCGAACTTATCCCGGGGAGGCTATCCGATGTAGCTCCTACGATTTTATCCATCCTGGGGATTGTCCAACCACCAGAGATGAGCGGGAATAATCTCATTACTCCAGCAAATAAAGTCCTGACAAAAAAAATGTTATTGCTGATCCTGGATGGTTGGGGAGTTGGACCCCAAGACGAGACCAACCCGATATATCTGGCTCACACACCCTCCTGGGATAATCTTGTCCAATGTTATCCATATGTGTATCTGTATGCTGCAGGAGAAGCGGTAGGGTTGAAGGCTGATAAAAATGGTAATTCCGAAGCCGGCCACATGAACCTGGGAGCAGGCAGGATCATTCAGCAGGATGACGTAAAGCTGGATGCTGCCATGCAGGATGGATCTTTTTATAAAAATAAAATTCTTCTCCAGACCATCGAAGACGTGAAGCATAATCAATCAAGCTTACATTTGATCTGCCTGCTCAGTGAAAAGAGCTCGCATGGGTCGATCGACTATCCTCTTGCACTGCTACGCATGGCAAAAGACCATCAGGTGAGTGATATATACATTCATGTTATCTTCGATGGCCGTAGCACTGAACCAGGTAGTGCACCTGAGCTGCTGGCTAAATTCGAGAATAAAATCGCTGAAATTGGTATTGGGAAAATAGTCACCGGGATCGGGCGGGGGATTGCCCTGGATCGTGACGGAAATTATTCAAAAACACGATGTGCTTACGATGCATTGGTTTTTGGGGTTGGGAAGAAACACGAGGTAAATTGGAATATTTGAGGTAGCACTATGAATTCCAGCCTTATTCAAAAATTGATCATCCCAGCTGAAACAAAGATTGTGATGCTTGTTTTGGACGGCCTGGGTGGATTGCCACGTGAGCCTGGAGGAAAGACCGAATTGGAGACAGCCCGTACACCGAACTTAGACGAATTAGCCAGACAATCGAACCTGGGGTTAACCATCCCTGTCGCCCCTGGCATTACACCCGGCAGCGGTCCTGGGCACCTTGCCCTGTTCGGTTATGATCCCATCCAATATGAAATTGGTCGGGGCGCCATGGAGGCACTGGGAGTTGATTTTGAGCTTGGCCTGGATGACCTGGCAGCCAGGGGCAACTATTGTACGGTTGACCAAAGCGGATTAATCACCGATCGCAGGGCAGGACGAATCGGGACGAATGTTAATCAAGCATTATCATGCTTGCTATCATCTATTAAAATTGAGAATGCAGAAATCTTCATCAAACCCGTCAAGGAACATCGTTTTGCCTTTATTTTGCGCGCTAAAGGTTTAGACGATGCGCTATCCGAAACGGACCCCCAGAAGACGGGGATGGCACCCTTACCTGTGTATGCGCTGGACGAAAAATCCATAAAAACAGCTGGCCTGGTGAATCAATTTATCGCTTGTGCTCAAAAAGCACTGGTCGACCAAACAGCAGCGAATATGATTTTATTGCGCGGCTTTGCCAGGCTGCCAGCTGTGCCAACCTATCAGGAAATGTATGGCTTGCGCGCTGCCGCTATAGCGGTCAATGGAATGTACCGAGGGGTTGCCAGGATGGTCGGGATGCAGGTACTCTCAATAGAAGGTCAATCCTTGGGCGATCAGTTCACCACGCTTGAGAACAATTGGGGAGAATTCAATTTCTTCTACCTGCATGTAAAAAAAACCGATACCTTTGGGGAGTCAGGCGACTTTGACGGAAAGGTCAATGCTATCGAAGAAGTAGACGCATTAATACCTCGCCTTTTAGCCCTCAAGCCCGATGTGGTCATTGTAGGTGGAGATCACTCTTCCCCTTCAGTGATGAAATCTCATTCATGGCATCCAGTCCCACTGCTCATCTATTCCCCTTATGTTCGAGCAGATGGGTTGGCAGAATTTGGAGAACGCACATGCATCCAGGGGAGCCTGGGAATCATCCAGGCAACGCACATCATGCCATTAGCACTCGCAAATGCCTTGCGTCTGACAAAATATGGCGCGTAATTTCCGTTTTCCCTCGTTTACACCTGGTCCTCGATTTAAAACGACATTCCGAGCACTCAAACACAGGAATTATAAGCTGTGGTTTTTCGGTCAGGGTGTATCATTGATCGGAACCTGGATGCAATCCATAGCTCAACAGGTACTTGTTTATACTTTGACAGGCTCAGCGATCTCATTGGGAATCGTCAATTTAATGACTTTTCTACCGCTGTTGCCGTTTTCTTTCTGGGGTGGCTCACTTGCAGACCGCGGTTCTAAGCGAAAAATATTACTCACCACGCAATCGCTCATGTTAGTTCAAGCGCTAATTCTGGCAACACTCACCTGGACAGGTGCAGTCCGAGTCTGGCATGTTTATATAATGGCATTCACCCTGGGAATGCTTAAGGCAGTGGATATGCCTCCCCGGCAATCGTTTGTTGTTGAGATGGTCGAAGGGAAGGAAGACCTGACCAGTGCGATTGGGCTGAACTCGGCGATCCATAATAGTGCCCGTACACTTGGACCAGCCATTGCAGGCGTGGTGATCGCACTATGGGGTGAGGCATTTGCGTTCTTCATGAACAGCTTGAGTTTTATTGCCGTGATTGCTTGCTTATTATTAATGCGCGATTTACCCCAATCAACCCAACAAAAAAAGTCAAATCCTCCAGTGATTGCTCATATGATGGAAGGGGTTCGGTATGTCCTCAGCCAACAAGTACTCCTGGTAATAATGAGCCTGGTGGCAGTAACTTCCTTTCTTTCAAGACCTTACCAGACCTTGCTGCCTGTATTTGCAAATGAGATGCTCTCTGGCAGCGCCCAACCAGTGATATCTTCCTTATGTTATGGAGACAACCATATTCTTACATGCCTAAAACCGGAGGCTTTGCCCCTTGGATTGCTGAATACTGCTGTGGGGATTGGAGCTGTTACAGGGGCAATCCTGGTTGCCTCCTTGCCTGAACATGCCAGGAGAGGTCGATTATTAACCCTGGGAAATTTAGGCTTACCAATACTGCTTATTGCATTTGCAAATTCCCAAATCTTCATTGTGTCATTATTTCTCCTGGCAGTAGTAGGGTTGGGTCAGGTATTCCAAAATGCCATTGCGAATACCTTACTCCAAATCACCTCACCGGATGATTTACGCGGCCGGGTGATGAGCCAATACTCCCTGGTGACACAGGGAATGCACCAATTAGGCGGGCTTCATGCAGGCTTTGTAGCCGATTGGATCGGTGCTCCGTTATCTGTGGCAATCGGTGCAACTCTATCCTTATTTTATGGGATTTTTGTTTTCCTCAAGTTTCCCCGAGTTCGAGAAATGGTGTAATACTTTACTTCGTTCGGAGGACCTATCTGTATGCCAAATGCTGGAATTAATCTGAATAACATGGATACCTTTTCAAAGAAATTATTACAGAAACTAAAAATTTTGACACCTGCTCTGCAGGCTCTTGAACGGTACGAATTTCAATATGGATTAAACAACCTTGTCCCAGAAAAGGGTTGGTCATCTGTGAAGTTGGATTCATGCATTGAAGTTGAGGGTCGTGTTAATTCCCGCTCATTCTACGATGCCATCCAGCTAAAACCTCGATTTGAAGACCGTATCGTTCTGGATGAAAAAATCATTCAGTTGACCAATATGCTTTTCGTTGGCCTGGTTACTGGTGATTATCCGCTGGATTGGGTAAACCGCCACTTCTATTTTGATGTCCGGGGATTTTTCTTCCTACATCGCACTCAATATTTTACAAATGATATATTGGCTCACCTGGGAAATCAACCCTATCGGCGATTTGAGCCAAAACAAAAGCTGTTCGAGCGATATCAGGGAGTTGGGTACCGTGATTTCAAAAGAGCCAACCTGCAGGTTGATAATCTCTTTATCGATACTGTAAAGAAGCTTATTTCAAAGGGCGGAACACCCACATTACTTGCCATCGCCGGACCGACTGCCGCGGGTAAAACGGAGATTGTTGATCGGCTGCGTACTTCATTTGAAAATGCTGGGCAAAATACCACCTCAATTGAGATGGATAACTTTTTAACCGACCGGGATTATCGGGAGGAAAAAGGTATCCATACCCAGGGAAAGGCAGCCCTGCATTTTGAACTATTAAAATCAAGTCTTTCACAGATCTGCCAGGGAAAAAGCATCAGCATCCCCAGGTATGATTTCGTATATGCCAAGTCAAGCCATGAACTGGATGGCAACCTAAAGCCTGGCGGGAAACCCATCGAGATCGAACCGACAGACATCATCTTCATGGAAGGTAATTTCCCCTTCCTACTTGAAGAGATTGCTCACCTGATCAATATCAAGGTAGTTTACCTTACCGATGATCCGGTAAGGTTGAAGCGAAAATGGAAGCGAGATATCGATTATCGTAAGAAATATGAACCTACCTATTTCCGCAATCGATTTTTTAAAGACCAATTTATCATGGCTCAAATTGCTTATATTCCCCAGATGGAGGTCTGCGATATCGTCGTAGACACAACGGGTGCAGCGCTGTGGGCGACTCCCGAAATAAAAGAAATCCTGGATAAAGAACTGCACTATGGATAGGTACAACGGAATTGAATCACCAAGAAAGATGGACTATCACCTGCACACCGCCGTGACGATTGACGGCAATATGCATGAATTTGAGGCTTGTGAACGTGCATTGGCGTTGGATATCCATGAGATCGCTTTCACCAATCATGTAATGCTCAATCAGCCGAATTACCTCATCTCCCCAGCCTCTTTTATTAAACATTGGGAAAATATTCAAGAATGTCAAAAACGATACTTCCAGCTTCAGATCCGTCTGGGGATCGAAATGGATTATTACCCAAATAGGGAAAAAGACATCGCTTCAAAAATCCAATATTATGAAGGATTGATTGGCAGGCCTTTTGATTTCATCCTGGGCTCCATCCATGATATCAGTGCAGGTTTCTTCTCAAATAAATCGGCAGCAGTACCTTTTTTCAAGGATCGTGAGATCGTTGCTACTTATCATGAGTATTTTGATCTTGCAGCTCGCGCAGTTCGATCCCGCCTATTCAACGTCATGGCACATCCAGACTTGATTAAAAAATATACTTATCAATTGACCCCTCTGGTCTCTTTTGAAAAATATCAGGACGTAGTTGAATCTTTCATTAGTGAACTGGTCACCTGTGAGGTTGGGATCGAGATAAACACGAAGGGTTTACGACGTCCGGTGCAGGAACCCTACCCTTCTGATGAGTTCTTGACGCTGTACCTTTCTAAATCGAGAGCATCGGGCAAAGACCCAATTCTTACTTTGGGATCGGACGCCCACAAGGTTATGGATGTGGGATTTGGTATTTTAGATATCATCGAATCTTTGAAGAAATTCCAGGTCAATCTTATGAGTTTTGAACGAAGAAACAGATCACCATTCATAATCTAGACGAGTATGATTTACACCACTATTCTTGATCCCACCTTCGAGAATGAATGACATCCCAGCAATTACGTTGGAATGTGCTTTAGTGACAATAGTATCGCGACAGATTTTGCCGGAAAAGTAGTCAATATTATGTGTTTTGAAAGAATGCTTGCATTTTTGTTAATAATGTTGTATCATCTTCAAATGTAACATTTCTTTCATAAAAAACAAAAATGCGTGATCCTGTCAACCGGTTGTCAAGTGAGATGAGCTATGCAAACAGAAAATCAAAGTATCATCGACTTCAGCCAGATCATCAGCGATAATTACAAAAACCTCACCAAAAGTGAGAAGCGTATCGCAAACTACCTACGGAAAAATCAAGAAGAATCAGCTTTTCTTTCTGCTGGAGAGATAGCAGACCGACTCGGACTAAGCGAAGCCACCCTGGTCAGGTTCGCTCGGACGCTTGGATTCTCCAGCTACCCTGCCATGCGTACGATATTGCAAGAGGCATTTCGTCACAGAGTCACCCACTCAACTCGACTGCGCAGCCGGTTGGATGATTTACGGGAAGCAGGGGATATCTTTGACCGACTGGTCGTTTCCGAAATCGATTACTTGACCCTATCCCTTGAGACAATTGAACGTCAGTCACTGAATCGGGCTGTGGAGATGATCCGCTCACGTAAACGCATTTTTATCTTTGGAGTTGGACCATCCGTCTCACTAGTAAATTTAATGGAAATCCGGTTAGGTCGTTTTGGATGGCAAATTGTCCCTTTGACAACTGCTGGTCGAGAAATGTTGGAACCGTTGTTGTTAATGACCGATCAAGACCTCTTATTCGTGATTTGTTTTTTTGACATATCAGGGGCTCTTCAATTGATCCTAGATTATGCGAATGAAATCAATTGCCCGGTAATCATGTTGACCGACACACTTGGCTCGATTATTGGTGATAAAGCAGACGTGGTGCTGTCTGCAAAGCGAGGTCCTGTTTCAGAATTCCATTCCTTGGTTGTGCCAATGACTATTATTAATACTCTTCTATTGGCAGTTGCTCAGGAAGACCAGGGGTATGTAATGACAAACCTGGATAAGCTGGATCAAATGCGCGCACGACTGAAGAAAACCAATGAAACAATTTACTAGGTAGAATGGATTACTTGGAGCATATTCATGCAAATCCCTGCGACCTCCTCACAACCCTTCTTACTAAAGCTTCAGGCTAGTTCCCGTAGATTCTTTCACTGGCTGACCAAACCACATGTCGTCTTAGCTTTGATCATGCTCGGGCTGATGGCCATAATGGTCGTCAACCCTCTATATCAACTGGTTGAGACCACGTTTACCTGGCAGCCTGTTGATACCAGCCGCATCCCTGGTGCCGTGGAGGGTGAATTCACGCTTTTTCACTGGATCAGGATGTCGACGGGTATATTTGGCCGAATATATACCTACAACCCCCTGATGCATTCGATGACCATCGCCATGGGCACGGTTGTTTTTGCACTAATGATCGGTGGTTCGCTGGCTTGGCTGGTTGTGCGTACCGATATGCCTGGTAGAAAGCTTGTCACTTCACTAGCGGTTTTGCCCTACATTATGCCTTCCTGGACATTAGCTCAAGCCTGGCTGGTGCTGTTCAAGAATAGGACAGTCGGTGGAGCCCCGGGAATGATTGAATCCATTTTAGGAGTGAGTCCGCCCGACTGGTTGTCGTATGGACCGGTGCCGATTATCATTTGTTGTGCGCTGCACTATTACACCTTCTTTTTTCTATTTGTTTCGGCAGCGCTGATGTCGATCGATTCCAGCCTTGAAGAAGCAGGAGAACTGATGGGTGCCGACCGATGGCGTATCTTACGGAAGATCACCCTGCCGCTGGTTCTACCGGCTTTACTGTCTGGTTTCATTATGACTTTTTCCAAGGTGATGGGCACGTTTGGCGGACCGAATATCCTGGGCTCACCGGTTCGGTATTATGTGGTGGCTACCATGATCCGAGGCAGTTTGGCAGCTGGAGACAAGGCCGATGCCTTCGTGCTGGCGATCGTCCTGATCATGTTCTCCATGGTAACCATTTCACTCAACCAGAGACTGACCGGTACGCGCAGGAGTTATGAGACAATCGGGGGGCGAGGGTTTGTCTCCAATCCAAGTAAATTAAGGAATATGAAGAAGGTTCTCTTTGTGGTCGTGATCAGCTTTCAGCTGATGGTTCTTGTAGTACCGTTGGGATTGCTGATCTATGACACATTCCTGCTGAGGACGGGGGATTACAGCTTAAGCAATCTGACTTTGCAGAACTGGATCGGACAACCTAACCCGTTGTACAACGACGGCGAACCGGGAGTTCTTCTTAACCCGAAAATCTACAAAACCGCCTGGAATTCCATCCGGCTTGCCTTGTATACATCGTTTTTCACCGCCATGCTTGGTGTCCTGCTTGGATATTCCATCGTTAAAGGCCGTGGTACCCGGCTTGCAAAGCTGGTCGACCAGCTTGCATATATTCCGTATGTCATCCCGGGCATCGCTTTCGGCGCGGTTTATATTGCCATGTTCGCCAAGAAGATAGGACCGTTGCCTTCCTTATATGGAACGTTTGCCCTCTTGGTGATTGTCTCGGTGGCTAAACACCTCCCCTACTCTTCGCGTTCAGGGGTCTCAGCCATGATGCAGGTGGGGCACGAACTGGAGGAGGCTGCCCAAGTGTCCGGCGCTAGTGTCTGGCAGCGTTTCAAACGTGTCATCTTTCCGCTAACCATGAGCGGTTTCATTTCCGGTTTCCTGCTGACGTTTATCACTACCATGCGCGAGCTGTCCTTAATTATCCTGCTTGTCACCCGTGACACCCAGTTGCTGGCAAGCCTGACCATGAGGTATATAGAGGCCGGAAGAGATCAAATGGGGAACATTGTCGTTCTGATCTTGATAATCATCACAATCATAGGGAACGCCATCATTAGTCGCTTCTCAGGCGGCAGTCTAAAAAAGGGTCTCGGGATGTAACGCGAGGACTTCATGGAAACAACCATCAGAATAAATAATTTAACAAAAAAATTTGGTAAAGTTTTTGCACTGGATCATGTCAGCTTGGACATCGAACCAGAGACCTTCGTAACACTTTTGGGTCCATCTGGGTGCGGCAAGACGACGCTGCTGCGCTGCGTGGCTGGTTTAGAAGACCCAGACGGTGGCGAGATCTATATTGGTAATAAGTTGGTTTTTTCTTACGACAAGGGTATTTCGCTTGCCTCCAGCAAGCGCGATTTAGGGTTGGTTTTCCAGAATTATGCCTTATGGCCGCATATGAAGGTGGATAAGAACATTACTTTTGCCCTGGAAATCCAGAAGATGCCCAAGGCTGAGATGGAAAAGCGGGTAAAAGAATCACTCAAAGAAGTACAGATGGAAGGCTTTGAAGACCGTTATCCACGCGAGATGAGTGGAGGCCAACAGCAGCGCATTGCATTAGCTCGTATGCTCGCCTATCGCCCAAAGGTGTTCCTGATGGACGAACCGCTCTCAAATCTGGATGCCCGCCTGCGCATGGACATGCGCACCGAACTCAAACGGTTGCATCATCTTTCCGGCGCTACCACCATCTATGTGACCCACGACCAGGTGGAAGCATTAACCATGTCCACCATCATTGCTATCATGAAAGGAGGTGTTGTGCAACAGTTTGATACCCCCGATAGGGTCTACCATTTCCCCGCTAGTCTTTTCGTAGCGGATTTCATTGGTAATCCAAAAGTGAACTTGCTGGATGGTGTGGTTAGCGGGAATAATTCTGTCGACCTAGGGAATTTTAAGATTACGGTAAATACCGGTAACGCAAATGGCAGCGTAGTAGTAGGCATTCGGCCTGAAGATATCGCCATATTCTCCGAACCTCTCCCTGGAGCAGTGGAGTTCAGCGCCTATTCCGTCCTGCCCTCCGGAGCAGACTCGACCATTATTGCCCGCCTGGGTGAGATGGAACTGACCGTTAGAGTCATGGGCATCAGCAAAATCCAGATGGATGACCGGATCTGGTTAAAATTTAATCCTGAAACACTAAACCTATACGATAAAACGAGCGGAAATTTGATTGCCCCCAATAATTGATCAGAGATCATGGGAATCATTAGAGGAATTAATGACAGTTGTAATTAATGAATTGGGAGAAAAAACCATTGAAAGGAGGACTATTGGAACGAACCCAAAATAAACTTAGTACTTTATTTTTCACTTATTTTCAACCTAACTAACAGTAAGGAGGATGTAATGAAGATTTTTGTAAGGTTTTTAGCAATTTGCATTTTATTTAGTATCATTACCAGTTGTGCCGGCACGGCTACCCCAACTACAGCGCCTGCAATCGAGCCACCTGTGGCAGAATCCACGACTGTACCTGAGCCATCACTCACCCCAAACGAACAATGGGCAAAGGATAACGGTTTTGGTCCTTACCAGCCTGCCACCGATGACTGGGAGGCTATCGAAGCCGCGGCAATTAAGGAAGGGAAGGTGACAGTCTATGCCAATTCAGGCGGAGTTGAGGATTTGCCTGATTCATGGTATGCCCTATATCCAGACATTGAATTCGATGTTGCTGACACCGATGGCATCGATACCAAGATGGCTGCAGAGCAGGAAAGCGGGAATGTTGTTGGGGATGTTTGGTTCAACAGCGATGGGCACATCCTATTTGGCCAATTCGTTCCAAACCAGTGGTTATGGTCGTTTGTTCCAAGGGATGTGTCTATCCCTGAGCTAACTGATGAGCGTCCGTTTGCAGTTGCGCGCCACTCGACCGATGTAATCGGGTATAACAACAAGGTCCACCCGGATGGCTGCCCACTCACCAATATATGGCAGCTAACAGAACCCGTTTACAAGGGTAAATTCTTCATGGAAGACCCGATGTCAGATGTCAGCACCATGGCAAAGATTGCCACTTTCGTTCAAAATGGGGACGAGATGGCCCAGGCTTATAAGGATCTTTATGGCAAAGACTGGACTACCGATGAACTTGCAGCAGCGGATACTTCTGGTATGGTACCGGAGAATGCCGGCTATCTGTGGCTCAAGAAATTGGCGTATAACGATGTGGTGGTTCTTGACGATGGCGATATGGTGGATGCAGCCTTTGCCGGGCTTGAATTACCCGAAGGCGAAGAACCTGGTTTTGGTTGGACGGGCTACTCGAGCTACGAAGCTACCCAAGAAGGCGAATTGAACATGGCTCCTTGTTTTGGTATGGAACCGGTCATGGGCATCTTCAAGACCAGCTTCCTTGCTGTAGCCAACAATGCCCAACACCCTAATGCAGCCAAACTCTTCATCCGTTTTATTCTCTCGGAAGCAGGTTTTGAACCCTGGAACGAGATTGGTACTTACCCAGCGGCTGAAGGTCTTCCGGTCTTTGAAGACAACCTGCCTTTGGATGAGCTACTGCCTCAGGTCTGGGAGATGGATCCGATCTTCGACTGGGAAAACGTTAGTAAAGTACGCGACTTCTGGGCAGCTAGCCTGCTTGTTGCTCCTTAGTCAGAATAAGCTACTCATAACTTAACCATAGCTCGATGTGCTTTTTGGACACGGACGCAGCCTGTCCGTGTCCAAAAGTAATTTCGTAATTGTTTGTCAAATAATCATTATTGTTATTTTGTCTTTTTGATTACCAGAATTCGTATTATTCCAGCTGGGAAGGATTTTTGTTCTAGTTTTAAGGGAAAATCTAAATGACTGTCAAGACCGTATTCTTCGATATGGGTGGCACAATAGACACATTTTGGTATTCACCAGAAATGCGTCTGCAAGCCACACCTGGACTTCAACAGCTTCTTTCGGCTCATGGGATAGATCTACACCTATCTGATGCGCATTTATATAACCTGGTTACAGGTGGACTTGCACACTATCACCAATGGAGGATGATCAGCCTGGATGAACTGCCGCCTGAGACTGTCTGGAGAAATTACATCCTGGCTGATTTTAACGCCGATTTTCCCCAGCTTGGCTCCGCTGCGGATGACCTGATGGTGTGGATCGAGACCCAGTATTATCGCCGCCAGATGCGGCCCGAAATGCCATCAGTGTTAGCTGAAATCCAAAATCTGGGATACAAAATCGGTCTGATCAGCAATGTCACCAGCCATGGGCAGGTGCCTCAAAATTTATGCCAATATGGAATAAAACATTATTTCAATCCCATTGTATTATCTAGTGAATATGGGCGACGAAAACCTGACCCAGCAATATTTCACTATGCAGCCCGTCTATCGAACAGCCCCACTAGTGAATGCATATATATCGGAGACCGTATTTCGAGGGATATTGTTGGTGCAAAGCGCGCTGGTTTTAAATTAGCCATTCAGATAAAACATGATTTTGACCACGGTGAAAGCGATGAAGGTGCAACACCCGATTTGATCCTTAATAATATGAATGAATTGCTGAAATTGTTATGCGAGGAATATCAATCCAACAAAGAGATCCAGAACGAGAAGCTAATAAGCAATAAAACCAAAGCGGTTTTGTTCGATGCTGATGGAGTTCTATACTATCGCACGAATAAAGATCAGGAGTTAGACCCATTCATTAAGAAATACGGTAAACAGGGTACGATTGTCCCCAATTCTGAGATCAATGAGCTCCGTCACCAGGCTTTTATCGGTCAACTCACCTTTGAGGAGTATAAAACTGCTGTTTTACGCCTATATGGCATAACCGATCCCGACTTGGTATTATGTGGGATACAAAGAGCCAAAAATGAAAAGTCAAAAATTAAATTTTTCAGTGATACTGCTGAAACACTAAAAATATTAAAAAATCGGAATTTGTATCTTGGAATTGTCACAGATACAGCTCAACCTTTATATGTCAAACTTAACAAGCTCGAACGTGGTGGGATTGGCTATCTGTGGGATTCGATCACCCCTTCCAGTGAAGTGGGTGTTCAAAAACCGGATCCAAAGATTTATCAGCTTGCTTTGCAACAATTAGGTGTCACTTCAGACCAGGCAATCTTTGTTGGTCATAAAGCCATTGAACTTGATGGCGCTAGGAATGCCGATTTGAAAACAGTCGCATTTAATTATGATCCAGATGCGAAAGCTGATTTTTACATCAAGAACTTTTCTGATCTTACAAACCTACCAATTTTGAACTAATCTATTATCTTTTGCTCTTGTTGATCAAGTAAAAACTAGGTTCACAATAAATAATGAATTTTGAAAATCGCCTCACCAATGCATCCTTATCGACCATGTGGGCGCTTAAAAATTACCCTGATTTGAGTGATTTTTTTGAGGTATCAAAGCAGCTTGGCTTTCAAAAAATTGAGCTGAACCATCAGGTTAATTCAGATATGTTGTCGCAAGTTAAATTGGAGCATTATCAATTTAGCAGTATTCACGAACCCTGTCCATCAGATGTCTCCACCAAAGATTTAGTGGATCGCGATTGGTTGATCTCTTCTGCCGATGAACTATCTCGGAATAAAGGGGTTGAATTCGTCAAAAGGAGTATCAATCTGGCACATGAATTATCTGCCCCTACTGTGGTCATCCATTGCGGTACTGTACCCTCCAATATCAATTATGAGAGCAAATTACGAACCCTTTTCAATGCTGGCAAGACCGCGTCAGATGAATATCTGGATATAAAGTCTAAGCTTATCGAATTAAGGGCGGATGTAATCACCCCGCGGAAGACAGCGGTAATCTGCAGTTTGAATGAGCTTCTCGAGTATGCAGACCAGTTCAAAATCAGACTGGGATTGGAAAATCGGTACCATTACTTGGATATCCCATCCATAGACGAAATGGACGAGCTTTTAGGTCTGACAGATCCCAACAAGCTTGGTTTTATCTTTGATGTCGGCCACGCCCAAGCCCTTGATCGCCTGGGGTTTTATCCATATGAGGATTGGTTAAAGCGATTCTCTTCCAGGTTGTTCGGTTCACACCTGCACGACACGATCGGATTGACTGACCACTACGCGCCTGGAATGGGTGAAATAGATTTTTTTTGGATCGCATCTTATTTACCTGAAAACTCGTTTCGTACCTTTGAGCTTTTACCTGGCAACACTATTGCACAGGTAATGGATGGTTTAAAGTATTTGATCGAAGCTGGCTGCATCAAATATCTATGATTGAGAGAGAGGTTCCTTAATGAAGAGTCATTTTAAAAAACGCGAGAGCATATTTATCAAGCTTATCCATGATCAGGCTGCATTCACACTAGAAGGGATGGAAGCCTTAAAGGCGTATATGGGGGAAGACACATCAGCAGCCGAAAGGGTAACTACATCAGAAAAATCAGCTGATGAGGCCAGGCGCATCCTGATCGCCGAATTAAATAAGACATTCGTAACGCCTTTTGATCGTGAGGATATTTTTGCATTATCTCGCACGATTGATGATGTGCTGGATTATGCATATAGCACTGTCACTGAAATGGAAGTACTCCGCGTGCGTCCAACCTCGTTTATGTTACGCATTGCTTCTTTGCTCAGAGACGCGGCCAATGAACTTTTAATGGCTGTTGATCGGCTGGAACTACACCCAGAGGTCGCTAATGAACATGCTCAACGAGCTAAATCTCTCGAGAATAGAGTCGAGGATGTTTACCGTGAAGCTTTGGCAGATTTGTTCAGTGGTGCAGAAGATATTAAACATGTCATGAAAATGCTTAAATCGCGTGAGGTTTACCGTCATTTGAGCAATGCAGCAGATAAGGGAGATGAGGCTGCCAACGTGATTGCCGATATTGTTGTAAAAATTTCTTAACTACAGATATCTTTTATGACTCCAATAATCATCCTCATAATCATATTGGCTCTGGCCTTTGATTTTTTAAATGGTATTCACGATTCCAGCAATATTGTGGCCACAATGATTGCCAGCCGGGCTTTTTCGCCTCGGACCGCGCTTGGGATGACAGCAGTGGCGAATTTCTTAGGCCCTTTCATTTTTGGTGTTGCAGTCGCAGAAACGATTGGTAATGAGGTGGTCGATTCTGAGGCTATTAGCCTGTTAGTGATTTTGACAGCCTTACTCAGTGCCATAATATGGAATTTATTAACCTGGTATCTCGGGTTTCCGAGTAGCTCATCGCATGCATTGATCGGCGGGCTAATTGGCGCAGTCCTTGTAGGAGCTGGATGGGAAGCGATTTTGCTCCCTGGTTTGTTAAAAGTATTGCTCACCCTTCTGACTTCACCCTTTATCGGTTTTATTTTTGGATACCTTTTTCTAAGATTATTGATATTACTTTGTTGGAATGCAACCCCCAAAGTAAATAGCATATTTAAACGCAGCCAGATATTTACATCCCTCTCCCTGGCATTATCACACGGTACAAATGATGCCCAAAAGACAATGGGAATCATCACACTTACCCTGGTGACTGCAGGTGTTTTAGAGGAATTTGTGGTTCCTCAATGGGTAGTATTTGCTTGTGCATCCATGATCGCTTTAGGAACTGCGGTTGGCGGTTGGAAATTGATCCGTACATTGGGGGGAAAAATCTTTCGTATTAAACCTATCGATGGATTTGCATCACAATTAGCCTCTTCGGTTGTCATTCTTGGTGCATCTTTGGTTGGTGGACCTGTAAGCACCACGCAAGTCGTCAGCTCTTCCATTATGGGAGTGGGTGCTGCCGAAAGGATGAATAAGGTGCGCTGGGGTGTTGGTAAGAATATTGCCACGGCTTGGATAGTCACTATTCCTGCTACTGCCATCGTGGCAGCTGGATTATATTGGTTCCTATCATTATTCATTCATTAAAATAAATAGGCACAGACACACCATGAAAACAATGAAGATTTATGATCTATTATGTATTGGTAATTACACCAAGGACACTATCATTTCCCCAACTGGAACAAGATATGTAGATGGCGGTGCGATAAATTACGCAGCTCATGCTGCAAATAAGCTTGGTTTATCAGTTGCTGTCGTGACCAGGCTTGCCCACGAAGATAAAAGGGTTATCGATAAATTTAATGGGAATGGCATCGATTGTTTTCCTACCTACACTCCAGCTTCTACAACGATGAAGTTGGATTATCCAACTAATGATCCGGATTTTCGAACCTTATCCGTCGCCAGCACAGCTGGATCTATTACACCCATGGATGTGGAAAAAATCGTAACGAGAGCGGCAGTCATTGGCTCAAGTTTGCGTGGTGAGGTTGGCTTAGATGTAATTCAGTTTCTTAGGATGAAAAATGTTTTTTTAGCAGCAGATATGCAGGGGTTTGTGCGCGTGCTGAGAGGCCAATCGCTGGTCTATGAATCATGGGAGGAAATGAAGGAAACGGTTGCCAATCTAGATGTGCTCAAAAGTGATGCGGTTGAAGCTGAGTTCCTCACTGGTGAAAAGGATATCTTTAAAGCTGCTCATATTTTCTCACAGATGGGAGCAAAAGAAATCGTGATGACCCATAAGGATGGCTTGCTTCTATATACAGGCGGGGAGTTCCATTCAATTGGTTTTTATCCGGAGAATATAGATGGGCGTAGTGGCCGGGGCGACACTTGTATTGGAGCATATATCGCGATGCGTCTCTCCTTGGATCCATATGAAGCTGGGATATGGGCAGCTGCAGTTACTAGTTTAAAAATGGAGCGACTCAGCCCATTCGATCGATCGATCGGCGAGGTTGAAGAACTGCTTCGGGTGAAATATAATCATTTCCAGCATGGTTAGTTAAATTGAAACCAAAATTTTATCTTTTAATGGGCGTGTCCGGATGTGGCAAAACCACGGTCGGAAAAGCACTCGCCGCAAAATTGGGCTGGGACTTCTATGATGCGGATGATTTTCATCCATCCGAAAATATCGCCAAAATGAGCAGTGGTATCCCGCTTGATGATGGTGACCGAGCTCCCTGGCTGGCTTCATTGCATGGATTAATTTCTGGCTGTCTGAATGAAAACAGAAATGGTGTGTTGGCTTGCTCTGCACTCAAGGAAAGTTACCGACAAATCCTGCTAGCAGGCAACCAGGGTTTGCTGATTGTTTACCTCAAAGGGGATTATGAGTTGATTTGGGCACGGATGATTGGCCGCTCGGATCATTATATGAAACCTAAAATGCTTACGAGTCAATTTGAAGAGCTGGATGAGCCAACAAATGGACTGGTAGTTGACGCATCTATGATGGTGGATGAGATTGTGAAGTACATTTTGGATTCTTCAAAAGTGAAGTGATGTTTTATATGCTCGATATCCTGTGCAGTTACTTCCTTAGACATAAACTACAATTAAATAAAGCAAGGAAAACACCAGTTAATTTACCAAAGAACTTCTGCTACCATTGCATCAAATTGCCCCCCTGAATAAAAAACTTGCCAGATAATAGGTTTCTAAACTAAATACTGATTGCTGACAACTATTATGAGCGTGGAGCAGCTCGAACGCTCAAACTATTGATTCCTAATCAACGTATCCCTCATGCTGGAATTTCAGTATAAGCTGGTATTCGACTATTTTTCCACTGCAAGTTTGAAAGCTAGTTATATAGAGGGGGTAAGAAGGCTATAGGTAAACATGGGACGATCAACAATTGAACTTCGCTTGCTTGGTGACGATGGCCACTTAGAGCACCACTTGGACACCGGGTGAGTGGGGGCAGGTACCCGTGCAGCCTGTATCAATAAACACAATCCCCACTACTGTATGTGTTTCAGTGGACCTGGCGGGATTCGAACCCGCGGCCTCTTCAGTGCGATAGAGGAGCAGGTAGGGGAAAAGGGGGAAAATGCCGTCCATTACGTCTATTATGTGCCAAAATCACCATACAACTCACTACGGTCGTTGCATGCTGTGCTAGCATATCTGTTCCCAAATTGTTCCCAAACTGTTCCCGCAGTATGAAGCAAGGAAGGCGATCCGTAGCCCTGTCCAAATGGGGATTTGATGCATATGATGTCCATGAAAAA
>Ga0209253_10001553_pt1 | contig 20189 bp, 19 predicted proteins | sample FrelakmetBRP12BR_FD_187145 | JGI IMG/M metagenome (GOLD analysis project Ga0209253, IMG submission 187145) | Freshwater lake sediment microbial communities from the University of Notre Dame, USA, for methane emissions studies - BRP12 BR (SPAdes)... | ecosystem: Environmental > Aquatic >... | reverse complement strand
CGCTGGTAGGATGTACTCGATGCCGACCTGAAGCGCGATGACTGAGAGAGCGAATTGAACTTCCGCGCTTCCGCGTACGCTCCGGGCAAAGCACAGGATGCCCCATTTGCTTCGATCGCCGTCGCTCCGTTTCATGAGATCGGCTCTGCTTCGACCCGCTTGTAACTGACGTACGCGGCGCGCGATGTACAGAACCTGCCCCCACTGTGGAAGTATCGACGTGCGCAGGTCCGGGGAGGGAGCGGCCAAGGTACCGCTGCGCCACCTCTTTCATTCACCGTATCGTTGCCGCACCTGCCGCAAGGTTTTCTGGTCGGTCAGCAGCCGAGTCTACCGCCGCGCCATCATCATCATCATCATCATCGTTGTCGCAGTGATGGCGGGTGCGATCGGCGTCGGCCTCGTCGGCGAGCCCAGACATGACACTGCTGAGCCCGAGGGTGCGCCGCCGGACGCCGCGCATGTTGAGGCAACGGTGAATCTTGCGAAGCAGAACAACCCCGTTGCCGAGCATGAGCTGGCCAAGATGTACGCCTCTGGTCGCGGGGTGTCCCAGAGCGAGAAAGAGCGATTCGTGTGGCTTGAACGCTCGGCCGAGCATGGCAACGCCGACGCCCAGTACGAAATGGGCATGGCGCTGCGTTACGGGCGCGGGGTAATCCAGGACTATGGGCGCGCGGCGATCTGGCTGGAGCGAGCCGCGCAGAGCGGCAACGGGCTCGCTCAGTTCGAGCTGGGCCTCATGTACCGCGGGGACGCGGGCATCGCGGCCGACAACGTCAAAGCCTACACGTGGCTCAATCTCGCCGCCGCGCAGGGGATCGTCGGCGCCGATGCCGCCCGCGATACGGTGCTGCGCAAGCTCTCGCCGGCCGAGATCAGCGAAGCACAAGCGGAGGCGCGGCGCCTGAGCGAAGCCCAGGGTAAGCAATCGACGGTTGCCCGCTGATCCGTTGCGGGATTCTGCCGCAGCCTCCGACCCCCCGGGGCCGGCCGGCAGACCCGGAAGGTCGCGTCCGGACCTCGCGGGGGCGTGGCGCACGCGAGCGCCCGAGACCGATTTCGAGCGGATACGCCCCGTCAGGGCACCGGCTGATTCTCCGGCGTCGCCGAGATGCGATGGATCGCGAGATCGGCGCCGGTGAACTCGTCCTCCTCCGAGAGCCGCAGCCCGAGAATCGCGTTCAGCGCACCGTACACGACAAGTCCGCCGACAAGTGCAACGAGGATGCCGAGCGCGGTGCCGGCGAGCTGCGCAGCGAAGCTGACGCCGCCCATGCCGCCGAGCGCTGCCGAGCCGAAGATGCCGGCCGCGATGCCACCCCACGCTCCGCACAGGCCGTGAAGCGGCCACACGCCGAGAACGTCGTCGATGCGCCAGCGGTTCTGCGCGGTGGTGAAGAGCACGACAAAGATAACGCCTGCGACCGCGCCGACGATCAGCGACCCCGCGGGATGCATCACGTCCGAACCGGCGCATACCGCGACCAGCCCGGCAAGCGGCCCGTTGTGCACGAACCCGGGATCGTTGCGGCCGGCGACGAGCGCCGCGATCGTCCCGCCGGCCATGGCCATGAGCGAGTTCAGGGCCACGAGGCCGCTGATCTTGTCCACCGTCTGCGCCGACATCACGTTGAAGCCAAACCACCCGACGGAGAGGATCCACGCACCGAGCGCGAGAAACGGAATCGACGAAGGCGGATGCTGCGGCAGCGGCTTGCCGTCTTTGGCGTAGCGGCCACGGCGCGGTCCAAGGAGCAGCACGGCGACCAGGCCGAGCCATCCGCCTACCGTATGCACGACCACCGACCCCGCAAAGTCATGGAACTCGGCGCCGAAGGCGTCCTTGAGCCACGCCTGGATGCCGAAATGCTGGTTCCAGGCAATGCCCTCGAAGAAGGGATACACGAGGCCGACGACAAGGGCGGTGGCGATGAGCTGCGGGTAGAACTTCGCGCGCTCCGCAATGCCGCCCGAGACGATGGCCGGTACCGCGGCGGCAAAGGTCAACAGGAAGAAGAACCGCACCAGCTCGAATCCGGACTTCTGCGCCAGCTCGCCCGCACTCACCAGAAAGTGGGCGCCGTAGGCGATGCCGTACCCGACGAAGAAATAGGCGACGGTGGAGATCGCGAAGTCGACGAGGATCTTCACCAGCGCGTTCACCTGGTTCTTCGATCGCACCGTGCCGAGCTCGAGGAACGCGAAGCCGGAGTGCATCGCGAGCACCATGATCGCGCCCAGTAGAATGAAGAGGACGTTCGTCCCCGACTGCAGTTGTTCCATCGATCCCCCTTTTTCTTGGTTGGTCCAGGCCCTAACGCGGGGCCCGGGAAGAGCTTCCACCGCAGGCGCGCGTGAAGCACGCGCTGCGGGCAAAACCGGCACCCCGCCGGCCGCAACAATGAGTGATGGCCGCCGCCTCAGCGGCCGTAGAGCACCTGCGGCAGCCAGAGCCCGATCCCGGGCCAGATGTAGAGCATCGCGAGGGCGACCACCTGGATCGCCATGAACGGCAACATGCCCGCGAAGATCTGGTTCAGCGTCACGTGCGGCGGCGCCACGCCCTTCAGATAGAACGCAGCCATCGCCACGGGCGGCGAAAGGAAGGCCGTCTGCAGGTTTAGCGCGACGAGCAGCCCGAAGAAGAGCGGGTCGATGTTGAAGTGCGTGAGCAGCGGAATGAAGATCGGCATGAAGATGACGATGATCTCCGTCCACTCGAGCGGCCAGCCGAGAATGAAGATGATGCACTGGCTGAGCAGCATGAACTGGACTGGCGTGAGGTCCATCGACTTGACCCAGTTCTCGACCAGCGCCTGTCCGCCGAGCAGCGCGAACGCGGCCGAGAAGATCGACGAGCCTACGAACAGCCAGCAGACCATCGCCGAGGTCTTCGCGGTCAGGAACGTCGACTCCTTCAGGATCGACCGCATGTCGGCGAACGTCTTCGCGATCGCGTGGCCGCCCGCCTTCAGATTGGCGGCGTAGCGATAACCAACGGCGAGAATGAACCCGCCCAGCGAGCCCACTGCAGCCGCTTCGGTCGGCGTTGCGAGGCCAAACACGATCGTGCCGAGCACGGCCAGGATGAGGAGCGCCAGCGGGAAGAAGGACTGCAACAGCATCTTGAACACTTCGAGCCGCGCCCAGCTCATGGCGAGGTACAGCGCCGCGAGGATCACGCCCAACACCGCCAGCGTGATCCAGAACGCGATCGGCGCCAGTCGCTTCTCGCCTTCCGCTGCCGGCGCAACCTTCGGGGGCGCCGCTTCCTCCGCCGCTGCGCCCTGCTTCGCCGTTACCGGCGACTCCGCAGCCTGGCTCGGCTCCTTCGCGCCGCTCGCGGGCGGCTCCTGAAGCCCGCCCTCTTCTTTGGGCGGCTCCTGCAGCCCGGCTTCGTGCTTCGGCTCCTGGAGCCCGCCGGCGTCGCTGCCGCTCTCGAAGCCAGCGCCCATCTGTTGCAGGCCCTCGACTGAAGCGATCTCCGCCGGCTTCGTGAGCTGCTGGTACGTGTAGCCGAACAGCCCGCCGATGGCGAGAAGCGGCAACAGGACGACGATCGCCTGCTGCGCGACCGTTCCGAAGGAAACGTCGGCGGGGCGGCTGCCGAAGAGACCGCCGAGCAGTCCCGTGAATGCATTGCGCTTACCGGTCTTCGCGAACGACTGGGCGAACGGCGGCAGCGCCACCTGGCGTTCGACATCCCCGAGCGGCGGCGCCAGGTGGGGCCGGAGCTTTGCCACGATTATCACGTAGAGAATATAGAGTCCCGCGAGCATGATCCCGGGGAAAAAGGCCCCTGCGTAGAGCTGCACGACCGACACGCCCGCGGTCGCGCCATAGACAATCAGCATCACCGAGGGCGGAATCAGGATGCCGAGGCAGCCGCCCGCCGTGATCGCGCCGGCCGACAGCTGCACGTTGTAGCCGGCACGCAGCATCGCCGGAAACGCGAGCAAACCCATGAGCGTCACGACCGCACCGACGATGCCCGTGGCCGTGGCGAACACCGCACAGGTGATGAGGGTCGCGACGGCGAGCGCGCCGGGCACGCGGGCGAGCGAGAGGTGGAGGCTCTTGAACAGCTTCTCGATGAGGTTCGCGCGCTCGACGAGATACCCCATGAAAACGAAGAGCGGGATCGAGATCAGCACGTCATTCGCCATCACCGCGTAGGCGCGCTGCACCATGAGGTCGAGCACCTGCTGCGTGGCAAGCTGGGGGTTCTGGCCGCGATAGTAGAGCCACGCGAAGAACACCCCCATGCCCATGAGCGTGAATGCAGTCGGGAACCCGAGCATGATCGCGACCACGACCAGCGCGAGCATGATGAGGCCGAGATGGCCGCTCGTCAGGTTTCCCCAGGGCGTGAAGAAGATCAGTGCGCCGAGGATGATCGCCATCAGCGTAAAGCCGAAGAAGAGCTCTTTTCTGATTTTCATCGCCGCTTTCCCCGGCCCGTCGATCCGACCTGCGCGCTCACGGCTTCATCTCGCCGCGGCGCTCGCCGATGTGCACCAGCCCGCCGCCTTCGAAGCCCGCTAGGGCCTGATCGAGGACGACATCCCCGTCTTTGACGTGGACCATCTCCTTCAGCTTCTCGACATCGACCTCCTCGACGTCCTCCTCGCGCGAGGGCCATTTGCCCTGCTTGAGGCAGATGACGCAGCGTGCGATCTCCACCAGCCCCTGCAGCAGCAGCATCGCCCCCGCGACCGGGATGACCGCCTTGAACGGATAGATCGGCGGCCCGTCGGCGGAGATCGACGAGTGCTCGTTGATCGCGAACGACTCGGCCGCGAAAGTGTAGCCAGCGTAGGCGAGCGCGACCACGCCCGGAATGAAGAACACGATGTAGAGAATGAGGTCGATCGTGGCCTGGGTGCGCGGCCTGAAGAAGCCGTAGAGCACGTCGCCTCGCACGTGCCCGTTCTTGGAGAGCGTGTAGGCGCCGGCCATCATGAACAGGGTCCCATAGAACATGATCTGCACGTCGAAGGCCCAGGCGTGCGGCTTGCCGAGCGCGTAGCGCGAGAACACCTCCCAGGAGATGAGCAGCGTCAGCGCGACGATCAGCCACGAAAACGTGTGGCCGAGAAGCGTCGACAGCTTGTCGATGAAAAGCAGCAGCTTTTGCATAACTTCGAGTCCCCCGCCCTGCGACCGCGCGTCTTGCGCTGCGCACGAATCAGCTGCACTTCGGAGTTGCGGCGCCGAAAAACAAACGGCCACCCGGGCTCGCGCCCGGATGGCCGTCGACCCATCGCTGTGGCGACTCCTACGCCTTCTTCGCGAAGTAGTGGTTCGAAGCCATCCGGAAGTTGACGTTGGTGTCGTTCTGCCAGCGCGTCGCGCGCTGCGCAAACACGCGCTGCGACTCGAACACCTTCTTGAACATCGGATTCTCCGCGGACTTCTTGGCCACGACCTCGTCCCAGGCCTTGAGTTGCGCCTGCAGGATCGAATCCGGGGTCTTGTAGAACTTCACCCCCTGCTTCTCCTGCAGCTCGACGTAGTCCTTGGAGTAGCGGTCGATCGCCTTCCAGCTCATCTCCGCGCTGCACGCGTCGGCGGCGTGGGCGATGACGGCCTTCAGTTTCGGAGGAAGCGCGTCGTACTTCTGCTTGTTGAACAGGATCTCGAACTGCTCCGCCGACTGGTGGAAGCTCTGCAGCATGCACACCTTCGAGACGTCGGGGAAGCCGAGCACGCGGTCGGAGGTGGCGTTGTTGAATTCCGCCGCGTCAAGAAGGCCACGGTCCATCGCCGGGACGATCTCCGCGCCGGGCAGCGCATTTACAGCCACGCCGAGCGCCGTGTAGATGTCGATGGAAAGCCCCACGGTACGATACTTCAGGCCCTTGAGGTCTTCCGCCTTGGTTATGGGCTGCTTGAACCACCCCAGCGGCTGCGTCGGCATGGGGCCGTAGAGGAAGGACACGACGTTCAAGTTGACACCCTTGTAGATCTCGTCGAGAAGCTCCTTGCCGCCGCCGTAGCGGTGCCAGGCAAGCAGCATGTTGGCGTCCATGCCGAAAGCGGGGCCCGAGCCCCACAGCGCCATCGCCGAGTTCTTGCCGTACCAGTAGGCGACCACCCCGTGCCCGCCATCCAGGGTTCCCTTGTTCACGGCATCGATCAGCTCGAACGCCTTGACCACCGCGCCCGCGGGCAGCAGCTCGATCTTGAGGTCGCCGCCGGACATGTCGTTCACCTTCTTCGCATAGTCCTCGGCGTACTCGTGGAAGATGTCCTTTGTCGGCCAGGTCGACTGCCAGCGCATCGAAACGGGCCCTTGCGCCTTGACGATCGTGGGGAACCCGAGGCTCGCGGCACCGACGGCCGCAGCTGCGGCGCCCGTCAGGAACCGGCGACGGGGGCCGGCGGGGATGGTCTTGTCCTTGCTCATGGATGGCTCCTCTTTAGAGTCGTGGAATGCGGAATCTTCTCTGTGGGCGCGAACGCCTGCGCCCTCGATCCTTGTTATCGCCGTGCGGTTCCTTTGCCCGCGGTGCAATATCGCAAGATCGTAAGGGAGCCCCGTGCAACCTGCAAGGCTTCTTAGGTGCGGTCGCTCTTCGTCCGCACCGGCTGCAACGATGTTTTGCCTGTGTCGCCCTGCAACACCGTTACCTTAGCGAGGTGCAGACGCGGCTGCTGCCGCCGGGGAACGGGGGCTGCACGGTCTGCTTCGGCGTTGGATGCCATCCGAGCATGGCGAGCATCACGGAGAACCCGACCACATAGGCGAGCGTGACGTGCCATCCGTGCACGAGCCAGCGACCGGCCGAACGCGCCTCGGGGTAGAGATTCGAGAGCGCGACGCCGGCCGAGGAGCCGAACCAGATCATCGAACCGCCGAAGCCCACCGCGTAGGCGAGGAATCCCCAGTCGTAGCCGCCCTGTTTCAGCGCCAGGGCCGTCAACGGAATGTTGTCGAACACGGCTGACACGAAGCCCAGACCGAGCGCGGTTTGCCAGGACGCGCTCGGCAGGTGTTCCACCGGCATCATCGATGCGCTCGTGACGAGTGCGAGCAGGAAGAGGCTCCCTTTTTTCGCCTCCGGCAGGAGCTCCCAGTCGGGCCGGCGAATCGCCGCCGACGCGAGGAGTACCGCCCACACGGCGAGCCCGAGGAACGGCAACGCGTCCGAGTGCTCGGGAAACCGGATATTGACCGTGACGTTCACCGCGATCGCAACGGCGAGGATGGCGAACACGATCAGCGCCCGCGGCCAATCGACGGGCGTGTGCTGATGTGTCCCCTTGCGGATCGGCGAGTGCCGCTGCTGCTGCATCGCCGCCGGGATCCCGAACACGATGAGCGCAACGACCGCCGCGACGTAGGCGTGCAGGACGTCGAGCGGATGCACGTGATCGATCCACATCATGGTCGTCGTCGTGTCGCCAACGACACTGCCCGCGCCGCCGGCATTGGACGCCGCCACGATCGCCGCCAGGTAGCCGATGTGGACCCGAGCGCGGAACAGCGTGTGCGCCATCGCGCCCCCGATCATCGCCGCGGCGATGTTGTCGAGGAACGAGGAGAGCACGAACACGATCACGAGCATCACGAACGCGCCCTTCCAATCGTTGGGCAGGTACTTGGGCAGGAGCGCCGGAATGTGGGTCTTCTCGAAATGGCGCGCGAGCAGCGCAAAGCCCATCAGCAACGCGAACAGGTTCGCGAGCAGCACCCATTCGTGCGCCAGGTGCGAAAAAAATCCGCCGAGGCCTGCTCCCGCTTTGAATGGCGAGAACAGGATCTTCCAGAAGGAGATCACCGCGAGTCCCGCGAGCGCGACCTGCAGGGTATAGCGGTGTAAGAACGCCACGCCCAGAAGCGTGAGCGCGAACAGCACGAAGTCGACCGGGACGCCGAAAAGCACCGGCATGCCAGTGGCCGGCGCGCTCGCCGCCGCTGCGAAGACGGGCTCCGCGACGAACAGTGCTGCCGCGGACCATACGGCTCTCGTCAAGCGGCCGCGGCCGCACCGTTTGATCATTCGGGCCCCCCTCCACTCGTTCTTTGCGGGCCGCGGCGTATCGTGCGCACCGCCGAAGCGCCTTCGCAACGAGGGGTGTGCCGGCGGCGGCCGACGGCTTGCAGCGTTCGCGCGACAGAAGCGCCCCGCCCGGTTCTCCGCGGCGATTCTATCGGCGCGCCGTGCCATCGTCAGCCACCCGTCCCGCGGGATACGGCCGCCCATCCCTTACAATCGCGCGGCTCATGTCGCCCGCCGTGATTCCACTCGCGATCCTGCTGCCGCTCGTTGTCGGCACGCTCGCCGCGCCGCTCGCGGCTCGCGCGAGCCGGAATGCATCCGCGTGGGCGGCCGCGTTCGTTACGGCGTCGAGCCTGGTAATCATTGCTTTCCTTGCCGGCGAGGCGCTCGCGGGAAGCACGACCAGCGTAACGTGGCCCTGGATCCCGGACCTTGGCCTTGACCTCGCATTCCGGCTCGACGGCCTCTCCCTCCTCTTTGCGCTGCTCATCCTCGTGATTGGGCTGCTCGTCATCCTTTACGCGCGCTACTACCTCTCCGACGACGACCCGATCGGCCGCTTCTATGGCCTGATGATGCTCTTCATGGCGGCGATGCTCGGCGTGGTGCTTGCCGACAACCTGCTGCTGTTCGCGGTGTTCTGGGAGCTCACCAGCCTCTCGTCCTTCCTCCTCATCGGCTATTGGCACCATCGCGCCGACGCACGCCAGGGCGCGCGCATGGCGCTCGCGATAACCGGCGGCGGTGGCCTCGCGATGCTCGCGGGCTTCCTCCTGCTCGGCGACATCGCGGGCACGTTCCGGATCTCCGAGATCAACCTCGCCGCCGACACGATCCATGCGCATCCGCTCTACGTGCCGGCGCTCGTCCTCATACTGCTCGGCGCATTCACGAAGTCGGCGCAGGTGCCGTTCCACTTCTGGCTCCCCGAGGCGATGGCCGCGCCGACGCCCGTGTCGGCCTACCTCCACTCGGCAACGATGGTGAAAGCGGGCGTGTTCCTCGTTGCGCGCCTCTATCCGGCGCTCGGCGGCGACCCGGTCTTCGCCTTTATCGTCGCGCCGGTGGGCCTCGCGACGATGGTCTTCGGCGCCTACGTCGCGATCTTCAAGCACGACCTCAAGGGGCTGCTCGCGTACTCCACGATCAGCCATCTCGGACTGATCATGTTCCTGCTCGGGCTCGACTCGCCACTCTCGGCGGTCGCCGCCGTGTTCCACGTCGTGAACCATGCGACCTTCAAGGCCTCGCTCTTCATGGCCGCCGGCATCATCGACCACGAGTGCGGCACGCGCGACATGCGCCGCATCAACGGGCTCGCGAAGTACATGCCGATCACCGCGACGCTCGGCATCGTCGCCGCCTGCGCCATGGCCGGCGTGCCGCTGCTGAACGGCTTCCTGTCGAAGGAGATGTTCTTCGGCGAAGCGCTGAATGCGAACGAGTTCGGCCGGTTCGCGTGGCTGGTACCCGTCCTCGCCACGCTGGGCGGAGCGTTCAGCGTCGCGTATTCCGCGCGCTTCGTGCACGACGTCTTCTTCAACGGCGAGCCGCGCGATCTGCCGAAGTCACCCCACGAGCCGCCGCGGTTCATGCGCGCACCCGTGGAGGTGCTCGTGCTCGCCTGCGTCGCTGTCGGACTATTTCCTGCGCTCACGGTCGGCGGCATCGTGCACGTCGCAGCGCAAGCGGTCTATGGCGGCGAGCTTCCCCGGTACACCCTCGCGATCTGGCACGGCCTGAACTGGCCTCTTGCCATGAGCGCAATCGCAACCGTGCTCGGCGTCGCGCTGTATTGGGGGCTCGCGCACCAATACAAACTGCACCTGCACACGCCGGCCGGTCTCACTGCGCGGCTTCTCTTTCAGAACGCGAACGACGGCCTGTTCGCAGCCTCGGGCCGGATCACGCGCGGCCTCGCCAACGGCTCGCTGCAGCGGGCGATGGCGCTCGTGTTTGGCGCCGCGATGGTCGCCGGCGGAACACCGCTGCTCGTCGGCAATCCGCCGCGTGGCGATCTGCCCACGCTCCCGGCGAACGGCGTCGCCATCGTCGGCTGGATGATCCTGGCCGCGGCGGCGCTCGCCGCCGTCGCCTTGCACCGCCGCCGTTTCCTCGCGCTCGTGTTCGTCTCGGCGGTGGGTCTCGTCGTCGCCCTCGCATTCGAGTACCTGTCGGCACCCGACCTCGCGCTCACGCAGATCTCGGTCGAAGTGGTCACAGCGGTACTGATGATGATGGCGCTCGCGCTGCTGCCGCAAACCACCCCGGCGGAATCCGGCACCAGCCGCAAGCTCCGCGACGCGACGCTTGCCGGCGTGGCCGGCGTGGGGATCGCCACGCTCACCTATGCGGTGCTCACGCGGCCGCTCGAATCGATCTCCTGGTATTTCCTCGAGCAAAGCGTCCCGAAGGGCGGCGGCACGAACGTCGTCAACGTGATCCTGGTCGACTTCCGCGGCTACGACACGTTCGGCGAGATCACCGTGCTCGGCGTCGCTGCCGTCGGCGTGCTCGCGCTGATGGACGGGTTGCGCGTGCGCCGCGAGCGCACTGACGAGAACGGCCGGCCATTCGGCGGCGAGCGCTTCGACGCGCTGCTCGGGTTTGCCGCGCGCGTCCTGCTGCCGTTCGCGATCGTGGTGTCGGTGTACGTGTTCCTGCGCGGTCACAACCAGCCGGGCGGCGGCTTCATCGCCGGCCTGGTGACCGCCGTCGCGCTCGTGATGCAATACATGGCGCTCGGTCGCGAGGACGCGGAGCGGCGCCTCGGTGCGAACTACGTCCGGCTCGTCGGGGCGGGCATTGGCATCGCGGGCCTCACCGGTGTCGCGGCCTGGCTGTTCGGACGACCCTTTCTCACCAGCGCGCACGGACATCCGCACGTGCCGCTGCTTGGGGAAATCCCGCTCGCGAGCGCGGCCGTCTTCGACCTCGGGGTCTATCTCACCGTGGTGGGGGCGACGATGCTCACCCTGTCGGCGCTCGGCGCTGCCACCCGGCCGCCCGTGGAAAAGAGATGAACCGCCACGACGCCAAGACGCGCTGGATGGCCGGCTCTTGGCAGCGTTGGCGGAACTCTCTTGCCGTCTTGGCGTCGAGTAATACGTAGTAGCACGCAATGAGCCTCGAGCTACTCCTCGCTTCCGCCATCGGCCTCCTCGTCGCCTGCGGCATCTATCTCTGCCTGCGCGGCCGGACGTTCCCGGTCGCGCTCGGCATCACGCTGCTCTCGTACGCGGTCAATCTCTTCATATTCGTCAGCGGCCGGCTTGCGCCCGGCATGCCGCCCTTCGTCGCGACGAACGCAGGGGCCCATGCCGACCCCCTGCCGCAAGCGCTCGTGCTCACGGCGATCGTCATCGGCTTCGGCATGACCGGCTTCCTGATGGAGCTCGCCGTGCGCGCGCGGGACGAGACCGGCACCGATCACGTCGACGGCGAAGAGCCGCGGAAGGACTGAGGACGGCCTTGAGCGCACATCTCACGATCCTGCCCGTGCTCGTCCCGGCCTTCGCCGGCGCGCTGCTGCTCCTGCTCGCCGCGCGCTCGATCGCGCCGCGTCGCGCGGTGGGCCTGACCGCGACGGCGCTCCAGCTCGTCGCGTCTTTCGTGCTGGCAATGCGGGCAGACGAGGTCGGTCCGCTCGTCTACGCGCTCGGCGACTGGCCCGCCCCGTTCGGCATTGTTCTGGTGGCCGATCGGCTCGCCGCGATGCTGCTCGTCGCGCTCGGCATCGTCGCGCTCGGTGCGCTCGTCTACGCGCGCGCCGGCTGGGATACGCACGGGCGCTACTTCCACGCATTCTTCCAGTTCCAGCTCATGGGCCTCGCCGGCGCGTTCCTGACCGGTGATCTCTTCAACCTCTTCGTGTTTTTCGAGGTGCTGCTGATCGCCTCGTACTGTCTGCTCCTGCATGGCCTCGGCGCCCCGCGCCTGCGGGCGGCGGTGCACTACGTCGTGCTGAACCTCGTCGGCTCGGCGCTCTTTCTCGTCGGCGCGACACTCCTCTACGCAGTCACCGGCACTCTCAACATCGCCGATCTCGCCGTGCGCGTCGCCCAGCTCGGGCCGTCCGAACACGCGCTCGCGAAGGCCGCCGGGCTATTGCTGCTGGTGGTGTTCGGGCTCAAGGCGGCCCTGTTCCCGCTCTATCTGTGGCTGCCCGGCACCTACGCGGCCGCGTCGGCGCCGGTCGCGGCGCTGTTCGCGATCATGACCAAGGTGGGCGTGTATTCGATCGTGCGCGTTTTCGGCATCGTGTTCGGCGCCGACGCGGGACCGCTCGCGCATCTCGCGTCACCTTGGCTGACGCCCCTCGCGATCGCGACCATGGCCGTCGGCGTGCTCGGCGCGCTCGCGTCGCATCGCCTTGCAGAGATGGTGGCATGGCTCACGTTGAGCTCGGTGGGCACGATGCTCGTCGCCTTCGCGGCGGGGAACGCCGAGAGCCTCTCCGGCGGTCTCTACTACATGCTGCACAGCACGTTCATGGTCGCGGCGCTCTTCCTGCTCGCCGAGATCGTCGGCGCGAACCGCGGGCCGAGCGGCGACCGCCTGCAGCCCGCTCCACCCCTGTCGAGAGGGGCCCTGCTCGGAACGCTGTTCCTCCTCGGCGGCGCGTCGATCGTCGGCCTGCCGCCGTTTTCGGGCTTCATCGGCAAGATCATGATCCTGCGCGGCACCGCGGGGACGGACGCCGCGCCCTGGATCTGGGCGGCGATCCTGTTGGTGGGCTTCCTCACGCTCGTCGGGATGGCGCGTGCGGGCACGATTCTCTTCTGGCAGACGGCGCAGGGCGAGCCGGCCGCCGCGGCGGGCATGACGCTCGGCACGCTCGGTCCCGCGCTTGGGCTGGTTTCGCTCGGCGTCGTGATGGCGGCGTTCGCGGCACCGATCAAGGCGTACACGGATGCCGCGGCGGCAGAGATCGTCGACAACCAGCGCTACGTCGAGGCCGTGCTCGCCCCGATGGGCGGCCGTCAAGCGCGAACCGTACGGCCTCTCCCATCGGTGAACGATCGATGAGCCCTGTGTTCGCAAACCCGCTCGCGTCGGTCGCGGTCTTCGTCACCTGGCTCGTGCTCGCCGGGGACATCGGGCCGGCCCAGCTGCTGTTTGCCGCCGTGCTTGCACTGCTCGTGCCGATGTTCTCGGGCCGGTTCATTGCCGAGCCGGTGGTGGTGCGGCGAGTCAATGCCGCGATGCGTCTCGCCGGCGTCGTGCTCTGGGACATCGTCGTCGCCAACCTCGCCGTCGCGCGGCTCGTGCTCGGCCCGACGGCGCGCCTGCGGCCGGTGTTCGTCGAGGTGCCGCTCGACACGTCGCATCCCTATGTGGTGCCGCTGCTCGCGAGCATCGTGACGATGACGCCCGGCACGGTGTCGTGCGAAGTGTACCCGCAGGGGCAGCGCCTGCTCGTGCACGTGCTCGACGCCGACGATCCAGCCGCCGTCGCAGCCGACATCAAGTCGCGCTACGAGCAGCCATTGAAGGAGATCTTCGGATGCTAGAGACCGCGATCACGTTCGCCTTCTTCTGCATCGCTGCGGCGCTCGCGCTGGGCACGTGGCGGCTCGTGAAAGGTCCCGACGCGCCGGATCGCGTGCTCGCGCTCGACACGCTTTACGTCAACGCGGTGGCGCTGGTGGTACTCGCAGGCATCGCGTGGCGAACCTCGATCTACTTCGAGGCGGCACTGCTCATCGCGTTGATGGGCTTCGTCTCCACCGCCGCGCTGGCGCGCTACGTGATGCGCGGCGAGGTGATCGAATGAGCGCTCTCGTCGAAGTTCTCGCCTCGTTCTGTCTCGTGGTCGGCGGGCTGTTCACCCTCCTCGGCGCGGTGGGGCTCGCGCGCCTGCCGGATTTCTTCACCCGACTGCACGCGCCGACCAAGGCAACGACGCTCGGCGTGGGCGGAATGCTGGTCGCGGCGATGATCGACTCCTTCGCGCGCGGCGCGCCGAGCCTCCGCGAGCTTCTGGTCATTACCTTTCTCTTCGTTACCGCGCCGGTATCGGCGGAACTCCTCGCCAGGGCGGCGTTGCACCTGAAGCTCAAGTCGCGCGCGCCGCTCCCCAGATAACGCGGCAAGCAGCGCTGAAGACCCTCCCGGTCCGGTGCCGTCAACGCCATCCTGCGGCGCCGATCTGAGACCTACCGGCCCCAACGTCACCGAGGCGCGTGACATGCCCCTCGGGAGCAAATGACGGGTTTGGCTGATCGGTCCGGATTTAGAATACGCATCCCTGAGTTGCCGCATTTTCGGAGATCCGACATGGTCCGCGCCCTCCTTTTTTCGCTCCTTGCCTCGCTGCCAGCCCTTTCCGCCCATGCCGAAGTCATCAACATCGACAATGCCGAGCTCGCCCGGTTGAGCGCAGCGGGGGTGCCGGTGATCGACATCCGCACCGAAGGCGAGTGGAACGAGACCGGCATCGTACCCGGTAGCCGCCTGATTACGCTGTTCGACGAAAAGGGTCGTGCCGATGGTCGGGCTTGGCTGGAAAAAGTGAAGGCCATCGCCCAACCGGACAAGCCGGTGATCGTCATCTGCCGCAGCGGCAACCGCACCACGGCGGCGAGCCAGTTCCTTTCGCAAGAAGCGGGCTACAAGACGGTGTACAACGTCAAGGACGGCATCCGCGCCTGGGCGAAGGAAAGCCGCCCCTTGGCGCCGGCCGCCAGTGCCGTGGCGACATGCCCGGCCGGCGCGCGCTGCTGATTTCGGGCCGGCCACCGGGCGAATCCGGGCGCTTCGCGCCTTGCAGGGCCGTGCCATCGGTCGTCAGCAAGCTCCCGCAGCATCCAGGCGGTGGGCATCATTGCCGAGCGCATGCACGCCGAGGCCACAAACCCGGCGCCTGCCTGGGCTGATAAGCTCGGGGGACTTCGAGCAGGGCCCGTCATGTTCACCGGCATCGTTCAAGGCATTGCCACCGTCACCGCGGTCGTCGACCGGCCCGGCCTGCGCAGTCTCACGCTTGCCTTCCCGGGCGGCTTCGCGGCCGGCCTGGGCATCGGCGCCAGCGTGGCCGTCGACGGCGTGTGCCTCACCGTCACCGGGTTGCACGGGACCGACGCGGCGGACTTCGACGTCATGCAGCAGAGCCTGGCGCTGACCACGCTGGCCGGGCTCGAGGTCGGCAGCCGCGTCAACGTGGAGCGCGCGGCCAGGGACGGCGCCGAGATCGGCGGCCATCCGCTGTCGGGCCATGTCGACTTCATGGCCCGCGTGACCGAGATCCGGCGGCCCGAGAACAACCATGTACTGCGCGTCACCGTGCCGTCACCCTGGATGCGCTATGTGTTCGCAAAGGGCTACATCGCCGTCAACGGCGCGAGCCTGACCGTCGCCGAAGCCGGGCGCGAAGGCGGCGGCAGCGGCTGGTTCGAGGTCTGGCTGATCCCCGAGACGCTGCGGTTGACGACGTTCGCCGACAAGGTCGTCGGTGGCGCGCTCAACATCGAGATCGAGCGCTCGACCCAGGTCTTCGTCGACACCGTGCGCGACGCGATCGACGAGCGCCTGGGGCCGCTGCTGCCGGCGCTCGAAGCTCTGCTGCGCCAGCAGGGCAAGAGCCTGGACGAACTGGCGGCCCCGGCTAGACTGCCGCGCTAATCAGCTCGTCTCTGCCCTCGAATAGCGAAAGTCAGGCTAGCCGCGCTAGCCGCCGCCGCGCCTCGTGCACAGGTCGAAATAGGCAAGAAAATCGTCGCGCGTCGCTTCATCCAGCCCGGTGAAGCGGAAGGTGACGGCGAGCACCGGCAACGCAAACGATCCGATGCGTCGTACGGGTCTCTCTGCCAGCTCGATCTCCAGGCAACCGCCGAGAATGGGGACCGTGATCCGGTCGCCATCGATCTCAAGCTGCGCGTGGCGGGTTGCGCCAGGCAGGTAGCGGAAGAACTCGGCGCGTGTACAGCCCATCTCACGACGCAGGAGATACTGGCCGGTCACGCCGACCTACCCTCCCGCTATCGGCGGCCATATGGCCAATGCATCGCCGGGAAGTAATGCATGTGTCGCACGCGCCGAGGGCGGAATGAAGGTCCCGTTCACCAGGACCAGGTGGGTCATCCTGGACGGCAGATGGAACCGGTCGATCACGGATTGCACCGTCGTCCCTTCCGGCACGTCGAGCGCAAGCTGGTTGTGCACACGCGTCTTGCCGTCGAGCTCGTGCGGCAGATAGTCGCTCAGCGTGGCGAATAGCTTGAGGGTGATCTCCACGGGTGGGTTCGGATCCGCTTGCTCAGGGGGTCCTCAATCCCCAGGCGTGCTGCCCTTGCGCACAGGCGAGATAGGCCTCCGCGAACCGCAACGGGTCGCGCAGCAGTCGTTCCTTCCACGTTCCGAGCCTGACGCGCGACTGGGTCAGTCCGCGCAAGACGCCGACGTGTTCAGTCAGGCCGATCGCATTCGAACCCACCAGCACGTCGCCATCGAACTCCAGGCGGAGATACCGGAAGTTCGTCGCATCCGACAGCTCGGCGTGTTCACCGCCCGGCGCTCCCTGCCATTGACCGAACGAGGCCGAAATCAAACCGATCGTATCGAGCACGTTGATCTGGGTCACTCCGCGCAGTTCGGCGCGTTTCCCGGCCATGTTCATACCCGCGCAATACCCTTGATCGGTCGCGTTGGGCTGTATGGCGCTGACGATGGTCTTGCCGGAACTCACGTCGAACGCCTCGGCGCAGTCGCCCGCGGCAAAGATGCCCGGCACGTTGGTCTGCATACGTTCGTCGGTCAGTACGCCCTGCAGGCAATGGATGCCGGAGTTCTCGAGAAATCCGATGTTCGGCTGGACCCCGGTTGCGGAGATCACCATGTCGGCAGGCAGCTGGCTGCCGCTCGAGAGCCGCACCGCGAGGGGGGGGCCGGAGTGGATGGCCTCCACGCGCGTCGACGTATGCACCGTCACGCCTTTGTTCTCGACCCAGCGCTTGATCATGTCGCCGGCGCCTTTGCTCATCATGCGCGGCACCATGCGATCGCCCGTTTCCACGACCGTGAGCTGCACGCCGCGCGCCGCGAGCGCTTCCATGATGATGCAGCCGATGAAGCCGGCGCCGATCTGCAGGACTCGCGCCCCCGGTGTTGCCAGTGCCATGATGTTGCGCGCATCGGCCAGCGTCCAGCACGGATATACGCCCTTCAAGTCGATGCCCGGGATCGGCGGCCGAATCGGCACCGCGCCGGTGGCGAGCAGCAGGGTGTCGAACGGAAGGGCGGTGCCATCATCGAACTGCACCCTGCGTGCGACCACATCCACCCCTGTCGCCCGCCCGGTATGCAGCTCGATGCGCTGGTTCTCGAAATGGTCGTTGCCCTTGCGCAGATAGGTTCCTGCCTCGTTGATGCGGTCCATCAGAAGGTAAGGAATAGCCATGCGCGAATAGGGTGGTTCGGGCTCGTTGCCAACGAGCACAATAGGATCATTCGGCTTCTGTTTGCGGATCGTCTCGGCCGCAATGACGCCGGCGGGGCCGTTGCCAAGAATGACGTGTCTCAAGGTGATCTCCACAGACAAAAGGGGCGGTCCGAAAGGAACCGCCCGTGTGCGACGTCCGCTACGCGCCGCGCAGGCGTCAGTTCATAGTCCGAGGCGGGCGCGGGTTTCTGGTTTGAGCTGCCCCTTGTCATCCCACCCGCGAAGCTCGTAATACTCGGGCAGCATTTTGTCGAGACCGTTGACCAACCCCTTGGCCGGGCCGGTCTTGGCGGGCTCGGTGAGCAGGCGCTTGGGCAGCGCGTCGTCCTTCTGCGTAAATCCCGCACGGTTGTTGAAATCGCGCTCCATGTTCCAGATGCGCTCGCCGATCAGGCTCAGTTCTTCCATCGTGAATTCGTCGGTGCAGGCCGCAGCCAACTGCGGCTGCAGGTCGGCCAAGGTCCACGCGAAGGTCGTAAAGACGCAGACCCCAGCCGAGTCGAAGACCGCTGTCGCGTCCTGGAACGCCTTGACCAAGCCGGCCTTGCCGTCGGTGACCAGCGGGTCGGTCTTCACCGGGATGCCCAGGACCTCGGAGGCCACCGTGTAGCCGCGCAAATGGCATGCGCCACGGTTGGACGTCGCATAGGCGAGCCCCATCCCCTGGATTCCGCGCGAGTCATAAGCCGGAAACTCCTGGCCCTTGACGCTCATGGACAGGTCCGGGTGACCGTACTTGGCCGTGAGGCGCTTCGAGCCCTGTCCGATTTCCTTGCCGAATCCTTCGCCCTTGGCGGTGATCTCCGCAAAGTAAGTTAGCGCCCTCGCGGAACCAAATGGGGCTTCGATACCCAACTGCTCCTTGGTGAGCACGCCCATCTCGTAGAGTTCCATGACGGCACCCACCGTGGCGCCGAAAGAGATCGGGTCGAAACCATCCTCATTGCAGATGAAGTTGGCATAGGTCAGAGCTTCGAGGTCGTTGACCCCGTTGGCAGACCCCAGCGCCCACGCCGCTTCGTACTCCAGTCCACCCGAGGCGCCCCAGTACTGGGGGCGGTTCTGTACCGTATAGTGGGTCTCATCGATCTTCGAGATGCGTCCGCAGGCGATGGTGCAGCCGAAGCAGGCCTGATTGGTCACCAGGTTCGGCTTGCCGTCGGTCTTGCGCGGCTCGTGCATGGCTTCGGCGGAGATGTCCTTCGCACCTTCGAACTGGACGTCGCGGTGGTTGCGCGTCGGCAAGGCACCCATTTCGTTGATGACGTTCATCAGCACTTGCGTTCCGAACTTGGGCAGCCCTTGCCCAGTCACCGCATTGTCGGCCAGGACCTTTTTCGCCGCCGTGGTCGCCTTCATGAAGGCCTTGGGATCGCGCACATTGCCGACCCCAAGGGTCCCGCGCACGGCGATCGCCTTGAGGTTCTTGCTGCCCATGATGGTACCGACGCCCGAGCGTCCGGCGGCACGATGCAGGTCGTTGATCACCCCCGCGTACAGGCATCCCGTTTCGCCCGCCCGCCCGATGGAACTGACCCGAATCTGCGGATCCTGATGCCGGGCCTTGATGGCGGGCTCGGTATCCCACACCGACTTGCCCCACAGCCAATCGGCGTCGAGCAGTTTCGCCGTTTCATCCTCGATATACAGGTAGACGGGTTGGGGCGACTTCCCCTCGAAGATGATCATGTCCCAACCTGCCATCTTGAGCTCGGCGCCCCAGTAGCCCCCCGAGTTCGAACAGGCAATCGCACCGGTAAGCGCGCCTTTGCTGATGACCGAGTATCGCCCGCCGGTCGACGCCATCGTTCCGGTGAGCGGCCCCGTCGCCCAGATGATCTTGTTGGCGGGCGAGAGCGGGTCGACCTTGGCGTCGACTTCCGCGGTGAAATACTTGGTCGCAAGTCCACGCTGCCCGACGTACTCGCGCGCCCATTGCATGTTGAGCGGTTCCGCGGTGCAGGTTCCGTTGGTGAGGTTGACGCGCAGAATCTTTCCAGCCCAGGCCATGGTCGTCCTCCTTACGCGTGCGGTTGTGGATTGCCGACTTTGTCCGCCCACTGCTTCATGCGCGCGAGCCCCGTCCAGTCGGCATCGATATAGGTGATCGCGCCCGTCGGGCAGGCCGTTGCGCAAGCGGGATCGCCCCCGCAAAGGTCGCACTTCTGCACCTTGCCGGTCGCCTGCACATAATTGATCGTGCCGAAGGGACAGGCGATCGTGCAGACCTTGCAGCCCACACAGACGTCGTCCAGAACGACCTTCGCACCGCTGGCCTTGTCGATCTTGATGGCCTCGACTGGGCAGGCGTGCAGGCACCAGGCCTCGTCGCACTGCGTGCAGGTATAGGGCACCTTCCTGCCGGTGTGTTCGAAGTCGAAGACCTTGATCCGTGATCTTGCGGGGTTGAAAACGCCGTAGTTTTCGTAACTGCACGCCATCTCGCACTGCAGGCAGCCGGTACACTTGTCGGGGCTGATGTGAAGCGACTTTTGCATGCTTCCTCCTCGGAGCTATGGCCTTGCCTTAGTTTCCCGCAGGCACCTCTTCTGGCCGCTGACGTGACCGGATTCGCCTGGCGGAGCGGACAACCAAATGTTCAGCGTACCGCGCCAACACTGATACGAAACTGCAGCAAGCGTGTTTCTGCGCGGTGATCACGCTAGCGCGATAGAAGGCCAAGGTCAAGGTGACTGGTGAGGGTGAGCAGTGGTACAACCTGTCGGACCCGGCCGCCGCGG
>Ga0209253_10001552_pt1 | contig 20196 bp, 18 predicted proteins | sample FrelakmetBRP12BR_FD_187145 | JGI IMG/M metagenome (GOLD analysis project Ga0209253, IMG submission 187145) | Freshwater lake sediment microbial communities from the University of Notre Dame, USA, for methane emissions studies - BRP12 BR (SPAdes)... | ecosystem: Environmental > Aquatic >... | reverse complement strand
TTTCCTAAACCTTTGGCCGGGTGTTCGAGTCACCCCGGGGGCGCCATTCACTTAATGGAATATGTCGATCGTTGATTTCCCTGCGTCCGGATAGCGTTCCCTCTCGCGGGAGGGTCAGCGCTGGCCGATATGCGTCAAGACGGGATCCTCTCCCGTGTGACATCGGGTGCACTTCTGGGGACCCGCCTTTTTCCGGCTGTGGCACCCAAGGCACATCTTGTGGTAGGCCTGTTTCAGGCCGATATTCGTGGTTCCTTCAATGTTTCCATGACAGCCGGAACATTTCTGGCCGAGGATGGCCGTGTCCCTGTGATGGCACGTCCTGCATTCCCGGACCTTTTCTCCGTGGCCCTTGTGGTCGAACCCTACCGAGGGAAGGGTGTGGTCGATATCCTTGATCGAGATGGCGAATTTCCGCTCGGGGGGGGTTGCCGATGCAACTCCGATCGAAAAGAAAACCACCGCGGATGCGGTTATCAGTACCAACCGATTCCTCACTGGGGATTCCCCGTAGGAGTTATTATCGGAAATTCTATTTTCGAACCGCTGGATATGCAAGAGACTTCTCCGTACCCCCCCCAAAGTACTATTCGGGCGAATTCCCGGGCGCGTTTATTTTCGGGGGAAGTGGGCCTGAAGAGACCGGTATACTATGTGGAATGCTTTCGGGAGGTCAGTGGAAACGTGTGCTCAATGACTCATAAACCGTTGTCCGGGCGTTCGAGTCACGCCGGGGGCGCCAGCTTCTTCTCCCGCTCGATATACCGTTCCACGTCCCGTCGACGGAACCGCCACTGGTTTCCGCTCTTGAATCCTTTCAGGAAACCGCGCCGGGCCATGTCGTTCACGACATCGGGGCTGAGGTCGAGGAGGATCGCCAGGTCGCGCGTCTTGAGGATGTTGGGGATGCCATCGACGATCACGGGAACCTCCGAAGCAACGATCGTCCACTCTCTCGGATTGAAAATAACATAACGTTATACTGATGTAAACGGATTTAATTCGTCCGCATATAATTTAAATAAATTATATATAACAATAAGATAAGAATTGTACGGGGCCATCGGGATGAGAGTGTTCCTGTTTTCCGCCATTGGTTTGCCCTTGCTGATTGCAGACGCCGTTCTTCTTTTTGAGCTGCCTCCACGATTGGCATTTCGCCTCACCTCTACCCAGGGGTTCCTCCTTCTTGGCGGTTCGATCGTCTACCTCTGCCTTCACTTCCTGGTCAGGAAACCCGAGCGGATGTACCTTTGGGCGCACGAGTTCACGCATCTCTTCGTGGCGAAGCTCTTCCTGCGGCAGGTCCACGGTTTCCACATCACATCGCGCTCCGGGGGAAAGGTGGTGATCGACCGGACGAACGTGGCGATCGACCTCGCCCCCTACGCCTTGCCGCTCTACAACGTGATGGCGTTGCTTCCGGTCACGCTGTTCGCGGGCGGATACCCCCACGCGAGGAAGATCTATCTCGGTGCGGCGGCGTTCCTGTTCGCGATGCACCTCTGTTTTTCGGCGGAGGGGTTTATCGATGGGCAGCCCGACGTGAGGCGAAGCGGGAAAATCTTCTCCTTTGCCGTCGTGTTGCTTCTGCTGATGCTGTGGGTTCCAATTTTGGCGGCGCCGGCGACCCAAGTCGGATTTTCCGGCCTTCCCGCGTTCTACCGGGACTGGTTCGGGGAGGGGATGGAGACGGCCCTCCGTCTGCTGGCGCGCGGCAGGGCCCTTCTGTAGGTCAGGCTCCTTTCGCCGGGGCGGGATGACAGACTGAACAGACGCTACGGAATTCGGGGGAGGGAGGAAAGATCTTTTCCGCGAGCGCCTCCTCCGGCAGGTACTTGTGGTCGTGCACCGAGGGCAAACCGGCGTGAGATCGCCGCACGGGGTGACAGGAGAGACACTCTCCCGTGCGCGTGACGCGCATCTCCCCGTGATGTCGGGGCGGCGGAAGAACGGTTCCATCGTGGCAGGAGCGGCAGAACTCCGAGGATGACATCTTTTTCGGCTCCCCCCCCTGTTCCTTTCCGCCCGACATGTTCCGGAAATTCTTGCACAGGTCGCACGTCTCCCCGTCGACGATGAGCATCCGCGAAGACCAGAAACGGAACTGGGCATGGCGGTCGGAGGGAGTTCCGTCCCCCCGGAACGTCGAGTTGTCCTGCCCCGGCTTCGGGACCAATCCGAAGAAATAGTTCGACAGGTCTCCGCCGGGGAGGTACCCCACGGGGAACCGGTATTCTCCGGTGGCGTCGTGGCCTGCGGTGTGGCACGCCTCGCAGATCATCGCCCTGCGGGCGGTGGAAAGCTTTCCGGGATGGACGACGTCGTCCCGTTTCCCGCTCCTGAGGTGCGCACGTCCAGGGCCGTGGCACGCCTCGCACCCGATCCCTTCCTCCGCAAAGGTGGGCGTGGCCGGGTCGTAGCCGGTGACGTGGCAACCGGCGCAGTTTTTCCCCCAATCCTGCTCGCGCCAGTAGTCGAGGTTCCAGGAGCCGGTGCGGACGACCCAGATCGGCGTGCGCACGACGAGGGCATCCCCCTTTCGGCTCACGAAGCGCTGGGTCGCGCGTCCTCCCAACACGTAGGCGATCTCCGAGGGGGGAAAAGGGGAACTCCCCTCGAACTTCGCCAGCACCGCTCCGGGATGCTTGACGGGCGAACGGACCATCCGGGCGTGGGGGGAGCGCTTCCACTCCTTGAACTCCTCCGGATGGCAGGGTGCACACGCCTCGGACCCGGCGTAGTTCGCGGGGTCGGCTCTCCCCGACGGGGGACGCTCCGCGATGGCCCCGGGGACGTGGCAGATCTTGCACAACTCGCCTTCGTTGTTCGGTAGGCGGAGGAAGTAGGTCCGGAACCGTCCGGGAAGGCGGGGGAAGACGGTGTCGCGGAGTTTTTCGAGGAGGGTGCGCCCCGTGTACCTTCTTGAGGCGTGGGCGGCCCCGTGCGGAATGTGACAGGTGACGCAGGTCATCGTCCCGTCGGCGTCGAGCGGGAGTTTTCCCGAGATTCCGCGGCGGGGGGCGATATCGATCGGGTGGGTCACCGGCGCGGGATGGCAGCCGGTGCAAAGGGTGTAAATGTCCCTCCGGAAATTCATCTGCCGGTAGGGGCGTCCCGGTTCGGGTCGCTCCTCCATATGGCAAGACGTGCAGCGAGCGGGGTCCCGAAGGGAGGCGTGCGGATCGGCGGCGGGGGAGTGTCGAAGATATTGCAACTGCACGGTGTACGCCAGGGCGTATGCCAGGACGGCAGCGGCGATGATCCGGAGACCTTGTTTCACGACGGATCGATCCGGAATTCCCGGAGACCCTCGCGGAGCCGCGCCAGGGCGTCGGCGGATTCATCGATCCGGTGCATCTCCCCGGGGGGCAGGCCGTGCGCCGCAAGGGAGAGGCGGGCTTCGGACAGGGAGCGATCCGCCCGATCCCCCAGTTCCCGCACGGCGCGGATCCGGTCGGCGTGGGCCCGGAGCGCCTCCCGATACGACTCCCCGAGATCGAAGAGGAGGTCCCCGTTCCGGAAACGGAATCCGGGATCAAGGGCGCCTTTCTCCAACTCCTGGAAGAGGAGGCGGAACTTGTGGATCGGTCCCCCCAGCCGGTGCGACTCCCGAAGTGCGAGCAGCAGGGTCGCGCCGATGGTCACGAGGTACGACACTCCTCCCGAGATGAGCACCGCGGGCAGGAGGATCTGCCACGTGTTCCGGAGGCGGAGATGGATGCTGAAGAAGGATCGACCCAGTTCCTCGTCGGCGAGATAATGCAGGAGCAGGCAGAGAAGAAAGACTCCCGCGGCCCAGACCGAGGCGATCTTCAGGAGGAACGGCCCCTGACTCCGGATGTCGATCCAGTATCTGCGGCGGCGGGTGAAACCCATTGGATCTCCCTCGGATTGGGGATCAACGAACGGCTCCGTGTTGTTTCCTGTAAACTAATCGGCAGGATTTCCGAAAAGTTTATTGCGGATCGAGTTCGTCGCGGAGGAACGGTACGGTCTTGACGACTTTCGCCAAAGGGGAAAGATCGCCTCTCCGTCCGGGAGATCTCTTCCTGGTCGGGATCCTCATTGCGAACCTCGTCTGCGGTGCGGGTCTGATCGGCGTCTTCCGGGCCGATCTTACGCGACACCTGGTCGCCGAAGAGAGCACGCTCGTCTCCTCGAAGATCAACGCCTACCTCTGGGGAAAGATCATCCCGTTCACTTCCGCGATGGAACAGGGCAGGGGGGTGGGGAAAGGGGAACCCATCCAAGGGGACGCCGTCGCGCTGACCGTCGTGGACGAACTGCCCGCGGAGTGGAACTTCCAGCGTCTCCGATCCGGGACAGGGGAGGGACTTTCCGTTTTCATCGGAACGCCTCAAGATCTTCCAAACCGCGGGCAGGTGCTCCCGCTGGGGTTCCTCCTCGCAGGAGTTTCGACCCGGGAACGCTTCGTCATCGGGGCGACCTCCCTCGCAGATCTCACCGGTTACTTCGGGGACCTGAAGGCACGCGGGATCTTTTGCCGGGTCGTCGATCCGAAGGGGAACATCCTGATCGGCACCAGAGAGGGGTTTCCGGATCGCGGCGGCACCTCCTCCCGCTTCGAGGGAGAGGCGCCGCTTCTTGGCGGAGCGCTTTCACGCGACTGGTCCGTGAGGGTGTACATCCCGGGTGCGGCCTCCCGTCTGCCGTTCCTGCCGCAGGCGTCCATAGCGCTGTTCTCCCTCCTGAACGCGGGGACGCTTCTCTTCCTCCGTCACCGGTACATACGGCCCTCGGAATCGGCTCTGGAGGCGGTTGCCGCATCCGTCGCCGCTCAAGGGGAGATCCTTCCGTCGAACCCTGATCCCCGATACGTCGCCGGAGCCGTCAACAGCCTTCTGGCCCGCTGCCGGATCGAAGCGCAGGAAGAGAAGCGGGCGATCGAGGAGAGATACGAGCGACGGTTCCGGGAGATCTCCGATTCCCAGAAGAACCTGCTGGCGCACCACCGTCTCACCAAAAAGATGCTCCAGTCCCGCCAGGCCGATGAAGTGTTCGAAATCCTCCTCGGGGGGATCGTCGAGGGGTACGGCTTTTCGGGGGCGTTGATCGGAAAAGTGTCCGACGACGGGCACCTGGTGTTTCATGGGGAGACCGATCCCGTTTCCGGGAGTCCGTTGCGGATCCCCCTTTGGAACCCCGGCTCCCTTTTCGCAAGGACCTTCTGGTACGGGAACCTGCTCCACGATGCACCTCTCAACCTTCCACATCTTCCCGAGGAGGAGGCGATCCTCGGTTCCTCGGCCGTTTTCTGTTTTCCGGTGATGAGAAACGTGAAGGTGCGTTGCGCGGAGACGAAAAGCTGCGGGGACCAGTCGTGCCAGAACTTCTATTCCGAGAGCTTGAAATGCTGGTTGCGGCAGGTTCCGAAAGAGTTCTTCACCCCGGGCGGCGATCCGGAGATGTATCGTGAGGGGATCTGCGGTTGTCTCCGGTGCGACGTCTTCCCGTCTTCCGCGCTCCTGGTCATCCGTAGCCTGCCCAACGGGAAGACGGTGACCCGGGAGAATGTCGTACCTCTTTCGAACCTTGCGTCGGAGGCCGGACTTGCCCTTGAGGTTGTATCCCTCTATGACAACATGAAGATAATGGCAGTAACCGACGGATTAACTGGACTTTATAATCATCGCGAGTTCTACCATGCCTTGCGGAGGGAACTCGAGAGAGCTCGAAGGTATCGCCACACCCTCTCGTTGCTGATGATCGATGTGGACGACTTCAAGCGGTTCAACGACCGGTTCGGCCACCCGGCAGGCGACTTCGCCCTTCGGCAGGTTTCGGAACTTCTCCGGAAGTGCGCTCGCACGACCGATATCATCGCGCGCTACGGGGGAGAGGAGTTCGCCGTGATTCTCCCGGAATCAACTCCGGCGGGCGCGTTGATGGTCGCGGAGAGGATCAAAACGGAAGTAGGGGCCTATAACTTCATCCATCATTCGAAAGATCCAATACATCTAACCGTAAGTATAGGAATATACAGCTCCGATCGAGGCGACGTTTCCGAGGATCAGATCGTCTCGTTGGCCGATGAGGCCGCCTATGTCGCCAAGAAATCCGGAAAGAACCAGGTCGTCGTGAAGGCTCCCGCGGGATGAGCAGGCCGGGAGGATTCGATCAACGGTTCAAAGTGGCCGTCGAAAAAAACTTCGACGAGAGCGCGGTCGCCTACGATCGATTCGAGGAACGGCACCATCTATTCGAAACCTTGACGCGACGGCAGCTCGAGCTCATCGAGCCGTCACGACCGGAGCGGATCCTCGATGTCGGGTGCGGAACCGGGATCTCTACCCTGGCCCTGTACCAGGTTCTGGCCGACCGATCGCCAAACATCTACGCGATCGATATCAGCGAGCGGATGTTACTGCAGGCGAAAGAACGATGCCGGTCCTTGCCGGGGGTCTATTTTGTCCGGGGAGACGCGGAGAACCTTTCCTATTACTTCAACGAGTCGTTCGATGCGATTTTCTATACCGCCTCCATCTTTCTCCTGCCGGGATTCGCGGAATCGCTTCGCCAGGCGAGTCGCCTCCTTCTCCCGGACGGCGTTTTGTCGATCAGTTTCTACTCGGGTCTTTTCGACGGAAAAGGGAAGGATGCGATCAGGAAAACGTTCCCGGATCAGAAGTACCAGTACGGAGCGGTGCCGATCGGCGAGCTCCTTTCATGCCTCCATTCGCTACCGGGGACCCGGACGACCCGGGTGGATTTCCGTTTTGAGGCGAGCCGGGATTTCCTGTTCGACTTCCTGTCGATTCCCGCGCAGTCATCCGGTCTTTTCCCGAAGTTTCCTTACCTCGAACGGATCCCGAAGGTAAGGGACCTCGTCGATCATCTGGTGGAGAGGGTGGACCCGGTCTATATGGGATGGGAGTTCCTGATCGCCCGGAAGCGGTGAGTCGTCGCGTCGATCCTTGATTTGACATAATATACATTACCGGACGTAATGCTGGTACCGTAATCGTGGATCATGTGTGCCACATTCGTTCGACGAAATCCGTTCCCGGGAGTTCCGCGGAGAACGTTCCGTACATCGGCCAACGCTCCGCGAACGATCCCGCGGCATGGATCGTCACGAAGAAATCGAGCCGCTGATCGCGCCTGCAGTCGATGGTTTCGATCGGAATTGCGATCTCGAGGACTTTTCCAAACGCGGCGCGCACTTTCCCGGGTTCCGGCTCCTTGTCCGTCCGGGTGTGTACTTCTCCCTTGGACTCTCCGATCTTACTGAAAGTATACGTGAAATGATCGTTCTTCGGATCCAGGGTGGAAATGAATTTCACCGATTTGTTCTGAAACAGGAGTTCAAGTTCGATCGATGCCACGTTTTCGACGCTCACCTGGTCCAGGTCGAATCGGAAAAACAGGTCATCGACGCTGAACCCGTAATAGAAACAGGAAAGCAGGATATGCCCGGCTCGATGCATCGTTCCGAATTCCGGAGTTGGAACGACTCTGACTGCTGAACTCCATTCAAAATAGGAGGTGACGACCCCATCGATCCGCGGCTGAATATAGGAATGCGGGGCGGAGATAAGATTGCTCTCCCGGACCATACTTTCTTTTTTTATAATCGGTATATCCAATGAATCCGGTGGAATAATATCCATTGCCTTATATGCCGCTTTAATATTGTTCCGGAACAGCCGGTCGAATTCCGGACCGTGCGGTGTGTAATGATCGTCCCCATACCACCAGCACCAGTCGGAACCTTCGGCGACCAGGAGGCACTCCCGAGCCTTCACAAGGGAGTCAGGGAGTTCCACTCTTCCCTTCAAAGAAGGAGATGCCTTCGATTCCCACAAGGTACGGGCACGCGCGAGGATCTCCCACGACGCGTGGTCCTCAGGGTGTCCGATCCAGATGTGGAATGTGCCATCGATCCACGATCCGGTAGGAATGGACGGTAGCTCTTGTATCCCATCGATCTCTTCGAGCGCATTGCTCAAAGTAATGAACTCTACATTTGGCCGCAATTTTTCAAGTTTGCCGAGTAATAGATTCAAAAATGTAATCCCGGAATCGGGAAAATATTCCCAGGCGTTCTCTCCGTCCAGGATGACCGGGATGACGAATTCATTCGGGGACCTACCTGATCTCCCGGTGGACAAACGATCGTAGATCATCTTTATGTTATGGATGAAATTATTCGCGGCATCTTGTGCGTCCCACCTGGAATATTCAAACCCGATCAGGTCGGAAAGACGGTGGTCCCTGAAGAAGATCGGCATCGAACCGTTCGACGTGACCGCGGCATATGGACGATAAAACCATTCCGGCTCCAGGGGGATTCCATCGGAATCTCTCCGCACGGGTTTTCCGAATGCCCTGGATAGGAGGATCTCGTCGGTCGCCGTCCACCGGAATCCCGCCTGCGAGGCGATCTCGATGGCGGCAGGACTGATCGAACCTTCGGAAGGCCACAATCCGTCAGGATCCGATCCGAAGAGTTCGCGAAATACCCCCCTCCCCCGCTCCAGCTGGAGCCGTGCGTCCGCCGGCCAGGAAAAAGGAAGCCCGGGTAGGGCGACGCCCGGATGCGCGTCGAGCGCGGATCGGTTGTCGATCAGGAGGGGAAGGATCGGATGGTACATCGGTGAGGAGGAAAGTTCGCCACCGTCTTCCAGGGACAACTTGCGATACTCCTCGATGACGCGCCCCATCACGTCGATCTGGCGGTCGAGAACATAATGCTTCTCCCGTTCCGTGTAGCGGCTCCCCTTCCGCCAAAGGCGGGAGAGCTCGGGGTCCTCTTCACGGAAGAGCGGGTGGAACCAGGTGAGGTTGAACAAGGTCGCGAGGTCGGTATACTCCGAGGCCCCGTAACCGCCGGGGCCGCCTCCTTTCCTCCCCAGGCACCGAATCGCCGGCTCGTGACCGCGAAAGAGCTCGGCATAGCGAGGTTGCGGGAGAATCATCGTCGGGGCGTAGGCGGAGAAGAAGTTGCGGAGGAGAAACTCGCTCTCCTCCCGCGTGAGGTCGAGGGCGTTTTTTCTGGATACCGTCAGGAAGACGTCTTCCGCGCCGTTTTCGACGTAGTCCCTGACCTGAACGAGAAGCGACGGTACGAGATTGACGGTGTGCCGCACGCCCGGGTGTCCCCGGAAAATGATCGGCAGCGCTGCGTAATCCTTGATCGCATGGAGCCGGACCCACGGCAGGATGTAGGATCCCGTTTCCGGATCCTTGTAGTACGGCTGGTGCATGTGCCACAGGAAACAGACCCGAAGTTTCATCGGCGCGATCCCCTCCTGCCGGGAGGTTACTCCGTCTGCGCCAACTGGATCTCTACAAGGTCACGAAGGGGGGTTTCCGGGGCCTCCTTCAGGATCAGGCGGTATAGTGCGGCCGCGTCGGTCTTTTTCCCCGAAAGGAGGAGGACACGCGCTTCCCCCCGTCGGGATTGGGTCTTCATTTCCGCCTCTGCGAACGCCGACGCTTCGCGGTATGCGGCCGCGGCGCCGGCGAAGTCGCCCTTCGCCTCCAGGGAACTTGCGATCCCCTGCCGAAGAAGATATCTCATGATCCCGACCTCTTTCCCGTTCGCGATCCCCGACCGGAAGCGGGAAATCGCAAGGTCGTACTTCTCGCGAACGAACGCGATGCTTCCGAGATAGTACCGGGCGTACACGGACGAGCGCGTGTTCGGATACATGGTGACGTGGGCCTCGAGGAACTGCTCGATCGCGGCCAGCTTCGCAGGGTCCGCCGCGGAAGGAGACTGCAGGATCTCGCGCGCCTTGTTCATATGGGGCCACAGGTCCTTGTTCGACTTGTTCTCCCCCCACTGCAGATACGCCCGGGTCCCAAGCCCGATCGCGACGACGGCGACGACGGCGAGCACCCCCGCGACGAATTTCGACCGGTTCTCCTTGCACCAGGAGACGGTTCGTCCGAACGTGGAAAAGAATTCGTCGGGCCCCTTGAGGTCCCGGCGGGTGTAGCGGATCTTCTCTGCCATCTTTTCGGTCGCTCCTTCGGCGCTCGATAATTGCTGGAATGATCGGGTCAATCCCCTCGCGCTTCCGTATTGTATACCAGATGATGGGAAGGGTGCGCGACCCGTTCAGCCGCTCTCGCCATCGAGGAACTGGCGGATCACCGCGGCGAGGGAGTCGCGGATCTCCTCGGCAGTGACCTGGTCCATGGCGCGGACTTTCAGGGCGCAGCCGAGTCGCTCCACCCGGTTCCGGAAAAGACGGAGCGTGTTCTCTCCCATGCCGAAGTCCGCGAACGTATTCCCCATGACAGCGAGCACGACCCGCGCGGAGACCCCGCGGGTGTAGTCCGATACCGCCATGAGGCTCTCCAGCGAGCCCGACATCTCGTCCTTCAGGAAGACGACGATCCCCAGCGGGGAAGGGGCAAGACTGTACCAGAGGGGGGAAAGTGCGCGCAAATACGGGAAGGCGTAAAGGCGGATCGAGCATTTCTCACCGATGCGGAGACGCCCGAACATCCCCGCCGGAATCCCCTCCTTCCTGCGCAGGGAGAAGAAAACGTTCTCCACCTCGAAGTCCCGATACTTCCCGAGGGCCATCACCAGTCCCTCGAGGAGCGATGGGTCTGGAAGGTAGAAAACGATCTGGCCCGCCGACTCCCCTGTTCCGGTTCCATGGTCCTCGAGCCGCGCCCGTAGCCGCGCGAGGTCTTCCGGCGGGAGGAACTCGCTCTTGCGGGGGCGTTCATCGAATTTCCCGAACCGGAGAACTCCCCGGTTCCCGAGCGCAAGAAGCGCCTCGTAGGCCACGAGGTCCGGAAATCCGCAGTTGTCGACGATCTCCTCGACGGTGGAGCAGAATTCCGCCAGGAGAAGGATCTCCCGGATCACTCCGCCGGCGGCGGCGATCTCCCCGGTTTCCGCGATCACGGCGACATGGTCTTCCGGATTCGGGAGGTCCTCCGCGAGTCTGTGGAGTTCGTCGTCGTGACGCATCCCTTCGAGAATCGCCTGCTGGCTCGGCGTGAAGATGGTCCGGCGGACACCGACCTTTCCCGGCAGGAAGCGGAACTTCCCTTCCTTGAGGGGAATGAGACGAAACAGAGCCTTTTCCCCGACGATATTCCGGGTAACGGCGGAGACGATTTCTCCCCGTTCGATGTACACCGATCCTGAGATGTGCTCCGCTTCGACCTGCAGGATCCCGTTCTTCCGGTTCATCGCCAGCATCTGCCACAGGTCGGGCAGGAAGATCTGGCTGAGGTTGCCGCTGATTTCGGAGTCCCCGGTCAGGGCTTCGGAGAGGGGGTCCTGGAAGAGAGCCCGCTGGATCCGCAGGAGGATCTCTTCCTCGTGAAACGGCTTGCGGATGAACTCGTCCGTCCCCTGGCGAAATCCCGATACGCTCTGCTCCCGGTCGCTCAGGAAGAACACCGGCAGGGACTTCGTGTTCGGGTTGCTTCGAAGGATCTGGACCAGGCGGTCGGGGGGAAGGATCGGGACCGAAAGGTCCAGCAGGAGGATATCGGGCTTCCGAAGGAGGGTTTCGGCGAGGGCCTTGCTCCCGTCCGAGGTCTCGATGATCTCCAGTCCTTTCTCGCGGAGGTACGCCGCGAGCGCCTGCCGGGTCTTGTCGGACGGGTCGGCGATCAGGACGCGCTTTGTCACCGGTGCCACGAGCACCTAAAAGTTCCCCTGCAGCAGGTACATCTCCTGGGCCTTCTCGACCATCGCCTCGACCAGCCATTCGTCCGCCGTGTTGAACCCCTCGACCTCGCTACCCCTTCCGGAGCAGAAAAGGCCGTACGCTCCTCCTTCCTTCAGGTACAGAACGAACTCACGGTCCTTCAGCAGCTCATCGTCCGCCGCGACGTACATGAGATTTTTCGCGTCGAACCGGGTGCTCCCGGACTGGCCGACGACATAGACGTTCCTGTGCAGCGGGCGATCCGACTTGAAGGAAAGGAAGATCTGCTTGTAGATTTCCGGCGTCGGCCCCGCGGCGATGACGAGCCCGGGGTCTTCGGGATTCACCGCCACATCCTGTGCCACCGACTCCAGGATCCGCAACCAGTATTCGCGGGGGACGGAGAAGTGGGCGTTCCTTCCGAGGTCCTTCCGGAATCGGAGGAAGTACGGGACGTCCTCCCCTTTCCGCAGGAGATCGTAATGTTCCCGCTTCCCGACAAGGATCTCGAAGGCGTCCCAGAACGGTCGATCGGCGAGCCGCATGCGATGGAGCGGACTTTTCTGCTGACGGGCGTACTTCTCCTCGGCGACGCGCAGCAGATCGGAAAAGTCCCTGCCATCCCTCGGGGAGGTCGCGACCATGAAGAACGGCTGCAGGGAGAACTCGGTCCCAAGGAACTGGATCCGGCACTTTTCCCGTACGGCTTTCCGGAGCCGGCGAACCGCCAGCAAGGCCCCGAAGGCGTCGGTCTCGGGGAGGAGGATGCAGAAGCGGTTCGACTCTTCGCGCGCGACAAGATCGGAATCCCGCACCGCCCGGCGGACCGCTTCGACCATCGACGAAAGGGCCCCCATGACGATGCTCTCCCGCGTCTGCTCCATCAGGAAGGAGAAGTTCTCGATCACGAGGAAGACGACGGAGAGCGGGCGGCGGAACCGGCCCGCCTTGTGCTTCTCCTTCTCGAAATAGTCGGAGAGAAACGCCGTGGAGTAGGCCCCGGTCTCCGGGTCGCGCAGGGAGAGCTTCTCGATCCGCCCGAGGCGGTTAACCGTGTTCAGGGCGGAGGCGGCGTAGTCTGCGATGACCCGCGCCATGTGGTGCTCCCGCTCTCCGTAAGGATTCCTGTCGCTTCGCTCGCCCAGCTTCACGAGGCCGACCGGATTCCCCTGGTGGAGGAGAGGGACGAAGAGATTCGTTCCACCGCGACCCCCCTTCTCGCCGGACGGGGTTCCGCGGGTCGCGACGGCGAACGGCTCCCCTTTCCACACCTCGTCTGCGGTATCCGAGTGTGACAGGAAGAAACGGGATCCTTCCCGATCGATCCCGATGACTCCTCGGACGGATGCGATCAGCATCTCGTCGGAATCGGACGCGGAACCAAGCCAGATGACGCAACTTTCCGCACCGAGGGCGTTGATGAACGTTTCCGTGATCTGGGCCAGAAGCTTCTCCTCGTCTTGCGTGGACATCATCTCGAGGCACTGCTGGTACATCGACGCCATCGAGTAGTATTCGAGACTCTCCGCGAGTAGGCGGTCGGCCGCCGGGCCATCCGGTCCGCCGTGGGACGGGGAACCCCAGATCACCCACCGGGCCACCTCGTGGACGGGAGGTTCCCCCCGGTACAGGAAAATGGGTCCTCCGTACCGCTTTGCGTCGGAGAAGATGCCGATCAGGTCGGTGCGGGCACATTCTACGGGGGCGACGACGGCGGCGTACGAAGACGCGTCGAGCGTTTCGATGTCCGCCTTCGCCGGGTCGCGGAAGTCGAACTCGACGGAATGATCGAGGAGGGTGAGCCGCATCTCCCTGCCGGGGGAGGGACGCTCCTCGAAGATCAGTATCCGTGAGGTTTTCATCGTTGGCGGGCGGCTTACATCTTGTACTTGCTGAACTGCTCGGGATCCATCTTCTCGAGAAGCTCGGTCCATTTATCCTTCTCCCCGCCTTCGTTCCCCGCGGTAGCCGGGATCGAGGATTGCGCAAGGACCGTTTCGGAGACGAGGATCGGCGCGCCGCACCGTAATGCAAGGGCGATGGCATCGCTGGGACGAGCGTCGATTCGGAAGTTCCCCCCGCTCCCCTCGAGGAAGAGGAGAGCGAAATAGGTGTTGTCGCGAATCTCCCCGATCTCCACGTTCAGGAGCCGCGTCCCCGTCGCATCGAGGATCGACTTCATGAGGTCGTGGGTCATCGGCCGCGGCAGCTCCGTCCCCTCCAGTGCAAACGCGATTGCATTGGCCTCGAGGATGCCGATCCAGATCGGCACGACGTTGCCGCTCTCCCGGTCCCGAAGGACGACGATCGGGGATTTCGTCACCGGGTCCACGGTCACGCCGGCCACCGTCATCTCTTTAGACATGGGCGGGCCTCTCGTCTCCCACGAGGGAGTGTGTCCCGGTGCCGGTCACGAGAACCGAACGGATCGGGCCTCCCGGGCCCCGGGGAGTGAAGTTCACCGTCTTGTTGCAGGCGGTTCGCCCGGAAAGCATCCGCGGGTCCCTAGCGCTTACGCCGTCGGCAAGAACCGCCACCTCGCGCCCGACGAGCGCCGAGAGGCGTTCCCGGGTATGTGTTGCCTGCGCTCCTTGGAGGCGGCGCAGCCGCTGGGCCGCCTCCAGCGGCTCGACCTTCTCCTTCATCTCCGCTGCACGGGTTCCGGGCCGGGAGGAGAAGCGGAAAGAGAACGAGGAGTCGTACCGGACCTCCTCCATGACCGCGAGGGTCTCCTGGAAGTCGTCCTCCGTCTCTCCGGGGAATCCGACGATGAAGTCGGAAGAGAAAGCGATGCCGGGGCGTGTTTGTCGCAGCAGATCGATTTTCGCGAGGTACCCCGCGCGCGTGTAGCCTCGCCCCATGGCGGCCAGAACACGGTCGGATCCGGACTGCAGCGGGAGGTGGACGTGAGGGCAGAGCGCCTCGATCTCCCCGAAAAGCCCGATCGTACGCTCGTCCAGGTCCCTCGGGTGGGAAGTGATGAACCGGACCCGGGATATCCCGTCCAATCCGCATATACGCCGCAGCAGTTCGTGGAACGGGATCTCCCCTTCCTTCTTCCCGTAGGAGTTGACGTTCTGTCCCAGCAGGACGATTTCCATCACCCCGCGCTCCGCGAGGGTGCGGACCTCGGCGAGAATATCCTCCGCCGGGCGGCTCAACTCCCGCCCTCGGACCAGTGGAACGACGCAGTAGGCGCAGAAATTGTCGCATCCCTGCATGATCGCGACCATCGCGGAGACGGCGCCCTCGGGCACGTGCGGAATCACGTCCCAATGCCTGATCCCCTCTTCCATCCCGAGGGCCGACGACGGGAGCCTTCTTTCCGCCTTCCGGACCATTTCGGGGAGGGTCGCGATGTTGTGCGTCCCGAAGACGATGTCGACATGGGGTGCCCGTTTCCGAACCGACTCCCCGTCCTGCTGGGCGAGGCATCCCCCCACTCCGATGAGTCGCCCGGGGCGGCGCTGCTTCCAGCGGCGCAACGTCCCAAGATCGCTGTAGATCTTCTGGTCGGCTTTCTCGCGGATGCTGCAGGTGTTGAGGAGGACAAGGTCCGCCTCCTCGAGGGTGGCGGCTGCCCGGTAATCCGCCGCGGACAGGAGCGAGTGCATCCTCGCCGAGTCCACGGCGTTCATCTGGCAGCCGAACGTCTTGATGAAGACAGATCGCCGCATCGCGAAACAGTATACCATCCGGCCGGACGGTTCAACGCAAGGGTCCGGCGGAGTCGCCGCAGGAGGGGGGGGCGAAGTGAGGTAAAGCGCAGCCGTGCGGGTTCACCGCACGGCGAGCCACGAACGGAGCCCCGCCCTCCGAGGCGACGCAGCCGAGCAGTACTAAGACAGTTGATGTATCAGGTAGTTGCGGACATCTTCTCGCCGCGGATGATGAAGCGGGCGGGGTCGATCTCCTCCCGGAGGACGCGAAGCTCGTCGTCCGTCGGCGGCGGGATCTCCCCGATCTCACGCGCCAACAGGGGGCGGAACGCCATATCCTTCACGACCTCTTCCACCGAAAGCCCCCGAAGGATCGAGAGGAGGACCATCTTCCTGGTCTCCTCGTCGAAGCCGAACAGCGCCTTCGAGGTGACCACGCGATGGGGCCCGGTGCCGCGCGGGAGTCCCGCCTTCTCGCGCGCCCCGGGGCCGTCGAGGTATCCCGGGGAGGTCAGGAAGTCGACCTTCGGGACGAACCGTCTCCCCTCGTGTTTGATGACGATGATCGTCTTCCAGCAGTGGGAGGCGACCTGGTTCCCTCCTCCGCTCCCGGCGAATCGGCGATCGGGCTTCGCGAACGTCCCTCCGAGGTGGGTCGAGTTGATGTTTCCGTACGGGTCGACCTGGAGCGCTCCGAGCATCCCGTAATCCATGTATCCGGTGGCGGAGTACGAGAAGGCCCAGTTCATGTTCAGCCACTGGAGCGACCGGTACGTGTTCTGCGGACCTCCCATCGTTCCGCGGACGAAGGGGAGGACCGATTGGGGGCCGATCGCACCGAACTCGAACAGCTGGGTCACGTTGGGGACGTACAGCTTCTGCGCCAGCATGGCGACCACCTGCGGGATCCCCCACCCGACGAAGATCGTCTTCCCGTCCTCGATGAGGCGGGCCCCCTGGGCGATCATGAACTCCGTGTCGGTGAACTCTACGGTTCGCGGCATCAACGGTATCCTTCAACGATGGTGGCGCGCCGTCGCAGCTCCCGCATCCGTTTCGCCCCGACGCGGCGGTCGAGAAACTCCTCGTGATCGGGGACCGAGTAGATGTTCTCCTCGAGATATTTCCCCATCTGTTCGTCCGTGCGAATGGCGTTCAGTCGGTCCACGTGTTCGAGGTCGATCTCGTACCGCGCCGGCATCGCTCCGGGGTATGCGCCGAACGGGGCGTGGACCACCGCGTCGACCAGGAAATACGGAACGGTGGTCCGCATCGGATCTTTCCGGAACTCGTCGCTCTCGACGATCTCCTCCGCCGAAACGATGACTCGGAATGAGGAGAGCGCCGCCTCGAGGGCGAACAGGTTCGTCCCGAAGATCCTCGCGTTCCCGAACACGTCGGCCTGGTGGACGTGCAGGAACGCCACGTCGGGGTTCAAGGCGGGGACCAGGCAGACCGGATCCCCCGTGTACGGGTCCGTGATCGTCTTCGCTGCGGAGACGTCCATGTTGTCGGAGCCGAGCAGGTCCCGGGTCGGAAGGAACGGCACGCCGCGGGCCCCCGCGAGGAGCCGGAGGGCGAGACCACCGTTCGTCCACTCGTACGCCTTGACGCGGCCGTCGCAGACCGCCTGTCCGATGTAATTCCCGTATCCGAGGAACCCGACGTCGATCCGCGTGGCGCACCCCGCCCCCACGAGCAGGGGAGACTCGTGGAGCGTGAATTCGGCCCCGATCCAAAGCTCCTTCTTCCGCTGCCGTATCACCTCCCGGATCAGCGACTGCGGTCCGCGGGTGAGGCTGGAGAAGTCGTAGACGATGTAGTCCCCGTCGGCGACAAACGCGGCCACCGCCTCTTTCGCCGGGACCAGCTTGGGAACGGGGCTCCTCCCTTTCCGGTCCCGGACGTGCTCCCGGAAGTCGTCGGGGTGTGTGAACCGGTACTCCACCTCCCCTTCGACGCGGATCCGTCCGTTCCTCATCGACGTCTCCCCTTCGCCGCCCGGGGCCGCGTCTTCGCGCCGTTCAGGAGATGGAACGCGAAGCTGTGGTTGACGACTTTCTCCGAGATGGAGTAAGGATCTTTCACCTTCTTCGCCATGTCGGCCAGGAGCGGCTCGAGGAGACCGTGGGATTCAAGGTCCGAAACGGCCTTCTCGATCAGACGCGTCTTGAGGATTTCCAGAAGTTCCACGCGCGCCCTCTCCCGGCGGTAGCGGGAAAGATTCCGTTCCTGGTGGACGTACTCCCTGTGACGGTCGACGGCCGCAAGAAGTTCCAACGTTCCGGTATCGGTCGCCGCCACGGCGGAGAGTACGGGAGGCTTCCACTCCCCCTCCTTGTAGGTCCCCATCGAGACCATCGTCTCGATCTCCCTCCTCGCCTTGTCGGCGCCGTCCCGGTCCGACTTGTTGATGACGAAGATGTCGGCGATCTCCAGGATCCCGGCCTTGATCGCCTGGATGTCGTCCCCCAGTCCCGGAACGACGACGACGAGATTGGTGTGGGCCACCTTGACGATCTCGACCTCGTCCTGTCCCACGCCGACCGTCTCGATGAGGATGATGTCCTTCCCCATCGCGTCCATGACGTTCACGATGTCGATGGTCGAACGGGACAGCCCCCCGAGATGTCCCCGGGTGGCGAGGCTCTTTATGAACACCCCCTCGTCGAGGGCGTGCTGCTGCATCCGGATCCGGTCGCCGAGGATGGCGCCGCCCGTGAAGGGGCTCGTCGGGTCGATGGCGACGATACCGACCGATTTTCCGCGTTTCCGCAGATGCGTGGTGATCCGGTTGACGAGCGTCGACTTTCCGGCGCCCGGCGCGCCCGTTACGCCGACGATGTAGGCCCGCCCCGTGTGCCGGTAGAGTCCTTTCAGGGTTCGGATCGCCGTGGGGATCTCGTCGTCCAGGTCGCGCATCAGCCGCGCGGCGGCGCGGGTGTTCCCGGCGAGAATCTCCCTGGAGGCGGCGTTCACGGTGTTCAATGCCCCCGGATCATGTCGCGTGCGATGATGATCCGTTGCACTTCGGAGGTCCCTTCCCCGATCTCGCACAGTTTCGCGTCCCGCATGTACCGCTCCGCCGGGTACTCCTGCGTGTACCCGTACCCGCCGAACACCTGGACGGCCTTGATCGTCCCCCGCATCGCGGCCTCGGAGGCGAACAGCTTGGCCATCGCCGCCTCCCGGGTGTGCGGGCGTCCGGCGTCCTTCAGCGCCGCTGCCCGGAACGTCATCAGCTCGGCCGCCTCCAGTTCGGTCCCCATGTCGGCGAACATCCACTGGATCGCCTGGAACTCCGACACCGCACGTCCGAACTGGACCCGTTCCTTCGCGTAGGCCAGCGCCTCCCGCATCGCCCCGAGGCCGATCCCGACGGAGAGGGCGGCGATCGAGATCCGCCCCCCGGCGAGATTTTTCATCGTGTCGCGGAATCCGGAGTTGACCTGCCCCAGCACGGCTTCGGGTCCCACCTCGATCTCCTCGAGGACCAGTTCGGCGGTGTCCGAGGAGCGCATGCCGAGCTTGTGCAGCTTCCTTCCGACGGCGAGCCCTTTCGTGCCGGCCGGAAAGACGAAGGCGGTGACGCCGTCCTTCCCCTTCTCCTTGTCCGTGACGGCGAGGACCACATAGACGCCGCCGACGTTCCCCTGGGTGATGAACATCTTGCTCCCGTTGATCACCCAGCGGTCTTTCCTCCATTCGGCTTTCGTCCGCATTCCGAGGGAGTCGGACCCCGAACCGGGTTCGGTGAGCGCCCAGGCCCCGAGCATTCTTCCCGATGCGAGTTCGGGCAGATACTTCCGCTTCTGCTCTTCCGATCCGAACCCGAGGATGTGAGCGGTGCAGAGGGAGTTGTGGGACGCCACCGTCAAACCGAGCGAGCCGTCCCCCTTCCCGATCTCTTCCACCGCGACGGCGTAGCTTACCGTGTCCATTCCGGATCCGCCGTACTCCTCGGGGACCATCGCCCCGAGGAGACCGAGTCCCCCGAGTTTCGCGACCGTCTCGACCGGAAACTCCGCGGAGGCGTCCCACACCCCCGCCTTCGGCCGGACTTCCTTCGCCACGAACGTTCGCAGCATCTCCCGCAGCGCCTGCTGCTCGGGATTGAGGGTAAACACCATGCCGCTATTCCGCAGGCACGAAATAGACATCGGTCGGCTTCAGCTGGGAGTTGCGGCGGAACTTCGCCTTCACCGCCATCCCGATCCGGATGTCATCCGGCCCCGCCGGACCGATCAGCCGGGAAAGGAACAGCGTGTCGACCCCGTCGAACTCCACCAGCACGAGGTGGAAGGGGGTCTCCTTCAGGAACTCTTCCCCCCCGAAATAACAGGTGGTGAAGGTGTGAACCCGCCCCGAAAGCGGGATTTCGACCCACTCGGTCTCCCGACCGCATTGGGTGCAGGCCAGCCGCGGATTCGCGTAGGTGTAGTCGCACTTCCTGCACTTCGTCCCGAGGAGCTTCCCGTTCGAAAGCCCCGCGAAGAAGGGGGAGTCCTGACCGTAGGAGTGGATGTAATCGATGTGGTACGGCTGCTTGATGACGATCGGGGACATCCCTTTCAGCGACTTCAGGTCGGCCGGCATCGGAATGTTGAATACCGTCGTCCCGGTCATCAGCTCCTCGACCTTCTTCGATGCCGCGCGCGCATTCGTCGGATTCTTCTTCGCCATGATCACCACCCCCGTTCCAGGATCGACACGGTGACGTAGGTTCCCGTGCCCGCGTGGCTGTGGATCAGTCCGCGATCGGCTTTCTCGAGTTGAAGTTCCCCGTCGCCGTAATGCTTCTTGATGCTCCCCTGGATCTGCCAGAAGGCGAAGACGGCCTGCATGAGTCCCGTCGCGCCCACCGGGTGACCGCAGGCGATCAGGCC
>Ga0209253_10001551_pt1 | contig 20197 bp, 17 predicted proteins | sample FrelakmetBRP12BR_FD_187145 | JGI IMG/M metagenome (GOLD analysis project Ga0209253, IMG submission 187145) | Freshwater lake sediment microbial communities from the University of Notre Dame, USA, for methane emissions studies - BRP12 BR (SPAdes)... | ecosystem: Environmental > Aquatic >... | reverse complement strand
GATCGAAGCGGCCGACGCCATGGTCAAGGCGGCCCGGGTCAGGATCAAAACCGTCGGCAATGCGGATGCGGCGCTGATCTGCGTGATCTGCGAGGGCGATCTTGCAGCCTGTGCGGCCGCCGTGGACGCCGGCAAGGCCGCTGCTGCGCGCGTAGGCGACTTCGTTTGCAGCAACCTGATCGCCCGCCCCGACGACGACACCGAAACGCTGGTTGCCCGCCGCATCGACACGTTCATGCCTCCCCGGCCCGCTGCCGAGGACAAGGCCGCACCCAAGGGTCGGGGCGGTAAAGTTTGAACATCAACCCGCCGGGATCCGGCGCACCAACACCCCTGACGGGGGACATAAGGAGAGACAACATGGCAGACGCTTTAGGAATGATCGAAACCAAGGGGTTGACCGCATTGATCGAGGCCTCGGACGCGATGGTCAAGGCCGCGCGCGTGACGCTGGTGGGCTATGAGCGCATCGGGGGCGGCTTCGTCACCGCCCTGGTCCGCGGCGACGTGGCCGCTTGCAAGGCGGCCACCGACGCCGGTGCGGCCGCCGCCCGCCGCGTGGGAGAGGTGATCGCCGTGCACGTTATTCCGCGTCCGCACGACGATCTGGAGAAGATCTTCCCCCTCGCCAACAAAAAGTAGACGCGACTACCTGTCGGCGGCTTTCGCATGCGCCCCGAGGGGCGTGCCCGTGAATCCGGGTCCACCGGTCGGGGTGTGCATGCCGGCCGCCGCCTGTGCGGGAGGTGTATCGCTATGGAACTCGCCAAAGTCAAAGGGCAAGTGGTTTCCACGGTGCGTGATCCCGGTTTGCCCAACCTCACCTTTCTGCTGGTGGACATCGTGGACGAGCACGGCAAAGTGACCTTCCCCAGCCAGGTGGCCGCGGACACCCTCGGCGCCGGCGAGGGCGAAATGGTCCTGCTGGTCCGGGGCAGCTCGGCCCGGATGATCCTGGAGGGCAAGACGCCGCTGGACTTGAGCGTCATCGGTATCGTGGACCAGATTTCCTCCGGCAAAGAGGCGATCTACTCAAAGTACAAATAGGCGCAGAATAACCGCCAGGTGGAGCTCCGATGCAATTACAGCGTGAAGACATCGAATCGATCGTCAGTGAAGTTCTGAGAAAACTGGCAACCATGGTCCCCGCCACCGCAGCGGGCAAGGCCGACCCCAAAGGCGACTGGGGCGTTTTCGACCGGTTGGAAGACGCCGTGGCGGCCGCAGCGGCGGCCTACCAGCGTTTAGACACCGTTGCCCTGCGGGAGCGCGTGGTGGATGTGATCCGCCGCGCGGCCCGGGCCAACGCCCGGCGGCTGGCCGAGATGGCCGTGGACGAGACCGGCATGGGCCGCATCGAGGACAAGGTCCGCAAGAATCTGCTGGTGGCCGACCGGACGCCCGGGCCGGAAAGCCTCTATCCCAGCGCCATGACGGGCGACACCGGTCTGACCCTGGTCGAGAACGCGGCCTGGGGGGTCATCGCCTCGGTCACCCCTTCCACCAACCCGGCGGCGACCGTCATCAACAATTCGATCAGCATGATCTCGGGCGGCAACGCCGTGGTGTTTGCTCCGCACCCGAGCGCCAAGCGCGTCACCCAGGAGGCCATCCGGATCATGAACAAGGCGATCTTCGAGGAGGCCGGCATCAACAACCTGATGACCTGCGTGCGCCAGCCCAGCATCGAGACGGCCCAGCAGCTCTTCACCTTCCCCGGCATCAACCTGCTGGTGGTCACCGGCGGTGAAGCCGTGGTGGAAGCCGCGCGCAAGTTGACGAACAAACGCCTGATCGCGGCCGGGGCCGGCAACCCGCCGGTGGTGGTGGATGAAAGCGCAAACCTGCCGCGCGCGGCGCGCAGCATCTACGACGGGGCCTCGTTCGACAACAACATCGTCTGCTGCGATGAAAAGGAAATCCTCGCCGTGGATGCCATCGCCAACGACCTCAAGCGCGAGCTGGTCGCCTGCGGCGCCGTGGAAATCACGCGCGAGCAGGCCGAGGCCATCGCCCGGGTGGTCCTGCTGGATTACCCCGGCCCCAACCCGCGGCCGAACCCCAAGTGGGTGGGCCGGGATGCGACGGAACTGGCCGCGGCCGCAGGCCTCAGCGTGCCGGAGAGCTGCCGGTTGATGATCGTCGACGCCGGGCGCGAGGTCGATTACGTCTTTGCACGGATCGAGCAGATGATGCCGCTGGTCCCGGTGCTGCGGGCGAAGGATTTCAACGAGGCCCTGGACTGGGCCATGCGTTTAGAGCGGGACCGCAAGCACACCGCGAGCCTGCATTCACGTGACATCGACCACATGGACGCCATGGCCCGGCGCGTGAACACGAGCCTCTTTGTCAAGAACGGTCCCTGCATCGCGGGGTTGGGCGCCGGCGGCGAGGGCTGGACCTCCATGACCATTGCCACTCCGACCGGCGAGGGGGTCACCAACGCGCGCACATTCGTGCGGCTGCGGCGCTGCACGCTGGTCGGCAGCTTCCGCATCGTCTGATGAAAACGGCGTCTCAGGCCGTGATCCGGCGTTGCGCGGCCTTTTATAAATGCTCACATACCGTCCAGTCTAAGACCATGCCGATCACCTGGGAAACCGCAAATCAAAGACTTGAACTGGCCGCGCAGCTGCTGAACAACGCAGACCCGGCGCCTGGCTCCGGGCCCTTTCACATGGGCATCGACCTGGGGACGGCCGACATCGTTGTGATGGTTCTGAATGCCGCGGGGTCGCCCGCGGCGTGTTTTTTGGAATGGGCGGAGGTGGTGCGTGACGGGGTCGTGGTGGATTTCGCCGGTGCGGTGGAAATCGTGCAGCGGCTGGTCGGCAGGGCGCAGGAAAAACTCGGAGTGGAATTCACCGGCGCGGCCACATCTTTCCCACCCGGCACGGAGCCGCGCCTGTCCACCTACATCCTGGAGAGAGTCGGGCTCGAGGTGACCGGCGTGCAGGACGAGCCCACCTGCGTCGCCAACCTGCTCGAACTCGATCGGACGGCGGTGGTGGACGTCGGCGGCGGCACCACCGGCACCGCCGTGGTCCGCAAGGGCAAGGTCGTCTTCAGCGGCGACCAGCCGACGGGCGGCCGCCACATCTCACTCGTCATTGCCGGCCATTACGGCATCTCCTTCCAGGAAGCCGAGGAGCGCAAGCGCCGGCACGATCAATTCGACATCCTCAAGCTGGCACGGCCCACGCTCCAGCGCATGGGCGACATCGTGTCCGGCCACATCAAAGGTCGCCGCGTGGAGCGCATCGTTCTCACGGGCGGCACCTGCTGCCTGCCCGGGGTGGACGGCGTTTTCGCCGAAGAGCTCCGCCTGCCTATTCAGCTCCCCTGCCAGCCGCTGCTGCTCACACCCTTGGCCATTGCCTCGTTGTCTCTGCAGAAGTAAAACACGGCGCAGCATTTTCACTTCCAGGGAAACCGCCGGATTGAAAAATCCCCAACCCCTTTTGCTAAAGGGAGCGTGTGAGGATGCCGGCGTCTCTCCCCCTAAGGTTTCCGTTTTCAGCCGTCCCCGGGGAGCGCAGGTTGGGGAACTCGGATCGGACCATCTTGTGGATCCGCCGGATTTTCTCTTCATCCAGTTTCTGGTCGCCCATGGGAAATTCAAGCCCCAGGTATTCGTACTTGGGTTTGCCCATGCGATGGTAGTCCAACGCTTCGAACCAGGTGTTGGGCATCCCCTGGATGTGCTCCAGTATGTGCCGGATGTCTTCCGGGTCGTCATTGAATCCCGGGACGATCGGGGTGCGCACCCACACCGGCAGATCCGGGAAGGCTTCGCGGACCCTCTTGAGGTTCTCCAGGACGAGTTCGTTGGAAGCCCCGGTGAAGACCCGGTGCTTTTCGGGGTCCATGCTTTTCACATCGTAAAGCAACGTGTCCAGAAGGCCGCAGGCATTCTCGAGGGCCTCCCAGTTGCAGAACCCGCAGGTCTCCATGGCGGTGTGGATCCGGCGGCGCTTGGCCTCTTTCAGGATCGCGACGGCGAACTCCGCCTGGTGCATCGGCTCGCCGCCGCCGATGGTGAGGCCGCCGCCCGATCGCGAGTAAAAGGCCGAGTCCTCTTCCACCTTGCCGATCACCTGCTCCACCGTCATGCTCTCGCCGTAGACGTTCAAGGCGAGTGAAGGACAGGCCTTGGTGCAGAGCAGGCATTCGGTGCAGATCTCGCGGTCGATCTGGATCCGGTTTCCCTCACCGCTCTTGATCGCCCCCACCGTGCAGACCTCGAGGCAGCGCACGCAGTGTTCCAGCGTCAGACACTTGTTGGGATTATAGACCAGCTGCGGCTGCGGTTTCTGGGACTCCGGGTTGCTGCACCACCGGCAGCGCAGCGGGCAGCCCTTGAGAAAAACGACGGTCCGGATCCCCGGACCGTCGTGAACGGAATACTTCTGTATGTTGAAAACAATTCCCGAATTCTTCATTCTGTCTCCCTCCGGACCGCCGATGCATCCAGCGGCCCGGAGAAGGCCGGCGCAGGTTACATCTGCTCGTGCCCGGTCCGCGCGATCAGGTCGTTCTGCAGATCGGGTGACAGGTCCACGAAGTAGGCGCTGTAGCCCGCGATCCTGACGACAAGGCCGCGGTACTTTTCCGGGTCGCGCTGGGCCGCAAGCAGCGTCTGCTGGTTGATGACGTTGAACTGGACGTGCCAGAGTTTCAGGTCGCACCAGGTGCGGATGAAGGAAACCAGTTTGCGCGTTCCTTCGTCCCCGGCCACGCACTTGGGTGTGAACTTGATGTTCAACAGCCGCGCCGCGCGTTCCCGGTAGTCGTAGTTCTTGGTGGTGAAGTTGGACATCAGGACCGCGGTCGGCCCGTGTTTGTCGGAGCCTTGCGAAGCCGAAGAGCCGTCGGACAGCGGGGTCCAGGCTTTGCGGCCGTTGGGGCTGGCGCTCACCACCTTGCCGAAGGGCACATGCGAGGTGAAGGGCACGAGCCGCAGGTCGAGGTGCACGCCGAGTTCCTTGGAGTACTTGTGGGTGAACTCGACTGCTGCGCGGTCGACGGCCTTGGCGATGCTGTCGGCGTATGGGTCGTTGTTGCCGTAGCAGGGCACGTTCATCAGCATGTGCCGCAGGTCTTCCTTGCCCTCGAAGTTGTTTGAAACAGCGTCGAGCAGCTCGGCCATCGTGACCTTCTTTTCCTCGAACACCAGCTTCTTGATCGCCGAAAGCGAATCCACCACCGTGCCGTAGCCCATGAACTCGAAGTAGCCCAGATCGATGCCGCCCGGAATCTTGGGCTGGTGCAGATCGATGCAGTGCTGCATGCACAGGTCGTGCAGCGCGGAGCCGAGCGGCACGGCAAAGTGCTTGGCCCGCAGGCGGATGATGTGGTGCTGCTGGATGAACGCCTGCTTGATGAAGTCGGTCTGGTGCGCCAGGTAGGCGTTCCAGAACTCCTCCCAGGTGTTGAAATTACACGGGTCGCCGGTCTGCAGCCCGATCTGCTCGTCCCCATACTTCTTCATCTTGCCGTTGTACAGGGTCATCTCCAGGGCGGCCGCGAAGTTGATGTAGGCGCAACCGCTGGTGTAGGTGTCGCGGTTGGGCATGCGGGCCTCGGAGCAGCCCGACACCGCGTAGTCCAGCACTTCTTCGAAGGTGGCCCCCTTGGACAGGTACAGCGGAACGACCTCCTCGTCGTTGATCAGCTTGGGGAAGCCCGAACCTTCCTTGATGGTCTCGGCCACTTCCCATAGGAAGCGCTCGGTGGAGCGGGAGTGGATCCGGGCGGCCAGATCCGGGTAGTGCATCGGGAACTCGCGCTTGGATTTCAGGAAGAGGTAGCTCAATTCGTTGGTGGCGTCGTACCCGTTCTTGGTCTGACCGCCGATGGTGACCGCTTCCCAGTGGGCATAGCCTTCGTTGAAGGCCCCGCCGGTCGGGGAAATGTAAAGGTCGATGAACTGGGCCATGGACACCCACATGCACTCCAGCAGTTCGATGGCTTTTTCCTCGGTGAGCCGCCCCCCGTCCATGTCCTTCTTGAAGTAAGGATACAGGTACTGGTCCATCCGGCCGTTGGAGATGATGGTGCCGGTCTTCTGCTCGATGCGCGAGAACATCTGGACAAACCACTGGGACTGCATGGCTTCATGGAACGTTTCGGCGGGTTGTTCGGGGACCTTGTTGCAGATCCGGGCGATCTCCGTGAGCTCCGCCTTGCGCTGCGGGTCTTTTTCCTTGGCCGCCATCTCCGCAGCCAGGCGCGCATGCCGTTTGGCCCAAAGGACAATCGCGTCGCACACGGTGACAATGGCTTCCAGGAACGGCTTCTTTTCGACGTTGTCCACCGGGCTGAACGGGTCCAGCGCCTGCATGCGCTCCTCGGCTTCCTTGCGGAGGCCTTTGAAGCCCTTCTTTAGCACCTTCTCGTAGTCGTGGACCCACTGGATGGAAGACCGGAAGGAGGCGGTTTCGTTGACGATGAAGCGTGAGGTCAGGACGTCCTTCGGGTCGTACGTGTACCGGAGGGTCTCCTCGGGCAGGGCATCGGCAAGCGCCTCGTGAAACGTCTTTCCTTTCCAGCAAGGGGCGATCTCGTCGATCACCACCCGGGCGTCCTCGGCGGAGATGTCGAACGGGGACTGTGTGCGCTGGGACAACTGCTCGATGGCCAAGTCCAGGAAGTCTCCGTCCAGCTCGGGGTAGAGGATGCCGTAACGGCCCTGTTTCCCCGATCGGCCGACCAGCAACTGGTGATCGTCGATATACACGGTGATGTTCTCGGCGATGTGCTTCAGGGCCTTGGCCCAGCGCAGGGTCAGGTGTTGGCCTTCGGTCTGCTTCATCGACTCGGTGAAATATTTGGCGCGCTCGACGTCGATCTTCGGGCGCTGCATCTGGAAACTCTTCATGATGCGGAAGACCCGCTCGCGGCCCTTCTCGTACTTGGCGGCGCGGCCCTGCATTTCCTCCTGCAGTCGTGCTTCATGGGGTGACAATACTTCACAGCATTCCATATGATCTCTCCTTGTTTATTTAGGGATGGGTTAGTTTTTCTGCGGATCACTTGGCTTTTCAGCCACCCGGATGAGGGTTGTTCCGCCGAACGCTTGTTCCTCACGCTTCTTTTCAGGGAAACGGGCAAACGATAAAGCGCTGCGCCCGGTTGGATACACGCTTAATAAGAACATTTAGCAATTCTCATGCCTTTGGATTGACCAAGCCTGAAAAAGCGTACAATTTATTTAAATTATATGTGTTCCCGCACTTCTGCAGCCAACAGGAGGAAATCCTGAAGAGCTCGAAATCATTTGTAGATTGAAAACGCACAGGATAAGCAGATGGAATCAACGAAAAGTTGTTGCAATATTGCAACTTTTAGCTTAGAAACAAGATTGACAGTAATCACCAAGCGTTCGCTGAATGCATTATTGCAACACTGGTCGCATTAACGCAACAACAGCTGAATATCCACATTTCAGAAATCGATACACAGCTGTATCGGTGTTTCCAGCCGAGTTGTCTCTTTCCGTTAATTTCTTATTAACTATTTGAAAATAATATTAATATATGAACCAATGGGGCCTCAAAATAAAGCCGTCGAGTGTCTCGCTATTGACTTAAATGGCCTGAATATTGCTTTTCCCCCATCCTAAACAGAGCATAATCCATTCCAAGCGAAAGGAGGTATTTGAAACTAAAATAATTTCGGTGGTGCCATTTGGCAATCTGACCTTGGAAAACCAAACTGGGAATGGAGGGAGGACACAGATGAAGAAGATGAAGACCGGATGTTTCCTGTTGGCGTTTGTTTTTTGCCTGGCCGGCTTTGGGCTCACCAATGCCCAGGCCCAGAACTACAACCTCAAAATCCAGACGGCGGTCCCGAGCTCCAGCATCTATTTCAAACTGATCGAGCGCATGGGCGCTCGGGTCGACGCCATGTCCAGCGGACGGCTCAAGATTGAAGTCCTGCCCGCCGGTGCCGTTGTGGGCGTTTTCGAAATCCTCGACGCAGTCAACAACAACATCATCAACGGCGGCTTTGCCTGGACCCACTACTGGTCCGGCAAACATCCCGCCGGCCTGCTGTTCTCGGCTCCCACGGCCGGTCTGGGCGTCGGCCTGGACCAGGTCAGCGTCATTTCCTGGTTCTATGACGGCGGCGGCGACGAACTCTATCAGCAGTTCTTCACCGACATCCTGAAGTTCAAGGTCAAGGGCTTCATGTGCATGCCCATGGGGCCGGATCCCTTCGGCTGGTTTGCCAAGCCGTTCAACAATCTCGAAGAAGTCAAGAAGCTCAAATTCCGCTCGCCCCCCGGGATCCCGGCCGAATCTTTCAAGGTGATGGGCATGAGCACCGTCTCCATGCCCGGCGGTGAGATCGTCCCGTCGGCTCAGCGCGGCGTCATCGACGCGGCCGAATGGATCGGGCCGGCGGACGATGCGGCCCTGGGTTTGAACACCGTTTGGAAGAACTACTACCTCCAGGGGCTGCACCAGGCCATCGACATCGGCGACATTTATGTCAACCTGGACTGGTGGAACAAGCTGCCGAAAGACCTGCAGGCGATGTTCCAGACCGGCATCATGGCTCTGATCACCGACACCTACAACTGGAACGTGAGCCAGAACAGCAAGGCATTGAAGAAGTTCGTTGTGGACGACAAGGTGCAGGTGCGCGACACCCCGCCCGATGTCTTCCCGGCCTACATGGCCGCCTCCAAGGAGGTCCTGGAGAAATACGCCAAGCAGGACCCCTTCTTCAACAAGGTCTACAAGTCCATGACCGACTGGGCCAACCTGACCGTCCCGTACCAGCACATGACCAACGGCGTTTTTTATCAGATGGGCAAAAGTGCGGTTGATAAAAAGCTTGTCGGTTACGACAAGTAAATTTATCTCCGGCCGGGTGCTTAGGGCGCCCGGCCGGTCAAATCGAGAGGCAATCACCTAAAATGGAAAGTCGTCCTGGAGAACCCCTTGAAAAGCCGGTTGGCGGCATGCATAACGCCTCGCCGTCGTTGGCGAAGGCCCTGAAGGCGATCGACCGCATCAGCATCGTCAGCGGCAAAATCGTGGCGTGGATGATCCTGCCCATGTCCCTGAGCCTGGTCTATGAAGTGGTGGCCCGCTACGTGTTCAATGCACCGACCATCTGGGCTTCCGACGTCAGTCAGATCCTGTACGGCATGTTTTTCATGCTCGGTTCGGCCTACGCCCTGCAGCGCCAGCAGCACATCCGGACCGACTTCCTTTACGGGAAATGGTCCATTCGCACCCGCGGACTGGTGGACGCGGCCTGCTACATCGGCCTTTATTTCCCGGCCCTGGTGTTTTTCCTGTGGGTCGGAAGCGAGTTCGCCTACCGCTCCATCCTGTTCAACGAACGGATCGTCACCAGCCCCTGGATGCCGATCATCTGGCCGCTCAAGCTGGCCATCCCCATTTCAACCTTGCTGCTTCTGATCCAAGGCGTGTCCGAACTCCTCAAATGCCTTTTCGCGGCAACAAAGGGCGTGAGCCTTTACGAGGAACAAGCCGGGTCCGAGACATAGGGAGGAGGAAAACTATAATGAGTCCTGAGATGTTAGGCCTGGTGGCGCTGGGATCGCTTTTCATATTCATCTTCGTGGGGTTCCCGATCGCTTTTACCCTTCTTTTTCTGGGCTTGGTGGCCGGCTACATCGGCATCGGCCCGGTGGTGTTCAACCTGATGACCCTTCAAGTGTACTCCATCATGAACGAGCAGGTGCTGGCAGCAGTCCCGTTCTTCCTGTTCATGGGCTACATCCTGGAAAGCTCGGGCCTGATGGAGCGCCTGTTCAAGGCCTTTCAGCTGATGCTCGCCCGCCTCAGCGGCTCGCTCTACATCGCCGTCACGGCCACGGCGACCATTTTCGCCGCCGCCACCGGCATCGTCGGCTCCTCGGTCACCCTGCTGGGGGTCATGGCCGGCCCGACCATGCGCCAGAGCAAATATGACGTGAAGCTTTCGGCCGGCTGCATCACGGCCGGCGGCACCCTGGGCATCCTGATCCCGCCAAGCATCATGCTCGTCGTCATGGGCCCGGTGGTGGGGGTGCCCGTGACGGACCTCTTTGCCGCGGCCATCTTCCCCGGCCTTGTCCTGGCCGGGCTTTACTGCTCCTACTGCCTGATCCGCTGCAAGCTCAACCCCACGCTGGGCCCGGCGCTGCCGAGGGATCAGTGGGCCAAGTCGATACCCTGGCTGCTCAAGGAATTGGCACTAGGTGTGCTGCCGGTGACTCTGGTGATCCTCGCAACCCTGGGGACCATCATGTTCGGGGTGGCCACACCCACCGAAGGCGCGGCCTGCGGCGCGGTCGGCTCTCTTGTACTCACCATGGCCTATCGCAAGATGACCTGGAACAACCTGCTGACCTCCATGTACCGGACCGTGGAAATCTCGGCCATGATCCTGCTGCTCTGCGCCGCCTCGAACTTCTTCGGCGCCGTGTTCTCGCGGCTGGGTTCGGCCATGCTGCTCACCAAACTACTGCTCGGAATGAAGCTCGACCCCATGTTCATGCTGATCGCCATCATGGCGCTCATCTTCGTGCTGGGCTGGCCGCTGGAGTGGGTGCCGATCGTGCTGATCATCATTCCCATCCTCATGCCCATGGTACGGGAACTGGGCTACAATCTGACCTGGTTCTGCACCCTGGTGGCCGTAACGCTGCAGACCGCATGGCTGTCGCCACCGGTGGCGTTGTCCGCCTATTTCTTAAAAGGCGTCGTTCCCCAGTGGTCGCTCAAGGATATCTACGCAGGCATGATGCAGTTCATGGTGCTGCAAGTCAGCGGCATGGGCATCGTCATCGCCTTCCCGGGGCTGGCCACGTGGTTGCCCATGGCTCTCAGAGTCTGAATGGAGCAGATCGAAAAATACATAGACAGTGTCCTGGATGTCTTGAGCGACGGCATTTACATCTCCGACCGTGAGGGCTACACGCTCAAGGTCAACACGATGTACGAGAAGCTGATCGGCCTGAAAAAAGAGGACCTGATCGGCCGCCGGGTGCAGGATCTCGTCAATGAGGGCGTCTTCGATGTCGTCCTCAACCCTCAGATTGTCAAAACCGGCCAGCCCGCGACCTCCGTCCAGACCACCAAGAAGGGCCAGAAGCTGATCCTGAACGGCCACCCCATTTTCGACGCGGAGGGCCAGGTGGCGCTGGTGGTCACATTTGTGCGCGATGTGACCGTCATGAGCCAGCTTCGGGAGCAGATCGTTTCCCAGAAAAAACTGCTCGAACAGCTGCGGACCAATGTTCAGTACATCAACGAGGAGAGCATTCAGAAGTTCCCCGTGAACGGCTTCAAAAGCCGGGAGATGGCCCACCTCAACAAGCTCATCGAAAAAATCGCGGCAACGGATGCCACCGTTTTGATCCTGGGTGAAACGGGCGTGGGCAAGGAGTTTTTCGCCCGATCGATTCACCGCGCCAGCCCGCGGGGGGAGAACACTTTCTTCAAGCTCGACTGCACCACCATTTCGGAAAACCTGATCGAGTCCGAATTGTTCGGCTATGCCTCGGGCGCTTTTTCCGGGGCCAGCATCAAGGGCAAGCCGGGCCTCTGCGAGATGGCCGACCAGGGGACCCTCTTTCTGGACGAAATCGGCGAGCTGCCTATCGGCATGCAGGTCAAACTTCTGCGGCTCCTCCAGGACCAGGAGATCACCCCCGTCGGTTCGACCCGGGTCAAGAAAGTGAATGTGCGCATCATCACTGCTACCAACCGCGACCTGGAAAAGGAAATCGAGCAGGGCCGGTTCCGCAGCGACCTGTACTACCGGCTGCGGGTGGCGGTGCTGAGCATCCCGCCGCTGCGCGAGCGGCGGGAGGACATCATGCCGCTGGCCAATTATTTCCTGGAAAAATACGCGACCAAGTACCGAAAGGAAAGGCGTTTCGGACCTGAGATCGAGAGCATTTTCACCGGCCACAATTGGCCCGGCAACATCCGCGAGATGGAAAACCTGATCGAAAGCCTGGTCGTCACCTGCGACCGGCCGGTCATCGATACCGCCGACCTGGGCAGCTGCATGCTATCCGAGGGTCTGGACCGCAAGCGCAACCTGTTCGAGACCCTGGACACGCGCGACAAGTCCCTGAAAGAGATCGTGCGCGACCTCGAGCGGGAAATCCTGGAGGGGGCGCTCGAACTGCACGGCTCAATGGCAAAAGTGGCGGAGATGCTCAAGATCGACCGCTCGACCATCTTCCGCAAGCTCAGGCGCGACGACTCCGAGTGAGGGCCGCCGGCGCGCGGGCCTTGCGTTCCCGCCTTGACTCGCTGCTTCGATCTTCATATACTCGCACCCACGCGTTCGATATGCATCAAGGCCGGCTTCTGTCAGTGATCCAACAGCCGGTCCGCATTTCCAGCAAGTAACCCAGCACAGCACTCAACCCCACACCAAAGGAGGACCCCCATGAAACGATGGACGATTTTGGCTGCACTGCTGATGGTCGTGCTCCTGGCGGTCGCCCCGGGCCCGGGCCAGGCTCAGACGGTCACCTATGCCGCCGGTGCCGACCCCGACAGTCTCGACCCGGCCAACGCCGAGAGCAATCCCTCTGAGGCGGTCAACCGCATGATTTTCGAAAACCTTGTCAAGTTCGACCCCAAGCTGAACCTCGTGCCCGGCCTGGCCGAGAAATGGGAGCAGGCCAAGGACGGCATGTCCTGGACCTTTTTCCTGCGCAAAGGGGTCAAGTTCCACGACGGCACGCCCTTCAACGCCGAGGCGGCGAAATACTTCTTCGACCGGATGATCGGTCCGGAGAAGCCCTCCCGCGCCGGCCTGTATGCGCCGCTCGTTGACTCGACGACGGTGGTGGACGAGTACACGGTCAAGGTCAACATGAAGGCCCCCTTCGCCTTTCTGCTGAACAACATCGCCCACAGTGCCTCCGGCATCGTAAGCCCGACGGCCCACAAGGCCATGGGCAAGGACATTGCCCGCAAGCCGGTTGGAACCGGCCCCTTTAAGTTCGTGGAATGGGTGCACGGCGACCACTTGACGTTGGTCCCGAACGACAGCTACTGGGGGGGCAAGCCGAAGCTGGAAAAGATCATCGTCAAAACGGTCAAGGAGGAAAGCGCCCGAGTGATGATGCTGCAGTCCGGCGATGCCCAACTGGCCGTACGCCTGCCCTCGGAGGACATCCCCCGCCTGGAGAAGGACGCCAAGATCCAGCTGGATGCAACAGAGACCCTGCGGGTGCTCTACATCGGTTTCAACTGCGCCAAAAAGCCGTTCAGCGACGAACGGGTGCGCCAGGCCTTCAACCTGGCCATGGACCGGGAGTCGATCGTAAAAAACATCTACCAGGGCCGGGCCCTTGTTGCGAGCAACATTGTGGCCCCGCTCACCACCGGCTATTTCCCGCTCGCACCGTACCCCTCTGACACGGAAAAGGCCAAGAAGCTCCTTGCCGATGCGGGCTTTCCCAACGGTCTGAAGGCCAAGTTCATCAGCCCCCAGGGCCGCTATCCCAAGGACTTCGAGATGGCCCAGGCGCTGCAGCAGCAGTGGAAGAAGGCCGGTATCGACGTGACCTTGGACACCATGGAATGGGCCGCTTATCTGGCCGCCACCCGCAAACCGGCGGACCAGACCGATGTCGAAGTCTTCCTGCTGGGGTGGGCGCCGTCTTCGGCCGAAGCCCGGTGGTGCTTGTATCCGCTATACCACTCGGCGGAGTGGGTGCCCAAGGGCAACAACCGCCTATTCTACTCCAACAAACAGTTCGACGACTATGTCGAGAAGCTGACCAAGGCGACCGAGAAGGTCGACCGCGACAACAACCTGAAATCGGCCCAGGAGCTTCTTTACAAGGAAGTCCCGCAGATCCCGATCCTGGTGACAAAGGAAACCATCGGCTACAGCAAGAAACTCAAGGGTGTGATCAACTCGCCGCTTGAGCTGACCTATTTCGACCAGAACACCACGCTGGAGAAGTAAGAATGCAGGGTACCAGGGTTCGGGGGGTCAAGGGTTCGAGTGAAGATGGCTTAATTACACCCACTTAATACCTTGGCCCCTTGAACCCTGTTCACCCATCGGCCTCAGCGGCGACACACGGACACGGACCTCCGAGAACGACGTCACAGAGTTCATGATCCGATACATCCTCAAACGCATGGCGATGCTGATCCCGGTGCTGTTCGGGGTGACCATCGTCTCCTTCTCGCTGCTGCAGATCGTGCCGGGCGACCCGGCGGTCCTGCTGGCGGGCGAGGATGCCAACCCGGACTTCATCGAGGCCGTCCGCAAGGAGTACGGTTTCGACCAGCCGTTCCATGTCCAGTACTTTCGCTTCGTTTCGCATGCCGTGCTGGGGGACTTCGGCATCTCCATCCGCAACCGGGAGCCGGTCATCAACCTGCTGAAGCAGCGCTTTGCCTTCACGGTGCAACTCTCGTTTCTGTCCATTCTGATCGCGGCGTTCATCGGCCTCATCGCCGGGGTCATCTCGGCCACCCGGCAGTACTCCATTTTCGACAACCTCAGCATGGTGGGCGCTCTCTTCGGCATCTCCATGCCCATTTTCTGGCTGGGACTGCTGCTGATGCTCGTCTTTTCGGTGTATTTGGGCTGGTTCCCGGCGGGCGGCAGCGGCGGTTTGAAGCATTTGCTTCTGCCGGCCATAGCCCTGGGCGCGGCCTCCGCGGCCGTGATCGCCCGCATGACACGGGCCTCCATGCTGGAGGTCATCCGCCAGGACTACATCCGCACGGCCCGAGCCAACGGGCTGCGGGAGTGGGTCGTCATCTACAAGCATGCCCTGAAGAATGCCATGATCCCCGTGATCACCGTATTCGGTTTGGAGTTCGGCTACATGCTGGGCGGTGCGGTGCTGACCGAGACCGTTTTCTCTCTGCCCGGGGTCGGCCGACTGATGGTGGAAGGCATTTTCCAGCGCGACTACGCCGTCGTGCAAGGCTCGATGCTCCTGGTGGCCGCGACATTTGTCTTGGTGAACCTTCTGACCGACATCGCCTATGCCCTGTTCGACCCGAAGATCCGCTATGAGTGACGCAGTTCAGGAAACCACCCGGGCCGCCGAAGTCTGGCGGCGGCTCAAGCGCAACAAGGCGGCTATCGTCGGGGGCGTGATCGTCTGCGCCTTCGTGTTGGTAGCGCTGCTCGCATCCGTCATTGCGCCGTATCCGCCGAACGAGGGCGACCTCGCCCTACGCCTCAAGTCGCCGAGCGCCGAGCACTGGCTGGGCAATGACGCTCTCGGCCGCGACATTTTGAGCCGAGTCATCTACGGCGCCCAGGTCTCGCTGCAGATCCAGGTGGTGGCCGTGCTGATCGCGCTTGTGCTCGGCACGCTGCTCGGCATGTTCGGAGGCTACTACGGGGGGATGACGGACAACGTCATCATGCGGTTCATGGACATCCTGCTGGCCTTCCCCGGGATTTTTTTGGCCATCTCCATCATCGCCGTTCTGGGGCCGGGGCTGCTGAACCTCATGCTCGCCGCCGGGATCTACTCCGTGCCGCAGTTCGCCCGCATCGTGCGCGGCTCCATCCTCAGCCTGAAGGAAAAGGAGTTCATCGAGGCGGCCCGCGCCGCCGGCGAAAGCGACACCAGCATCCTCTTCCGCTACCTCCTGCCCAACTCGATGGCGCCCATCATCATCCAGACCACCCTGCGCATGGCGACCGTCCTGCTCACGGCCTCGGGCCTGAGCTTCCTGGGCCTGGGTGTCCAGCCGCCCCAAGCGGAGTGGGGCGCGATGCTGTCCACGGCGCGGCCCTATCTGATCACGGCCCCCCACGTGGCGACCTTCCCGGGGCTTGCCATCATGCTCGTGGTGATGGGCTTCAATCTTTTCGGCGACGGATTGCGGGACTCCCTGGACCCGCGGTTGAAGGATTGAACATGACGGGCCCGTTGCTGAGCATCCGCAATCTCGAAACCCACTTCTTCTCTGCGGGCAAGGTGGTCCGAGCGCTGGACGGGATATCCTTCGAGATCCTCGAGGGGGAAGTGTTCGGTCTGGTGGGGGAGACCGGCTGCGGCAAATCGGTCACGGCGCTTTCCATCCTGCGCCTGATTCCTTTCCCGCCGGGGAAGATCGTGGCGGGGTCGATCCGCTTCAAGGACACGGACATTCTCTCCCTTTCGCCGGATCAGATGCGCAGCGTTCGGGGCAAGGAGATCTCCATGATCTTCCAGGAGCCGATGACGTCGCTTAACCCGGTCTTTCGCATCGGCGATCAGATGCGGGAAGTCATCATGCTCCACCAGCGACTGGGTAAGACGGCAGCCTGGGAGGCGGTGGTCCGGATGCTGGAACGGGTGCGGATCCCGGACGCCCGCAAGGTGGCGGGCCAGTACCCGCACCAGTTGAGCGGCGGAATGCGCCAGCGGGTCATGATCGCCATGGAGCTCTCCTGCCGGCCGGCGCTGCTCATTGCCGATGAGCCCACGACGGCCCTGGACGTGACCATCCAGGCCCAGATCCTGCGGCTGCTCAAGGAGATGAAAAAAGAGATGGGCACCTCCATCCTGCTCATCACCCACGATCTCGGGGTCGTGGCGGAGATGTGCGACCGGGTGGCGGTCATGTACGCGGGGTCCATCGTTGAGCAGGCCGAGGCCATTGAGATCTTCGAGCACCCCAAACACCCGTACACCCAGGGCCTGTGGGGCGCCATTCCCCTCATCGACCAGGAAAAGGAAAGCCTGGCAGTCATTCCCGGCGCGGTGCCTGATTTGGGTCGACTTCCGCAAGGCTGCAAGTTTCACCCGCGCTGCCCTCACCGGTTCAAACCCTGCGATGGCGAGCGGCCGCCGATGGTGGAGGTTTCCCCCGGGCACCATGCCGCCTGTTACCTGTACGGCCGGAGGTCTGCGCCATGACGGCAGCGCTTCTGGAGGTAAAAAACCTCAAAAAGCTCTTTGCCGTGACGCGGGGTCTGGCGCGGGAAAAAATATTCGTGCGGGCGGTGGATGGCGTGGATTTCACGATTACCCGGGGCGAAACCCTCGGGCTCGTGGGCGAGTCCGGCTGCGGCAAGACCACGGTGGGCCGCCTCATCATCCGCCTCATCGAGCCGACGGAAGGAGAAATTCTGTTCGGAGGCGAAAACCTTGCCCGCCTCGACAAAAAGAAACTGCTGGCCCTGCGCCGATTCTTCCAGATCATCTTCCAGGATCCCTTTGCGTCGCTCAACCCGCGCATGACGGTGAGCGAGATCGTCGGCCGGCCCATGGAGATCCACGGCCTCACCCGGCGCTCCGAGCGAGACGAAAAGGTGGGGGAGCTGCTCGCGACCGTGGGTCTGAGGCGGGAACAGCTGAGCCGCTACCCCCACGAGTTTTCCGGCGGCCAGCGCCAGCGCATCGGGATTGCACGGGCGTTGGCCACGCAGCCGCAGCTGGTCGTGGCCGATGAACCCACTTCCGCCCTCGATGTGTCCGTGCAGGCCCAGATTCTCAACCTGATGAAGGATCTCCAGCGCCGCTTCGGGTTGACGTACCTGTTCATCTCCCACAACATCAGCGTGATCCGACACATCAGTGAGCGCGTCGCCGTGATGTACCTGGGGAAAATCGTGGAGCTGTCCGAGAAGCGCGCCCTGTTCGCAAAGCCGGCCCATCCCTACACCCAGGCGCTGCTCGCCGCCGTGCCCTCGCTCGACCCGCGGCATAAAAGGGTCGAGGTGATCCTGGAGGGTGATGTCCCCAGTCCGGTGAACCCTCCTTCAGGCTGCCGCTTCCACACGCGCTGCCGACATGCCATGCCGAGGTGCAGCGCCGAGGAGCCGGGGGTCCAGCAACTGGAGGACGGTCGCTGGGTGGCGTGTCATTTGTATTAACCAGGGTTCAAGGGGCCGGGGGTCCAAGGGGTCAAGTGAAACATAAAAAAGACAGAATGCGCTCACTTGGGCCCTTGACCCATAGGACCCTCAAAAAGGTATTATTCATGAAACCAACCGACGCTCAAGAAAAACCCATGTTCACCCTGATCACGGGCGGGTGCGTTTACGCGCCGCACAAGCTGGGCCGGAGAGACATCCTGGTCGCGGGGCGGGTCATCGCCCGGATCGCCGAGCGGATCGAACTGCCGGCTGAATTCAAACCCCGGGTCATCCGTGCCAAGGGCAAGACGATCGTGCCCGGCCTGGTCGATCTGCATGTGCATCTTCTGGGCGGCGGCGGGGAGGCCGGCCCCTGGTCGCGCACGCCGGAGATCACCCTTTCAAAAATCACCCGCGCCGGCGTGACCACGGTGGTGGGGCTTCTGGGGACCGACGACGTCTCGCGCCGGCCCGAAACCCTGCTGGCCAAGGCCTTGCAGCTCGAGCAGGAGGGGATTTCGGCTTACATCTACAGCGGCTCTTACCAGCTGCCGCTTGCCACCATCACGGGGAGTCTGAGAAAAGACATTGCGCTCATCCCCAAGGTGGTGGGCGTGGGCGAGGTGGCCGTCTCCGACCACCGCTCCTCGCAACCGAGCTTCGATGAGCTCTGCCGTGTCGCGGCCGAGGCGCGGGTCGGCGGCATGCTGGGCGGCAAGGCCGGACTCGTGCACCTGCACATGGGCGCCGGCGTACGGCACCTGGAGCCGGTGATCCGCATGGTGAAGGAGACCGAGATTCCCATCGGCCAGTTCCTGCCGACGCACCTGAACCGCACGCGCCCGCTCATGGAGCATGCCATCGAGTTCGCCAAGATGGGCGGCAACATCGACATCACCGCCACCGGCAAGGACCTGCATTTCCACCCCACGAGCGTCGAGGCCGTCCGGATGGCGCTGGATGCCGGTGTGCCGGTCGACCAGATCACCCTCAGCTCGGATTCCAACGGGTCCATGCCGATCTTCGACGCGAAGGGCAACGTGGCAAGGCTCGGGGTGGGCGACATCCAGTGCCTGTTCGACGACTGGCAGCTGCTCGTGAAGGCCGGGCTATCGCTGGAGGACAGCCTGAAGATCGTGACCGCCAACCCGGCCATGCGCGTCGGCCTTTTTGAAAGCAAGGGCAGCCTGGAGTCCGGAAAGGAAGCGGATCTTCTGATTCTTGACGGAAATCTGAATATCGAATCCGTTCTCGCCAAAGGTCGGCTGATGGTTGAAAGAGGGAACATATTGGTAAAGGGGACCTTCGAAGAATGAAAAAGCGCAAAGACGTGAGTGATCTTGCAGGGAAAATTGCGTTCGCAGATGGTTTTGATGTCAAACGATTAAGGCGATTGAAAGGCGATTTCGGCAACGACGTCCGTGCCGGCGTCTTTCGGAAAAAAGCGCTGCCCCTGATCGGCATCACCTGCTCACGGCTGACCGGCGGTGCCTGGGGGATGTATTCCTTGGGTCACTTCATGGACTACGCCCTTTCCGACTACAGTCAGGCGATCCTGCATGCAGGCGGGGCGCCGGTGATCGTCCCGACCGCCCAGGACCAAAAAAGCCTGAGGGCCATTCTGGACTCGGTGCAGGGGCTCATCCTGAGCGGCGGCCCCGATGTCCACCCCCGCCGCTACGGCGAAGAGCCCCTCGCCGGATTGGGGGAAGTGGACGATGCGCTCGACCATATGGAACTCATGGCTGCCAGGCTTGCCATCGAGAAGAACCTGCCGCTTCTCGGCATCTGCCGCGGCATCCAGGTGCTGAACATCACTCTCGGCGGCACCCTCTACCAGGACATCCCCTCCCAGGTGCCGGAGAGCCTCTGCCACACTCCCAAGACGGACAAGGCCGTCAACACCCACGCGGTCCGCATCCAGGCCGGCAGCCGGCTGCACACGCTTTTCGGCAAGCGCGAGATCTGGGTCAACGGCAAGCACCACCAGGCCCTCAAGGACCTCGCCACCGGCTTGGTGGTCGCTGCGAGGGCGAAAGACGGGGTTGTCGAAGCCGTTGAGTTTCCCGGCAAACGCTTCATCGTCGGCGTTCAGTGGCATCCCGAGGGTACCTGGCGAGAGGATTCCTACTCCCAAAAACTCTTTTCAGCATTCGTTCAAGCAGCAGCGGCGCGGAGATAGCCCTCAGCGGGTTGGATCGATGGAGAGTTGAAGATGAGGCGGCCCTTGTTTTATCGGAGCCGCCTCGTTTCATATCGGTGGGTCGACTATTTCTTCTTGGTCGCCGCGGGGGTCTTGGGCGCCTCCTTGACCTCGACCTTCGACGCCTGCATGGTGTAGAAAACCGTCACCTTGGAACCTACCTTGAGGTCG
>Ga0209253_10001550_pt1 | contig 20198 bp, 15 predicted proteins | sample FrelakmetBRP12BR_FD_187145 | JGI IMG/M metagenome (GOLD analysis project Ga0209253, IMG submission 187145) | Freshwater lake sediment microbial communities from the University of Notre Dame, USA, for methane emissions studies - BRP12 BR (SPAdes)... | ecosystem: Environmental > Aquatic >... | reverse complement strand
GCCCGCCGCGCGATTTGGGCACGTTCACTTATCGTCGATCTTGTATTCGACGTAGGACTTGTCGCGCACCTGGCGCATGAACTCGGTGAACTGCTCGTCGGACTTGCGCGCGCGGATCGCGTTGCGCGCCTGGTCGCGGCGCCGCGCTTCGGTCACGTCCTGCGTGCGGCGCTCCTCGACCAGAAGCAGGTGCCAGCCGAACGGTGAGCGGACCGGTGCCGACATTTCGCCGGGCTTCAGCTTCATCATCGCCTGCTCGAACTCGGGCACGGTGTCGCCGGGACTGACCCAGCCCAGATCGCCGCCCTTGCTGGACGATGCATCCTCGGAATTCACCTTGGCCTGGTCGGCGAACTTCCCGCCCTGGTCGATCCGGTCCTTGACGCGCTCGATCTTCGCCTTCGCCTCTGATTCCGACGTCACTTCGTTCACGCGGATCAGTATATGGCGCACGTGCGTCTGCTCGACGACGGTAGGCGCGTCGCGGCTGCGCGAGTCGTTCAGCTTCACGATGTGGAATCCCGCCGGGCTGCGCAGCACCGGCGACACGTCGCCTTTCTTCATGTCGCGGACCGCGTTCGCGAACACCGAGGGCAGGCGCGCGGGCGTGCGCCAGCCGAGGTCGCCGCCCTGGATCGCGTCCGGAGCGTCGCTGAATGCCGCGGCGATCTGGCTGAATTCCTTGCCGTCCTTGACCTGCGCGAGCGCCTCCTCGGCACGGCGCCGGCGCGCGTTGATCTGGTCCGGCGTCGCCTGGTCGGGGACGGAGATCATCACGTGCGCGAGCAGATATTCGTTCTCGCCGCCCGCCTGCGCTGCCACGGTCGCGATGTAGTTGTCGACTTCGGCTTCGGATACCTGTACGCGGCTGTCGACTTCGCGCTCGCGCAGCCGCTGGATCGTCACCTCGCGCCTGATGTCCTCGCGGTACTTCGCGTAGGAGATCTTCTCGCGGTCGAGCGCGCGCCGCAGTTCCTCGGGCGTCAGCTTGTTCTCCTGCGCGATCCGCAGGATCGTCCGCTCGACCATCTGGTCGTCGACGCGCACGCCGTTGTCCTTCGCGAACTGCAGCAGCGCGCGCTCGACGATCAGACGCTCCAGCACCTGCTGCTCGAGCACGTCCGGCGCGGGCGGGCGCACGTTCGACGCCTTCATCTGCGCGAGCGCGATCCGCTTCTGCTCGTCGAGCTCGTATTGCGTGAGCGCCTCGTCGTTCACGACGGCGATCACGCGGTCGAGCGGCACCGTCTGGTTGGCGGATCGCGCCGCGGGCGCGGGGGCGGCTTGGCGGATCGTCGGCGCAGCGCCCGGGCGCGGTCCTGCGCCGGGGACCTGGATGCCGGGCGACGTCGGCTGCGCGCCGGCGAGCGACGCGCAGAGCGCCGCGGCGGCGGCGATCGACGGCAGGAATGGACGGCGACGTGCCATCGTCATGGTTCCACTCACTCTTCTAGAACTAGAATTCGGGCAGCGGGTCGAAGCTGCGGTCGCGCTGCTGGATCGCGGGATCGTTCGTGCGCAGGTACCCGGGCACCGTGCGCCGCAGGAGCTCGAGGGGACTCGTGCCCACACGCGCCAGGCCGTTCAGTTCGAGCTGGACGAAGATGGAGTTGGTTGTCGTTTCCGTCGTGGTGGTCAGCTGTTGCCCGACCACGCGCAACGCCCAGCATCCGCCATTGTACTCCAGCCCCACCACCGCCTCCAGCGTCTTCCGGTCGGGGATCGAGTAGTTCCACGCCCCGAGGAACGTCCAGTTCGCCGACAACGGCCACTGTGCCGACAGGTACGTCTGCTTCAGTTCCGATTGACCGCCGACCTGGTCGACGAGTTCCCGCGAATACCGGTAGAGGAGGCTCACGACGCGGCCGGGTCCCGGCTGGTACCGAGTGCCCACGTTGAATCGGTCGACCTGCGACGTCCCGAAGTCGTACTGCAGCAGCCCGATCATCGTCCACGCGTCGGCCAGGCGCCCCTCGGCGCCCACGAGGAAGTCCGACGAGCCGGACTTCTGCGGCGTCGTTCCGGGCAGGTAGACCTGCTGGTCCTCGAAGTAGAAGCGCTGCCCCACCGCGAGGCGGAATCGCTCGGCGCCCGTCGCGGGGTCGAGCAGCCGCGACGTGACCGCCAGCGCGAGCTGGTTGGCGTCGCCGACGCGGTCGCCGCCGACGAACCGGTTCTCGCTGAAGAGCTGCGTGAAGTTGAAGTCGTCCTGCACCGTGTCGAACACCGGCAGCTGGTTCTGGGCGCGGAACGGGATGTACGTGTACATCGCGCGCGGCTCGAGCGTCTGGATGAAGCTCTTGCCGAAGATGCTCCAGTCGCGCTCGAAGACGAGGCCGGCGTCGAGGCTCGCCACCGGCACGGTCACGCTCGTGCTCCCGTCCGGAATGCCGGGGGTGGGATCGTTGAGGTTGTAGCCCCACATCGCGACCGCCGCGTGCGCGTCGACGAACCACGCGCTGCCCTGCCGCCGCCAGCGCGCCCCCGGGAAGAAGATGCCGCGGTCGCCCGTCGGGCTCAGCGCATCCTGCGAGAAGCGCGTCAACTCGGCGGTGCCGCTCCACGTGAGCCCCAGCCAGTCACTCTCGGCGAGCGCCGCCTTCACCTGCGGCAGCATGTTGTACGGCGGCGTGACGGCCGCGGCGGGATTCGGATCCTGCAGCGTCTGGAACGACTGCGCCCGCGCAATGACCGACACGGGCCCGTACTTCGCCACCAGGCCGGCTTCCTGCGGCAGCGTCTTCTGCGAAGTGACCGAGACCCGGTCCGCGAAGTCGGCGAGATACAGCGAGTCGGACACGCGGTTGTAGTTGAAGTAACCGGTCAGCCACGGCGCGAATTGCTGGTTGTGCTTCCACGAAATCGCCCAACGCGTTTCACCGGTCACGCGGTCGTCGGGCACGACCTCGCCGACCACCTCGCCGGCCGCGGGCTCGAACAGGTAGCGCCCCTGCGCGACGACCTGCAGGCCACGCCGCGTCATCAGCCGCGGTGCCACCGTCGCGTCGTAGTTCGGCGCGAGGTTGAAGTAATACGGCGCCGAGACCTCGAAGCCGCGGATCTGGTTGGAGCCGATCGTCGGCGTCAGGAAGCCCGACTTGCGCTCATTGGACAGCGGGAACTCGAGCCACGGCGTGTACATGACCGGAACGTCGAGGAAGTACACCATCGCGTTGTGCGCGGTGCCGACCTTGCGCAGCTTGTCGACCTCGATCTCGTCGCTGCGCAGGTACCAGTCGTTGTTTGGCGCAACGCACGTCGTGTACTGCGCGTTCGACGCCTCATACATGTCGGGACCGGCGAAGCGGATCTCGCGCGCGGAGCCATGCGACGCGTTGTCGCTCATGTAGAATTTCGGGTCCTCGAACCAGCCGATCTCGCGGCCGCGCTGGAACTTGACTTCGGGTCCGCTGATCCAGTCCTGGCCACGGCGCAATGTGACGTTGCCCTTGCCCCAGATCTCGTCGGAACCGACGTCGAACTGCAGCCAGTCGGCGAGCACCGTCTCGCGCCGCGTGCGCAGCTCGACGCGGCCCGCCGCCTCGATGCGCTTGTCCGCATCGCCCTCCAGGCGGTCCGCGCGCAGGAACACGGCGCCGCGTTCCTCGTTGCGGGCCGCGCCCTGCACGGGCGCGCTGCGGAGGGGAATCGCCGGCGGCGCAGTGCCCGCGACGTCGAGCACGCGCGGCGGCGCGCTCTCGCTTCCGGCGTCCGTTGCCGCCGGCGCTGCCGGCGCGGGCAGCGTGCGGCGGTACGGCGGCTCGATCTCGCGGGAAAACTTGAGCGAGAGTTCCTGCGCCGACACGCCCGTGGGCACCGCGGCCGCGAGCGCCGTCACGGCGAGCGGCGCCACCAGCGGACGCCAGCGAGAACGGGGAAACCTCATCGGGGGGAACGCGGCCGGTTTGCTAAGATGCGCCATTCTAGCCCGACGCCCGCCGCACCATTTGGGCCGCCCTCCGTCCGCGCGGCCGCCGGACACGCGGCACGCGTCGCCTTCCCGCGCCGATGACCGAGCAAACCGCCGATGCCCGCTTGGCCGCGCTCTCCGACTGGCTGACCGCCACGCTCGCGGGAACGCGGTTCGCGCTCGCGCCCGCGTCGGCAGACGCGAGTTTCCGTCGCTACTTCCGCGCGACGCTGGAATCGCCGCACCCGCTCGCGCCGGACGCCGCGACGCTGATCGCGATGGACGCGCCGCCGCCGATGGAGAATTGCCGGCCGTTCGTGGCGGTCGCGCAGCTGCTCCACGCGGCCGGCGTGCACGCACCGCGCGTGCTCGCGCAGGACCTGACGCACGGCTTCCTGCTGCTGTCGGACCTGGGCACGACGACATACCTGGCGGCGCTCGACGCCGCCAACGCCCAGGAGCTCTATCTCGCCGCGCTCGACGCGCTCGTGCGGTTCCAGCGCACGTCGCGCGAAGGCGTCCTGCCGCCGTACGACGAAGCGCTGCTTCGGCGCGAGCTCGACCTGTTCCCGGACTGGTACATCGCACGTCACCTGAACCGCGCGCTCGACGACGCGCAGCGCCAGGCGCTCGACCGCGTGTTCGGCAGGATTCTCGCAAACAACCTCGCCCAGCCGCGCGCGTTCGTGCACCGCGATTACCACTCGCGCAACCTGATGGTGAGCGAGCCCAATCCGGGCGTGCTCGATTTCCAGGATGCCGTGTACGGACCGGTCACGTACGATCTCGTGTCGCTGCTGCGCGATGCGTACATCGAATGGGACGAGGAACGGCAGATCGACTGGGCGGTGCGCTACTGGGAGCGCGCGCGCGCCGCCGGCGTGCCGGTGAACGCCGACTTCGGCGCGTTCTGGCGCGATTTCGAATGGATGGGCGTCCAGCGGCAGCTGAAGGTGCTCGGCATTTTCGCGCGCCTGTGTCACCGCGACGGCAAGTCCGCGTATCTCGCGGACATGCCGCTCGTCATGCGCTACCTGCGCGGCGCATGCGCGCGCTACCGCGACCTCGAACCGCTGCTCGTGCTGCTCGACGCGCTCGAGGACCGTATGCCCGCGGTCGGCTACACCTTCTAGCGGCTTGCAAGGGGGATCGGCAGTGAACGCAACCGGCATGACGCCGCTCTCCGCGCCCAGGGCACGGCGCCGCTGCGCCGCGAGGGCGGTTCCCCTTGCAGGCAGCGGCAACGCGGCGATTGGCGCGGATCGCCCGTCGGGCGTTGCCGACTCGCCCGTTGCAGGCCGTCGGTGACGGACACCGCGATGATCCTCGCGGCCGGCCGCGGCGAGCGGATGCGCCCGTTGTCCGACGCGGTTCCGAAGCCGCTGCTGGCGGTCGGCGGCAAGCCGCTCATCGTCTGGCAGATCGAGGCACTCGCGCGCGCAGGCTACCGGAACCTCGTGATCAACGCCGCGCACCTCGCGTCGCAACTCGTCGCCACACTGGACGACGGCGCCGCGTTGGGCGTGCGCATCGCCTGGTCGCTCGAACCCGAGCCGTTGGAGACGGCCGGCGGCATCGCGACGGCGATGCCGTGGCTCCCCGCGGGTCCGGTGCTCGTCGTCTCCGGCGACATCTGGACGCGCTTCGACTACGCGTCCCTTGCCCCGCACATCGCAGCGATGGCGCGCGCGGCCGCGCCGCGCGTCCACCTCGTGATGGTGCCGAATCCGCCGTTTCATCCGTCCGGGGATTTCGCGCTGGAAGGCTCGCAAATCCGCCGCACCGGCCCCACCATGCTCACGTTCGGCAACATAGGCGTCTACGACACGGCGCTCCTGCGCGAACTTCCGCGCGGCGTCAAGCTCAAACTGCTTCCGCTGTATCACGACTGGATCGCGCGCGGCCTCGTCTCCGGACAGCGCTACGATGGCCCTTGGGTCAACGTGGGCACTCCCGCCGAGCTGGCCGCGCTCGATGCCGCGCTGACCGCCCACAACGCGTGACGCGCGTAAGCCCCCCCTACAAGGACGCACCCGATGAACCCCACGACCAACCCGCTGCTCGATTTTTCCGGACTGCCACGCTTCGATGCGATTCGTCCGGAACACGTGACGCCCGCCGTCGACGCGCTGCTCGCCGACGCGCGCCGCGCGATCGAGACGATCGCGACGAACCCGGCGCCGCCGACGTGGGGCACGGTTGTCGAACCGCTCGCCGAATCGCTCGACCGCCTCGACCGCGCGTGGGGCGCCGTGCGTCACCTCAATGCCGTCGTGAACACCCAGGAACTGCGCGACGCGCACAACGCGAACCTGCCGAAGATCGTCGCGTTCCACGCCGACCTCGGGCAGGACCTGCGCATGTACGACAAGTATCGCGCGTTGCGCGCGCAGCCGGCGTTCGCGACGCTCGACGCCGCGCGCAAGACGCTGGTCGACAACGAGCTGCGCGACTTCAAGCTCTCCGGCGCCGAGCTCGGCGAGGCCGGCAAGGCGCGCTTCAAGGCCGTGCAGGAGGCGCTCGCCGACCTGTCGACGCAATTCGAGGAGCACCTGCTCGACGCGACGAACGCATGGGCGCACTACGTCGAGGACGCCGCGGAACTCGCCGGCGTGCCGGACGACGTGCTCGCCGAGGCGCGCGCCGCGGCGCAGGCCGACGGCCGGACCGGATACAAGCTCACGCTGCGCATGCCGTCGTTCCTGCCGGTGATGGATTACGCGCACAACCGCGACCTGCGCCGGCTCGTGCACGAGGCGTACTCGACGCGCGCGTCCGACCTTTCCGCGCACCCCGAATGGGACAACGCGCCGCTGATCACGCGGATCCTCGAGCTGCGCCGCGAAGCCGCGCAGCTCCTGGGCTACGGCAACTACGCGCAGGTGTCCCTCGTGCCGAAGATGGCGGGCAGCCCCGCCGAGGTGATCGCATTCCTGCGCGACCTCGCGCGCCGCGCGAAGCCGTTCGCGGAGCGCGATTTCGCCGAGCTCGCGGCCTTCGCGCGCGATGAACTCGGGCTCGCGGAGCTCATGCCCTGGGACGTCGCGTACGCGGCGGAGCAGCTGAAGGCGAAACGCTATTTTTACAACGAGCAGGAGGTGCGCCAGTACTTCCCGGAGGACCAGGTGCTGGCGGGCCTCTTCCGCGTCGTCGAGACGATCTATGCCGTGAACATCCGCGAGGGGCGCACTGCCGTCTGGCATCCGTCGGTGCGTTTCTTCCACATCCACGACCGCAACGACGCGCTCGTCGGCGAATTCTATTTCGATCTCTATGCGCGCGAAGGCAAGCAGGGCGGCGCCTGGATGGACGATGCGATCAACCGGCGGAGCGTGCGCGGCGGGATCCAGCATCCGGTCGCGTACCTGACGTGCAACCTGTCGGCGCCCGTCGGCGACAGGCCCGCGACGTTCACGCACGACGAAGTGATCACGATCTTCCACGAGTTCGGCCACGGCCTGCACCAGCTCCTGACGCGCGTCGATGTCGCCGGCGTGTCCGGCATCCAGGGCGTCGAGTGGGATGCCATCGAGCTGCCTTCGCAGTTCATGGAAAACTTCTGCTGGGAATGGGATGTGCTGCGGCACATGACGCGGCATGTCGACACCGGCGCGCCGCTGCCGCGCGAGCTCTTCGACAAGATGCTCGCGGCGAAGAATTTCCTGAGCGGCATGTGGACGGTGCGCCAGCTCGAAATGGGGCTGTTCGACATGCTGCTGCACGACCAGTTCGATCCGGCGGGCATGGCGGCCTGGCCCACGCCGCTCTCGCTCCTCGCGGCCGTCCGCGCGGAGGTCGCCGTGGTGCCGCGCGCGCCGTACGACCGCTTCATGGAGTCGTTCGCGCACGTGTTCGCGGGCGGGTACGCGGCCGGTTACTACAGTTACAAGTGGGCGGAGGTATTGTCGGCGGACGCGTTCAGCCTGTTCGAGGAGGAGGGCGTGCTGTCGCCGGCGGCGGGCGCGCGCTTCCGCGACGAAGTGCTGGCCCGGGGCGGCAGCCGGCCCGCGCTCGAGTCGTTCGTCGCCTTCCGCGGCAGGCCCCCACAACTCGACGCGCTCCTGCGGCATAATGGGATGGTCGCAATTCAATGAGGGTGACCTCATGAACATCTTCGCGGGTCGATCCGTCCTGGGCATGGCCGCGCTGGTTCTCGCGGCCGGTGCGTTCGCGCAGGCGCAGGTCTACCGGTACACCGACACGGACGGACGCATCGTGTATTCCGATCGCCCGCCTCCGCCGAACGTCAAGAACGTGCAGACCAAGCGGCTCGGCGCCAATTTCGTCGAGACGAGCGAGCCGAGCCTCGCCGCCCAGCAGGCCGCCGAACGCTATCCGGTCACGCTGTTCACGTTCGACTGCGGCGAGGTCTGCCAGAGCGCCGAGGCGCTGCTCAACAGGCGCGGCGTGCCGTTCACGTCCGTGAATGTGCAGACCGACGAGGCGGGGCGCAACCGGATGAAGGAACTCTCCGGCGAAGAAAAGGCGCCGGTGCTCGCGGTCGGCGACAAGCTGATCGTGAAGGGCTACAACGAATCGCGCTGGGAAGCCACGCTCGACGAAGCCGGTTACCCGAAAACGCAGGCCCCACGCCGTACCGCCCCTGCCGTGCGCGCCGCCGACGCGCCGCCGCCCGCGACGACCGTCGAAGCCCCGCGCGCGGTCGCGCCACCCCCCCGCGGCGGCGATTATCCCAAATAGCGCGCCGCGCGCGCGCGCCGCCGCCGTTGCACGCGCGGCCGGCGCGCGACCGGTTCGCCCGCCCGCCACGCGACCGACCGCGCTGCCTTGATCCTCGCCTCCTGGAACGTCAATTCGCTGAACGTTCGGCTGCCGCGCCTCGTCGACTGGCTGGCCGCGCAGCGTCCCGACGTCGTCTGCCTGCAGGAAACGAAACTCGAGGATCCGAAATTTCCGACGGCGGCCCTCCTCGCCGCCGGCTACCATGCGCATTTCGCCGGGCAGAAGACGTACAACGGCGTGGCGATCCTCGTCCGCGAAGACCTCACCGCGACGGAGGTCAGCGTCGGCATCGACGGCTATGCGGACGTGCAGAAGCGCGTGATCGCGGCGACGGTCGCCGGAATCCGCGTCGTGAACGTGTACGTGCCGAACGGTCAGGCGGTCGATTCGGACAAGTACCGGTACAAGCTCGCGTGGTTCCCGGCGCTCGCCGCGATGCTGCGCGCGGAACTCGGGCGCAATCCGGCGCTCGCGGTGCTTGGCGACTTCAACGTGGCGCCGGAAGACCGTGACGTGCACGATCCGGCGCTGTGGGCGGGCCAGGTGCTGTGCTCGGAACCCGAACGCGCCGCGCTGCGCGACGTGCTCGCGGTCGGGCTCGTCGACAGCTTTCGCCTCTTCGAGCAGCCCGAGAAGACGTTCTCGTGGTGGGATTACCGGCAGCTCGCGTTCCCCAAGAACCACGGGCTGCGGATCGACCTCGTGCTGCTGTCCGCTGCGCTCGCCGCGCGTTGCACGAGCAGCCGCATCGACCGCAACGCCCGCAAAGGCGAAAAGCCGTCGGATCACGCACCGGTGCTGGTGGAGCTCAAGGGGTCAGACCCTTGAGCCTTCGCCTTCGTCTTACTGCCTGACTTGCCGGAGCGCAGGCGCGGAGTGCGATGAGAGTCTGACCCTCGGTCGCCGCAATCGACCCTCACCCCAACCCTCTCCCGCAAGCGGGAGAGGGAGCCCACAACGCCGGCCGGCAGCTCACTCCCCGCATGACGCTCGGTCTTTCGTAATCCAGAGCAAATCGTCCGGCTCCGCCGGCGATTTGCCCCTGACCAGCTTCTCGTCAGGCAGTCAGCGTCGTCGATTTTTCCAAGGGGTCGCGGCGGAAGCCTTGCGACCCCTTCTGACTTGCATCTACCTACCCTAGAGCAAATCGTCCGGCTTCGCCGGCGATTTGTCCCTGACCAGCTTCTCGTCAGGCAGTCAGCGTCGTCGATTGTTTCAAGGGGTCGCGGCGTCAGCCTCGCGACCCCTTCTGACTTATCCACACCCAGACCGTCGCACAGCGGCGGTCTGCTAGACTCCCGCGCGCCATGGTCTTTGCGTCGCCGATCTTCCTGTTCCTGTTCCTCCCGGCCACGCTCGCCGCCTACTTCGCGGCGCCCAAGGGATGGCGCAACGGGGTGCTGCTGGCGGCGAGCCTCGTGTTCTACGCGTGGGGCGAGGCGCCCTACCTCGTACTGGTCATCGGGTCCGTCCTCTTCAACTACACGATCGGCGGCGCGATCGGCCGCGCACGGGACCCGCGCGTCCGCAGGCGATGGCTGGCCGCGGGCGTGGCGGGCAACCTCGCCGTGCTCGCCGTCTTCAAGTACGCGAACTTCGCGGTCGGCAACGTGAACGCGCTGGCGCCGATCCTCGCGATCACGCCACTCGCCGTCGCGTCGATCCCGCTGCCGCTCGGCATCTCGTTCTTCACGTTTCACGCGATCTCGTACGTCGTGGACGTGTACAAGCGCAACGCCGACGCCGAGCGCAACCTGCCGCGCTTCGCGCTCTACATCCTGCTGTTCCCGCAATTGATCGCCGGACCGATCATCCGGTGGCGCGACATCGCGGCGCAGCTGCCGCAGCGCGAGCAGCGAATCGCCGACTTCAGCTACGGCGTGCGCCGGTTCGTGCTGGGCCTCGGCAAGAAGGTGCTGATCGCCAACACGCTCGGCCGCACGGCGGACCAGATCTTCGCCCTTCCCTCCACGGAGCTGACGACGCCGCTCGCCTGGCTCGGGCTCGTCTGCTACACGCTGCAGATCTACTTCGACTTCTCCGGCTACTCGGACATGGCGATCGGCCTCATGCGCATGTTCGGCTTCCGGATCCTCGAGAACTTCAACTATCCGTACATCGCGCGGAGCATCCGGGAGTTCTGGCGGCGCTGGCACATCTCGCTGTCGAACTGGTTCCGCGACTACCTGTACATCCCGCTGGGCGGCAACCAGCGCGGCGAGCGCCGCGCCTACGCGAACCTCGTCATCGTGTTCCTGCTCTGCGGCCTCTGGCACGGCGCGAGCTGGCCGTTCGTGCTGTGGGGCGCGTGGCACGGCGCGTTCCTCGTCGCCGAACGCGCGGGACTCGACCGCGTGCTGCGCAGGATCGGTCCGCTCGCGCACGTGTACGCGCTGCTCGCAGCCATGGGCGGCTGGGTGCTGTTCCGCTGCGAGACGCTCGCGCAGGCGGTGAGCTACTACGCGGCGCTGGCGGGATTCGCGGCCGGCGACGCGTTGCGCCGTCCGCTCGACGAGTACCTCAACCTGCTCGTGATCGCGATGCTGCTGGTCGGCGTGGTGTTCGCGACGCCGCTCGCGCGGCGGGTCGGCGCGTGGCGCGACCGCGTCGGCGCGCGCGCGGGAACGGCGGCAACGCTCGTGCTCGGCGCCGACGTCGCGTGGACCGGCACGGTGTTCCTGCTTTCGTGCGCGTTCCTCGCGGCCGGCACCTACAATCCGTTCATCTACTTCCGGTTCTGACATGAGCACCGCCGAGCCGCCTCAAGGTGCGAATCGCTCCCCCTCCGGGGGCAGCGCCGCGGCGTCAGCCGCAAGCGTGGGGGTCCGATGAGCACCGCCGAGCCGTCGCGAGGACGTCCACGCAAGCGGGGCGAAGCCCAGGCCCGAAGGGCGCGTCCGCGCGCGTGGATGGCGGCCGACATCGAGTAGCTGCACATGGCACACCAGCACAATGAGGCCGCGGCGAATCGCTCCCCCTCCGGGGGCAGCGCCGCGGCGTCAGCCGCAAGCGTGGGGGCCCACAACCCGACGGATCCCCTATCCCTGCCCCCCGTCCCGCCGCCCGCGCCCGACGCGCACCCGTTGCGCGATCGCATGCTTGCGGTGCTGTTTGCCATCGCGATCGCGTGGCCGGGACTGGCGCTCGTCGTCACCTGGTCGGCGACGACGACGCGCTTCGAGAAGCGGCCGATGGCGCCGTGGCCCGCGCTCGCGCTCGCGCGCGAATTCCCCGCGGCGTTCGACCGTGCGTTCTCCGACCGCTTCGGCGGCCGCGACCTGCTGGTCCGCTTCCACCACGGCGCGCTGCTGCGCGTGTTCGGCGTGTCGAGCCTCGGCACCGTGATGCGCGGCACCGACGGCTGGTTCTACTGGCTGGGCGAGGATGGCCGCTCACTCGACCGCCACTACCGCGGCACGATGGAGTTCCCGCAGGTCGACGTCGCCAACACGGTGGCCGAACTCGCGCGTCGCCGCGATTGGCTCGCCGCGCAGGGTATCGCGTACGTCGTCGTCGTCGTGCCGGAGAAGTTCACGATCTATCCCGAGCACCTGCCGCCGTGGATCGCGAAGTCGCCACAACCCACGCCGTACGACCGCGTGCGCGACGCGATCGCCGCGGACGGGCGCGTGAATTTCGTCGACCTGCGCCCCGCGTTGCGCGACGCCAAGGCGCGCGAGCGCGTCTACTACCTGACCGACTCGCACTGGAACTACAACGGCGCCATCGTCGGCTACGACGCGATCATGCGCGCCGTACGCGCGGCGCTCCCGCCCGGCGCGCTCGCGGAGATCGCGCCAGCGCCGCGGCCGCCGTTCGTCCCGGGCGTCGACTACTACAGCGGCGACCTCATCCAGATGCTCGGATTGCCGTCGCGGATCCGCGAGGACGACGTCGCGCCGCTCGGCAAGGTGCTCGCCGCCACCGGCCGTTGCGCGCGCCGCATCGACAAGGACGAGTTTCCCGGTTTCGAGTACTACGCGTGCGACCGGCCGGGGCTGCCGCGCGCCGTGATCCTGCGCGACTCGATGGCGATTGCGCTGATCCCGCTCTTGTCGGAGAACTTCAGCCGCGTCGTGTACGCCAGCACGCGGCAACTCGACCGCGCGCTGATCGAGCGCGAGAAGCCGGACATCGTGATCGAGGAACTCATCGAGCGCTCGCTGCACGCGCCGGGCGCGTTGCCGATGAAATAGCGGTCGCCTGCATCCGCGTCGAAAGCCTGAACCACGGAGCACACGACGAGCACGGAGGAAGCAAAGGCGTACCCGCGGGCCTCCTCCGTACTCGTCGTGTACTCCGTGGTGGACGGGTTTGGCAGTTACCCCCGCGCGCCCTTCCGCAGCTCGGGCTCGAGTCCAAGCTCCTGGATCTTGCGCGTCAACGTATTGCGTCCCCAGCCGAGCCACGCGGCCGCCTCCATCCTGTGGCCCCCCGTGTGCGCGAGCGCGCGGCGGATCAGCGTCTTCTCGAACTCCTGCTCCAGGCGGTCGCCGACATTGCGTTCACCGCGCGCGAGCGCGAGCGTCAACGCGCGGTCGAGCGCCTCCTGCCAGTCGAGCCCGGTCGTCTCGCCGGCAGCCACCGGCGCCTCGCGCACCTCAGGCGGAAGATCCGCGGCGTCGATCCGTTGCCCCGGCGCCATGACGGTCAGCCAGTGGCAGATGTTCTCGAGCTGCCGCACGTTGCCGGGAAAGGAAAACTGCGCGAGCACCTTCAGCGCCTCGTCGGACAACGTCTTCGGCTCCACCGACAGGTCGCGTCCGCTCTTCAGCAGGAAGTGGCGCGCGAGCGGTGCGATGTCGTCGGGCCGCTCGCGCAGCGGCGGCAGCCGCAGCCGCACGACGTTGAGGCGGTGCATCAGGTCCTCGCGGAAGAGGCCCTGCCGCACGCGCTCCTCGAGATTCTGGTGCGTCGCCGCGATGATCCGCACGTTCGCGCGCAGCGGCGCATGGCCGCCGACGCGGTAGTACTCGCCGTCGGCGAGCACGCGCAGCAGCCGCACCTGCAGGTCGGCGGGCATGTCGCCGATCTCGTCCAAGAACAGCGTGCCGCCTTCCGCCTGCTCGAAGCGCCCGCGGCGCAGCGCCTGCGCGCCGGTGAACGAGCCGCGCTCGTGCCCGAAGAGCTCCGACTCGAGCAGGTCCTTCGGAATGGCCGCGGTGTTGATCGCGACGAACGGCATCGCGGCGCGCGGGCTGTGCCGGTGCAGCGCGCGCGCAACCAGTTCCTTGCCGGTGCCGGACTCGCCGGTGATCATCACCGTCGTGTTCGACTGCGACAGGCGCCCGATCGCACGGAACACCTCCTGCATCGCGGGCGCCTGGCCCAGGATCTCCGGGGTCTCGGCCGTCGCCGCAGCCGCGGGGGCCGCGACGGCGATCTCGGTCGTCGCCCGGCGGATCAGCGCCAGCGCGTGATCGATGTCGAAGGGCTTGGGCAGGTACTCGAACGCGCCGCCCTGGAACGCAGCCACCGCGCTGTCGAGGTCCGAATACGCGGTCATGATGATGACCGGAATCTGCGGGAACTGCTCCTTGACCTTGGTCAGCAGCGCGATGCCCGACTCGCCGGGCATCCGGATGTCCGAAACGAGCACCTGCGGCTCGCTGACGGCCAGCGCCTGCAGCACCTCGTAGGCGGTCGAGAACGTCTTGTACGGAATGCCCTCGCGCGCCAGCGCCTTCTCCAGCACCCAGCGGATCGAGCGGTCGTCGTCGACGATCCACACGGCCTTCGTCGCATCGCCGCGGGGCGGCTCGTAGCCATAGGCATACATCGTCGTGTTCATTCCCTTCTCGCGCGCATCATGCCGATCCGCGCGTCATCTCGAGCGGGAGCAGGATCGTGAAGACCGTCCGCCCCGGCACGCTCGTCCATTCGATGGTTCCACCGTGCTGCGCGACGAACGTCTGCGCGATCGTGAGTCCGAGTCCGCTGCCGCCGTCGCGGCCCGAGACCAGCGGATAGAAAATGCGTTCGCGTATCGCCTCCGGCACGCCCGGGCCGTTGTCCTCGACCGAGAGTGCGAGCGCCAGCCGGTGCCGCTTCTTCGCGAGCGTGACGCCGCGCGCCACACGCGTCTCCAGCCGGATTTGCGGATCCGGCACGCCGGCGAGCGCCTGCGCCGCGTTGCGCACGATGTTGAGCGCGACCTGCGTCAGCTGTTCCGGGTCGGCCTCGAACTCCGGGATGCTGATGTCGAAGTCCGACACGAACCGGATCGCCGAAAACTCTGCCTGCACGACGCTGCGCACGCGCACGAGGATCTCGTGGATGTTCGTGCGCCTGTACGTCGGCAGCCGGTTGGGCGCGAGCAGCCGGTTCACGAGCGACTGGAGGCGGTCGGCCTCGCCGATGATCACCTGCGTGTACTCGGACAGATGCGGCCGGTCGAGCTCGCCCTCGAGGAGCTGCGCGGCGCCGCGGATGCCGCCCAGCGGGTTCTTGATCTCGTGCGCGAGGCTGCGGATGAGGTCGCGGTTCGCCTGCTGCTGCTGCTGCAGCCGCTCCTCGCGCGCGACCTTCAGCTGCTGGTCGATGTGCCGGAACTCGATCAGCAGCGCGGCGTCCGGCGTCTCGATCGGCGACACCGTGCACGTGAGGTGCAGCCTGCCCTTGCCGGCGACGCCCAGCTCGATCTCCTGCTCCGTGTAAGACGCGCCGCTCGTCACCGCCTTCGCGATCGCCCCTTCGAGCGCCGCGCATTCGCCGAAGATCTCGCGCGGCGTATGGCCCAGGAACTTCGGCCGTGACAGCTCGAACAGGTTTTCGGCGGCAGGATTCACGTAGCTCACGCGTTCGTCGGATCGCAGCATCAGCACGGCCGCCGCGAGCAGCTCCAGTCCGGGATATACGTGCGCGCCGGCCGGCGCCGACAACGGGAAGAGACGCAGCTTCACGACCGCGCCCCGGAACTGCCTGCGACCGCCGATGCTTCGCGCTGGCGCACGACGCGGACGACGCCGTGGCCACTTCGAGAACTTAGCAATAACCGCGCCGGATTCGACGCGCCGGGAGGCGTGTCCCACGTCGGGGACGCGCGCGCGCGATTGCGCGGCGTGACGATGCGTGCACGCGCATCGCGGTCGCGCTCAACGCGCGGCGGAGAGTTCCTTCTTGAGCGCGTCGATGTTGCGCTCGTGCAGCTGCACCGCCTGCCGCAGCCGTGCGATGCGCTGACGGTACTTCTCGGCGTCGGACTGCTCTTCCGGCAATGGAACCGGCGCGCCGTTCGCGTAGGCCGCGCGCGCATCGGCGAGCAGTTTCTCCTCTGCGGAAAGCTCGTCGGACAACACGCGGCGCCGCATGTCGTCGCGGCCCTTCTGGGTCTCCGCGTCGACTTTCGGAAAGCCTGCGGGCGTTGGCGTGCTCCTGGCCGGCGATCCGTTGCGGCGGGGCTGCATCGCGCCCTCGACGCCGGGAACGTTGAAGTACGCGGCCGCGCCCGATGCGGTCGCGCATCGGTACATCGATCCTTCGACGTTGCGCGGCGCGTCCACGCAGCCCGATTCCTTCGCCTTGCCGGCGAGGGACTGCGCACTCGCACCGCCGGCGGCCGCGAGCAGGACCGCGGAGGCGCCGGCGAGGCACCACGAGAGAGCACGGTTGCACCGTTTTCCGACAGGGAATTCATCAGGGCGCATGGCAGCCGAGTGTAGCGTACCCGAAGTGAAAGGGGCAGGCACAAGGCCTGCCCCCGTCGCTCGTGTAACGCGCGCGCCGGCATCGGCGCCGACATCACGGCCTCATTACAGGCTGTAGTACATGTCGTACTCGACCGGATGCGTCGTCATCCGGAACCGCGTGACCTCTTCCATCTTGAGCGCGATGTAGCCGTCGATCATGTCGTTGGTGAAGACGCCACCGCGGGTGAGGAACTCGCGGTCCTTGTTCAGGTGGTCGAGCGCCTCGTCGAGCGACGCGCACGGATGCGGCACCTTCGCGGCCTCCTCGGGCTCGAGGTCGTACAGGTTCTTGTCCATCGGATCGCCGGGATGGATCTTGTTCTGCACGCCGTCCAGGCCCGCCATCAGCATCGCGGAGAACGCGAGGTAAGGATTGGCGGTCGGGTCCGGGAAGCGCACTTCGATGCGGCGGCCCTTCGGGTTCGACACGTACGGAATGCGGATCGCCGCCGAGCGGTTGCGCGCCGAGTACGCGAGGTTGATCGGCGCCTCGAAGCCCGGCACCAGCCGCTTGTACGAGTTCGTGCCGGGGTTGGTGATGGCGTTGAGCGCCTTCGCGTGCTTGATGATGCCGCCGATGTAGTAGAGCGCCATCTCGGAAAGGCCCGCGTAGCCGTCGCCTGCGAACAGGTTCTTGCCGTCCTTCCACACCGACTGGTGGCAGTGCATGCCGGAGCCGTTGTCGCCGACGATGGGCTTCGGCATGAACGTCGCGGTCTTGCCGTACGCCGCCGCCGTGTTGTGCACGCAATACTTGAGGATCTGCAGCCAGTCCGCGCGCTTGACGAGCGTCTCGAACTTGGTGCCGATCTCGCACTGGCCCGCGTTGGCGACCTCATGGTGGTGCACTTCCACCTCGACGCCCATCGATTCCATCGCGAGGCACATCGCCGAGCGGATGTCCTGCAGCTGGTCGACCGGCGGGACCGGGAAGTAGCCGCCCTTCACCGTGGGCCGGTGGCCCATGTTGCCGCCTTCGAACTTCTCGGCCGACGACCATGCGGCCTCGGTCGAGAAGACCTTGCAGTAGCTGCCCGACATGTCGACCGACCACTCGACCGCGTCGAAGATGAAGAACTCGGGTTCCGGCCCGAAGTACGCGGTGTCGCCCATGCCGGACGACTTGAGGTACGCCTCCGCGCGCTTCGCGAGCGAACGCGGATCGCGTTCGTAGCCTTTGCCGTCCGCCGGCTCGACCACGTCGCACGTGATGAGCAGCGTCGTCTCGTCCATGAACGGATCGATGTTGGCGGTGGCCGGATCCGGCATCAGCAGCATGTCGGACGCCTGGATGCCCTTCCATCCCGCAATCGACGAGCCGTCGAACGCGTGGCCGGCCTCGAACTTGTCCGCCGTGAACTGCTTGGCCGGCACGGAGACGTGCTGTTCCTTGCCGCGGGTGTCCGTGAAGCGAAGGTCGACGAACTTGACCTCCTGGTCCTTGATCAGTTTGAGCACGTCAGCGGGTGATGCCATCCAGATCTCCTGATGAAGCGTTTGAAAAGGGACTGTGCAACGCCGCCCGAAACGCCAATCGGCTTCGTGCGGCTGGGGAGCAGGTCTCGCGAGGGGGGGCGCCAGCAATTTAGCTAGAAGCATGCCATCCAAAAAACACATGTATTTCAATGGGCTGGACATGGACACGCCGCTGGCGCCAATTGGCTCGCGCGGGAATTGCACCCGGTCGGGGCATTATCTCATATGGTCGGCACCGAGTTAGTGCAATTCCAGTCAGGGACCGATGCTCATAAGGAAGGCAGGCAGAAGCAAATCACTCACGGCTCGCTTGAGCCCGTGACGACGCGGCGCAAAATGCATCCAACCCATTGATATATGGCGAAAAAATTTCGACCGGCGCTTTGTCCGGCAATAGTCAGGCGATTTTGGGGCCGTGGTCTTGCACTGGTCCGGTGCAATCAATCCCCTTGGGCGCGGATTCTGCTACGCAATCAGGGGAAGAACAGATAGAGGCGGTAGCCGGCCTGCGACGTCGCGCTGGCGTCGATGAAGAGTTTCACGGGCACTTCGGCGTTGCCCGCGATTCCGGCCGGCGTGTTCGCCGTTCCACTCACGTAATCGGCGGGCGCGAGCGCCCGGCGAACGACGACCTGGTCCTGCGCATCGGTCAGCGTGAGCTCGAGGTAGGGATAGCCGATCGCGTACGACGCGCGATTGCGGATCGTTGCCGTCAGGATGAGGAGGCCGCGGTGCGCGGGATCGGCCTGCAGGTCCGACGCCTCGATCGACAGCGCGGCGACGTCGCGCAGGGGCCGGACCGTGCAGCCGGCGAGTGCGCATGCGCGCGCGAGCAATGGCTTGGTCGACGGCAGGTGCGCGGCGAGCGCGTCGCGGAAATGGAACACCGCCTGCAGCAGCAGGCCCGCGACGAGCACCGGCATCGCGATCCACCCGAGTGCCGTCCACACGCGGGACGGCCTCCTCTCGTCCGAGAAGCGGTTCTCGTAGTCGATCGCGGGTGCCGCCTCGCTTGGCGCGGGCGGCGGCGGGTCCAGCGCGCGCGCGGAGCGCAGCGTGACCGTCGGTGGCCCCAGCGCCAATTCGTCGACTTCCTGCTCCTGATCCGCCGGAGGCGGAGCGAGCGAGATCAGTTCCGCGCGACCGTCGAACACGGTCCGGCAGTGGCCGCAGCGGACTTGGCCGTCGCGCAACTCCAATTGGGCCGCGGTGACGCGGAATACCGTCTTGCAGCCCGGGCAGCGTGTGAATTGTTCGTCGGCCATCGATTGGATGCGGGCGGTACGGACAGGTCTCTAATGCGCAACCGCCGGCGGGATGCTACTGCTACGCGATCATCGCAGCAGCGCGCGTACCTGCGCCCGCCGCGTGTCACGCACCACGCTTCCCCACGAGCAGCACCCAGCCGTCACGCTCCCGCCACCGGCCGAGTTTAAACCACGGCGCGTAGGCGGCGGCAACCGCGTCCGCCTGATCGACGAGAATTCCCGACAGCGCAATTCGCCCGCGAGCCGCGACGCGCGCCGCCAGCACCGGCGCGAGCAGGATCAGCGGATTGGCCAGGATGTTGGCGACGACGATGTCGAACGCGCCCGCCGGGAGCCCGTCGGGCGCGGCAAACCGCGCGCCGATGCCGTTCGCCAGCGCGTTGGCCTCGCTCGCGCGCAGCGCCTGCGGATCGACGTCCACGCCGGCGACGCGGACCGCGCCCAGCTTGCCGGCGGCGATCGCGAGGATGCCGGATCCGCAGCCGTAGTCGAGCACCGTCTCGCCGTTCCGCAGCTCCGTGCGCAGCCATTCGAGGCACAGCCGCGTGGTCGGGTGCGACCCCGTGCCGAACGCGAGGCCGGGGTCGAGCCTGAGCGTGACGGCCGCGGTATCGGGCACGTCCGACCACGTGGGTACGACCCAGAAGCCCGGCGCGATCTCGATCGGCCCGAACTGCGCCTGCGTGTTGCGCACCCAGTCCTGCTCGGCGACCGGGTAGGTCTCGTGCGGCGGCACCGCGGCCGCCAACGCATCCGCGGCGGCGGCGAGCGCAGCGCGCCAGTCGCCGCCGGCCACGAAGAGCGCGACGACCCGCGACCACGCCCACGAACCCGCGACGGGAAGCCCGGGCTCGCCATAGAGCGGCGACTCCAGCGCGGTGCCGGCGTGCGGATCGGACACGTCGACCGACAGCGCGCCCGCCTCGAGCAGCGCATCGGACCAGGCGTCCGCGTCGGCGGCGGCCGCGTCCAACCGCAGCGCCAAGTAGCCCCGGGGCGGTCCGGCAGTGCTCATTGGGCTACCTTCGTGCTGCGCACTCCGGTATTCGCCCTTGGGACGGCCCGGCGGGCTCATGCGCCCGCCTTGCGCAGCGGCGTTCCGGCGCGCGTCAT
>Ga0209253_10001549_pt1 | contig 20201 bp, 17 predicted proteins | sample FrelakmetBRP12BR_FD_187145 | JGI IMG/M metagenome (GOLD analysis project Ga0209253, IMG submission 187145) | Freshwater lake sediment microbial communities from the University of Notre Dame, USA, for methane emissions studies - BRP12 BR (SPAdes)... | ecosystem: Environmental > Aquatic >... | reverse complement strand
AGGCTAGGTGATGGGTGACGCGGTCCTGCCTTGCGGGTTTGCGAGGCTTGCGCGCGCCAAAGATTTAATCCATAAGGTCCCCGCCGAAGCACCGCCCTGCGGGATCGGCCGTTCCAATTGACGTCGGATGCCGAACGACCGGGGGTGTGGCCTGGAGACGGAAGTGACCCGTCTGCGGGATATCGGTCGCCGGTGTTCTAAGAAGAAGAACCTCGGCCGCCCGAAATGCACGCGATCACCTGCCTCACGACCCAGCACAATCCACACATAGTTGCAATGGCAGCCGTGTTCTGCGCGTTCGGGTCGTGGGTGACAGTGAACCCGGAGGGGATAGGGTCACGCAGGAGATAGGGTCAGGTCTTGTCTCTTGCGTCAAGATAAGCCCATGGTCGCATAGCGTGCGTCTACCGCGGGACGACAAAAAAGGGGCAAGCACGATAAGCGGCTCCCTGCTGCTCCCCCGTTTCGCACGCGTCTGCACGGCAGGCAGGGCAATCGCGGACGCTTGCAGAGAGCAGCCGGAGTGCTATCATGAGACGGTGAACAGCAAGCAGCGTCGCACCCTGGAAGCTGTCTGGTCCGATCCGGTCAACGGCAACATCGAATGGGCTCGGATCGAGTCCTTGCTCGTCGCGCTTGGCTGTCGCGTAGTCGAGGGTACGGGATCGTCGGTCACCTTCGAATGGCAAGGGCTGCGAGCCACCTTTCATCGTCCGCACCCTAACAAAGAGGCCCTGCGCTATCGCGTCAAGGCAGTGCGCGAGCTGCTGGAGCGAATGGGGATCAAACCATGATGAACACCATGACTTATCGTGGGTACACCGCGAGCATGAACTTCGATCCGGAAGACAAGATTATTGTTGGTCGCGTACTCGACATAGATGACATCATCTCCTTTCATGGCGACTCCGTCACGGCATTCGAGGCGAACTTTCACGCGGTTGTGGATGACTACATCGCTGCCTGTGAGAGCCTGGGCGGTACGGCTGAGAAGCCCGCCAGTGGAAAGCTCATGTTGCGGGTTGCGCCCAGTGTTCATGCTGCCGCCCTCAAGGCTGCAGCTCATTGCGGCGTGAGCCTAAACATGTGGGCGGAGCAGGTGCTCGGCGTCGCCAGCCGGAAGAGTGGGTCTCCAAGACCATCGCGGGCGAAACCTGGTCGTTCGCTCAGGCGGACGGCCCGCAAGCGGGCAACTGCCTAGCTTAAACGATCGAGCGCGAACCCGATCCGAGGCGGCGCAGGCAGGGACCTGACGGTTCAACCCGGCGGCCGGAACTGGTACAACCACGCTTCTGTCAGCGCTTCGCCGTTGCCCCGTCCGCCGCCCGCGCGGAGTATAGGCCGGATAAACGCCCTGTCTTTGGTGCCCAAGGGCTCGCGGGTCGCGCGCGCCCTGCCCGGAGCTGACTCTCTTTCTCCAGCCAAAGCAGATCCGGCGACATGGCTCTCACCGCGGAAGATTCAGCGCGCGCAGTTGTACTGCTCTGCACGGCCGAGGCACTTAGTATGCTCGGCTTCGCGACGTTTCCGGCGCTCCTGAGCCGAGGTACCCACGGCGCAGTCACTCGATGGCTGCTGCCATATCAGGGTCGGGCAGGGGCGCGCAGGTTCGATTGCCCGACCTTCAAAGAGGAGCAGGGACCCCGTCAAGGCCCTTGTGGCTAAGACTTCGTGTAGTAGCCGACGCCGATAAGATAGTCATCCACCCGCTCGATATAGGAGTGCTTTGGCTCGGCCTTGTTCGTAACTGGATTGCGCCAGACGTAGTCATAGATGCCCGACCCCTTCTCCTTGACGATCGTCATCATGTCCCGAATGATCGGTTTGCCCGTCGGGTCTTTGAGGTCCTTCACATCCATGCCAACGAGGCTGGGGTTCGCACCCATCGCGTAGAACTTGCCATCGTTGAGGCCGACAACGAAGACGTATAGATCGTAGTGAGTGAAGCGGCTCGCTGGATTGTTGAACTCCTTCAATGCCTCCTTCGGGTTGGCGCGCAGGGCGACCACGGCCCGGTCGAGCAGGTCGCGTGCTTCCTCGGGAGCGCCGCGTGGAATGTAATAGCCTACCGCCACTACATTGCTGCCGACGCGCTGAAGTAGCGAGGTCTTGGATTCGAGGTGGTTGGTCTTGCGGTTCAGCCAGACGTAATCGACACTGCCGCTTCCCTTCGTCTTCGCCACTTCGACCATCTCGCGAATCAGCAGCTTGCCCGAGGCATCCCGCAGATCGAGCACGTTCATGCCGACCAACCCCTCGGGGGAGCCGCCGTGGGCGTGCATGATGCCGGTGTCGAGGTCGAACACAAAGACGTACAGATCGTCCTTGACGAAGCGGCCCTTCTGGTTGTTAAACGCCGCATAGGCTTTCTCGGCCGGATGTTCCCGGAGGTATACCACCGCCTTGTTCAGCATCTCTCTTGCCTGCTCCGGCGAACTGCGTGGGACCGTGAGGGTAGTGGGTAAAGGCGTCTGCGCACTTGAGGGTTGTTCTCCCTGCCCGGCGGCCGGCGGCGTGAAGAAGGCACTCATCAGTCCCGCGAGAACAAGCGCGGTGCGGCCGAATCGAATCGAATTCATCGTATATACCTCGCAATCGTCAGCTCAAGTGAAACCCAAACTCGGGGCGATTGTAGCGGGCAAGGCTCTGGTAGCCTATGCATTTAATCAAGACTCCCGGGTGAGCGCCTGCGGCCTCGACCTTCGCGGAAGTCGCCTCGTTCTGTCACGGAATGATGCACTGCGAATGACTGATTTGACCAGTCTGCAGGCGCCGTGCCACGGCTGCAGTCTCGGGAGCGACCCATCGCCCGGCTGTGCCGACCGGGCGGGGGCGGTCGGGTCGGCAGCCTTGGGGCGAAGGTAGACAACCGCCAGCTCCGCGATCCGGGGTGTTGCGCTGGGAGACATCTGTATCGCTATGGAGCGGGACGGCGAAGCCCGCAACAAGCGCTGCCGCAGACTTCAGCCGGTACGCGCCCCCTTTCGGGCTTGTTCGGGTCCGCCGAAAATGGATAACCTAGAGGCCCTCCCGCATTTGACTGGGGCGGTTGCGCGAACGGCAACAGCTGCCCGCGCACCTCGCGGCCGTACCACCGGGCTGAGTCGGAAAGAACTGCAATGAACAATAGTTGAAGGGGAGAGACGGTCATGGCCACTGAAAGACGTCGCGCATCGACGGATACCACGCCCAGCCAGGAACACTCGCGCACGGGTCGCAGCGCGGACGCGATCCGGCGCGATTTTCTCGGCAACCTGTACTGCTTACAAGCCCGATTTCCCGCGATCGCGACGAAGAACGACCAATACATGGCGCTGGCGTATACCGTGCGCGACCGGCTGCTCAATCGCTGGATCAATACCAGCTCGACCTACCATGCACAGAAGGTGCGCACCGTGTGCTATCTGTCGGCGGAGTTCCTGCCAGGGCCACACCTCGGCAACGCGCTCATCAACCTAAGCATCTGGGAACCGACCCGTCAGGCGATGGCCGAGCTCGGTGTCGATCTCGAAGAGCTGTTGGCGCAGGAGCAGGAACCGGGACTCGGTAGTGGTGGTCTCGGGCGGCTCGCCGCCTGTTATCTTGATTCCCTATCGACTCTGCAGATACCGGCCATTGGCTACGGCATTCGCTATGAGTTCGGCATTTTCGAGCAGGCGATCAAATTCGGCTGGCAGGTGGAGCTCGCAGACACCTGGTTGCGGTTCGGTAACCCGTGGGAGATCGTGCGGCCCGAGGTTGCGTTCGAGGTCAAGTTCCGGGGGCACACCGAGGGGCGGTTCGATGCCGACGGTCGGTACCGGACAAGCTGGATGCCCGAGACGGTGGTCCGAGGTGTAGCGTGCGATACGCCAATTCCGGGTTACCGGGTGGGAACGGCGAACTTGCTGCGCCTGTGGAAAGCGGAAGCGTGCGAGTCTTTCGATCTTGAGGCTTTCAACCGCGGCGATTACTACGGCGCGGTGAACAGCAAGATCGGCTCCGAGACGATCTCGAAAGTGCTCTACCCCAACGATGAGCCCGAGGCAGGCAAAGCCCTACGGCTGGAGCAGCAGTACTTCTTCGCTTCCTGCTCGCTGCGGGATATGCTCCGCATCTTCTTCCAGGGCGAGACGCGGATCGAGCGCTTTCCCAACAAGTATGCCGTACAGCTTAACGACACTCACCCAGCCATTGCGGTGGTCGAGCTGATGCGTCTGCTTCTGGACGAATACGACCTCGAGTGGGACCCCGCCTGGGACATCACGCGCCGCACGTTCGCGTACACCAACCATACGCTTCTTCCCGAGGCCCTCGAAACATGGCCGGTCGGGCTCTTCGCTTGGCTGCTGCCGCGGCATCTCGATCTCATCTACGAGATCAACCGCCGCTTCCTCGATGAGGTGCGCATCCGCTATCCGGGCGACGAAGCACGCGTGCAACGCATGTCACTCATCGACAACCGGGGCGAAGGGAGTGTGCGCATGGCGAACCTTGCGTGCGTCGGATCTCACTCCGTCAACGGCGTCGCCGCGTTGCATTCGGAACTGCTGCAGCACGAGACGCTGCGCGACTTCTTCGAGATGTGGCCCGAGAAGTTCAGCAACAAGACCAACGGCGTGACGCCGCGCCGTTTCATCGTGCTGTCCAATCCCGGGCTCACGCGCATCATCACCGAGCGGATTGGGGAGAAGTGGGTTACCCAGCTCGGTGACACCCGTCGACTCGAGGACTTCGTCGACGACGCGGGTTTCCAGGACGACTGGCGGCGCGTCAAGCACGCGGCCAAGGTCAACCTTGCGCGCTTGATCCAGGGTGCGACCGGCGTCACCGTGGATCCCGATTCAATGTTCGACATCCAGGCGAAGCGCATCCATGAATACAAGCGGCAGCACCTCAAGCTGTTGCATGTAATCACGCTCTACAACCGCATTCGCCGTTTTCCGCAGAGTGCCCACGCCCGGCGGACCGTAATCTTCGCCGGCAAAGCCGCCCCGAACTACACCATGGCGAAGCTCATCATCAAGCTGATCCATTGTTTGGCGGACGTCGTGAATAATGACCCCGTTGTCGAAGACCGACTGAAGGTCGTCTTCCTGCCCAATTTCAACGTCAAGAACGCGCACCTGGTTTATCCGGCGGCGGACCTGTCGGAGCAGATCTCCACCGCAGGCAAGGAAGCCTCGGGCACCGGCAACATGAAGTTCGCCATGAACGGGGCACTTACCATCGGCACTCTTGACGGCGCAAACATTGAAATCCGCGATGAGGTTGGGGTGGAGAACTTCTTCCTCTTTGGACTCACCGCTGAAGACGTGCAGCGCGTCTTACGCGAGGGCTACCGCCCGCGCGACATCTACGACCGCGAGCCGGAGCTACACGAAGCCCTGGACCAGATCAGCAGCGGCTTCTTCTCGCGCGGCGACAGCGAGGTGTTCCGTCCGTTGGTCGACGGCCTGCTCTACCACGATCCCTATCTGGTGCTGGCGGACTACGCTGCGTATATCGCGTGCCAGGAAGAAGCGCAGCGGGCGTATCAGGACCTTCAGCGGTGGACGCGCATGTCGATCCTGAATGTCGCCCGCATGGGGAAGTTCTCGTCCGACCGCGCGGTGCGGGAGTACTGCGAGGACATCTGGAGGGTTTCGCCGGTCGTGGTGGAGAGCGACGTGGCTCTGGAACCGCAAACTGAGAAAGTTTGCTCCGACTGATGCAAAGCGACGCGAATGAATCCTCCTACTCGGGCCACACCTCGCTCAACGGTAGTTGCACGTTACCCTATGGTTCGTATGCCCCGATCACACCGCCCAGCGTTGATACACAGACGATCGGCTGTGATGCTTGCTAATCGCTCTTGGCCAATGGCACTGCGACGACCACCGTCGCGGGCACCGTCCGAATCGTTACCTCGCGATTCTTCCAGGTCAATCGATCACCCGCGTTCATCCGCGCAACTCCCGGCTCCCCAGCATACGGCCACCCGAAGACCAAACCCCCGGCCGGCGGCGTAAGTCCAGCGTCAATCGTGAGCGCCATACGCCGTCCGTCACCTCGTAATCCATAGCTCAGCTTGCCGTACGGCGTGCGCAGACCCTCGACGGCGACGCCCGCACCTTCAAGCCATTGCGTCGGCAGGCCTCCCCCGAGCACGAGCGACCGGTCGCGCTGACGCTCGTAGGCGAACAGATCGAGGGCCGCGCTCACGAAGTCGGACGCGATCCATCCATGCGGCATGTCGCCGATGAAGCGTGGCTCCCGTGCGTCGCGCCCCACGACCTCTGCCCATTGATTCCAGCCGGCGGGGCGGCGGTCAGCCATCAGCCCGTCGAGCAGCTCGATGGCGCGATCACGCCGACCCAATCGCACGAACGCGCCGACGCTTCGCAACTCGTAGGGCGTGTAATCCTTCCAGTCGGTCGCCCCGCCGCGGCGCTTGAGATAGGCCTCCCAGTAGCGACTGAAGGTTCGGTCGAGTTGGGGCTGCGGCAGACTCGCCTGCATGCCAGCGATCGAGAGTCCAATCGTGGTGGATGTCGCGTCGAAATCGCCGCGGTCGGCACTGCCCGGAATAAAGTCGATGCCGTGCATCTCGATGCTCGCGCGGAGCGACGCATCGAGATCGCGCCGGAACGCGTCGCGCTCTTGCTGGAACGCCGCAGCTTCCTCGTGTTTGCCAAGCGCTTTCGCGATCGTCACGGCGCTCTCGTAACCTGCGACAGTCCAGAAGTCGTCCCAGTAGGAGTAGGCGGGCCGATCGGAATAGCCTTCGTGGCTAATCGACGGGGGCATGAGTCCAAAGAATGCGCGTCGCGAAGGGGATTCGTTTTCGGTACGACGCTCTTGCGCACGCAGCTCGTTCATGTAGCTCACGGCGGCTGTGACATGCGGCCACATGGAGCGCAGCCACTCGCGCTCGTGCGTGTAGCGATAGTACTGCGCAATCAGGTAGACGAGCTCGCCGTGACTGTCGTTCTCGACGACTGGATCGGCGCCGCGCTGGTCGACGCAGCACGGCACCTTGCCGTCGGCGAACTGGTGCGACGCGAACCAGTCGATGTACTCCCGCACGACCCGCGCATGGCCGAGCCGCAGCAGGCCGTCGGACATCATCGCGCCATCTCGGATCCACGAGCGCGCATAAGCGCGGGTGCCGGGCTGAAACGCGGGTCCATTGCGGCTGATGAGTATGTGAGCCAGCGCGGTGCGCAACGTGTCCCATATCGGTCTGGCTCCTGCTGGTATGCGCAGGCGGACATGGTTTAGCTCTGTTCGCCACGCCGCAGCGGTCGCGACCTGCTGCTGGGCGAGCCACAAAGCGGTATCCCCTGTCGGCAGCAGCGGCGCACCCGTGAGCGGCGCCACGATGCCAATCTCGCGACTCCCATTGGCCGGCAGTTCGAGACGATACGTGAGCAGAGCCGAAGCGAAGCCAGTGGGGTCGGTGATCGTGGTTCCCGCGGGCGTGCTAGCGGGCGTGGCCAGCAGTTGCGGTATGTTTCCGGCATCGAAATCCGCCAGGAGGACGCGTTCGGGTGTCGACAGAGCGAACAACCGGCGCTCGGCGTTGATCGCGAGCGCGTCACCGTCCCAGCGCAACTCGCGAATCGGCGTGACGCCTCCAACCATGTTGAGGAACTGTGTCGGTGGATTGACCTGGAACGGGCGGACCGCGAGCACCAGCGTCACGACGCGGGATCGAGCCGTGAGATTCTCGACGCGGTAGCGACCGATCACCGATGATCGCTCGCGCGTGCCGACGCCGAACGCGGTGACGTGCAGCGCAAGATCCGATGTCCGCCAGCTGACCGTGGGGAGCGGCAGGTAGTCGTCCTGCAGCGAGTCCTCCAGCCTGACATCGGCCCAGGTGACTAGCCCGTCGTCTCTAAGAAGGAAGGGCTCGACAGCAGGCGCCCGAGGTCCGAACTCCATCGCTCCGTCTTCGGAGAGCAACCCGTGAGCGGTACCGCCGTTGATGCCGATGAGCGTCCAATAGCTCTGTTCACCGGAGAAGGCGCGCGGGTAATGGCCGCGAGGCGCTTCCTTGGCGATGGCCGCGAAGAAGGCGTTGGGCGTCGCGCCGAACGCGAGATCCTTAACCTCGACTTCCGCCAAGCCGTACGCCTTGGCCGGGCCGTCGATGAGATGCAACCGAACGTATCGCGTTTCCGACTCCGTCAGCACGTGCGGGTCGGTCCCGCCGGTCCCATTCGCGACGCGTCGCACCTTGCGCCAGCGTGTGCCATCGTCGGAGAAGTCGATGTCATAGCGGGAGGCGTGCTGCTCGGGTTGCCAGCGGATGACGAGTCCACCGAGCTCGCGCGGCTGCTGGAAGTCGATGGTGAAGATCTGCTCGCTGCCCGCTGCCGGATCGCTGTGCCAGGCGGTGTCCCCAGACCCGTCGGCGGCGTTCGCGGGAGTGGTTGGTGCGAGCGACGATGTGGCGCTCAGTAGAGGCGTCGGACGTGCGGATGAGTCGACCGGCAGCTCGCGGAACGCGAGCTGCTCGAAGCAGACCGATCCTTTCCCGCCGCCCTGACCGCGGGCGACGACGAGTTCGAGTGTGGCGCTGCGCCGGAGCTCGCGGTCCTGCGCTGGACCCCAGGCGAACTCAACATGCCGCTTCTTAATCCGCGTGCGCTCCCACTCGCGTGGAAACGTAAGGTCGGGGCGGTTTACCCACCACACGTTCTCCCCGCTCGCGTCGATGAGCTTGAACTGCAGCGTATTGGGCGGGGCGTCGCCGCGCAGACCGAAGGTGAACTCATAGTTCTGCGGGAAATCGAGCGTCAGCTCCCGTCGCGCCACTGCGTAACCGGACACGGTACCGAAATCGAAGTCGAGGCACAGCGCCTTGCCTTTGCTGCCCGGGACCGTCCGCAGACGCGCTTGAACACCTGCGGAAGCTGACGCCTCCCAGGAAGAAATGCTGCTGAAGTCATCGAGTATCCGCATCGGAACTCCGTTCGACGTTGCCCCCGCGCACGGCATCGCCACCGCCAGGCCGAGCCATAGCGTGAGGCTGCACGCCCACCTCATCCCTTCACGCTGCCGAGCAGCAGCCCCTGGATGTAATGCTTCTGCAGGGCGAGGAACAGGACGAGCACCGGCAGCCCGGTCACCACCGAGCCAGCCATCATCAGCTCACTGTCCTGGACATGCTCGCGCGACAGCGAAGCAAGCGCTATGGGCAGCGTGTAGAGCTCATCGTCGCCTAGCACAATGAGGGGCCACATGAAGTCGTTCCAGCAACCGAGGAACGTGAAGATCGCGAGCGATGCAAGCACGGGCCGCAACAGCGGCGCCACGATGGTGAGAAAGATGCGGAACTCGCCTGCGCCGTCTCGACCCTCGCAGCCTCGAGAAGCTCGTTGGGAATGGTTTGGGCATACTGCCGCACGAGATAAATGCCAAAGATCCCTCGATGCGTGCCGCTTCATAAAGTTCTTCGGGGATCGACTGCAGCCCCGCGAGAAGGATGACCGTGTTGGAACCAAAGTTCTTCCAGACGGCGAGCAGGATGATCGTAGGCATGGCCCAGTGCGGGTATCAGCGGGAGGGAGCGGAGCAGCCTTCGCAGCATGGCGATTGCGGGCAGGGCAAATCGCGTCCGGCCTCTCGGCTGCGATGCGAAGATATGAGTTAGAAGCTGGCCCCGGCGCTGTCCCAGGGGCTCAGCCAAGCAGACTCGGCTCTGCTGCGGGTGGTGGCACGTCCAGCCAGCCGCCGGTGAATCCGGCCCGCTCGAGCCCGCGCCGGATATACGGGTTGCTCTTCGTGTAGTGCCAGACCAGCCCTGTGCGATGGTTCTCGATCATCGCCACGATGGGCCCCTGGTTGATGCCAACGTAATCGTTGTTCACCCATCCGAATCCGGGGATGATTCGGCCGTGCGTGAGCGGCACGTCGTAATTGAAGCTCGGGTTGAAGCAATCGAGGAAGCCGTACGTGCCGTAGATATGTTGCCCGTAACGGCGATGCATCTCCTCCACGGCTGGAATGACGATCTCGGGTGCGAAGGGCAGTGACCCCGCTGCGGCAGTCGGCGCAATGGTTCCGTCGTCCGCCGAGTACACCATCCCGATCCCCCGAGCGCTGTACGTGCGAAAGCGGCGTACCTCGCCTTTGTATTCCAGCTCCACGTCCGCCGACCCGTCGCTTGCCGTGAGTCCCCAGACGTTCTCGCCGTAACCTGCCCAACGCATCGGATTCTCGATCGCATAGGCCCGCTGGGCATAGGTTGCGCGCCGCGAATTCTCAAAGTAATCGAGTCCGGCCTTGCGCATGGGCGCGTCGACAATGCCGCGGAAATCGATCCAGACATGGGAGTACTGATGGCCGAACAGCGGCGTGAACGTGAGGTGCGGTTGGCCATACAGCTCGCCCCAATAGTGCTCGTACCCCCGGCTCCATGCCTCCCAGGCGGTGGGTTCGACGGGGTGGGTGGGGGACCCGAGCGCAAGGATGTAAACGAGCATTGCCTCGTTGTAGCCCAGCCAATCGTGCGAAATGAACCCGGATTCCGGGGTCCAGCCATGGGAAATCGCGGAGGGACGGGCTTGGGCCCAGGTCCAGTCGACCCGCCGGTAAATCTCGTCGGCGAGGCGGCGGATCGCGACTTCATCGTCATTCGAGCGGTCGAAGTAGGACTGACAGAAGAGCACACCGCTCAGCAGAAGCGCCGTGTCCACGGTCGACACCTCGATGGGCCCCGAACGGAGTCCCGTTTTCATGTCGAGGAAGCGATAGAAGAAGCCCTTGTAGCCTGCCGCGTCGCTCGCGCCCTCGCCCTGGGGTGCCGAATGGAAGAAGCGCAAGGTCGTGAGGACGCGCTCGCGCGCCTGTTCCCGCGTGATGTAGCCGCGCTCGACGCCGATGGGATAGGCGGTGAGGGCGAATCCAACTGCAGCGATGCTTGAAAACGAGGGCGTCGGATAGCGGTCCGGGACGAGGCCTGTCACCGGGTCCGCAGTGTCCCAGAAGTAACGGAAAGTGCGCTCCTGCAGGTCATCGAAGAGTGGCGGTAGGGGTGTCGTCATGGTCGGTACCGTGACTTGCCGAGCGTCCGGGAGCATACGGCTCGTTGCTGCAACGGCGGCGGCGGCGAGCACCAGCAGCGCCAGTGGCAGGCGCAGCCACCGCCTGCGTGTCCAGGTCCGCTCGGGCGATGCGCGGTCCGTAGCCAAGAGGACCGCCTCCGGTGCGTCAACGGTCGAGTTCATCGAGGGAGGCTCCGTGCGTGGCCACGACGCGAGAATAGAAACGCGCGCTCGCCTTCGGTGTGCGACGCTGCGTTTCGAAGTCCACGTGGACGAGACCGAAGCGTTTGGAATATCCGTGCGACCATTCGAGATTGTCGAGTAAAGACCAGGCAAAATAGCCCTGCACATTGCATGCCGCCGCAATCGCCTCGCCCACAGCCTTCAGGTGCTGGCGCAGATAGTCGACCCGAAGCGGGTCGAAGAGTTCGCTGTCAGCAACGACGGGGGGGTCGTAGAACGCCGCCCCGTTTTCGGTGATGTACACGGGAGGATTGCCAAAGCGGTCCTTGACCCAGAGCAACACGTCGGTGAGCCCTCGCGGGTAAACCTCCCAGCCGGTCTCGGTGCGAGTCGCCTGCTTCTGCCGAACCGGCGCGGCCTTGAGGGGCCAAGCGTCGGGGTCGTACCGAGTGACATTTCGCGTGTAGTAGTTGACCCCCAGGAAGTCGATCGGCTCGCAAATCAGCGCAAAGTCGTCCTGCGGCCACTCCGGCCACGCTTCACCGAAGATCTCCCTCAACTCAATCGGATAGGTCCCGAAGAAAACCGGATCGAGGTACTGGCGGTTCATGTAGGCATCCGCGCGGGCCGTGGCGGCCAAATCGTCTGCCCTTTGCGACGCAGAATACTTGGGCTCTAGATTAACAACAACACCAATTTGGTGTTTGCCCTCCCCGCGATAGGCGCGCACCGCCGCGCCGTGGGCACGCAGCAGGTGGTGACTTGCGATCGGCGCCTCGAACCGATTGGAATGACCGGGCGCATGCACGCCTTGGAGATATCCGCCGTCCGTGACGACCCACGGTTCGTTGAGCGTGGTCCAGAGCTTCACGCGGCCGTCGAGCCGCCTGAACATCGTCTGCGCGTACCCGGCAAACCAGTCCGCAATGTCGGGATTGAGCCACCCGCCGCGATCGTCCAGCGCTGCCGGCAGGTCCCAATGGTAGAGCGTCAGCATCGGTTCGATGCCGTGCTGGAGCAACGTGTCGACCAGTCGCTCGTAGAAATCCAGACCGTCTGCGTTCACCGCGCCGCGGCCCTCGGGCATCACCCGGGACCACGACACGCTGCAACGATATGCCTTCAAGCCGAGTGCGCTCATAAGCTTCACGTCTTCGCGATAGCGACGATAGTGATCGCAGGCCACGTCGCCCGTGTCGCCGTCGCGAATCCTGCCGGGAGTGTGCGCAAAGCGGTGCCAGATGCTCGGACCGGCGCCATCCGCGAGCGGAGAGCCCTCGATTTGGTACGCCGAAGTGGCTGCCCCCCAAAGGAATGACGCGGGAAAGATATGCTGTGAAGTCAAAATATTGCGAACGAGAAGGAAGCCCGCCGACCGGCATTAAACCCGTTATGGTAAAGGTCTGGACGGTTTGCGTTCAAGGGCGGAGGTCGCAAGTCGATGCGTCCCCTGATGCCCGCCAGCCTCTATGATTTCTCCAGCTAGCCGCCGGCGGCGGTGATTCGCTCGCCGGAGCTGGCGTCGAAGCAATGCAGTCGCGCCGGCGAGAACGTCATGCAGATGAGTGAGGAAGCGTAGCTATTGCCCGTCGCGCCGTTCGGGTTTCGAGAGCGTCGACCTCGCCGCCGGTCCGGGGCCTCGCTCTCGTTGCAAATAGGGGCTTTCCATGCGCATACTATTGATGAATTCCAACTACCAACCGACCGCGGTATTGCCTGTGTCGACGACACGGAGGTCGTCGCCGCTCGTGCTGAGCCGCCCATTCGCGAGCTCGAAGCCATCTCCCCCGGCTGGAGCATGCTTGAGTGCACTAGAAGATGCCTATACCGATACCCGTCTCGGAAGCCATGCCGAGCAGGGACCGGTGCAGGTCAAGGCCGATCGAATGACGGTTACGCCGATTGGACGCTTTGTCCTGCAGGAGCTGTGCGGCGAGTTCGATGCGTACTGCGAGCGGGAGGGTCGGTGGTCGTCGTAGCAAGCGATCAAGGCGCGAAGGAGAACACCGGACGCATCGGCCCCAATGCGATCATCCGGGTCGCCGAAGCGCTGCGTGAGCAGGTCGGTGAGGCGGGTGCCGCGAAAGTGTTTCGTTCTGCAGGGCTCGAGACGGATCTCACGGCGCTGCCCACGAGGATGGTGGACGAGCGGGAAGTGATGAGCCTTCATCGGGCGCTTCGTGGGGAGCTGGGTCTTGAGCGGGCAAGGTGGGTGTCCAGAGCGGCCGGCCAGTACACCGGGGACTACCTCCTCGCGAAGCGGATTCCTCGGCTGGCGCAGCTCATCCTGCGGGCCCTGCCTGCCGGACTGTCGGGGCGAATGTTGCTCACAGCGATCCGCCACCATGCCTGTACCTTTTCCGGAAGCGGCGTTCTTACGGCCCGGCTGGGGCGCCCTACTCGGATATGGATCGAACGATGTCCGATGTGCCGTGGATCGAAGTCACACGAACCCCTGTGCGACTATTTCGCGGCAACCTTTGAGCGCTTGTTCCGCGTGCTGGTCGATGCCGACGTCACAGTGCGCGAGGTCGAATGCGAGGCCATGGGCGCCAAAGCCTGTCTATTCGAAGTCAGATAGGAACAACCATCCGGTGGGCCGGGCCGAGCGAGCCGCTCGGAGCACCGGGCAAGGGGACACGAGGGGGGTCATTCCGGCTGCGCCACAAGGCCCAGCCACCATGCCTGGAACGCCGCCTCGGGAAGCGCTTTGCTGATGATGTAACCTTGGGCGAGGTCGCAACCGAGGTCCCGGAGTCGTTCCAGGGTCGGCGTGTCCTCGACGCCTTCCGCCACGACCGCGAGGCCAAAGTTGTGGGCGAGGTCGACCATCGCCTTGACGATCCGCGCGTCGCCTGGGCTACGGAGCATGTTCTGCACGAACAGCTTGTCGATCTTGATCTCGTCAAACGGCAGGCGCTTGAACTGCGCGAGCGACGAGTAACCCGTGCCGAAGTCGTCCATCGCCAAGCGAACACCGAGCCGCTGCACCCGGTCCAGCACCTGGGCGGAACGCTTCACGTCCGTGACCAGCGTACCCTCGGTAACCTCGACGGTGAGCTGGTCAGGAGGTACCGACCAGGCGTCCAGGCTCTGGGCGAGGATCTCCGGCAGTTCATCGTCATTCAACATCGCTGCCGAGACGTTGACGCTGAGCCGAACCGCGACCCCTGCCCGCCGGAACCCGACGGCGTGCCGTAGCGAGGTATTGAGCACAAACATGGTGAACGCATGGTTGATCTCGGTACTCTCGGCAACCTGCGCGATCAGGGCGGTGGACATGTCGTTGGCATCGCCAGCCGGCCACCGTACCAGCGCTTCCGCGGAGCCACAGCGCCCGGTCCTGAGATCGATCTGGGGCTGATAGTGCATTTCGAGGGCGTTCGTCTTGAGCGCGTCGCGCACCCGGTTTAGCAGCTCGGAATCGGAGGCGGGCATGCCGCTTTGTCGTGGCTCGTGAATCCAGTAGCCTCCCTCTGTGGACGCAGCGAGCTGGCAAGCCGCATCCGCCATTGGTACCAGCTGCGAGACGTCGTGGGAGTCTTCGGTGAGATAGGCAATGCCGATGCAGGGCCGAAAGCACGCCTCGGCGGCAGGGTCCGGTATCCGGAGTTCCTGCACCATGCGAATCGCTGCGAGCACGGCCAGAGCCGCGGTTCCGAGCCCTGGCAAGACGAGCCAGATCTCGTTATGGCTGACCGGAGCAAAGCGGTCCGCGGACCTCACCAGGGCGTCGAGGCGGTCGAGGACGCGCTGATAGCGGGCTGCGGCCGCCGCCTTCCCCATCAGGGCGTCCAGCCGGTCCGGTCGCCGCAGGTCGAGGACCAGGAACGCCAGCGTCTCTGAGGGCCCGGAGCGGTTGCTGCTTGCGCTTGCAGCATAATCGAGTAACGCACGGGCGTCGAGTTCCCTGGCGCGAAGGCGCACTCCTCCCTGCTCGGAACCTAGGGCGAGGAACGGGGCGGGCGTCCTGCGCATCAGCGGTGTTGCCGGCTCAATTGGATCAGGCTGCGCTCAGGTAGCAAGCGCTCATCTCAAGCCCGTAGGCGCCAGCCGGCAGGCCGCGGCGCACCTCGATCGGACCGGCTGCCGTTGAGGTTGGGTCGTTGAGCAGATCGAGGGTCTGGAAGCGCTCCAGGGGCCGCTTGTCTGCCCCCGCTATCACGAGCACGGCCGGCTGCAATCGGCGAACGCGACTGTGACGAATCACCACTGCGACTTCGCCCGACGAGAGTTCCACGAGCGATCCCACGGGAAAGACCCCGATCGCTTGGACGAGCTTTTCGACCAGGGGTTGGGAAAACTGCTCGCCGCCCCAGCGATACAAACGCATCATCGCGTCGCTGACGGAGAGCGTTTCGGCATAAGGGCGAGGCGAGGTCAGCGCTGCAAAGCAGTCGGCGATGCCCGCCATGCGTCCGTAGACGCCGATCTGCTCTCCGACCAAACCTTTCGGGTAGCCGAGACCGTTCAACCTTTCGTGGTGTTGTGCGATACCCTCGAGGATGTCCGGATGCAGCGCGTTGGGCCCCGAGGAGATTACCTCGAGCCCGAATTCGACGTGACGCTTCATGAGCGCAAATTCCTCGTCGGAGAGCCGACCCGGTTTGTCGAGCAGCCCCCGTGGCAATGAGGTCTTGCCCAGGTCGAGAAGCAGACCCATGGTGCCGAGATATCCAAGCTGAGTCCTGGGAAAGCCGAGGTGGCGCCCTAGCGCCATGAGGTACACACCGACCTGCACGCCGTGGGAGTAGACATCGCTGTGCTGCTGTCGCATCCGGGCAATCCACATCAGCGCGTCCGGGTTGGCGATCATGCTGTCGACCATTTCGTTCACTACCTCGTCCACGCCCTCGACATCGACTCGTAGACCGCGGCGCATGTCCTCGGCCAGCCGGTCCAAGGTCTCGCGGGCCCGGGCATAGGATTTCTCCGCGCGCGGGAGTTCGTCTCGAATGGGTGCTTCGGCTTCGGGCGGGTAGATGATCAGTTCTACGCCTGGTGGCGCCAGCGACCGGTCTGGAAAGTAATCGCAATGGGTCTCGGGGAGCGGGACGTCGGGCACCCGCGTCTCGTTCCGGCCGGTCGCGAGATTCGCGAGGAACGCCTTGAGGCGCGCGAGGGGGTCGAAACTGAAGCGGGGCAGGTCGACATAAAGGTCCTCCGGCGGGACCGTCGCATTCACCAGTGGTCGTGATGCCCCAACCCTGGCGCTTGGTACAGACGCTGGCTGGGAACCCTCACCCGCTATGCACTCCTTCCGGCGCGCAAGCGGCCTCGAAGCGTTGCTACAACCCTCGTATTCCGATGGTCTCGGCGTCTGGCGGTGAGTGGGAGCGTGCGCCGGGAAATCGGCGGTCTCCGATGCCTGACCGGCAGGGTATTCCGGGCGATCCATGGCGGCCGGATGTGCCCACGCTGGCATCGGTCTCGGGATCGGAATCGTCGACCGCAGAGGGTCGACGTACACGTGGCGGCAAAGCTGGCGCAGCGTCTCGATGTCGTGCTGATCCTCGAGGAGAAACCCTTGAATCAAAAAAGGCGTATCCAGCCAGGGGCGATCCAGATCCTCGACAAACATCCCGAGCCGGAGGTCCTGCGTGAGCACTTGCTGATTCCGTTGCATACACAAAGAGTGGTCGCCGTTGCCGACCGACAGGGGTCGCGCGGGAGGGGACAGCGATTGGGGTCCTGGTGGACTGCGAGAAGCGTGCCAGAGCGCAAGCTCCGTCCGCGCACCGTTTAGGCTTTCTCGCTCAGATGAGCCACTCCCTGAGGGGGCGTTTCCGCTCGAGGAAGGCAGAACTTGAACCGGATCGATCTGGACTGCATCTAAGGTCCCGAAGCGAAAGGAGCTGTCCGCAAGACCGTTCAACCGCCTTTTCTTAACTTGGCTTTGGGAGACTCTCCGTGACACGCCTTGCATTACTGGTCGCGCTTTGGTCGCGTTTCAAGAATGAAGCAAGAATGGTCTGGGGGATGCTCCGCGACCCCGGGGCACCGACGGTGGCAAAGGTTATTGCGATCGTGGCGCTCCTCTACATCATCTCGCCCGTGGACCTCGTGAGCGACGCCATACCGGTACTTGGCTGGATCGACGATGGTCTGGTGCTCACTGGTCTGCTCTGGCTCGCCTACCGATTTCTGCCGGCTGAGCTTTACGAGGCGCTCCGGCGTCGCGCCGGGATCCACAATGACAATGTAATCGAAGGTGAGGCAGAGCGGGTGGCCTGACGCGATGCCGCCTCGGAATGGACGCGCATCTCTGGATCGCTCTCGCGGCAACTGGACTGGCGACTTAGTCGAAGCGCTTTCAGTGCCCGCGCTCAGGGTGCGTGGCCTTGTGACTCCAGACCCATACATAGTGCGCGCCCGAGGCGAGAATCGCTACGGTGAGCAGGGCATAGAGTGCCGGCAACCATCCACGGGCATCGACGAATCCCGCGCTTCGTGCGAGCACCAACGCGAATACGGCAAAGACCAAACCGGTGTTGAACTTGCCCAGCACCGTCGGCGCCATCTCGACATGCCCGCGCAGCCACCGATATGCGAAGAACCCGGACACGATGACGACGTCGCGCAGCACCACCAGGGTGGCGACCCACGAGGGCATCTGCTGGAGCCACACCAGCGTGACCGCGGTGCACACGATCATGAGCTTATCTGCGGCCGGGTCCAGCACGGCACCGATCTCGGTGTGCTGGTTGAAGAGCCGCGCCAGAAAACCGTCGACAACGTCGCTCAACGCGGCGGCAACGAAGACGGCGAGGGCGGCTCCATACCTTTCCTCGATCAGCAGATAGACCATGGCCGGCACGAGGAGCAGCCGGACGATGGTGATGAGGTTGGGTACCGTAAGCACAGTGTGAGTGAGCCTCCAGGACCGGGACCGGTAAGATACCACAGGCGCCTCGGCCCGGATTCGTCCCCTTGATTACGCCGAGCGCAGCAAAAGACGGCAGTCGCGGCGCTATAATCGGCCTCGACCCCAGTTGCGGAGGAAACCCGTGAAGCTCACCACCTCGTGCTTTGCCGACGGGCAGAAGATTCCCGTCGAGTGCGCCTTCTGTGCACCTGATCCGAACACCCACGCGGGCCTCTCGCAGAATCTGAATCCTGATCTTGCCTGGACCGGTCTGCCGGCCGGAACGAAGTCGCTGGTGCTGATCTGCCATGACCCCGACGTGCCGAGCAAGCCGGATGACGTGAACCAGGAAGGGCGCACGGTGCCGGCGTCGCTCCCGCGCATCGATTTCTTTCACTGGGTGCTGGTGGATCTGCCCGCGAATGCCGCGCCAATTGCCAAGGGGGAGTTTGCCAGCAGCGTCACCGCGAAAGGCAAGCCAGGACCGGGAGCTCCGCGCGGCGCGCGGCAGGGCGTGAATGATTACACGAACTGGTTTGCCGGCGACGCCGAAATGGGCGGCGACTACTATGGCTACGATGGTCCGTGCCCGCCGTGGAACGATTCGATTCCCCATCGCTATATCTTTACGCTCTACGCGCTGGACGTGCCGCAGTGCCCAGTCGAAGGTCGCTTCACGGGGCCCGATGTGCTCAAGGCAATTGAAAGCCATGTGCTCGACAAAGCATCGCTGACGGGAAGGTACGCGTTGAACCCGGCAGTGAAGGTCTGAGTCGGCCGGTCGCTGCGGGCGGCGCGGCGTGATACTCGAGCCCTCCCTGCGGCCGTCCTGCATTCTGCGGTACGTTATCCTCGGCCTGGTGTTGACGCTGCTCTCGTCGGTGTCCGCCGGCCCGGCCGATCCCTACGCGGCGGAGCGCAGCCGGCTGGTCGACGAGGTAAGAGCACTCACCGCTGAGACTAGGGACGAGACCGGCCGCAAGACGCTCGACCCGCGCGTGCTCGACGTCTTGGGCAAGGTGCCGCGGCACCAGTTCGTGCCCGCTGACCAGGAGAAGTACGCATACAAGAACCGACCGCTTCCGATCGGCTACGGGCAGACGATCTCGCAGCCCTACATCGTCGCGCTGATGACGGATCTGCTCGACGTGAAGCCGGGAAGCCGCGTGCTCGAGATTGGCACCGGATCGGGCTACCAGGCTGCGATCCTCGACGAGATGGGGGCCGATGTTTACACCATCGAGATCGTCGAACCCCTGGGCCTGCGAGCGGAGAAGGTCCTGGCGGAACTGGGCCACCACGAGGTGAAAGTACGAATCGGCGACGGCTACTTTGGGTGGGAGGCGTTTGCGCCCTTCGACGCGATCATCGTCACGGCGGCCGCGAGCCATGTGCCGCCGCCGCTGGTGAAGCAGCTCAAGCCCGGTGGCCGCATGGTGATCCCAGTCGGTGCCCAGTTTCTCACCCAGCATCTGCAGCTCGTGGAAAAGCAACCAGACGGCGCGGTCACCAGCAAACAAATCCTGCCGGTCCGATTCGTTCCGCTCACTGGTGGTCACTGAGTTTCCAGGTGCGGGGGGGGAGCGGGCCGCCCCATCAGCCGGCCCGCCGTTCCTCGCGGTATCGCTGCTTTCTGCCGCCGCGATCGCCTACGAGGTGCTGCTGACGCGCCTGTTCGCGATCGTGCAGTGGCACCACTTCGCTTACATGATGATCAGCGTGGCGCTGCTCGGCTTCGGCGCCGCCGGGACCACGGTGACGCTCCTGCAGGATCGCCTCGTGCCCCGAGCGCACGCGGTGTTCGCGACCTGCGCTACCCTGTTTGCGGTGTCGGCACTCGCAAGCTTTTTAGCCGCCGAGCGCGTCCCCTTCAACGCGCTCGAGTTCCTGTGGGACGCCCGCCAGGTCGGGTATCTCTGTGCGGTCTACGGGCTCCTCCTGATTCCGTTTTACTTCGCAGCCATTGCGCTGTGCACGGTGTTCACGCGGTACGCGGACGCAGCGCCATTGCTATACAGCTTTGACATTCTCGGCGCTGCGGCAGGCAGCCTCGGTGTGATCGGTGTTCTGTTCCTGTTCCATCCCGTCCACGCCCTGGAGCTGGTGGGAACCGCGGGGATCGGCGCCGCGCTACTCGC
>Ga0209253_10001548_pt1 | contig 20209 bp, 25 predicted proteins | sample FrelakmetBRP12BR_FD_187145 | JGI IMG/M metagenome (GOLD analysis project Ga0209253, IMG submission 187145) | Freshwater lake sediment microbial communities from the University of Notre Dame, USA, for methane emissions studies - BRP12 BR (SPAdes)... | ecosystem: Environmental > Aquatic >... | reverse complement strand
TTTGGTGCGGGGGGTGGGATTCGAACCCACGAAGGGCTACCCCACGGGATAACTCATCGCATCGATGAGCCTGATCTTGAGTTTCGCGCGTTCTGACGCCCCGCGCATTTGACCTGGCTCTGCGACCCCCGCTAAATCACGTGCACAATTGAACCGCTACTAAACTGGAACATTAAGATAAACCTGTATCGATCTGCCATCTACAATCCAACATTGTAATTTAGTAACATCTCCATAGAAGTGATAGTGATAGGCCCTGGGTGAATCCACTGTGGCTGTGAGAAAGAGTCCTCTATTGGCCGTTGACATTGTGATACGAAGAAAAGATGAAACCGTCGTCTTGATCAAACGTCTCAATCCACCATTCAAAGATCATTTTGCCATACCTGGTGGGTTTGTTGAATATGGGGAGACCGTAGGACAAGCCGCCGTAAGAGAAGCTGAAGAAGAGACAGGACTGAAAGTCGGGAACCTAAGGTTAGTCGGCGTTTATTCAGATCCAGCTAGAGATCCAAGAGGACACGTCATCAGTGTGACTTTCTTGGCGAAAGAACTAGGTGGCAAACTGAAAGCCAGTACGGATGCGAAAGAAGTCAGAGCTTTTAGAAAGATTCCCGACAAGCTTGCCTTCGATCATTCAAAGATACTAACTGATGCCCTGGCAATGTCGTAGCATTTCGAATCGGATTTCCAATTCGCGGAAACCCTAAATAACCCGTCCTATGCTTGTTGGGCGTCACCTATTACATGTGAATGAACCATGGCAAGAGCTGCAAAGGGGTTGAACTCGGCAAGAAAACTTCGCCGAACCAGAAAGAGCTTCAGATGGAGATACCCCCTATACAAACGTAGAATGCTCGGTCTTGACTACAAAGCCGACCCGCTGCAAGGCGCACCCCAAGGCCGTGGAATAGTCTTGGAGAAAGTAGGTGTTGAATGCCGTCAACCAAACAGTGCAGTACGCAAATGCGTCAGGGCCCAGCTAATAAAAACAGGCAAAGTAATCACGGCGTTCCTACCCGGAGACGGTGCCCTCAACTTCATAGACGAACACGATGAAGTCCATGTTGAAGGAATAGGTGGAGCTGAAGGCAAAGCCTATGGAGACCTACCTGGAACACGATTTCGCGTCTACAAAGTGAACGGTGTCAGTCTAGACGCTCTTCTTAAGGGCAAGAAAGAGAAGCCGCGAAGATAGAATTTCTAGAACTCCAAACATAGCCTTAATGATCTTTCCAGATTACTCTCTCTGGACAACGTTAGACTCTGTTGGGAGAAGTACCTTGTAGCCTGTGCGGCAGATTATTGACACATAGTTCCGAGCCAAATGCTTTTCTAATCTGCCAAATATGTGGGACAAGAAACCGCGTCATTTTTCAAACAAATAGTTGGATTGGGACAGGTGTCTCCGTTAAGCCTGAAAAAGAGATCCGCGAAAGAACTGAAGAATTCGCTCGGCTTAGAAACTACCGATTCAATGAATTGCAGGAACGCATCATTCAAGCTCTGATCAGAAAGCGAGAGAAAAAATGGAGATTTCCATCAACGGAATCCTCAATTCTTTCTTTATCTTATTCCTAGCGGTGGGACCCAGTTTGCTAGAGCAGGTCCAGAATCATTCTCAAACCAACAACCACAAGAGATGCAGCAAAAACTCTTTGCAGCATTGAGGTACTCAGTCTTCGCGCCATCGCCGCACCTATCTGAGTTCCACAGACAATCCCCAAAGACAAATAGAGTGCATATTCCGTTATGACATTCCCCAAAGTCAGGTGCGTCAAGGCCCCGGAGATTGATGTGAAAACCATTATGAAAGCAGAGACTGCAACCGCAATATGCATAGGCAAACCAACAACAATCATCATAACTGGAACCATCACGGCTCCCCCTCCAATCCCAAAGAAACCTGAAACGACGCCAGCCACGAAGCTGAGAATCAACCCTGGAACCACACGCGCCGAATAGTCAAACTCAACTCCTTTCGAGTCCACGATTAGTCTATGCAAACCTGTCTTTGGCGAGGTTACGTAGTCCTTTCTTGTAAACTGCAGAGCCAAGATGACCAGAAAAACTCCAAACAGTGCCGTGAGAACTCTTGCAGTGACGAGTGTCGTAAGGTAAGCTCCCAGCACCGCCCCAGGGACCGTTCCAATGGTCAGCAAGATCCCGACCAGAAAGTCTACTCTCTTCTGTCTCCAGTAAGCGAACGTGGCCGATAACCCGGTGAAGATAATCATGACAAGACTTGTACCGATCGCTTGATGGGCTTCCACGTTGAAGAAATAGATGAGGATTGGAACGACTAAGAATCCCCCGCCGAGGCCTATCATCGCCGATATCATCCCAACAAGGACCGCGATGACAAGCAAGATGAGCTCAGGCAAATGATTCACCTAACGATCTCTCACGAGTACTCCAGCATTCTTGATCACAAGTAAATACCGTTATCGGAATAGTCCCCATATGTCGAAATCAGTTCCAAGTAGATAGCTCTAAATGTTCATTCCAAAAGATGTAGGGTCTTCAATCGCTCCTGGTGAGCTCATTGTCATATGCCCAAAAGCAAGTAGATCTCAAGAAATTTCGGGCATTCATATTCGACCTTGACGGCTGCATCTACGTTGGAAAGAGGGTAATTCCCGGTGCCCGCGAAGTAATTGAACGGCTGAAGCAACTCGACAAAAAGATACTTTTTGCAACGAACAACGCCACTAAGACTCCTGAGGAATTTGCTTCAAAACTCAGAAGCTTTGGAATCAGAGCGTCTTCCAATGATGTCTTCACTTCGGCGACTGCAACTGCAATGTATCTCTTGAAAGAGTTCGGAAGATGCAAAATATATCCTGTAGGTGGGAAGGGTCTAACAAATGAGTTGAGAAAGCAAGGTCACCGTGTAGTTAGTCTTGGCAACGTTGACCAAGCAGATTCCGTGGTTGTCTGTCTTGATCTGCAATTCTCTTACAAGAAGCTTCTTGCTGCTTCGAATGTCATTCGGGCAGGTGGGAGATTCATAGCGACGAACGTCGACCCCGTGGTTCCTGTTGAAAACGGGTTTATGCCGGGCGCAGGCTCCATCGTCAGCGCTCTAATCACAGCAACCAACAGAGAACCATACGTTGTCGGCAAGCCTTCAGATTCGATGTTTGACATGGCCTTTAGGAGACTTGGAGTGCCATCTTCTGAGACCGTGATCGTCGGAGACAGGCTGGACACGGACATCAAAGGTGGAAATGAAGCTGGCGCCTTCACAATCCTCGTTCTTTCTGGCGCAACGACCACTGAGACACTGGAGGGAACAAGTGATCTTGGGCTCATACCATGTCTGACTGTGCCTGACATCGGTCACATGTTGTCGCTTCTTGCTTAGTGGGCAGCCTTCGACGGCATTAATCCTGGTGACTCTAGGCTCTGCAAATGAGCGATTGCCAGAGAATTTACGTAAATCCGTCGCAAAGAATGACAAAAACTGTTAAAAAGAGCGATCTTGATACAAGTACTTAACACTATTCTATGGGATGGCTAGTAATGAACATTCTGAAGCGTATTTTGATAGTGGTTGTCATACTTGGCATGGTGTCAGGCGCACTTGTATCCACCATTCCCGTAGCCCATGCAGTGACATTGCCTAATCACTTGGTCATCAACGAGTTTGAACAGGACGCCGTTGGAGGTGTCTACAACAGACAGTGGCTAGAGATATACAACCCCACAACGTCTGCAGTGAACATTGGAAACTGGAAGATTGTCAACGCTGTTGGGACTACCAGGACTATCACGGCAGATACGATTGTTCCAGCAAATGGATACTATGTCTTTCAGTTCACAGGGTATGTTCTGCTTAAGGTCAATGAGAGGATCACGCTGAAAAATGCTGATGGTGATGTTGTTGATGTTACCGCCAAGAAAAGCGATACGACGGACACCGGCTTCACATGGCAGAGGTATCCAAACGGTGTGGATGATGGTACTGAAGGCGACTGGCAATTCCGAGCTGGAACCAAATGGAGGTCAAACGGTGGCGAAACTGTTTCAATCAGTATCTCGCATTCTTCTGTAATGCTATTTGACGATGTGACTCTATCAGGTATTGTCGATCCCGGCCGCGTCGCCGATGTCCAAATTCAAGGGAGCATTGATGATGGTGCAAGCTGGGCCAACATCACGACAATGCAATCAGGTTCAACGGGAGCGTACTCATATAGCGTTACACCTTTCGATGTGGGAAGCTACAGATTCAGGGCGAGATTATTGGACGACAGTGGCGCAACGTCAAGCACAGTGTCACTCACCGTCAATAAGTTCCCCAGTGAGATCAGCGTATTTCCTATTAAGACAATAAAGGAAAGAGAATCAGCCCAAATTGTAGGGGTCATTTCACCTACCAAATCCTCCGCAACTGTGACTCTCAACATCGGCATGCCCGACGGAACCTACTTCACAAGAACAACGACAACCGACGCAGCCAGTCACTTCAACTATACATTTGTCCCAGACTCTGACGGCATTTGGAATGTGACAGCAAGCTGGGGCGGTGACGGCACAACCCAAGGCGACACAAGCCCGATCGTATCTTGGAAGGTTGACCCAGACGACTTTGTTGCGATGAACCTGCCATTGTTCTTGATTGTTCCTATCATAGCAATTCTCATGATACTCTTGGGCGTAGGCTTAACAAAGCAAGGAAAGAGGAAAGTCACTGGCACACCAGTATCACTCGCCCCAACAGTCAAACGTGCCCCTTCACGCATGCCTAGAAGTCTATTCTCAACAAAACCAAGAGCGATGTCCGCCCGAGCCTGCCCAAAATGTAGTTCATCACTGATCTACTCAGTACAATACCGGCAATGGTTCTGTCAACATTGCAGACGCTACTACTAGACAGCAGCCAGAGTACAACTCAGTTTGCGATCAAAGGGCTACAAGACAAACCAGACGAGCAACGACAACCCCAGGCCCAATAGAAGCGCGAAGGGAAGGCCTGGAAACATATCTCTTTTTTCAAGCATCTTGAATCCGGCGTAAGCACCAACAATGATACCAGTGGACGCTCCAATGAAAGGGAGTTTTCCAAGGTTCATCATGGCATTGCTCGCCAGCATTGAATAGAATACTATGTCTCCCATTCCGACAGTCAAGTTCTTGTATGTGCACACTGCGCCCACAAGACCTTCCAGATCAGTCTTTTCTGCGATTTTTCCGATAGGCCCCTTGTAGACTGCTATCAGATCGTACGTCGAGAGAGCCAATAGAAGCACTATAGCAGTTAACACTGGAATACTTAATCCAAGAAAGGTGCCCGTGAGTGAACCTATCGCGATGATCGCGACAAGCTGGGCAGTTCCACGCGACCTGTAGATCGCATAGGCTAAACCCAGCGTAACAAGCACTGCAAGAGGAAGCGCGGCTACGCTAAAGAATCCTGATTCCAGATTGTATATGGAAAGAATGATTTCTCCATACCAAATTGCCAAAATGAATACTGCAAGGATCAAGGTAGCCTTGATCAAATTCTTGACTATCTTCTCTCGACCATACTTGATCAAAATGTACATCAGCGTAGCCATCCCAGCAATAGGCACGACAAAGATCAGAGTATTCAACGTGGCCCCTTGAGTAGTCTCAGGAAAAACCGTGATCGACTCTATCTCGACGCTCGATGCCACTATCAAGTAAGTCAGAATACCTGTAAGAATCAAAGAACCGGCAACGGGCAGTAGGTGTTGCGGTTCAGCTTTGAATTCATTCTCCAATACTTTTGTTCACCTTGTCCCAGCACTGGTACAGAGTCTCTCTTGTTTCTGGTCGGTATCATATATGCTATTAGAAAGGAACCCTAGTTTCTTTGTCGGGCAATGAACGACGAATTTTGGCTGAGCAGAACGGCTAATTTGTCGGTTGCATGATGCATAGGTCTATGATTCGTCAGTATGCGCCGGCTATTGTGCGCTTAGTTTTGCTCTGTTGGCGATTCCATATTCAATGAATGCGAGCATCATATGACAAAACAGAGTTCTATGTTGGCCAGAAGTCAGTTGTATGCATGTATCGACATCTTGGGCAGAATCTGCGACCTTGAACGTCTCTCAGAAGGTTCGGATAGAGGCAACGGGGGCAAGGCTCAGATGGAACCCGATGAGCTCTAGGTGGATGTTTGTATCTTGGAGGATAGGTTGGATACACTGACATGGAACATCGGAAGATGGTATTGCCATTGAGAATATATAACGATTGATCTAGCAGTGTTGTATAGTGTTGTGCAACATAGGAATCTCTGTTGCTTCTGTTATGAATGACGAGTTTTGCTCTGTTTATGGTTGATTACTCAATGAGTACACGTATGATTTGATGACGAAAATGTCTCGAAAGTAATGACAAGTATCTTGAGTCAATTTCTCCAATTGGAAGCATGGATAGAAGTAGTGGGTCAGATCTCGAACGTTTCACCGGTCTTGGGAGAAACGGCTTCAAGTCCCATCTCCCGTGAGGCCCATGAAGATAGTTTGGTGCAGTTCTTCTCTGCACCATGCATCGTGAAGACTTTTGTCTTCTTGTCCAACTTCGCTAACCTTTTTTCCAGTTCGCTCTTTCCTACGTGCGAAGAGAAGTCAAACTGATCCACTCTTGCCTCAACTTTACTGGCTCTTCCGTGAAACATGAACTTCTTCTTCTCTAGGAGGATGCTTCCCGGGGTGCCAGGTATCTGGAAGCTTACGAGGAAGACTGCGTTCTCTTTTTTTCTCGATACTGATTCCATGTAGAACATTGCAGCGCCTCCCTTGAGCATGCCCGCTGGAGAAACGATTGCTCCCGGAGTCTTCACTGCTTTCCTACGGTCATTCCATTTTTCTATCCAGTTTGCGTTCCTAACTGCTCGCTTGAAGAGTTCTGGGTCGCCAAGTGATTCTACATTGTCCATGAAGACCTGAATCGCATCGAGTGCCATTCCATCCACGAAAACTGGATACTCAAAGTGATGTGCCGCAAGTATCGAGATTATTTCTTGGGATCTTCCAACGCCGAAGGCTGGGACGAGAACAGTCCCTCCATCCTTCACCACTTCAGATACTTTTCGAACGAATTCATCTTCCATCTTTGTTCTGTCGGGGTGATCCTCGTTAGCGTAGGTACTTTCAATAATCAAAGCGTCCAAGTCACTATAGTCTTGGTCGGCGCCGTTCAACAACCTTGTATTACCATCATTGAAGTCTCCAGTGTACAAGAGTCGTTTTCCATTGTTCTCTAAGAGAATCTGACAGCTTCCCGGAATGTGACCTGCATTGAGCAGAGTAATTTGAGATTCACCGAGTGAGAATTGTCGTCTGTATCCAACGTTCACGCAATTGCCAATCATTGTCTGGAGATCTATGAACTCGTATGGAAGGTAGTATCCACTCAAGTGGATGAAGTCCTTGATTAGGAGATTTATGAGCTGGAACGTCGGTTCCACACCGTAGATCGGCATTCTTCCTCTGATGTAGAACAAAGGAAGAAGTCCACTGTGATCCAAATGAGCGTGAGAAATCACTATTCCTTTCAGGTCTTTCGGGGGAATATGCATCGGGAATCCTACTTCACGATTCATTATCACCCCATAGTCAAGAAGGATCTGCCCGTCACCATCTTGAATGGCGATCGCTGACCTTCCCACCTCCCTGCATGCGCCAAGAAATCGGATCTTCAAGCTAGTTTTTCACCAAACTCAACGCAGGATCATAGAACGTCGCGTCAATCTCCGACAAGAAATCCTAATTGACTTTTGAACTCGTACTTTTCATGGATAGGCATGGAATATCTCATATAAACTTTGCATGTGTTGAACTGGTTTCCATCAACATGTTTTTTAGGATATGCAAGGTCATACGTGGCAGACGCATTCAGGTGAACCCTCTGCCTGTTCAATTCATTGTAAACAAGAAAGACCTCAGAAACTGCACGTTGATTAGTGGTTTTCATGGTATAGGGGAGACTGGATATATCGCAGTCTCATATTTGGTCCACGCGCTGTCCGCCGAAAGGATAGGTTTCGTGAAGGTGGCTTATCCTCCTCCTTTCATAGCGACATCCGAGGATGGTATCGTAACGCCGTTCGAAGTCTACAAGAAGGGTAATATCGTAATCGTTAAGCTTGAATTCACTCCACATAGGTCTGAAGAGGCCGAATTCTCCAAGGCGCTCGCATCTTGGGTTGTGAAAGAGAAGTTTCGAGACGCAGTTCTTGTTGGTGGATTGGACTCAACATTTCGTTCGGGAGAGGGTGACTACAGGATAGTTCCAACACGGACCTACCTAGTGAAGTCGAAGAAATTCAGCGCGGCCACTTTGGATCCTGGTTTATTTGTGTACGGTCCATTGGCTGTAGCGTTGAGTGAATTCGAGATTAACAGTTTCCCCGCAGTGGCGGTTCTTCCATATGCGACCGCCGCCCGAGCAGACCCCGGGGCTGCAGCCGTGGCAATCAGAAATATATGTAAAGCCTACCGCCTGAAAGTCAACGTCTCAGATCTCGAGAAAGATGCCAAAGAGATTGAGGAAGAGATTGACCGCAGACTCAAGCAGACCAAAGAGTCGCTTAGAACCATGTACGTTTAGACTCGTTTAGACTCGCGTTGACGCTTTGATACGGGAAAGATGCTTCAAAACCTCATCGGCAACCATCCTGTCTGAAGCATCACGATCTTTCTTGATCACGACGGTGCCCTTTCCGAGTCGCTTCGCAATATCTGAACTTCTGGTTGTTAGCTCACTCCAGATGACTGAGTCGGCGACGAGCAAAATTTTCTTGTATCTTGTGCGGGCAACGTAGTCAAACACTCTCTCGATCACGTATCGCTTCGTTTCATCATCAACTGGCAAGGAGATCTCGGTTTGAGATAGAGGATAACAGTCGTCGAGCTCCGACGGCACTACTCCATAAGGAACTGTGTAGAAACATATGTGTACAACATCCTGATTAGTTCTGTTTGTGATCCTCCTGAATAGATAACTCACATGATACGGTCTTTCAGTGGTCTGCGGAAGCAGCAACAGTATTTGAGCATGCGAGGGTTTGCGATAATTTCTCGACATTCTGAACTGATGCTTCGTTACCTCAGGTCTAGCCAAACCGGTTGATCCGAAATAGAATAACCCTCGACTCTTTGCGGATGGACTATGTTTCTCTAGAAAAAGGCGATAATCCCACAGCTTCTTGAGCGCAGACATAAGTGTTGGATGGCTTCTAGCTCTGACTTCAACAAGTTCCCAGAGTCTTCCCTCAAAAATCGCCTGTTTGATTCTTGCGATTTCTGAGAGGCAAACCCTTAGGTTATGCTCAGCAAGGAACCGTTCTCTCACACGTTCATCAGAGTCCCTAATTTCCCTAGGTTCTGTGTTGGAACAGAGCGGGCATGCACAGGGAAAATGTTCAATGTTCTCTAAGCTGAGAGTGCCGGTTTCAGTAAGATACTTCCCTCTTCTTGCTGCTATGGCATAAGCGGCTGAGTCAAAGAGGTCGCATCCTAGAAGACAACCCATTGAAAACATGAAGGGATGTCCGGCTCCAAAAAGGTGAAGCGGTTTCTCGATGGGAAGATGCTTTTTTGCCGTGACAATCATATCGACAAGCCTATCGAACATATAGTGCTCCATGACTTGGGTTGGGCTTCCGAGTGAATAGATTGCAAAAGGTTTCTTTGACATTATCCTAGCTGACTTAGAAACCAAATCCAGATGGAGGCCGCCTTGGATTGGTCCTTCCCAGAGTATGTCATTTCTTGTCAGACCGGCTAGGGTAAGGTCAGCTCTTCGAATAGTCTCGTCCACAGTATACTCTGCTCGTTTCCTATCCGGCTCGAAACCAGTAGGCACATCAAGTATCACCGCTATGTCAGAACCGATAGTCTCTTGGAATCTGGCTATTTCTTCAGGGGTAACCTCGATGTTCCCGTAAGTCAAAATCTGATAGGCGCCAGAATCAGTGGCCACGACGCCGTCAAAGTCAAGGAACTTGTGTAAGCCATCTCTTGTGACCCTCTCGGAGAAATTCTTCTTAACTAGGTAGGCGTTAGTCATCAACGCGCAGCATTTCAGATTCTCTCGAATCTCCTTTGGCGTAATCGGTTGTATGAGAGGATTCACTACGGGAAACATGTGAGGAGTCTCGATAGTACCACTCTTGGTGGTCAGACGGCCCACTCGCCCCAGAACATCTTTGCAGGACACTTCAAATGTTCCAATCAAGCTAGATCGATCCTTATGTTTGGTTCCAGCTTCTTGAAACACTCGAAGGGAAGACTTAAGCTAATGTGGTTGAGCAAATCCAGAATGAAATATCGCCGGTAGTATCTCTTGACAACCATCAGCATGCTTGAGAAACTTCAACTTCGGGATCCTGTACTGGTTGAAGGTCTCCCAGGAATTGGATTTGTGGCGAACATCGCTTGTCTTCATCTCATCAGGGAGTTGAAGGCGAGATGCTTCTGCAAAATATATTCTCCTCATTTCCAAGTGATGGCGTTCACGGACAATGAGGGTAAGCTGAGACCTCCAACAAACGAACTATACGTAGCTGAGACTCCACAGTTAAGTCATGACTTGGTGATTCTGTACGGTAATACACAGGCTAGTTCGTCTGAAGGTCAGTATGAACTGTGTGAAAGAATTCTCGAAATCGTTTCAAGCATGGGTTGTCGACAGGTGGTCACAATAGGTGGTCTCAAAAGAGACTATGCGACCCCTTCACCTGGAGTTTACTGTGCAGCCACAGACAAGGATACGTTCGAGAAAGCCACAGGGTTTGGCGCAAAATCAGTCCAAGGGAGGGTCTTCGGAGCTGCGGGTGTACTTGTTGGTCTTGCACAGATCAGAAAGATGGCTGGTCTATGCGTACTAGTAGACACGCTCGGACTGTATCCAGACGCGCCCGCGGCGAGGGTTGCTCTCAACTTCTTATCACAGTATCTTGGGTTGAAGATTGACTTTGCACAGTTGGATGTGGCCGTCAAGACTACAAACGAAATCTTGAAGGGGTTTACGCCCGGTCAAGAAGTTCAGAAGTTGGAGTCTACCGGCGGCCCCTAGCCGGTCTTTGTTGCTTCTTTCATGAACTCATCGTAGACCTTCTGGACCCTCTCTGCAGCTGGGCCGGATCCTTCAATGATACCTTTCTCAGTGAGTCTAATCTTCTCCATAACGACGATGACTCCAGCTTCTTCCACAACCTTTACCATTCTTGGGAAGAGTCTTTCCACCCTGTCTGCCAGACTTCTGAGATCAAATGGTTTCTCCACTCCCAGGATCTCAGTGATTGATCCCCCCGTCAAGAATAGTTTCGGAACAACCTTACCGGTATCGTCCTTGGCGTCTGAGAGGCAGAGACTCATAGATCGAGTATCAACACCTGACAAGAGCCCAGAGTAGGTCTTTCCAGAACTGGTCCTGACTACGATATTCTTCTGCAAAAGAAGGGACAATTCTTCCATAAACTTCCTATCACTAGTTGATGACATCATGTACACCTTTATTTATCGTAGAGTTATGCTGCAATGGCTTTTATGCGTGACTGAAGCAGAATCCTCTACCTTGCTTTGAATTTTGGTGTTGTGTGGGTCTTTCGAATTTGGTAGAGTCGCTCTTTCTCTTTGGCTAGAATCACTCTTGCGTCTTCAGCAGACGCAGCCTTGGCCACGATCCTAGCCCGCATCAAGTTGATTCTGTTTCCACAGTACGGGCATCTCCTACTCTTCTGCAACATTGATCCAACTGATGGTCTGCCACATTCACCGCAGACTACTATGATGAACAGCGTCATTTCTACCTCGTATTCGTGGAACTCATGATATTCATTAGCTTGTCTGACTGTCCTGTCGCATTCAGTTTGTCCAACCAATTTACCTTGCCGACGCATCGGCAGCTTTTTCTTCCGAGCAGTGTCAGCGCCTCGGATACAATCAAGTTGAGTGCTTTGCCTGTCGTATCTATCTCGCAGACCTTTCTGCGGCCAAAAGACTGCATCGTGTCGATTAGACATGAATCTAGTATTTCAGCTGCGACGTTTTCAAGCGCTTTTTTCTTTGGAAATCTTTTTCTTTTCAACCTTTTTAGGAGTTCACTTGGTTCGCATCTCAGAACTATGGCCAATCTGACATGTTCCTTGGGGACGATAGCTGAGGCATAGTGTCCATCAACAATGACATCCTTTCTGGATTCACGTATGATCTTGCCAATCCATCCTGATATCTTTTCGATGTCTGCAATCTTTGTCTGTCTGAGGGGATCCTTGCCAAGAGTGAACCCTTCATCGAGAGCGACCTTTCCAATGTCTACGTGGATTGCTCCAGTTTTTTTTGCCAAGAGATGAGAAAACTGAGATTTGCCCACGCCTGGTGTCCCCGTAACAACGATCACGCGCATAGAATCTAAGCGCCTCTACCGCTGGAATGGTGCTCCGGGCGGGATTTTCAGCGGACTATCCGCTTTTGAACCCGCGTCGGCGGATATCTCTAATTGCTTTCGAGAGTCCGCCATACTTTCGGCGCAAACCTTGACCGGTCTATACTACCGGAGCATGTGCCAGCGTAGGCGTAGATGAAGATCTGTCGGTAAATATGTTTTTGTTCGACTTCGAGAAGGAACATTTACGGTTATGTCTTCTCGATCGACTAGATCTGAGGAGAAACGACTTTCCCACGGTCTACAATGAAGCTTTCTGAAATTTCCGCGAAGATCCATCTATTCTCGAATTATTCTCTTAGCGGAGAGATAGATGTCTTCCGATTTAACCGTCTTTCTTCCTGCGTGAGTTGCCAATTCCCATGCCTCTTTCCCCACCCGGACCGCAAGCTCCTCAAGCATCTTCCTCAAGGCCTCCACCGCGTCATCTCCGACTCGGCTCGCGCCAGCTTTTTCAATGAGCCTATGAACCGCCGATGTCGAGAGTTCCCCGTTAGTCATGAATTATCCCCAAAACATACTTTTAATGTAAGGAAATACTTAAAAATTTGTTTTTGGGGGCGTATTGGATAGTATAAGAGAAAAAAAGGCTGAAATAGATTATTTCTATACCCACACAAAATCGAGCTCTCATATACATCCAAAGGTTGTTGAAACGGTCTGATTTGGCCAGAAAATATGAGAATAATGCAAAAACAGATGATTGTTTCTCAAAGATCTCCAAATCAGACAATGGCAAGCCGGATGCTGGAAAACTTCCATCGTTCTTTGAAGCCTTGAGGAGATCAGCTTCATTTGCACAGAACACGTTCACAAATGGACCTTCGTGAAGCTTAATAGGGTCTAGACCTATATGCCGGCCAAGTCATCTGGTTCACAAGACTCTAGAGCTTAGAAGAACTGATGTCTTTGGAGGATCGTCGATGGGAAAGGTAAGAACCGAAATGGTCAAGAGAACTGCTAGGGAGCTAATGGAACGGTACCCTGATAGGTTGAGTGCGGATTTTGAGGCTAACAAAAAAGCTATCGCAGAGTTTTTCCCTCTCGATACAAAGAGGTTGAGGAATAGGGTAGCTGGGTATGCTACTCGGCTTAGAATAGTTGAGGAAGCTAGAAAGAATCTGGAGACAGCAACCGAGGTCACCGGCGAGACGGGCTCCGAGCAATAATTGAAGGATCTCTCTGGATCTGGACATCAGAAACGTGCTTATCTGAGCATATTAATGTGACAGATTCTCTTCAATTTCGGAATGTTCCTTGACACCTTCTTTTGTGGGAGAATCTTTCAGATCGTGGTCCCTTCGATATCTTAAGGAAGCGAAAGTCGATTTCTCGCTTGCGTCTGAAGCTTCTATGGTTGAGACAGTCAAGGATCTTTCCACAATAGCGTTGAGAAAGGCTCAGCTTTCGATACAATATGCGCTAGGTCAACCCGAGTACCTGGACGTCGCTGTCTCGGAATACTTGGTAGGAGAACACTATAAAGACGAACCGCTGGTCATGTTGTTAGGCCGAATTAGGAGGCTAATGCAGGAAATATCAGAGCCGCAATCTAAGTTGACCAAGAAAACCATCATAGAGAAGACAAGCATGGTCGTGGACGTAGCGTCTAAGCTCGTTGGGGGGGTTTTTGAGAAACAATAGATAGATTCTAGAACGATGGATGATAGGAAATCTACCGGAAGTTGTATACAATGGAGTCTTACAGAATAAAGGAAAGCGATGTTTGTCTTGAAATAGCTTTGATAGATCTTGACAGACTTCACATTCATGAAGAGGTTATTCCTGAGGTAGTGGATCAACTTGCCGAATCAATAGTTAAGGACAAAGTCCTTAGAAATCCTGTGATGGTTGACAAGAATTCTCTTGTGGTCCTAGATGGGATGCATCGCGTTGCGGCCCTAAGAAAGATTGGCTGCCGCAGAATGCCCGTATGCCTTGTGGACTACAACAATCCGACCATTGGCCTTTTCGAATGGTACAGGACACTGAAAGGTGACCGAGTTGAACAACGAGTCACAGAATCAGCCAGAACTCTCGGTCTCAAATTGAAAAAGTCAAAATATGATGAAGGTATGAAAGCGCTTGAGGCAGGGTTGGCAGACGCCCTTCTCATAATGCGCGATAGCTGCGTCCAGGTTATGAATGGCGGCCAAGATGTCAAGTCAGCTTTTGCGGTAGTCAAGAAACTTGAAAATCAACTGATAACCTCAGGATTGAACGTTGGATATGAAACGGCATCTGATGCAGAGAAACAATTGAAGACAGGCAAGGTTGACATGGTTTTCGCAATTCCACCGATCAAGAAGAGCGATGTCTTGAAGCAAGGAATTCGCGACGAACCTTTTCCGCACAAAGTGACAAGACACACGGTCCCAGCTAGACCGCTTGAACTCGATGTTCCTTTCGATATGTTGAAAGATGATAAACTAACGACGGCAGAAGTGAACCGAAAGTTCCTAGATATGTTGAACTCGAGAAGTGTAAGACGGGTGCCAGCTGGATCTGTCATCGAAGGAAGAAGATATGATGAAGAGGTTTTCCTCTTCAATGAGCACTAGTCAGATATGCTGAGTCCGGCACGAGGCCGTATCGAATATGAATGTGACCGTGAAATTTCTAGGCGTCCATCGAAGCATAGTTGGAAAAGAATCATTTGTTTTGGACATGGGCGCTGGAAAGAAAATCGGCGAACTTGTTAACCAACTCCCTGAGCTCGTTGGAAATGAAGCGTTCAGGAGGATTCTCATAGACCCAGAGCTGAATGATCCAAGACCGAATAACGTGATTCTTGTCAACGGAAGAGAAATCAGCTCACTTAACGGACTTGAGACGGAGCTGAAAGATGGAGATGAAGTAGTTGTCATACCGCTTGTTCATGGAGGATAGTCAACTTTCTTTCTCGAAGCGGTTATATTCAACGAAGACCCTAAGTGAGTGTGTGAAGAGAATTGGATCTTGGAGGAATAATTGGGAATTCTCTCGAATATGCAAAGAAGCTCTTCGGTGACATTGGCAGGCTCATCATCCTAATTGTGTTGGATATTGTTCCGATCGTGAACCTGATCGTTGGTGGGTACTTCGCAAAGGTTGTTAGAGAAAGCCCCGGCTCAAATGAGGTTCCGAAGGTTGAAGGCTACGGTCAGATGTTTGTTCAGGGGCTGAAGCTTGCAGTTGCGGGAATCCTATACATGATTATTCCAATGATCCTTATTCTCTCCGGAGTGGCTTTTGCTGTCATGCCAGGATACGGATACGGCTATGGATTCTGGAGCATGGGGCCGCTTGGAATAGGCTTGGCAATTGTTGGTATTGTGGTCGCGTTCTTTATCGCAATAGTGGCCGCGATGGGGATCGTCCACATGATCAAACAGAACAGTTTCGGGAAAGCATTTGCGTTCCGTGAAATCCTGAAGATCATCGGAAGAATTGGATGGGGAAAATACTTAGCTTGGATAATCGTCATGTTCGTGCTCGCACTGATTGTAGGCGGAATATCAGCAATTCCATATGTTGGTTGGATAATCTCTTTGATTATTTCCCCGATCTTTGGTGTCTTCGTCGCGAGGTCCGCCGCACTGGTATACAATGAAGGAGTCCCCGGAGTCACGTACCCACCGCCTGCAACAACATACGGTCCGCCAGCGCCGACTATGACCAGTGGCATGTACTGCAAGTTCTGCGGAGCAGCCATACCAACGGACTCGAGCTTTTGCCAGAACTGCGGGCAAAAGATCAAATAGACTCAGTTGTCTGAAAGGGATCGATCCCTAGCTACACTTCTCTGACTTCACACTTTACCTTCTTGATTAGATCCTCGGCTGCAGCGACGTCTAGTTTGATTGTGTAGAGCTTTGTTGGGGTTCGAAGTTTCAACTTTACTGTATCCCCAGTCCTTTTGACCCGGCACTCTGTCGCAGTCTCAGAAAGGCTGAGAAATCTGTCAACATCTTTGATCTCGGCAGGCAAACTCAACCACCATGAAGGTGCGCAGAATAGCTTCCTCGACCACAATATAAACTGTATACGTTCAGTGAATCGTTGCATCGCAATTACGATGAAAACTGAATTCTAGAGAACGGATCATTCAGTAGTCTATGCGCATTCAATCGTGTTGAATTCACTTTGACTTGGATCTCTTCGATCTATGTCCTGTGAATCAGAACAGTCGCGGCAAGTACCAAACTGCCCCCGACTACGGTTACCCAGCTAATTGGCTCACCTAGTAGCGCAGAAGCCAGTAGAACTGCCACAACAGGCTCAAACGTCATCAGAATACTTGCATGAGTGGCTCCTATTCGAGAAAGTCCTGCCAAGAAGGCAAAGACTGGAATCGCTGTAGCCACGACGCCTAGGAGAATTCCCGCGATCCACCCATTCATTGTCGAAGGTAAGGATAGTTGGGAGGTCAAGCTGCCATAGATTATGAAAGTAAAAGCAGCTGAGGGAAGGACATGAGCTGTAAGTACTCGTGCGTCGACCTCAGCAAGGACAGCGCGGCTCACGGTCACGTAGGCCGCGAAGATTAGTGCGGATACGAGGACTATCATCATGCCTCGCGGGTCTGCGTTGGCACGGTCCAGTCCCGTTATCAACGTCACTCCACAAAAGGCAAGCAGAAGTGCGAACACGGTGTATTTCGTGATCTTCTCTCGTAGAACTGCGGATGAGATGAGAATCACAAATATTGGGTATGTGTAGAAAGTGATCGCGACCATCCCCGGAGACATGAACCGGAGTCCCCAGAAGAATAGTCCGCTCATGACACCATATCCAAGAGTGCCGAGTGCAACCGCAATGTAGAGTTTGCGTCCTCTTAGAATAGCAAGGGGTTGAGTGGACTTGCTGTCGCGTTTTGCACACGTAGCTCGTTTCCACGTCGCAGTAATTCCAAGTATGGAAAAGAAAGCCGCAGATCCGATCGTGAAACGGAGAGCCAGCACGGTGGCAATGGTAAGTCCTTGTCCATATGCAATCTTCCCAAGGACTCCGAGTGAACCCAGACTAGCAGCCGCAACCAATACAAGTATTGATCCCAGTTTGTTGTCATCCATGTGTTGATCTTCTCGTGGTGGGCTAATCATGGACAGGGATTCAAGATGACATCTGTACTGTCCGTGCGCAGTGGGTATTTTATTGGATCATATAACTCTTGAACTAGGTGCATCAGGACTCTAGAATTCTTGATATCATAGAAGGGACGAGTCTGGTAGTCGAAAACGAAGTCGTGGTCTCTGGAATGTCAAGGGTGAAAGTGACACAATTCGTAACCGATCTTGCTTTCAGGAACGAAGAGATTGAGGTTGGAGAAGAGACCACTGTTCAAGACTTGATTAGAGTTCTCGACAAGAAGTATGGTGGTTTCGAGAAGAATCTGATCGACCCGAAAAGTCGTGAACTCCAATATGGGGTTATCGTTGCCATTAATCAAGTGGACGTTCGCGGGCTTCAAGGTTTGAAAACAGGGATCCACGATGGAGACTCCGTAGCCTTCTATCCCTTCATATCTGGTGGCTAGACGAACGCTAGATACTAAAAGTGCGGTCAGCGAATCAGAAGACTCCCTATATTGTGCTGAGTATGCCATGCTGTGGGAGAGGAGAGCACTTCGTAAGTGAATATCAAAAAGATTGTAAAGAGGAGCCTTTCTCTCAATTGAGGATTCTGAATGAGAATACTGGGAGTCAGTGGAAGTCCTCGACTGCAGGGCACCCATTTCGCAGTCAACCATGCGCTTGAAATGCTGAGAGAGAAAGGTTGCGAAGCTAGATACTACTCGGTGAGTGGCAAGGACATCAAGTATTGCACGCACTGCGACTACTGTATCAGGACAAAAGAAGGCTGTGTCTTCAAAGATGATGTTCAGAAGTTCTATGATGAATTGACGTGGGCTGACGGAGTCGTATTCGGAACCCCCGCATATCAAGGGAATGTAAGTGGTCAGTTGAAGACGGTTATGGATCGGTGCAGGGCGATACTTGCGAAGGATCCCGCTGCATTGAGAGGAAAAGTTGGGATGGGTATAGCTATTGGCGGGGATAGAAATGGTGGGCAGGAATCTGCCTTGAGATGCATACATGACTTCTACATCATAAACGAAATGATTCCTGTGGGGGGTGGGTCGTGGGGCTCCAACCTAGGTGCCACATTTTGGTCGCAAGACAAGGGGAAGACTGGTGTCGAGGAAGACGACGAGGGGATGAGAACCTTGAGAAAGACTGTGAAGAGATTCTATCTGGTGCTGGAAGAAGTGAAGGGTCTAGGGGCTAGGGGTTCAATGTAAATGGTAAGGATCGCATGGGGAATAACCGGATGCGGCGACAAGATAGAACAGATCTCATCGATGATGACGGATCTGAAGGTCAAACACTCTCTCAATATCGACTTGTACGCATCCAAGAGTGGCGAGATGGTCTTGAAATGGTACAAGCTGTGGGACACGTTGAAGAACCAGTTTTCCCAGATTCAAGTCGAGGTCAACGCCAACACACCTTTTTTGGCGGGAAAATTGCAGACGGGCCATTATGATCTTCTTCTTCTTGCTCCAACAACCGCCAACACCGTGGCTAAGATAGCCAATGGCATAGCCGATACGTTGATCACCAATGCAGTGTCCCAGGCTGCGAAGGCGATGGTTCCGGTGTACATCTATCCCGTCGACAGCAAGAAGGGAAATGTGGAAACCATACTGCCCGACGGCAAGCTTCTAAGACTCCAGATACGTGATGTCGACGTTGAAAATGTTGCCAAGCTGAGGAAGATGGAGCATATCACGGTTTTGGAGAATGCTGAAGAGATCGAGAAGACCATAACCGACTTTCTGATAAGACTGAAATCGCAAAAGACAAGATGAAAATCGAACGCAGAGCCATAGACGCTTCAGCTGAATGGATTACGAAACAAGTATTGAGGCTTTCTTATTCGATAAAGAACTCTTGTAATTCGATGTATTTTTGGGCTCTCTTCCCCTTGGACTTTCGTTAGCCCTTTCTCGAGAGACTCGCGTATGGCTAGGTCTTCAGCCACCTCTGTAACCGCATTTCCAAAAATCTCTGGTCTGTGAGCATCGCTTCCCCCTATCTCAGGCAAGCCTAGAGATCGTGCGAGTTCTTTCGCTTTGATATTCGCGGTCCGAGAAGCACAGGAATTCAGTGTCTCAACGATGTCAAACTTATGTGTCTTCACCATCATTTCTCCTACACCATTACCCGCGCTAGGATGGCAAGCCACTGCCAGACCGTTGCATTCTCTTATTCTATCAAGTGTCTCTTCGACACTAGTTCCATGTTTTATTCTCGAGTCTATATCAATGGCAACTACGTCTCCCGACAAGGTTCTGACTTCTTCTCCTACAATTACGCTAAGGTTCAGATTTCTTCTTTTCACATATTCCTTGAGTCTGACAGCCCCCGCAATCGTGTTATGGTCAGTAATCGCTACACCGTCAATATTCTTTTCTTGACTTAGTTCAATGACATCCTCTAAAGTGATGGTGCTGTCTCTTAGAAACGGATAGTTAGGAATACCTGAAAATGTTGTATGCACATGTAGATCTAACTTCAAGGAAGTCTCATCACGACGATTCCTCAAATGTGTCATCTTCGTCATCACTATATCCATCCGATTACTCTTGCTTGAGTCTTGATCTTAGGTGGTTCCTGTGGTTTTGCCTCCGTTGATGGATTTGGAGAAGTTCGCTTGCTTTCTTGGCGTTATTTCTTCGACTATATCCATAAGGAAATGCTTAATTTTGAGACATATATATGGCGCGGTCAGCGAT
>Ga0209253_10001546_pt1 | contig 20216 bp, 21 predicted proteins | sample FrelakmetBRP12BR_FD_187145 | JGI IMG/M metagenome (GOLD analysis project Ga0209253, IMG submission 187145) | Freshwater lake sediment microbial communities from the University of Notre Dame, USA, for methane emissions studies - BRP12 BR (SPAdes)... | ecosystem: Environmental > Aquatic >... | reverse complement strand
GCTACTGCTCATAAATTAATAAGAGTGCTCTTTACAATGCTGTCAAAGAGAACAACCTATAAATCAAAGGAGGTAAATGCAATATAGTTGACTACAAGTATACAGGCATGAGAATGCTATATTCTTATTAAATGCTAAATGAAATCTGCAGTTGTACAAATAAAAAGGGGCTTGATATGCAAGCCCCCTTTGTCAAACACAGAATTATTTCTAATTTCCAAGCAAATTATCTCTACATCCCTCCGGTACATTCGTCTACTTTATGTCCCCTAACTTCGTATCTATAGCCAATGTCACAAAACATGATACCAGTGAAAACATGTAGCCAATCTCCATGAAATTTAAGGTAACCTACATTCGGATAAATAGATGTAGATGTAGCATAAAATAACGCCTGCTTATTCATTGCGTCAAAAAACAAAACAAGATTTCCATCTGCTTCACAAAACCCTGAAAAATTACCAGATTGATCTCCGTAATTAAAACAGAGTTCTACACACCAGGTACCCGACATTCCAGGATTATCCAAATCAGTCCAATCAAATTCATAGTCATGACAGTTGCTACCAGCAAAGGCTACACCAGTTAGCAACAACAAGAATGCCATTAACACTGTCAACTTCACCATTGTTTTCATTGCACCCTCCTCCTTGCACATTAATTAAGTTTATTAAATAATCATAACTATAACTATAACAATCTGTAATATATATCAGTAAACCACGCCGCCATGAAATTTACAACTAAAAAATAGTACCAAAAATATTGAGTTAAGAATATGTTTCTTTATTGCTTTCCGAGTATACTCTGCTGTAATTAAAATGTTTCATAAAATGCGGATAACCAGGGTCATAACCCAAGGTTGTTCCCACTAACACTTCGTTGTCATTAAGTATCACTTTCACTTTCCTTCCAGAAGTTTGTTGACCTTCGGTAATGTGTTTGTTCTCATTGTATGATGGGTTTCCCGTAAAATCCTTAACGAAGAATACGCCTTTCAGTTCCTTTAAATAAACCTCAACACCTTTATCAGTGGGTTGAGATTCGATTGGCCGAACATGAAATAGAGGTTTGTTAATAAAGAAATCATTTGTATAGCCCTTGATGAGCTTGCCATTAGCATACCGTATGACAACGTTGACTGGTTCCATCTTCTCCTACCTTTTAGCAAAAAAACTTCAATGAAACATATATAATTACAAAGCTTAGCAATTTTGGGCGTTCTTGTCATTAAAATTTGTCTTTAACTTCCAATAAAAAATCTGCGGATTATGGCTAATCAAGAGGATTGATTTAAGAAAATTACATATTGCAGATGACTTAGAAGCACGTAACATTCGTAACAGATGTTGATACAACAAAAACTTTTATATTATTTGTTTGATCATCAGAAGGGATAATGAAAAAACCATCTTTTTTGGATTCTAAGAAAAAGCCTCTTTGCCAAGGAACATCTCCTTCTAAATATCCAATTAATCTCTCTCCATCTTTAAATCGTACAAGTATCTTCATGCCCTTTTGACTTGTTTTTGTAAAAGACTTTTTCTCAAAGTAGTGTTTATTACCCTCAAATGATTTAACATAAAAAACTGCCTTTAACTCATTGAGCTGAATATCCTGTTTATTCGATGTCTCATCTATTACGGAGATATGATTATTTAGTGGTGAAAAATCACTTATATAGCCTTTGATAATCCTCCCACTCAGAAACCTTAAAATTACCTTCTGATTGTCCATATAATAATAATTTTAATCAGATTTGGTTAAAAGTCAATATTACTTGGTCTGAGTTACTTGGTCTGAGATTGCAGATTGGATATAAATTCAAAAAAAGATAATTTCAGAATACTAAATAGTCTTATGAATTATTGATTCCGGGGCATACAAAGCATGATTATATCCGGTTTCAAATGTGTCTGCTTCAGTCAGCAGTCAAATAGTGCTTAAACACTCTGGCTTATTTATTCTGAAGATTTTTTAAGGCATTTTTTGCAGCGTTTTTTACGATTTCATCATTGTCTTTTTCTGAAAGGATTTTTAGAAAAGGAACAACCCGGTGATCTGCGAGTCTTTCGATTGCATATACGGCATTTAACCTGATTGCGATACTATGGTCATTTAGAAGCAGTATTAAATGTGGGACAGTCTCCTCATCTCCTACTTTCCCCAAAGACTGAACACTTGCTTCCCTCACTTGAGGTTCATCGCTTTGGGCGCCCCTGATGAGAATATCTTGGATCCTTACATCTTCTCTGAAATTTCCCAGTGCAATTGCAGCATATGTTTTGATGGCAGGACATCTGTAATGGAGTGAACGGCTGGTAAAGATTTCGAGAAGAAGATCAACTGCTTTGGGATTTTTGGCTTTTCCCAGGAGCTGAATAGACATAACCTTGACCTGCCAGTTTTCCCAGCCGTCTCCCGCAACAGCCATCAGAAAATCAACGGTTTCTTCATCTATTCTTCCCTCCAGTTTTTGTATTGCCACCAAACGTCCTTCTAAGTCTTTTTGTTCATACTCTTTTTTGATTTCTTCAAGAGATGGTTCAGCAAAGCAGAAACATGGGACAACAAAAATAATAATACCGGCAAGAAAATATTTGAGGTTAATAGTAGTTTTTTGACAATAATTCATATAAGAAATCTCGTTATCAGGATCTGTACAATTTAACAGTATACCACTGCTACCGAATCCCCGTGATATTGCAACCAGATTTCTGTTTATAATTACACATAACCTTGATCTGTCAGATTCCTGTCGACCATTTATTTCGAGAAGAAACATTGCACCTGTGGCTAAAAAGTGGCAGTGCGGCAGCGATTCCGCAACCTTGGCATGAAAACAAGCCCGACCCTTTGATCTACTGATGATTTCTGCGTTGGAGTATTTCTAAGCAAATTCGCATTGAGGGAGAAAATATTTCTTGACTAATAAATCTGATATGTATATAATATATCATATAGGAAAGGAGGCATTTTATGAGGCATAGGTCACATCTTACGGCTGAAGAGAGGAAGATCGTCTCCCGGATACATTGGCTCCTGGAGCAGCCGGGCGTGTTAAGGGCAAACCTAGTGCGGATGAAACGCAAATGCGGCAACAAAAACTGTCGTTGTACAAAAGGCAGTCCTCATGCTTCCTGGTATCTCTATCAAAGCAGGCAGGGCAAAGCCAACATGTTATATGTTCCTGCCGATAGGGAAAAAGACGCAGCGGAATGGGTCAGAAAGAACAAAGAGATACGAGAATTGCTGGACAAGTTGAGTCAGTTGTATTGGGAAAAAATTAAGAACCGGGAGGAATAGGAATTCTTAAGCGACTTCTGGCTTACGCACAGAAAGTATATGCTTTACAGGACTTGATAAATGCCGTAAAAGACAGTCGCCCGCAACCGCAGATAAAGACATCCACGGTATTTGGCAGTGCGTTAATCATGGCCCTGGCCCGTCTTGGCAGTCTCAATGCGCTCAAGCAGACTGAAGAAAGCGCCTTCTGGCGACGCTGGCTGGGTTGCCCTCTGCCGAGCGCTGACACTACCGGCAGGGTATTGAGCATGGTTGATTGTGCTGCTATGCGGTCGGCCTTATTACATATATACAGCCGACTGAAACGTAATAAGGCTTTAAAGCCTTTTGTCGGCGACAGTGTATTTGCGCTTGTCATTGACGGACATGAGTCAAGCGCAAGCTATACCATGTGTTGTTGCAGTTGTCTGCATAGGGAGGTCAAAAAAGGCTCCGGCAGCGAGATTCAGTATTATCACCGGCATGTGACGGCGATCTTGCTGTGCAGGGATTTCGTACTCCTTCTTGATCTTGAATTGCAGAGGCCCGGCGAAGATGAAGTGGCCGCAGCCACCCGTCTTGTCGATAGGGTGCTTAAGAACTATCCAAGGGCCTTTGATGTTGTAATGGCTGACGGGCTTTATGCCCGCGCCCCGTTTTTTGAAGCTGTAACCTCAAGCGGTAAGCATGTGATTGCCGTATTGAAAGATGAACGTAGAGATTTATTGCAGGATGCCAGGGGGCTTTTCTCTCAGCAGCAGCCCCTTACTCATCGGAAAGGCAAAACCGTAAGGCAATGTTGGGATGAGGAAGGGTTTACTTCGTGGCCCCAGTTCGGCAAGAAAGTTCGTGTCGTCCGTTCCTTGGAGACGACAATAGTGAAACGGAAAAGAAGCGGTATTGAAGAGACAAAGCTCTCAGACTGGATGTGGGTCACCACGATACCGAAAAGTCTTCTTCAGACACTGGCCTTTATCGAACTGGCCCACCGCAGATGGGACATTGAAAACAAGGCATTCAATGAGCTTGTTACCTTTTGGCACGCCGATCACGTCTACAAACATACCGCAGTAGCTATTGAAGCCTTCTGGCTTATAACTATGCTGGCCTATAACCTTTTCCACGCCTTTATTACTCTGAATATTAAGCCGGTTCTTCGCCGTGCCCATACGAAACTTCACCTGTTGGTCGTTATCACTTCGGATTTGTATGCTGTAAAGCATCCCCCTCCATGATCCACCCTCTCTCTTTGCCTTTTTACGCGTCCGTCATCTCCTATGCCGACTGACCTCACAGGCAACAGGTTACCCTTCACTTCCGGGACTTGATGAAGCTCTTTCGATGCTTATTATCTTCTCGAAATACTCGATGCGAACGTGCTCCACCCCCAAAATGCCTCCACAGCACTCCGAAATCTGCTTCTGAGGATACAGTTGCGTAATTCCTGTGGGGGACACGTTTAAGTTGATATTTTTCTCGGTAGTTTGGTATTATGACAACAATTACGCATTGTCGAAGTTATAACTATTTTATAAGCTTATTAAAATTTAAAGGGGGATGAAGTCATGAAAAGGATAGTGCATGTGGCAATTTTATTTGCAACCTTACTGCTAATAACTGGGGTATCGTTCGCTCAGTCTTCTTATACCTGTGCGTGCTATGAAATTACCGCGATTAACGTTGATGATCCTTCTGTTATAGAAAATTTCTTTGAGCAAATATGTGTGGATTATGAAGATCAAAAGGGGTTTGCATGTGGTCCAGTTATAAAAATGAGCCTTTCTTTGTTCTTTGACCCGATGAAAGATCAAGGTTTAGGTTACACTGAAAATTGTTGGAAATACTTCAAAACTCACGGCGATGATCACTACGTGGTAACCGGGATAAGCTCCTGTTATGGAAATAGGTACACGTTTCGGGGACATAGGACAGACCTCGAAGAATGCCCTTTTATTTGTGTAATTATAGACCCCGATTAGAAGCTACATAAAAGACAAGCTATATATAGACCTATTAGTAAAGGGGCTTAAATGATAGATCCCTTTTTTAAATTTTATCATTGCCAACTGCTTCTTATAATTTTTATCTTTGTCTCACCTTCAGACGCAAAACTTGTAGGTGCAGGGAACAAAAAGGCTATGCGTAGTATGTGATGAAGGTCACAAAAAAGAATATGAGGGCTTCAAAATAATCTATTTATAATCTACAAAAATTCAGGAACATATGAACATGAGGAGTTCATGAAGTAATCAATATAAATGAGAAATTTTCAATGTTTTGATTTCTATGTGTTATGTGGTGCTCAAAGGTAACTTCTTGGTGCGTTGATTACAGGAAGCAACAAACCGAGGACAAAAATCTTGTGCGGCGTTAAGTTCTATGTGAAGGTGAAAATTCTACCAGTTTCCATATTGAACGATCTTCAAGCAGTAAGGCGCTTGGAAAGCAGGAGAGCTATTTTATCTTGAGGATTGTATTTCTTTCGTCGAGGAAGACGATCTTTGGCTTGAATCCTATAGCCTTATTGTCTTGAAGGTAACTGTAGCAGAAGATGATAATCCTGTCTCCGACAATACCTTTTCTCGCAGTGGGTCCGTTCAGACAGATCTCACCTCTTTTACCGGGGATCGCATAAGTCTCAAAACGTTCACCGTTATTGAGATTGCTGATCATAACCTGTTCATACGGGAGTATTCCTGCCTTTTTGAGAATCGTTTCATCTATAGTGATACTTCCCTCATAAGAAAGGTTAGACTCTGTAACAGTTGCAATATGTATTTTTGCCCTTAAAATGCACCTTAACATAAATTTATCCTCATTTGAACTCTGATTTTATTTGATATTATGACTGTTATAACAGAGTAAATTCAATGTCACTGAGAAAGCTGAATATGCAGATTAACACAAGAGCCATACAGGAAGGCAAAAAACATCCGGACGAGGAATCATGAAATCTCCTCTATAGACTATCAATGAAAAAGGTATTTTTAAGCTTTTCCCACTGTGTTTTGCCTTGAACATATCAATAGCATGCAGATATCTTTTGTCCCATACCGCTGAATATTTAATCTCAACAGGGATTGTCATTCCCCTTGTGCTGATAACAATGTCTATCTCTGATGCCTGGCTCTTTTCCCAGTAGAAAAAAGAAGGCTTTTTTTCATAATTTATTCCCCATTTAATGAAATCAGTAATTATGAGATTCTCAAAGTAGTGCCCATTGTCGCCGCTTGCTTCAAGAATAGCCCTTTCCCTGAAACCTGACAATGCCCATACAATAGCATTATCAAAAAAATATACCTTTTTTGATTTCTTGATCCTTGTTGACAGATTCAGAAAAAACGGTGAGAGAAGAAAACCTATAAGACTCTCTTGCCAGATCGTTACATATTTCTTTGTTGTAATCTGGTTGACGCCTGCATCTACCCCAAGTTGATTATACTCCAGAAGGCTGCCTATTCTTGAAGAAAGCTGCCCTATAACCCTGCGATAGCCTTCTATGTTCCCTATCTCCTTTACACTTCGCATGTCCCTTTCAAGATAGGTATCAATATAATCAGCAATCCACCTTGGAATATCGTCCTCTTCAATTCTCGAAAATGTAGGAGGGAAAAGGCTTCGCGTGAGAAACTTATCGATCAACTCTATTTTTTTTCTGCTTTTTGGTTTAAATTCCCTGACAAACTGAGATAGCATGTTTTGATTCAGGGTGCCCGAAAAAATACCTTTATATACCTCACTGGCACATTCAAATCCATCGATTTCCTCATAGAAAGATGCTTCGCTTATAGAAAACGGATAAACCCTTAATATCTGCACCCTGCCGGCAAGTGTTTCTGAAGTCCTGTCAAGAAGCTCAAGGCTTGAAGAGCCGCTTATGATTATTTTTAAGTAGAGTTGATAATTGTCATACAAGATCTTTATTGTCTCAAATATGGAGGGGAGTTTCTGAGCCTCGTCTATAAATAGAAAGAATTTATCTTTCAGTAAATCCAGCCTGTGACCAAGGGTTTCCTCTATCTTTTCCTTGAGATAGCTCTCATTGTTTTTTACCTTTTCCCTCTCAAATGAGGAATCGAGATTCAGATAGAATTTCCTCTTATCTGCGATATCCTCAAGAACACTGTTTACAGATGTAGTCTTACCTGACTGTCTTGGACCGATGATAACCGTAACAAGCCGGCTGCTTAGCGACTTTTTGAGATATGGTTCATAGATTCTTTCAATAATCTTTGTTTTTACCATTATTGATACAACTATAATATAATTATTATTTAATTATTGTCAAGTTAAATTATAATTTAGTTTATGTTATTGCACGTTATATCATGGGCAACGATGCCGGATTATTGCAGACTTTGATGAAGATTATTTTAAGGCTATTAGAGTTTTTTAGAAAATGGTGATATATAACTACTCTATTATCCTGGGAACCCGGTAGAAATTTTGTGAATGGGACGGGGCATTCTTAAGCGCTTCTTCTCCTGGCAGGGAAGACGTCAGGATGTCATCCCGCATTACATTGCTTAATGACAGGACATGGGATGTTGGCTCTGTTTCCCTTGTGTCAAGCCCATTCAGCTGGTCCATATAATCGAGGATACTGCTTAACTGAGAGCCGAACAGGTCCTTTTCTTCCTCAGAAAGATTCAGTCTCGATAAAACTGCAATGTGCTGAATCTGCTCTTTTGTTATTTTCACCCTGCAGGCCTATATTTTTTCGAGATTTGCAAACCTGACCGCGAGTCTTTTTATGCCGAAATTTGAGAAATTAACCATGACCTTCTGGTCTTCTCCGTCTCCATAACAGTCACGCACAACTCCTATTCCCCACGAAGAGTGTTTCACCCTGCATCCGGCTGTATAAAGACAGAAAACCTCATGGGGTTTAATGCTCTTCTTTACAGAAGGCAGTTTTATAGTATGGCCGTTTGTTATCTTTTCCATCCATTGGCAGCATTCCTTTGGTATGTCTTTGAGGAAGCGCGATGGCTCCTGATGTTGTATTTTGGCGTACAGTTTTCTCCTGCTGGCGCCTGTCAGCCATAAAACATCTTTAGCGCGGGTCATGCCAACGTAGAATAATCTTCTTTCTTCAGCAATCTCTTCTTCATGGTTCATTGCTTTACAGTATGGCAAAATCCCTTCTTCAAGTCCGGCAATGAATACCACAGGGAATTCGAGGCCTTTGGCATTGTGCAATGTCATAAGGGAGATGCAGTCTGCTGCAGATGCATCATCCATATTTGTCAATAATGACGTCCTGTCAAGGAAATCCTTTGTCTCCTTTCCTTCTGCCGACAACAGCAACTCTTCTACATTCCTGATCCGCTCCTCTGCCAGAGATTCCGCATAACCGGATTTGTCGAGTATGTTATTTAACATGTCTGCTGCTGACTTGTATTTGGCAGAAGAAAACCTTTCAATCATCTTGATGAAATCGGCAAGCTTTTCTTTAACAGTATTTGCAAGAGAATCGCCCCGCATTATGGATTTGAGGGCATCAAACAGGGCTAACGATTTTTTCTTTGCCTCATTCTCTATCCTCGTGAGTATGGCTGCGCCTATGCCCCTCGGCGGATTGTTTATTATTCTCCTGAAACTTACATTATCCCCGTAATTCAGAGACAGCCGCATATATGCAATTAAATCCTTGATTTCCTTTCTATGATAAAAGCTGATGCCTCCGATAATACGGTAGGGCAATCCTTCATCACGCAGGGCATCCTCAATCACCCGTGCCTGAATATTGACCCGGTAAAATATTGCAAAATCCCTGTAATTATATATACCCTTAAGATAGTATTCTTTAATAACCTTAGCGATATACTTAGCTTCATCATTGTGCGTATTTAACCAGCAGAAGTGCACTTTATCTCCCTGACCTTTGTCTGTCCAGAGCCTCTTCTGTTTCCTCTTCAGATTATGTGATATGACAGAACCTGAAACATTCAGTATATGTTGTGTTGAACGGTAGTTCTGTTCGAGTTTGATCAGTTTCGCTTCGGGATAATCCTTCTCGAAATTCAGTATATTGTTTACATTGGCACCCCTGAATTTATAGATACTTTGGTCATCATCCCCGACAACACATATTCTTTCCCGGGCGGATGCAAGTAATTTAAGGAGATAGTACTGGGCATAGTTGGTATCCTGAAATTCATCAACAAGGAGATAGGTAAATTTGTCCTGATATTTTTCAAGGAGCTTCGGATTGTTCTGGAAGAGTTTCACTGTCAGCACGATCAGGTCATCGAAGTCGAGCGCATTGCTCCTCACGAGTTCATCCTGATATCTCACATAGACCTTGGCAAGTTTCTCATCAAAACCAAAACCGTCTCCTGTGGCAAGGAATTCTTCAGGACCTATCAGGGAAGATTTCAAGTAACTGATACGCGATACAATTCCCTTGTAAAGGGCTTCATAAATTTTGAACTCTTTCAATATATGTCTTACAAGGTTGCATTGATCATCTTCATCATATATGGAAAAATTATTGTTATACCCGAGGGTCTTAATCTCCTTGCGCAGTATCCTGTTGCATTGTGAATGAAAGGTGCCTATCCAGGCGCCGTTGAGATCCTTTTCAAGGCATTGGTGTATCCTGACCTTCATCTCATCAGCTGCTTTGTTCGTAAATGTGACAGTCAGGATAGAATCTGATGAGAATCTTTTTACCTTATGAAGATAGCAGAATTTGTGGGCAATAACCTTTGTCTTACCGCTTCCTGCACCTGCAAATACAAGCAACGGACTGTCAATATAGGTAAGGGCTTCTTTTTGCTGGGGGTTCAAATCATGCATTAAAATCTCCTTTGACCTATTAATGTTAACAGATTTTTATGGTTTAAATCTACAATATGTCAAAGTCTCAACAGGGCTTTAAAGTTTACACAGTTAATATTTTTAAAAGTGTATTAACTAAAAAACCGGCACTGCTTCTTATTCTACAGTAACACTCTTGGCAAGATTCCTTGGCTGATCCACATCACATCCTCGCAAAACTCCTATATGATAAGCAAGCAATTGAACAGGCACTGCCATCAAAACTGTAGTAAGATATGGATTTGTTTTAGGCACAAAGATGCATCTCTCCGAAATCATGCGCATATCTTCGTCAGAATCATTTGTGATTATGATAATCTTCCCCCCCCTGCTCTTCACCTCCTGCATGTTTGAGGCTATCTTTTCATGCAGCTTGCCCTGCGGTGCAAGGACAACAACCGGCAGTTCCTCATCTATCAAAGCTATAGGTCCATGCTTCATCTCACCTGCAGGATATCCTTCTGCATGTATGTATGATATCTCTTTTAATTTTAATGCGCCTTCAAGTGCAACCGGATACTCTATTCCCCGGCCAAGGTAAAGGAAATCCTTTGCCCTGAAAAACTCTTTTGCAACATCTTTTATATTCTCATCTGTACCCAAAGCCTCTTCGACCTTGCCCGGGAGCATGAGGAGATCACCCAGTAATTCCGCTGATACATCCTCTGATATCGTCCCTTTAACCTTGCCTGCAGCTATTGCAAACAGATAAAGTCCGATGATCTGAGTCGTAAAAGCCTTTGTAGATGCAACACCTATTTCCGGTCCTGAATGAGTATAAAATACTGCATCTGCCTCCCTTGAAGATGTACTCCCGACAACATTGCATATGCTGAGTACTTTTGCACCAAGCCTTCGTGCTTCTTTCTGTGCAGCGAGTGTGTCAGCGGTCTCTCCGGACTGTGTTATGACAATCATTAGGTCACCGGGCCTTATGATCGGATTTCTGTAACGGAATTCAGAGGCTATATCAACTTCAACAGGAATCCTGACAAGGCCTTCGATCATGTATTTGCCTATAAGGGCGGCATGGTATGAAGTACCACATGCCACGATAAAAATCCTTTCAACCTCCTTCAGGTCTTTTTCCGTTATATTGAATTCTTCGAGATTTACTTCAGCGCTTTCAGCATTAAACCTTCCCCTCAATGTATCGGCAATAGCCCTTGGTTGTTCAAATATCTCTTTAAGCATGAAATGCCTGTAACCGCCCTTCTCTGCCATGGAAGGACTCCATGGCACAGACTTTACATCTTTGTGAACAGAAACCCCATCGGGTCCGGTAATGAAAAACCCGTCTTTTGTCAGAACAACCATCTCCCCATCGTTAAGGAATATCACATTATTTGTATAACTCAGAAATGCAGGCACATCAGAAGCAAGGAAGTATTCCCCTGTACCTACCCCGACTACAAGAGGACTGTCCTTCCGCACACCGATAATCTTGTCAGGCTCGTCTTCCTTTATTACGGCAATTGCATACGCTCCCTTAACCTCTTTCAACGCTTCTCTTACTGCATCTTCAAGCTGATACCTGTGGGCGTAATCAGCTATGAGATGGCAGAGAACCTCTGTATCTGTCTCTGATGTAAAATGATGCCCCTTCTCCATCAGCTTTCTTTTCAGGGGGAGATAGTTTTCTATGATTCCGTTATGTACCAGAACAATGCCGTCAGCCCTGTGAGGATGGGCATTTTCCTCTGAAGGCCTTCCATGAGTTGCCCATCGTGTATGCCCGATCGTATTATGGCTTGAAGGGTTTTCAGATTCAATGAAAGATTCCAGTTCCCTTATTTTCCCCTTGCACCTTCTTACCTCTATCCCTTTTTCAGAAAAAAAAGCAACTCCTGCAGAATCATAGCCCCTGTATTCAAGGCGCTTCAGCCCCTCAATTACGACTGATACAGCATTCCTGTTCCCTATATATCCGATTATCCCGCACATATTACAACAGTGAATAGTGATAAGTGATAAGTGATGAGTTTAATACAAATTGCATTTTACTTTTCTTTTCCTTTCTTAACTTTTAACTTTTCACTTTTAACTTTTAACTGTCGTTTAAGTGCCCAGCCTTCAATGTTCTTCTGCCCTACCCTGCTCAGGGCAAGACATTGAGACGGGACATCCTTTGTTATGGTAGATCCTGCACCAACATAGGCGCCTTTGCCTATCTTAACAGGAGCGACAAGCTGTGAATCACTTCCTATAAAGACATTGTCTTCAATACTGGTAATATGTTTTTTATAACCATCGTAATTGCAGGTTATCGTGCCGGCGCCTATGTTAACGTCTCTTCCTATATTAGCATCTCCGAGATACGTTAGATGTGATGCCTTAGTCCCTGCACCAATTACTGTTTTTTTTAACTCTACAAAATTCCCTATCCTTGCTCCTGCACCTATCTCCGAACCGGGCCTTATATGGGCAAACGGCCCGACTGTAGCTCCGCTTTTTACAACAGACCCCTCGATTACGGTTGAATCCTTAATAATAGCTCCATCTCCTATAACACTGGCATGAATTCTTACATTAGGATAGATTGTGCATCCCCTCCCTATTTTTGTGTTACCCTCAAGATGGACATTCGGATAAACGAGCGTGTCTCTGCCAAGAATTGCATTTGAAGATATATACACTGAATCAGCATCAATAAAATGTATATTCATGTCCGACCATTGCCTTATTATTCTGGCCTTCATCAACTGCCTGGCTTTCTCAAGGTCCTGCCGCGTATTTATGCCGAGAAATTCATCCTCAGTACCCATACAAAATGCATCTATCCTGATATCTTTATTCCTTGCGATATGAACTAAATCAGTAAGATAATACTCACCCTTAGCCTCATTTAGTTTTATAGACTTTAAAAGATCCATCCCCTGAACTTCGATAGCGTATATCCCGCTGTTTACTTCCTTTATATTTTTCTGCGATGCTGTTGCATCCCTATTTTCTATGATCGAAAGAACGTTTCCTCTTTCATCCCTTATAACCCTGCCGTATGAACATGGCTCATGAGTTATAAATGAGATAAGAGATATAGCATTTCTTTTTTTAAAATGGAGAGAAAGGAATTCTTTCAGTATCTCCGGAGTGATCAATGGCGTGTCTCCATTGACAACTAAAACTGTACCCTGAAATCCTCTGAGAAACGGCGCTGCCTTTAAAAGAGCATCTCCTGTGCCTTTCGCCTCTTTCTGAACGGCAAAAAAGATGCTGCTGTCAGCCTCAACAGAGTTTTTGATCTCCTCAATATGCTTGCCTGCAACTACAACAATCCGTCCGGGTTTCAGTTTATAGAGTGCATTTAAGACATATTGGAACATCGGTGTGCCATTCAGATTGTGGAGTACCTTCGGCAACGATGATTTCATCCTGGTACCGAGACCGGCAGCAAGAACAACACCGGCTAACTTCATTTCTTTACCTCGGATATCCTTGATGGAGTTGCAATTCCTCCGGAAAGGATAATCTTAATGCCATCCTCTATGGAAATATCGGTGAAAAAAATATGTTCATCGCGGAAAAGAGCTATGTCACCAAAGTAGATAAGGTTTGTGGGAATATAAACTGCCTTCAGACCGATCTCCACGCTGTCCCTTTCTGTTTTCATTACACATTCCTTTGTGAGAAACCCATATGCATAAACACTGGGCCGCGGGTACTCAACAATTACAAACTGTTTGAACGAAGACACCTTGCTCTCCGGGGAAAAGGCATCGACAAGCTGCTTGACCGCTGTGTATATCCCCTTTAATACCGGAATTTTAAGAATAACATGTTCAAAGGATTCGATAATCCTTCTGCCAAAAACATTTGTAGAAACAATGCCTACAACAAATATGAGGACTATTGTCGAGATAAAGCCAAGACCAGGCACATGATAACCGAGGATCTTATAGTAGAAAGGTTCAAGCAGGCCGTCAACGAATTTAAAAAACCACCATATTACAAGAAAGGTGATAATAGAAGGGATTGATATCAGGAGCCCGGCAAGGAATCGTCTCTTGAAAGTCGCACGGATCGAAATCCCCATATTACTTTTCAACCCTGGCAATCACCTCTTCAGGAACGTCAAAGTTCGTATAAACATTCTGAACATCCTCATTATCTTCAAGCGCCTCGATCAGCCTTATCATCTGCTCTGCCTGCTTCTCGTCAACGGGAGCATAATTCTTGGGCAGCATGGTTATCTCCGCAAGAGATACCGGTATCGAGGCTGCCTCTATGGCAGTCTTTACCTTACCCAGATCTTCAGGCATTGTTATAATTTCGTAGTTGTCTTCTTTTGGATCATTTTTCATATCCTCTGCGCCGGCATCAAGGGCAATCGACATGAGCGTATCCTCATCGATCTTTGTCTTTTCAATAAGAATGTATCCTTTCTTTTCAAACATCCAGCCAACGCATCCGGCCTCTCCCATGTTGCCGTTGTTCTTTGTCAGAATATGCCGTATCTCCGGACTTGTCCTGTTCTTATTATCGGTAAGAACCTCAATAAGTATGGCAGCGCCGCCAGGCCCATACCCTTCATAGATAGATTCTTCGTAAGACACCCCCGGGAGCTCGCCTGTGCCTTTCATGACCGCCCTCTTAATGTTGTCACTCGGCATATTGACTTCTTTAGCCTTTTCTATTGCTGTCCTCAGCCTTGGATTTCCTGACAGGTCTCCTCCGCCAATACGGGCAGCGATCGATATCTCCTTGACTATCTTGGTAAAAACCTTCCCTCTTTTTGAATCTGTACTTGCTTTTTTATGCTTTATCGACGCCCATTTGGAATGACCTGACACTATATCCCTCCGGATAGATTATTTTGCGAGAAAGACAATGATTTATGATAATTGTACAGGAAATCCACTGTCAAGACTCTATGCCGTATTCTTTGATCTTTGTAAGAAGTGTTTTGTAACTTACCTGAAGGATTTCCGATGCCCTGCTTTTATTTCCTTTCGTTTCCTTAAGTGCACTAATAATCCTCTGCGATTCTGCTCTCCTCAGTGCATCTTTTGCAACTGCTTCGAGTGTTATACCGGCAACAGAAGGCTTATCAGAAAACTCAAAACCGGTATGCCTGCTCAGGACAAAATGTTCTGATTTAATCATATCTCCGTCACAAAGAATTACAGACCTCTCTATGGCATTTTCGAGTTCTCTGACATTGCCTTTCCAGTGATAGTTAATAAGCATGTCAAGTGCCTCTTTCGAAATGCTTTTTAGCGGAGTCTTTATCTCAAGACAGTATTTATTTATGAAATATTCTACAAGCAAAGGAATATCATCCCTTCTCTCCCTCAATGGCGGGATCCTTACAGGAAAGACGTTCAAACGGTAATAAAGATCCTCTCTGAACTTTTTATCCTCAACTGCCCTCTCCAGATCTTTATTGCTCGCCGCAACAATCCGGACATCAACTGTGATAGTCTTGACAGCCCCTACCCGCTCTATTTCACCCTCTTCAATGGCTCTGAGGAGTTTAGACTGGAGTGACACATCCATATCACCGACTTCATCAAGGAATATGGTGCCATTATCAGCGAGCTCAAACTTACCGAGCTTTTTGGCATCTGCACCGGTAAAAGCCCCTTTCTCGTGCCCGAAAAGCTCTGATTCAAGGAGATCCCTCGGTATAGCTGCACAATTAATAGGCACAAACGGATACTGCTTCCGGCCGCTCAGATTATGTATCGCACGTGCAAAGAGTTCCTTCCCTGTGCCGCTTTCACCAATCAAAAGGACTGTAGTCTTTGCTGGTGCGACTTTCTGTATAATCTGTGCGACTTTCATAAACTCCGCACTATTTCCGATGATTCTTGGAAGGCCGAATTTTGATGCAACTTCTTCTTTTAAAAGGATATTCTCCGTAATGAGTCTCTGATTTTCAAGCGCCCTCTTAATCAGCATAAGGAGGTGATCGGTATCAAATGGCTTTGTAATGAAATCAAAGGCCCCTACCTTCATCGCGGTTACTGCAGTCTCAACAGAACCAAACGCTGTCATTACGATTACCGGGATAAACTGATTTTCTTCTTTGGATGCCTTAAGGATCTCGATCCCGTCTCTTTTGGGGACCTTAAGGTCTGTCAGGACAAGATCGATCTTTCCCTCTTTAAGAAATTTTATACCCTCAATACCATCTCTGGCAGAAACCACTGTATACCCTGCGGACTCAAGGGTCTCTTTCAGCATCTCTGCCATTGATTCTTTATCTTCTATGACAAGAACGGTCTCCACCGGACGTTTAAACCTTAGCCTCTTTCAGCGCTTCTTTACAGGCGCATGCCCTCTGCATGGTTATCAAGGGCAAAACCTCTTTTATCAGGTCTCCAAGCTGTCCGGTAGTTTTATGTATAATCTCAATGACTTCCTTTGCCGTCAACCTTTTTTCCTTTATTCCTGCAGCATAGTTTGTGATGATTGCTATTCCTGCATAGCAGATTTCTGCTTCTCTTGCAAGTAATGCCTCAGGCATTGCTGTCATCCCAACAATATGCCCGCCTATACCTGAAAAGAACTGTATCTCTGCTTTTGTCTCAAGTCTTGGTCCGTTTGTACAGACATACGTTCCTGTTTTTCTTAACTTGATGCCGGAGTTCCTGCCTGCACGGAAAAGAGCGGCATTTAGTTCCGGGCAGAAAGGTCTTGTAAAATCTATATGGATTACCCCGGCTTCACCATCAAAGAATGTAGATTCTCTCCCATGTGTCATGTCTATGATCTGATCAGGAATAACTATTGTTCCGGGCTTCATCCCAGTGCCCATGCCACCAGTAGCGCCAACTGCTATAATCCTCTCTACCCCAAATTTTTTAAATCCCCATATATTTGCCCTGTAATTTATCCTGTGTGGCGGAATCTTATGCTGTGAACCATGTCTTGGAAGAAATATGACTTCCCTGCCTGAGAACCTGCCAAAAACATATGCGTCAGAAGGAGATCCATAGGGAGTTGAGATCTTTCTTCTCTTATGAATATCAACCCCTTCGATGTTATAAAGCCCGCTCCCCCCTATAATTCCTATCACGATAATTATCTCCGGTTGTGTTATTAATTTATTTTATTGCATCAGAGTCTGTTATGAATTCTAACATATCAGACAAAAGCAAGACAGCACTGTGTTAAATAGTACACACACTATTGTTAACAGACAACACCATAACAACATCCAACTTTTGCAATATTTCAACAATAACTTTAACTTTTTTCCTGATAACTGCCTTTATCGCCATTCTTCAAAGAAAGCTGCAGTGAATAAAATATATGAAAATTATGACTATCTTACTGGCACCATATTTGCAATCTCTCTTATTTAAGATTCTCATTGAGTCTTTAACCAAATATTATATGCGTTTACAAAGAACATTAAAACAAGAAGTCTGTTTCGAAGGCATAGGGCTGCATACAGGCCGGTTTGCCGAGGTCTGCCTCAAGCCTGCACCCCGTGATACCGGTATCATATTTATAAGAACAGACAAGAACATGGAGATTAAAGCCTCTGTAGGTTCTGTCTCAGATACTGCATTTGCTACTACGCTCGGTTATAATGGAGCAAAGATAAGAACTGTTGAACATCTCCTTGCTGTCCTTGCCGGCCTTGGGTTAGACAATGTCTTCATCGAAATTAACGGACCGGAAATACCCATACTTGATGGAAGTTCCATGGAACTGACAAGCCTGATACTCAAAGGCGGAATTGCAAAGCAGGGCAAGAAAAGACCCTATATAAGAATAACCAGTCCTTTAGTCCTGACAGATGGTCATGCTGAAATCGCAGCATTTCCACACAAGGGAAGGCGTATAACTTACAGGATCCATTTCAACCACCACCTGCTCGGGGAACAAAAACTGAGCCTTGATCTTACTGAAGAGAATTTTGCACTTGAAATCGCTCCTGCAAGAACTTTTGGATTCCTGAAGGATGTCGAATACCTGAAAGCCAATGGATTCGCGAGGGGTGGATCTTTTGACAATGCGATCATACTTGGAGATAGCGGGGTTCTGAATGGATCAGGGCTGCGTTTCAAAGACGAATTTGTCCGTCATAAAATTCTCGACCTTGTAGGTGACCTGTCTTTATTGGGATTTCCGATTTATGGTCACATAATCGCCAATAAGTCAGGGCATACTACAAATCTGAAGTTCCTCAAAAAGCTGCTTTCGCACCCGGATTACTGGGAATTAGTCACTGAGACCAGCCAGCAACCCGTACTGACCTACAGTTAAAAATACTTATTTTTCAATAAGTTAAAAATTTAACTTGAATTTTTCAGCAAAATAGCGTTTCATAATCCTAAGAAGACCGCAAAAAGAAGGCTGGAGAATTTCTCCTCCAGCCAAAAAAATGTGTGTGTGTAGATGAAAACTATTTCTTCTTTGCGGTCTTCTTTGCCGGTTTCTTAGCTGCTTTCTTTGTTGCTGCCATTCTAATTCACCCCCTTTCGTACCCGCACTTCCCAGTACAAGAAATGCGGGGCGCTTTGCACTCAAAGTCTGCCTATGAGTGTAATCCTTTTACCTGATAAAATCTTTTTCAGGTTGGAATCTCCTTTTTTCTTTTTCAGTCTATATTCGTCTTCTTCCATAAGCGAGCAATCAATCTTTTGATCAAACCTTCTTTCAAGGTCTTTTAGTTCTCTGGTAAGTGATGACGATGCACCGATGACAAAAAGGTCTACGGCAGTCACGTCATCCCCTTCTGCATATGGACCGTAAAGAAAAGCAGCTTTGGCGCCTGAGGCCCTCAACACTGCCTTAAGCGCACCAGGCAGGCCAAGGGATTTTGTTATGAGATTTTTCAGTTCCGAAAACAGGGGGGATTCTTTATTTGCCTGGAAATATTTGAGGTTAACAATCTTTTCGCTGGTCACGATATCCATTTTCTCGAGATTGTCAAGTTCCCTCTTGATACCGGATGGATTTTTTCTGAGGAGTTTGGCTACCTCTCTGATGTAGAACTGCTCATCCGGACTGTTAAGCAGCAGGGAGAGCACATCTGCTCTTATTGATGATGAAAATAAACTTTTTAACATTTATTCACCTGTATATTTTTATACAACAAATAATTCCATTTGTCAACAATAAAATTACATTTGACAACAGATATTGCATTTTTGTAAACGATCCTATATAAAGAACGATCGTTCTTAATATTAGAACTATTGTATTCATCTTATCATCTTCGTGACTTTCGCCAGATTCACAGGGTCATCGGTCTCGCTCTTTTTGGGTGTTTCAAGAATCAGGGGGATGTCTCTGAAAGCCTGATAATCAACGAAACAGCGCAATCCCTTCATACCTATTTTCCCAAGACCGATATGCTCGTGTCTGTCAATGCACGAACCCATATCGCCTTTTGAGTCATTAAGGTGAATAAGTTTTATCCTGTCAAGTCCTGCATAATTTTCTATTTCATCTGCAATGCTCTCTATATCTTTTTCATCATGCATATGATATCCGGAAGCAAATGCATGACAGGTATCAAAACAGATGCCGGATATCAAAGGGGTTTTTACGCCAGATATAATTTCTGCCAGGTCTTTAACCGTGGAGGAGATATCTCCTCTCTCTCCCGCGGTGTTCTCTATGAGAAGACCTGCCTTCCATCGTCCCATCCGTGCAACTTCATTCAATGCCCCGATCGCCCTGTTTCTTGAAACAGATTCATCATCTCCTGATGCGCTCCCTGAATGAAGCACTACATAATCTGCTCCAATAGTATCAGCCCTTTCCATTTCAGTAATGAGCATTTCAATAGATTTTTTTCGTAATAGCATATCCCCCGATGCCATATTGATGAGATATGAAGTGTGAATACAGACAGGTGAGATATTCAACTGCTTCCTGAGAGCTTTGAACCGGGAAGCTTCTTCATCAGTAATCTTTTTTAGAGCCCATCCCCTCGGGTTATGAGAAAATATCTGCATCGTATTACACCCAAGCGCATGAGCCCTCTCCAAACTGAGGTGTAATCCACCGGCAATGGAAGTATGAACACCGAGTCTGCGCATAGTCATAAGTTTGCAGATATTGAATATTTTTTACAATATTTGTGACATCGACAATAAACAGGGGCAGTGCTATATACGCTTAAACTTTTTTTTATAGAGGGG
>Ga0209253_10001545_pt1 | contig 20217 bp, 18 predicted proteins | sample FrelakmetBRP12BR_FD_187145 | JGI IMG/M metagenome (GOLD analysis project Ga0209253, IMG submission 187145) | Freshwater lake sediment microbial communities from the University of Notre Dame, USA, for methane emissions studies - BRP12 BR (SPAdes)... | ecosystem: Environmental > Aquatic >... | reverse complement strand
TGCAAGTACATCCGGGTCGGTCGCCGCCTGACGGATGAAGTTCACAATCGGGATGAAACTGTCATAGGGATGGTACAGCATGATGTCATGCCGGCGGATGGCTGAAAAGATATCCTTTCCCTCGGAAACCTCGGGCTGAATCGCGGGGGCAAACGGGATATCCTTCAACTCCGGGCGTTCAAGGGAGAGGAGCTGCATGAGATCCGCCATCCCCAGCGGGCTTCTGACCCTGTAGGCTGCCTGGGAAGCGACTCCCAGTTTATGTTCGAGCATGTGGCAGATGGAGTCCTGCATGGAACAATCCATCTCGATTCTCACCGGTCTCCCCCGTGCACGCTGTTCCATGACCTCTTCTACGGTTGTGAGGAGGTCTGAAGCCTCATCAACTTCTATGTCAAGGTCAGCATCGCGGGTGATCCTGAACGGGAACGAGTAAACGACTTCAAGCCCGGGAAAGAGCATGGCAAGGTGGGCGGCAATGATCTCTTCCAGGCACACAAAGTGGACGTTTGTGTCGTCTCCGTGTCCCCCAGGATGAGCATCCGGGATACGGACAAACCGGGAGAACAGGTTCGTCGGTACCTTGACGCGGGCGAAAAACTCCTTTTTTCCCGGATCCCTGACAATGATTGCCAGGTTAAGCGAGAGATTTGAGATGAAGGGGAAGGGGTGGGCGCTGTCGAATGCCAGGGGGGTAAGCACGGGAAATATTTCATCAACAAAGAGGTTATACATCTGGTCTTTCTGGTGCTGGTCCAGGGTGTTCCAGGTGTGAATGTGGATCCCGGCGGCGGTAAGTTTCGGGAGAAGGTCCTCATGCCAGCACCGCGACAATTCTTCAAGATCCGGCGTCAGCCCCTGCTGGATTGCGGCAAGCTGCTGCGCAGGAGTCATCCCATCCGGCGGGGCAGCGAGAACTCCTTGTGTCATCTGCCGCTGGAGCCCGGATACCCGGATCATAAAAAATTCGTCAAGGTTATTGGCTACAATGGCAAGGAATTTTACCCGTTCAAGTAACGGGTGCCGTTCATCCTTTGCTTCATCGAGTACATGGTGGTTGAATGCAAGCCAGCTCAGCTCCCGGTTGATGTACATTGGAGGCTCAACAAAAGGCCCGGGAACATTCTTTATTGTCATTGCACCGCAACCTGCCTTTTCATGGCACCAACCGTGCTCACTTCAGGCACCACTTCGTTCATGTAAGGAAGACTGAACTGTCATGCAACCGTTCCGGGTATGTATGAATCAGAACTCCCCGTCCTGCTCAAAGCTCCTGCCGTACCGTATTGCAAGCTCAGCCTTATAGAGCTCCCTGCCCAGGTATGCGGCATGATCAAGCAGCGAGACATTCCCGTTTTTTACAATCGTATAAAAGACGTCCTGCCAGCGCTCTCCCCGCACTGCATCTCCCCGGATGACAGCAACAATCATGCCGCCTTCGATCCCGATCCGGAAATTACCCTTCGGGTCATACTCAAGATCACCCGGCATCGGTTTTGCCGGTGCAATTGTATCGTACTTGAGGGGCGGTTCACGGCGGCGCCGTTTTTCCTTCAGGACGAGGAGATCTATACCAAGGTCTTTGGGGTAGGGCCGATTTCGGGCGAGCGCCATCATCTCTGTTGCCCGCCGCATCTCGCGGATCGATCCTTTCGTTTTATCCGAGTGTTCGCTCGTAAAAATAACCGATGCCCCGACTTCCATCGCGAGCCCCGCAAGGAGAGCATTCGCACCAATGGAGTCTGAATCGAGGAGCTCGACAACATTCCCGGCTCCAAAGAAGGAAGGGTACATCGATTTTTTGAATTTTTTGAGTGAGGTGACGAGCCCTGATCCCACAGGCTGGAGGAGCGGGTCTGTTATGATGCACCGTATGCCGGCTTTTTCTGCGAGGGTTATATTGTGGATGAGCGTGTGGTTGTCCGGCACAACGACTGCCGCAGCACCGGCTCGGGCAATTTCCTTTCCGACAACCGGGATGTTGGTTGACTGGAGAGAGAGGACGAGATCCGCACGCCCGAGTGCGGCACGGATCAATGCCGGATCCTGCGAATCGACGGCAAGCGGGCGGTCGATATCAGAAACCTCGTCAAACACCCGCTTCACATCGCCCGGGGTTGCATCGAACCCGAACCCAAGGTCAACGATATCGGCTCCTGATGCAAAGAACTGCTCCACGTCGCTGCTGATGTCATCGCGGCGGTGGGCGTCCATGATCTCGGCAAGCACCTTCATGCGCGTGGTGCCGCCAATTTTTGTACCCCGGATCAGGTAGTCGCATGTGGCACCCTGCTCCATCGCCTCAATGGTCTGGTACGCGTCCTGCGCCTTTTTTGCCGCGAGGAACTCTTCTGCGGGCATAGTGCGCGAGAGTGTGATCGTATCAAGGAGCGGGAGTACAAGTTCGAGATCTGCGGCGTGCCGCGGGCCACGGTACACGGGAACGCCGGTGTCCTGCTCAACATGCGCAAATGACGCAGTGCACATGCCCGGGACGATCGCCATGGCGTACTCCCCCGATTTTATGAGAGTGCGGAGCTGGTGCGGCGTGAGAAATGATGCAATCTCGCCAGTCACCACCACATCGGCATCAAAACCCTGTGCAGCAGTCCTGACAATAAATTCCGTTGCGGCACCGGTGGGGAGGAGGATGCGCATAAGTTCCCTTAATATCCACAAGATAAAAAAGATATGATCTGATGCTGACCTGCGACCTCCATGTGCATACCAATTTCTCCAAAGACGGTGAGAGCAGTGTAGAAGAGATCCTGCGGCGGGCAGAAGAGGTCGGGCTTGATGCGATCGCGATCACCGACCATGACACTGTCGACGGTGCAAAGAAGGCGGTTGCCTGCGCAACATCCGTTGTCGTTATCCCCGGCATTGAAGTCTCCACCCGGCAGGGGCACCTGATTATTCTGGGGGTCACCGAATTGATCCCTGCCGGGCTCGATATAGGTGAAACTGTTGCAATCGCCCGGCGGCTGGGTGCTGTCCTCATTCTCCCGCACCCGTACCACATATGGCGGCATGGTGTTGCACGGAAAAGGAAGGCAGGTCTGGCGATCGTGGATGCAGTCGAGACATTCAACAGCCGGTATATTGTCGGGTCGGCAAACCGGAAGGCGGCACGGATCGCCCGCCGGCTTGGCAAGCCCTGTGTCGGCGGAAGCGATGCCCACAATGCCCGGTTTGTGGGTTTTGGAAGGACGTTTGTCGACGCGGAACCGACCGTCCTCTCCATTCTCCAGGCAATCCGCGATGGAAATGTTTCCAGTGGCGGGCGCAAAACACCGCTGCGCACCTATACCCGGCAATCCCTGAAAAACACATGGAGAAAGATCACGCGGTTCACACGGCGAGTACGACTGAAATGAGGCTTGCGTTTCGCGTTTCCTATCTCGGAACACGGTTCTTTGGATCGCAGATGCAGGCAGCCCACCGAACGGTGGAGGGGGAGTTTGTTGCCGCGTGCCGCCGGCTCGACCTGTTTGGTGATTTCCGCGAGGCAGGTTTTCTGTCTGCGGGGCGCACCGACCGCGGCGTCCATGCCCGGGGCCAGGTGGTCGCGTTCTCAACAGAGTATCCCGACCGGGCGATATCTGCTCTCAACGTCCAGCTCCCCCCGGACTGCTGGTGTACTGGATATGCAAACGTCCCAAATGAGTTCCACCCGAGGTATGACACCCTGTCCCGTACCTACCGTTATTATTATGCGGCTCCACCGGCAGACATCACCGCAATGGCGCGGGCGGCACAACAATTCCATGGAAGCCACAACTTCACCAACCTCGCCCGCGTAAAAGACAAGAACCCCTGCCGCACAATCCTTGCGATCAGGGTGGGGGAAGCGGGGGGTTTTGTCTATCTCGAGGTGACTGCGGACAGCTTTCTCTGGCACCAGGTCCGGTGTATGGCAACTGCACTCTGGCAGGTTGGCTCCGGCGAGGCTGATGAAGGGTCAATCCCTGTCCTGCTCGAACAGGAGGCAGAGCGTGCGATCCCACCGGCACCGGCAGAAGGACTTGTCCTCTGGGACACGGACTGCAGGATCCTCTTTTCCCCGATGCAGGCTGATGACCGGAGTGCATCGTATATCGAATACCTGCGCCGGCACCATGCGCTCATGGAGCGCGTGTGCAGTGCACTCGGGAGCCTGGATTCCACACACCAGTCACCAGGACCAAAAAAGAGTGATTCAGACGGTCAAGGTAATCAAGATCCCCGCGACAATCCAGATCAGGGTAGTGGTGGAGAACAATGAACGCAATTGAAACGCATGACCTGACCCGGTACTACGGCACGCTCTGTGCAGTCAACCGGCTCACGCTGTCGGTCGACCGGGAGGTCTTTGCATTGCTCGGCCCTAATGGTTCGGGCAAAACGACGACAGTTCTCATGCTTACCACCCTGTTGCGACCCACTGAGGGTACAGCGACCGTTTCCGGGCACGACGTCGTGCTTGAGGGAAAAGAGGTGCGTAATACCTTGAGTTATGTCCCGCAGGACATGGCGGTCGATATCAAGCTCACAGGACGGGAGAATGCCCTGCTCTTTGCGCGGCTCTACGGGATAAAAAACCCGAAGGATCGTGTCGATGAAGTACTTGCGGTGATGCAGCTTTCCGACCGGGCGGACGACCTTGTGAGGACCTATTCGGGCGGGATGCGCCGCCGGCTCGAACTTGCGCAGGCGCTCGTGCACGAACCCGGGATCCTCTTTTTGGATGAGCCGACTCTCGGGCTCGATGTTGCCGCACGCGCCACGATCTGGGAGCACATTACGGCATTGAAAAAAGACGGCATGACGGTCTTTGTCACAACACATTACATGGAGGAGGCTGATCATTTCTGCGACCGGGTCGGCATCATCAGCCGGGGGACACTTGTTGCACTTGATGCCCCGTCAGCGTTAAAAGCCCTGCTCGGAAATGATGTCATCACTGCACAGATTGACGGTGAATTCCGGGATCCTGCGCTTGAAGGTGTCACCCTTTTCTCTTTTGCCCACAATGAGGCATCATTCCTTGCGGATAACGGGCGCGAAGCCCTGCCGCTGCTTGCCGATGCGTTTTCAAAAGCCGGTGTGAAGGTGCGGTCGCTGGCACTGCGGGAACCAACGCTTGATGACGTCTTCCTGCATGCGGTCGGTACTCCTGAGGAACCGCGGGGGTTTGACCAGACAAAGTTCCGGACTATGCTGCGGAGGAGAAGATGAGGCGGGTCGTCTGGTACATCGAACGCGATTTCCTGCGCTGGGTGCGGGGGAAAGTCAATGTCTTCTCCTCGCTTGTCATGCCTGCCGCATGGCTGGTCTTTGTCGGGCTCGCGCTGCCCATCCGGTTTACTGATAACTACCTGGACTTCATCACGCCCGGCATTCTTGTCATGACCATGCTCTCGGCAGGGCTTTCCGGGGGAACGCTGTTAATGTTTGACAAGATCCTCGGTTTTTTCAACAAGTTTCTCGCCCTGCCATCACCCCGCGAAGATATCCTGTTCGGCAAGATCTTATTCACGAGCATGAGGGGGCTGATCCAGACAACCATTATTCTCGTTATCGCCGTTTTGATTGGCGCGAAAATTTACAGCCCGCTGCAGTACGGGCTCACGTACCTGATCCTGTTCCTTTTCGGCTTCCTGTTATCGGCTTTCTCGACCACGCTCGTCCTCTATCTTGAGGATCACGACTCCTACTCCGCAGTCAACACCATGATCTCCATGCCGCTCTTTTTCACATCAAGTGCCCTGATGCCATACAGTGTCATGCCCGCATGGCTGCGCCTTCTTGCATCCTTAAACCCGCTCAGCTATGCGATCGATGCGATCCGGGCGGTCAATGCCGGGTCTTTTCCTTCACTGCAGATCACGGTGCTTGCAGTCCTTGTGATTGTTGTCACTGCGATCAGCGTGCAGGTATTCCGCAGGGTGACGGTCTGATCGTGCGCTTCGTCAATCAGTTCAGTGTTTCGGGCCCCCTCTTTCTGCAAGAGCTGCCCTGATATCGTCAAGGATCGCGGGGTCATCAATAGTTGGTGGCGTGGTGTGCGGTTTTCCGTCTGTGGCCCTTTTACTGGTGCCCCGAAGGCTCTTACCATACCGTGTCTTGCGCAGGCGCTTAATTAGCGCCACCTCTTTGAATTTGGCAATAGAGCAAATCTGGCCCCGCACCATCTTTACAAGCTCCCGCTCGAGTTCGGCCGGGTCAGGGTTTTTCCAGCCTTGACAACCACCAGCCCCATATCCCGTTTCTCTAAAGGCTGGGGTAACCTTGAAATGCCTCCTGCACCACAGTTCACGTACCGGATAATAACAGGTGGGTTATCTGCGGGGGACAGGAGTAATGGTGTGCGATTCTACGCGGGCGGTATCGGAGGTGGTGAGCCTGATCCTTATTATTGTGCTCGTCGCCGCCCTTACGGCATTCATCATTATAGCGGTTTTCGGGTACACCGATCTTTTGGTGCAGCCAGACCTCCGCCCGTTCACCCGCGATATCCCGAACAGCCCCGTCGCCTACTACGGTTTTGACGAACAGGAGTGGGCAGTCACAAAGGACCTGAGCGGGAACAGGAATGATGCAAACCTTACAAATGCCAACTGGATGACGAGTGCCCTCTGGCGGATGCACAGGTACCCGAGCAATTCGTGGATGGGATTTAACGGACTAAATGCGTATCTATCAGCACCGGATCGCCCAACGCTGGACCCGACGGGGGATCTTACCGTCGAAGCATGGGAGCGGTGGTCAGTCAGTCCCTACCCTCTCCCGGCAGCCCAGCAACAGGCGGTCATCATCACGAAAGGAAATGCGGACTCTGTCTACCAGTACCGGCTCTGGCATGATTACTCTTCAACGCAGAATCCCAGGTTCAGGTTCTCCATAAGGGTCGGGACTACCGTGCGACAGCGGTACTCGATCACGCTTGCAAAGAAAGATACATGGTATTATGTCGTGGGCACCTGGAACCGTACGACCGGAAGGATGTCGATTTTTGTCAATGGTATCCGGGAGAGCTCCGCAACCTATGCCACCGCGGCTCTGACGACAACAGCCAACCGCCTCACGGTCGGCGCACGTTACAACACGAACGGGATCACGCTCTCCCGTTTCTTCCCAGGTCAGATCGACGAGGTGGCGGTCTACAACCGCTGTCTCTCTGATGCGGAAGTGATGGAGCGGTACCGGAAATATACGACCTAGTACCTAACATCAGACAACCATGAGAAAAGGAATTATTTTTTAATGGTATAGATGATAACGAAGTCATCTGCATAGACACGCGAAAACCCCGGAATTTCCTCGCCGGCAAGGGCGCGTTCTATGGTTGTTGACCCTGCTGCCTGCGGTACTTCATCACCGGAGTATCCCGGGATAACCGTGGTGAGGGTGTCCCCGTGGACCGCCACATACCCTGTCCTGCCAAGCCGGATCTCCCCTCGTTCCTCGCGGGCTGGTGTATCCCCAGATACAATTCCTGTCATGATCTGGCCCTTCCCATTAAAAACACTGTCTTCGATTGTGACAAAGAGCGTTTCCGCGCCAAGAGACCGCATCAGATCCCGGGTCATTGAGGGGTTCACTTCCGTCAGTGCTGCTGCCACTGCGGTAATGTCCGGGTCCTGCAAGCTCACAGCAACGGGTTCGTGTCCACCGAAAACACGGATCTCGCTCCCGTAATCCCACCATGCGAGTACTTTTGTCCCTTGTGGTACCCCTGTTTTGAGAAAGGCAAGGGCATCCGCATGTTCAGGATAGAAAGCCCCAAGGACGGGTTTGCCTTCCCATATGTATTCCACGATCTGAAACGAAAATACACCGCCGTCCACCTTCCTGTCCATCATAAAGATGTACGGCTGGAGCATGGCATCCCCCCCCGTCGCAGGTTCCCGAGAACGCATGCGGACCGGGGTTAGAGAGTCCCAGACAAAGAACCCGGCGATGAGTGCACCGATGACAAGGAGAACCGCGGCCCAACGTTTTTCCATCGAACGTTCCTCTGGGGGAACGTCTGCGCAGGAGGTATTAAAATCACCGGAAGGGGTTTTTCCACCTCCAAAGTTCCTTTTCTGTGAAGATGATGTACACGATTACTGAAGTCGAAAAAAACCAGATCTTTTACGAAATCCTTGCTGCCCGCCGCTCGAGCCGGCAGGTGGCCCGCGGGAAATCCCGCCGGCCCCCTCGGTCAGGCCCCCATTGGATGATGTGACCCGGTGGTTTGCGTAACTGGTGTGCGGGATCGTCTCTCATCATGCCCGGATAACAGAAGGAGACATGTCCTCCCGTCTCCATCCTGCAGATTATTTATTCCTTCGGGAACTCCTATCAGGTAATCAGATACAGTATCCCCCTCAAAGGAACCTCGTATGAAGACCACCATCTATTATTTTACCGGCACCGGCAATTCGCTTTCCGTGGCGCAGAGGGTCTGTACGCTTCTTGGTGACTGCACCCTCGTACCCATGGTATCTGCTACCGGCACGACGGGAGAGTTCCTCCCGGATGCTGACCGGGTCGGGATTGTCTGCCCGGTCTACTTCCTGGGTCTCCCCGCACTTGTTGCGCGGTTTGCAGAACGGTGCAACTGTTCCCGACCCGGCTACCTGTTTGCCGTCCTCACCATGGGTGGGTCGGGAAGTTCATCGGCACTGCGCCAGCTCGACGGTATTCTCCGAATGCGATCAGGGCGGGGGCTTGATGCCGGGTTCGCCGTGAGAATGCCGGGCAATTATGTGCTGATGTATGCCTCGCCCGACGGTAAACGGAGGGCAGACCTTCTTGCAGCAGCCGACCGGAGGGTCGCAGAGATCGCCCGGACAATCGACCAGGGGCTTATAATAAAACTCCCGTACTCCCCCGTCGCATCCCTCATCCACCGCTTGATGTACCCCCGTTTCATCACCAGTGTACCGGCCAATGACCGGATATTTTCCGCCGATGAGCGGTGCACGTCCTGCGGGATCTGCACAGAGGTCTGCCCTGTAAATAATATTGTACTTAAGGATGGCAGGCCCGCATGGTTGCACCATTGTGAACAGTGCATGGCATGCATCCATCTCTGCCCGGTGGAAGCGATCCAGGCAGGGAGAAGAACAGAAAAACGTGGACGATACAGGAACCCCTCAGTCAGCGTTGAAGAAATCATCCGCCAGAAAGAGAGATGATTCAGGGAAGACGCTCCCCGGTATGTTCTTTTTTCCTTATCCTGAATATTTTTACCCTCGACAACCAGTCTTAACGATAGGGAGCCGCCTCTTCGCTACCTTCATTACCGAGCACTCCTCCACCATTCCCTAAGGAGCTGCCATGGACCAGCCTGATGTAAAACGAATTGCCCTGTTTCTTGCTATCCTCGCCGGTTTTCTCACACCATTTGACCTCTCTGCGGTAAACATCGCTCTCCCGACTATCGGAACGGAATTTACGATGGATGCAATCATGATGGGCTGGGTCGCCACGGCATACCTCCTTGCGGCTGCAGTATTTCTTGTCCCCTGCGGGAGAATTGCCGATATATACGGCAGAAAAAAGCTCTTTATTTCAGGATTGTCGGTCTTTACTCTCGCGTCGTTTCTGATGACCGTGTCAATATCATCACTCATGATTATCCTGTTGCGCGTACTGCAGGGTGCGGGTGCGGCGATGTTCTCCGGGACCGCGGTCGCTATCCTGACGGAAGCTACACCCCGTGAAGAACGGGGGAAGGCGCTGGGATTCTACTCCACGTCAGTATATCTCGGCCTTTCGCTCGGACCATTTCTGGGAGGGTTTCTGACCAATGTTTTCGGCTGGAGGAGTATCTTCTTTGTCAATGTGCCAATCGGCCTTGTCACCATTGCAATCATCCTTTCCAGACTTGACAGGGAATGGGCGGACGCAAAGGGTGAAACGTTTGACCTCCGCGGAGCTCTTCTTTACGGCATGGCACTCATTGCGGTGATGTACGGCTTTTCGCTGCTTCCGAATCCTCTTGGCGCCGGGTTCCTTGTTTCAGGAAGCGTTTTGCTTGGTGCGTTTGTCGTGGCTGAGGTGCGTACCCAGAACCCGCTGATCGACCTCCGGTTGTTTCGCGCAAACCGCGTTTTTGCTTTCTCCAACCTTGCAGCCCTGATCAATTACAGTGCCACGTTTGCGGTCACGTTCTTTCTTTCCTTTTACCTGCAGTACATCCGGGGGTTGCCGCCATCATTTGCCGGTATAATCCTTGTCACCCAACCGATCGTTCAGGCGGTTTTTTCTTCACCGGCAGGCAGGCTCTCGGATTGGATCGAACCGGGCAGGATCGCTTCGATGGGGATGGGGCTCACGGCAACCGGGCTTTTAGCTTGTGTATTTTTGGGTGCAGACACCCCCCTCTCCGTGCTTATTGGAGTCCTTGCTCTCCTCGGGTTCGGGTTTGCACTTTTCTCCTCCCCGAACACCAACGCAATCATGAGCGCGGTGGAGAAGAGATATTACGGTGTGGCATCCGGCACGCTTGGCACCATGCGCCTTGTGGGGCAGATGCTCTCGATGGGTATAGCAATGATGATCCTTGCACTTTTTGTCGGCAGGGTTGCGATTACGCCCGATGCGTATCCCGGGCTTCTTACCAGCATCCGGGCCGGGTTTTCCATCTTTTCGGTGCTCTGCATCTTCGGGATCTATTTCTCGCTTGCACGGGGGAAGCTCCGCGCGCCATGATGGTGGCGGTTTGCGGATGCTCCAACAACGGTCGGCCACTCACTCGCCGAACCCTTCAACGGAGATGACCAATGATATTACGGGATAGCGCTTCCGGTACTGCTGTTTTTTGGTTAATACAGGACAGGGTGTTGGTAAGATCCCGGATTGCGTATGCAGGTAACCGTCCGGGAGTGGATGAGATCCATCAGGCGTTGCGGATGCCGGGGATTTTTGGTTTTATTATGATCGGGCCCTGATTATTCACACTCCAAATCTTAACGTGATCCCGCATCGTATCATCACTACGGTTGATTGCACCGTGAAGCATCGCTATCCTTTCCTGATCTCAGTCCCGCATGGCGGTATGGAGGTACCTGAAGAAATACGCGACCGCATACTTCTCACGGAACAGGATCTCCTCTATTACTGCGACCCGGCGACACGGATTCTGTTTGATTTTAAAGAACGGGTGGAGGCGTTTTTAGACACCTCCCTGTCGCGGATGGTGGTCGATCTGAACCGTCCTCCCCTGCCACTTCCGGGAAAGGACCCCGATGGGATCATCAAGCTCAGGACGGTCGACGGCAAAGATGTCTACCGTCCCGGCCAGTTCCCTGACATGGCGCTCGCCCACCGGCTGCTCATGGCGTATTATTTCCCGTACCACCAGCGCATCGATGAGCTGATCGATCAGCACCCTGTAAAGGTTGCGTTTGACTGCCACTCGATGCTCCCTTTCGGTTCATGCGGTCAGAGCGATGCCGGCAAACCACGCCCCCTGCTCTGTCTGGGGAACAACGGCGACCGGCGGGGCAGGGCAAAGAAAGGAAGCATTGCCACCTGCCCTGGGGAATGGATCGAGCGACTTGCCAATGTATTCCGGGAGGAATTTTCCCTTGGCAGGGAGGTTGCCATCAACAACCCGTTCTCCGGCGGCTTTGTCGCAAACGCACACTACTGGCACAAGGGAATTCCATGGATCCAGATCGAAGTGAGCAGGGTGCTCTATGAACCGGAACATGGCGGCGAGCCGGTAACCGGCACACAGGATCTTACGAGGATCATGATCCTCCGTGAAAAAATCTGGAACGTACTGACAATATTCTGGGATTCCTCTGTCTGAACGATTGGTACCGGAAACCGGTCCATTGTTTTTTGGGCAATGCCCGTCTATTCAAAGACCGGTTGTAACCGGTACAGACAGCCAGGTCTTTTTGAAATATTCCGGCGCAGCAACACCACCGCATCTTTCCCGTATATCGCTCGCGAAGTGGACATTGATCATGCGGTTGTTTTGGTAAATTTTTTATAGCGGTGTGCTGGCAGTACAGCAAAGAAAAAAATCAGGGGAACAGGACGGGCAAAGGGCGTGCGCCGCTAAGAAAAAAATTATCCGGTACATTGTATCATACTGTATCTCTCACACCACCCGTGCGCACCCGCTTGCGACCGCCGCTTCGCGGACCGCACGGGCAACCGCTTTGACGACATCGCGGTTGAGTACCTGCGGGAGGATCCGGTCCTTCCGCGGGCGTCTGACATACCGTGCAAGGGCATGGGCTGCCGCCATCTTCATCTCGTCAGAGATCCGCGTTGCGCACACGTCAAGCGCCCCGCGGAAGATTCCCGGGAACGCAAGGGCGTAATTGATCTGGTTAGGAAACTCGCTGCGCCCCGTGCCGACCACAGCGGCGCCTGCGAGCAGTGCGTCATGGGGATGGATTTCGGGGGCCGGGTTTGCCAGTGCAAAGATCACGGGATCCTTGTTCATCGACCGGACCATCTTTTGCGTAATGACATCCGGCACCGAGACCCCGATGCAGACATCTGACCCCTCCATCGCATCACCCAGTGTGCCCGTCCGCCCCCCTTTATTCGTCTCCTCGCTGATGATGAACTTATACTTGTTGCCGTACAGTCCCTCGCGGTGCCGGTGGATGATCCCATGAGAATCGCAGACAATGATGTCATTGACCGGGGGAAAGAGGCCAGGATCGTACCCTATGGACATGAGCATCCGGGTGATTGCAAACCCGGCGGCGCCCGAACCGCACACGACGATGTTGAGGTCCTCGAACCGCTTTTTTGTCACCCTGCAGGCATTAAGCAGGGCGGCGAGCACGACAACAGCAGTCCCGTGCTGGTCATCGTGCATCACCGGTATCCCGATCCCCTGCAGCGCCTCCTCGAGTTCGAAGCATTTTGGTGCAGCAATATCCTCGAGTGCGATCCCGCCGAAGACCGGTGCGATATTCCTGATCTCATCGGCAAATTCCGTGTGGTAATTCTCAAAACAGATGGGAAACGCATCGATGTCAGCGAGCTTTTTAAAAAGCAGGGCTTTGCCTTCCATGACAGGAATCGCGGCATATCCTCCGATATTGCCCAACGAGAGTACCCGCGACCCGTCCGTCACGATAGCTATCGTGTTTGCTTTGAGGGTGTACTTGTAGGCCAGGTTTTTGTCCCGGGCAATTGCCTTGCACACCGCGCTGACGCCCGGCGTATAGGCAAGCGAGAGTTCCCGCCGGTTTGTCAGGGGAACCTTGGAGTGCACCTCGATCTTTCCATGGAATTTTTCGTGGAGTTCGAGTGATTCCGCAAAGACATCCTGCTTCTTCTGCAGCCTGTGTTTCATGCCCGGGTGCCCACGTTATTTGTATCAAGGCAATTGGATGCAATGAATCTTGTCATAGGTGAGTAATGGATGGCACGGACTGGGGGAATAATTAAAAAAAAATATTCCGGAATTCTCACGCTACCTGCCCTGGGCCGAACGTAGTGTCGATCCACGCGGTTATCTCGTCCCGCACCCTGCGGTATCCCGCAAGGATCTCTTCCTCATTGCCTGTGGTGAGGTGGGGGTCGAAAAAACCGTAGTGAATTGTTGTTCCCGCACCGGGAACAACCGGGCAAACCAAGTGTGCACGGTCACAGAGGGTCACGGCAATATCAAATGACATGTGAGCAACTTCCGCCAGGGTTTTTGAGTGGTGGGGGGTAATATCAACCCCGATCTCGCTCATCACCCTGATCGCACGTTCACTCACCCGCGCTTTCCGGGTGCCTGCGGAGAACACCTCATACCGGTCACCGTATATTGCCCGAAGGTACCCCTCTGCCATCTGGGAGCGGGCAGCATTCGCAGTACAGACAAAGAGCACCGTTGTTTTCTTCATGTGTTCCCTGCCGGATTAACACCCTTCATTTGATATGTGTAATTGGCTGTTTAATACACTGCTTTTTTTGCGCTACATACAATTCAGCAAGCAGTGCAAGTGCATCTGCAGAGGCTGCACGGAGTGGTTATGGTATTTAATCATCCTGTATAACCCGCTCAATGAGGGCGGCTCTGACGCCTCATCTCCCGTAAGCTCCAGCGTATGTACATCTGCTATATCATCACAAAGCCGAGCAATTCAGAGAGGTCTGCCGCTGGCAAGGGTCATCTTAATGCCCCACAGGGCATCTGCACCAAGGACAGACATCCGGTCACCGGTCTCCAAACGTTGTTGTTAATTTTATTATCCGGACACTATCCCTCCTTAGTACTAGCGTCACAAGGCAGCAGGAATAGATTGCCGGATACAGGGCATTTTATGCACGGGAGAAAAACGGGTGAATTTTTTATTTCGGATAACCTCTTAAATATAAAACCACATTTCTTATAAACCCTCACTGACAATGTCACTTACTGGTATGGTAAAGTTCCACTGTAGCTCATGTGGGAAGTGCTGTATGAGTTTTGGTGAGTTCATCAAAATTGAGAGGAAACTCACCGACCGGGATTATTACTGCCGGTATGGGATCACCAACGAACTGTTTCTCGTCCACGTACAGCCGGATTTTGTCGATGCGTTTGCTGATCAGAGCCAGCATGAGGCGCACCCTCAGTGGTGCCCCTTTATGAGAAAAAATAATGATGGGAAAGGGTTTATTTGCGCCGTGTACCCGATGCGCCCGCTGATCTGCAGGGAGTTCCAGTGCTACCGGATGCTGATCGCGAACCAGGATGGACAAGTCTGCGGAAGGATACTGGGGCATAACGAACTTAAAACATCCGACGAGGAACTAAAGAAGGTCTGGAAAGACCATATCGCCCCCCTGCCTCACCCTGTTGAATCTGAACACCACATCGATCATGCACACATGCACCATGCAAATGAAACCCACACAATTGATTTTCACGTGAAGGATACGGCATGGATCAATAATGTCATCACCGTGCTTGCCGCGCACGGGTATCAAGGGGATCCCGTAGAATAGGTACCGAAACAGGCGATTATTATTTTTTCAGGTGCTCGCAGAGTCCCGGATCTGCATCCACCTCCCCGCACACGCACACTTCCCTCCTCCACTCCACACCGATGGTAAAAGCGTTGTGCTCGTGCGGGAGGGATTTATATGCCGCTCTCCAATACGTACGAAGGACGGGTTGGTCACTTTGCGGTGGTTCGGCGAGCAGTCACTGGGCTGGGTCTTTGTCACCCGGATGATCGGAATCATCGCATTCCTCATCATCGTTGTCCTTGCAAACATCCTCACCTATTATGTCGCCAGCCCGGTCTTTTATTCGGGTGTCACTCTCCTGAATGCCAACTTCTGGCTCCTCCTCCTTATCGGGATTATCTTCTTTATCAGTGACATTTTCACAGCATTCCCGTTCCCGCTGGATCTCCCCGCGCCGGTGTTCCGGGCGATTGGCAGCGTCTTTGTCATCGCGTTTGTGCTGCGGGTCTTTGAGTGGGTTGACCGGCTCACAGGCAGCAATATCTACCAGTTATTCTGGTTCCTCTCATTTGTCGCCGTGCCAGTGGTCTTTATTCTCGTGCTCATCACCGGCTATTACGAGATCATACGGCGCCTGTTCCGGTCGGCCAGGACAAACGGGATGGCCTCATTGACCCCGGACCCGACCATCGGCACTCCGAGAGCAGCCCAGCCGGATACCAGCGTCAAATCCTGGGAGGATGTCGGTTTTGAGTTCCGGATGATGATCTACGATATCATCCACCGGTTCCGCGAGGAGATCCGCAGCGACCGGAAATAATCGGCAAGGATTTTTTAACCCCCCGCTGACAGGTACAACAGGAACGATATGAAACCGGTGAGCGTGCACGGGTGTATATTTTATAATGAAGACTGCATCACCGGCGCACGGAAGCACCTGAAGGATAATTCGGTTGACCTGATCATCACCGACCCGCCATATGGCATCCGCGGGGACACCCTGCACCAGCACTACAACCGCGACGAGCAGTACGTGATCCCGGGATATGTTGAGATCCCGAAGAGCAGGTATGCAAAATTTTCAAAACGCTGGATTTCTGAAGCTGAACGGGTGCTGCGCCCGGGCGGGTCTCTCTATATCGTCTCCGGCTACACGAACCTCTATGACATCCTGCATGCCCTGAACCAGACCTCACTTGTCGAGGTCAACCATCTCATCTGGAAATACAGCTTCGGCGTCTTTACGAAACGCAAGTATGTCTCATCCCACTATCATATTCTCTTTTACGAAAAACCGGGCGGTCAACGCACATTCAATGCAGAATCGAGGTTCGGGTTCACTGAAAAAACAGCCCTCGGGCGGTCACCCAACGCGGGCGACCGCGAGGATGTCTGGCTCATCAACCGCGAGTACAAACCCAAAAAAGAGAAGAACAAAAATGAGCTACCGCTTGCGCTGCTCATCAAAATGCTCCAGTACAGCAGCAACGCGGGCGACCTCGTCTGCGATTTTTTCCTCGGCGGTTTTTCCACGGCAAAAGCGGCGATTGGGCTCAACCGCAGGATGGTCGGGTTCGAATTGTCAGAGGGACTGTTTTATGCAAAAGTGCACACGCTCCAGCCGCTCAGGCCCGGGTTCCTGCTCCATTCCCTGCGCACTCCTGTTGTGAATACGATTAAAAACCAGGGGCGGGCGTGGTCTGCCCAAGAGCGGTCAGCACTTGTGTCCCGTTATGCAGTGCTGCGTGAACAGGGACTTAATAAAAAAGCAGTCGTTGCCCTCCTCTGCCAAGAGTTCGGGCGCGGGCGCTTTGCGATAGAAAAAGCGCTGCAGAAAAGGCAAATTACGTGAAAAATAAGAAAAATTTGTGTGAGATTGTGGATGATTAGAAACGGGGCTTCCGGTGCTTTGGAAGGCAATCCCGACAGTAAACTGGTCTTCCCTCCGTGGGCTTAAAGGGGACTTCACACTCTTTGCCGCAGTCTGAACAGACTGTCTTTGTCATCTCGCGGGGACCGAAGTTTCTCGGGCCGCCAAAACCTTTTCTCTCCATTGTTTTACTCATGCAGGTTTGACGCTGCGTACATAAATCAAACCGCTGGGTATAAATATATCTGCATGGTCCGGCATACAAATCTGGTCATGGAATTATCTCGCAGCCATTAAACTTCTCGTGGGCAAAATCCTCAAGCGCGATTGTACCATGAGCGATGAGCGAACGTACCTGCGGAAGCGCACCTGTCAGCGCCGTGTGCAGGTTTTCAACCGTTCCGCAGACGAGCCGGCGCTCCTGCTCCTTCCATGGCTGCACGATGCTGGCGTACAGGCACCTGCCCCCGCAGAACCCGAAGATCCGGCACGCAGCGCATTCCCCGCCCACACAGACCTGCGGGAGGTCGCCGGGGTCCGTGATGCTGATGTGACCGAGATAGTAGTCTTTCATGCCGATCATCACAGGGCAGGGCGCAATGCTCCCGTCAGTCATAATGCTGTAGTTTGCATGCCCGGACCCGCAGCGGAGCTGACTTGTCCTCCCGTACAGCAGATCCTCCATCGTATCGATGAACGGGTACCAGCGCAACACCGTGCCCTTTTCACGCATCAGGTTCACCCAGTGCCGTACCAGCATACGGATGCCGGGGTTATAGTGCCCTGTTACCCATGATGCAAACGTTCGGTGCCGGAAATCATCAGAAAAGTTCGCGTCCAGCTGCCAGTGGATTGATGAAAAGCAGTAATCAGGGTTATCAGCAAGGTAGGTGACAGCATCTGCGATATCCGTTGTTTCCGTCACCGTCATCCGTGCGATAAGCTCCCCGCAAAAACCACTGGATCGTATTTTTTTAATATTCTTTATGATCTTCCGGTACGTTCCGTGCCCCCGGTATCTGTCGGTAAGCGCCTCCCGCCCGTCCACCGAGACAAGGATGGTGGAGAACCGGTTGATATACGAGGGATCGGCACGGTCCAGCAGCAGCCCGTTGGTCTGGATCATAAAGCGCTGCACGGGTGCATTATCCATGATTTTTTTCATCAGGCCCAGCTCCAGCAGGGGTTCGCCACCGTAGAATGTGACCGTGGGCGCCTGATCCTTTTGTAAAAAGGAGTAGAGGAAGGGCAGCTCGTACGACAGGCCGGGGGGGAGGGCCTTGTCAATCCCGATTCTATTCCCTCGCTCCTCCCCGCACTCCTCAAACGCTTTTCCCCGGCAATACGAGCAGCAGAGATTGCAGTCGTCCGTGAGGATGAGGTGGTAGTACAGGATAATCTGTTCATACTGGGGCGCACCGGACGATAAAAGATCAGGAACACAACCGCGGGAATAGCGGAATGGTTAACAGGAGGTGCTCATCTGACGATCCCGTCGCAACCTATAAACGCTCTTTGCCTCAGATGCTCTACCATGGCCTCCGCGTCGTACCTTGACCCCCGGATCGAGACGATGGACCGAAGTTCACTCAACGGGTTGATCGATGACAGGGTCCGCTATACGATCCGGTATGCCCAGGAACATTCACCATTCTACCGGCATTATTTCCGCGAAAACAGGATCAGGCCGGACGAGATCATGACGCACGAGGACCTGTTCAACCTGCCAATCATCTCCGGGCAGACAATTCGCGAGCACCAGCCGCCGCTGACTCCTGAATTCCAGTTTCTCTCTGCCGACTGGGGCGATATTTTTACCATCCAGGAGACGAGCGGGACAAGCGGGACACCGAAGAGCTTTTTTTTGACCTGGGATGACTGGAAGCGGTACGCGGAAAAATACGCAAGGAGTTTTGTTTCACAGGGATTCTCCGGCAGGGATCGGGTGATTGTCTGCGCATCATACGGGATGAATGTCGGGGCAAACACGATGACGCTCGCTGCACACCGTCTCGGTATGACCATTCTCCCGTTTGGCAAGTGCGACTTCACGTCACGGGTGCTCACCAGCTACCGCCCTACCGCAATTGTGGGCAGTGTATTCAAGCTGCTCCGGCTCGCACGAAAAATTACCGCAGAGGGTCTGCGCCCGCAGGATACATCGCTCGAACGGCTCATTGCTGGTGGCGAGAGTTTCGCGGATGAGTCCCGTGCGTACCTAGCCGGGCAGTGGGGAGTGCCCGTGTACAACACGTACGGCAGCACGGAGGGTTCGATGTGCGGGGAATGTACCAGGCTGACGGGGCTCCACGTGCCTGAAGACCTCGTTCACCTCGACGTTTACGATCCGCAGATGAAGGCGTTTGTAAAGGACGGTGAATGCGGGAGGGCGGTGCTCACTACGCTTTTGGAGGAGGGTTCGAAGGCAGGGACGCTCCTGATCAACTACGATACCGAGGACACAACAGTCGTGCTCTCCCGCGATCCCTGTCCCTGCGGAAGAACACATATGCGGATTATCAACCCACAGCGGGAAGCAGAGACAGCCTGGATCTTTGGCAATTCGATGAACCGCGTGGATGTTGAAGCCGGGGTCTTCCAGCATGACAGCATGCAGTACCTGACCGGTGAGTACGAAGCGTTCCTGTATGACGGGGAATCGAAAGGAGAGGTCGTGATGCGGGTGAGTGTGGAGTGTAATGATCCCGAACGCTGCGACAAACGGCTCGTCGCAACGACCTTTACCGAGCGGTTCCTGAGATTCAAGAAGGGACTGCAACAGCATCTTGCAGACCAGACCTTTTCCATAGTTTTTAACTTCGTGGGTAACGGGGAGCTCGAACTGTACCGGGTCAAAGGGCGGCCGAAACGGCTCGTTGATCGCCGGGCAGTGTAACGTTTTTTTTCGCGGATATCAAATCCCACGAGCAGAAAACGCTTTAAAAAAAATTGTTTTTTTTGTCCCCGCACCGTACTTCCGCTTTCTTGTAGTATCACCGTTGCATCCCCTGTTCAAGGTAAGAAGACAGAATTTCCGAAGAATCAGGCTGTTTAATCCGTATAACAGCCATAATACAACTCCGGCAGGCGATTCCGGGCGATTTTAAAAGGAATCAAAAAAGGCGTGATTTGTGCGGTTCAATATGAAAAATGCCTGTTTTATCACGGCCAATTTAAAAGCTTCGACGGCTACCGACGAGAAACCTTTTATAGTTTCAGACGGAACATCTTGTTATCAAAACTCCCGTCGGGGGTTTTGAGGTGTTTTAAATGGGACAAAAAGTTGGAAAGGAAAAAATCAGCCGTGAGAAAGGCTATCTGTATTTCGTCGGCAAAGACGGCTATGTCTGGGCTGCACCCATGAAGTCCAACCCGGGCGGAAGGAAAAAGAAAGTCGGCTCTGAAAAGGTTGCCAAGGAAGCCGGCTATATGTACTACATCGGCAAGGA
>Ga0209253_10001544_pt1 | contig 20253 bp, 12 predicted proteins | sample FrelakmetBRP12BR_FD_187145 | JGI IMG/M metagenome (GOLD analysis project Ga0209253, IMG submission 187145) | Freshwater lake sediment microbial communities from the University of Notre Dame, USA, for methane emissions studies - BRP12 BR (SPAdes)... | ecosystem: Environmental > Aquatic >... | reverse complement strand
GATCCCGACTGCGCCCGCACCTGCCGCCGCGGCGGGGGTCGCCCCGGCGACGGGCATGCAGCAGCCGCCCATCGTGGCACCCGGCACAGGCGACCCCGCCTGGTCGAGCGTCTATCAGCGCTACCAGCAGCCGCGGCGGTGACGCGGGTGCAGGCGACTTGCGATAATGAACGGTTGGCGCTGCGAACCGGCATGCGTACCCACAACGACAACAACGTGCAGACACGAAAACCCATGCCGAATCGAACGTTCGTTCGTATTGCGCTCGCTTGTGCGCTGCCGCTCGTCCTGGCCGCCTGCCAGGCCCCGGCGCCGAGCCCCGGCGATCCGCCGCCCCCGCGGCCCCGGGAAAAGCTCGTGCCCGGCTCCTCGCCCCTGTCGCCCGCGTTGACCGACGCTACGGCCCGAGCGCAGGCGGGGCCGTCGACGCAGCAGGACAAGCTGGAGGCGCACCTGTACAAGGGCACCGGCATCGTGGTCAAGGGCCTGCAGCCGGGCGGCGGACTCCCGCCGGGGCCGACGGTGCAGCTGGCCGGCGGCAACGTCGTGCTGAACTTCGAAGGCGCCGACCTGCGCGAAGTCGTCCGCAACATCCTGGGCGACATCCTCAACGAGAACTACACGATCGACCCGGCGGTGGGCGGCACCGTCACGATCCGCACGTCGTCCGGCATTCCGCGCGACGCGCTGCCCGCAACGCTCGAGACGCTGCTGCGGATGAACGGCGCGACGATGGTGAAGAGCGGCGGCCTGTATATGGTCGTGCCGCAGGCGGCCGCCATCCGCGGCAATCTGACGCCGCAACTCGGCAACTCGACGCGCGCGTTGCCTTCCGGCTTCTCGGTGCAGATCGTGCCGCTGCGCTACGTCGGCGTGCGCGAGATGCTGCGGCTGCTGGAGCCCTTCGCGAAGGACGCGCAGGCCGTCCGCCCGGACGAGCTGCGCAACATGCTGATCCTGTCGGGGACCGAGCGCGAGCTCCGCCACCTGATGGACACGATCGACATGTTCGACATCGACTGGATGGCCGGCATGTCGGCCGGCGTGTTCACGCTCAGGAACTCCGACGTCAAGCAGGTGATGACGGAGCTGGAGAAGATCGTCGGCGACCGCAACGCGAGCCCGATCACCGGCATCCTCAAGATCGTGCCGATCGAGCGCATGAATGCGCTGCTGGTCGTCACGCCGCAGCCCGCGTACCTCGAGGAAGTGAAGAAGTGGATCGAGCGGCTGGACCGCAGCAGCGACACCGGCGGCGGCCTGCAGTTCTACGTCTACAACCTGCAGAACACGCGGGCCGAGCGGCTGGCCCCGCTGCTGCAGCAGGCGTTCACGGGCCGCGTGACGCAGCCGACCGGCGCCGCCGCGCCGACGGTCGCGCCGGGCACGCCGGCCGGAACCATCGTCAGCCCGCCGCAGTTCCAGGCCCAGCCGGCGGTGCCGGTCGCGAACCCCGGCGCGCCGGCCGCGGCCGCGGTCGTCGTCAACCAGGCGGCGGGCGCGGCGCAGGGCAGCGGCGTCGTGCGCAACCTGCAGGTCGTCGCGGACAAGGACAACAACACGCTCCTCATCATCGCGACGCCCGCCGAGTTCTCGGTGATCGAGACCGCGCTGAAGAAGCTCGACATCCCGCAGCGGCAGGTGATCATCGACGTGACGATCGCCGAGGTCACGCTGACCGACCAGCTGAAGTTCGGCGTCGAATGGCTGTTCAAGGGCGGCGCGCCGTCGGGGCAGGGCTCCGGCGGCCTCATCACCGGGGCCATCATCAACAAGCCCGTCAATCCGGGGCAGCTGCCGAGCCCCGGCGACACGACGACGGCGAGCCTCGTCAAGGGCTTCACGTACATCATCAACAATGCGAACTTCCCGGGCGGCATCCAGGCGGCGCTGCGGCTCCTCGACTCCTACGGCAGCACCAAGGTGGTCGCCAACCCGCACGTCGCGGCCGCCGACAACCAGAAAGCCACGATCAAGTCCGGCAACCGGATTCCGATCAACCAGCAGACGCTCGTCGGCGGCACCACCAACGCCGTGACGACGACGTCGCAGTACATCGACACCGGCGTGCTGCTGCAGGTGACGCCGCACATCAACGCCGGCGGGCTCGTGTCCCTGGACGTGCAGGCCGAGGTCAGCATTCCCGGCAACCCGGACGTGCCGGGCAACGCGCCGCCGATCAACACGCGGTCCGTGCAGACCTACGTGACGGTCTACACCGGGCAGACGATGGTCATGGGTGGCCTCATCAGCGATGCGCGCGTCAATTCGTCGGAAGGCCTGCCGTGGATCTCCCGCATCCCGATCCTGGGCGGGCTCTTCGGCACGCAGGACCTGAAGAGCGACCGGACCGAGCTCGTGCTGTTCATCACGCCCCGGGTGGTGGAGGGCGAGGTCGACATCCGCGCCGCCATCGACGACCTGCGGCGCAAGATGGAGAACTTGGATCGGCTGTTCCCGTATATTCCGCCGTTCTCGTCGATCGTGTTCCCCGATCGGCCGCCGGCGCCTTCGCCCGCGGGGGACAAGGTTCCCGTGCCGCCGATGCAGTGAGCCGAAGCGCAAAGTTGCACTTGTGACGCGAATTGCGCGTGCGCAGAAGGGTTGCGCCGGCGCTTCCGGCGTTGACGCTCGAGGGGGATTTCAATAGTCTAAAACCCGGGGCAGCCGCGCGGCGGCGCCGAGTCCGGATACGAGTTTCGCGCTGCCGCGGCGCATGCAGGGATGGCACGAGATTGATCTTTTTCGGCGGAATTCTTGAGTTTGGCGATTTTCGGGCATTTGCCGTCGCCATTTCCCGACAGGCGTGTCGGGTTTTGACGACAGTTGGCGTGTTGCTGCTCGGGGGCTGCGCGACGGCCCCGCCCGGCGGGGGCGCGGCAGCGCTGTCCACACCCGAGGCCAAGCAGGCGGCGGTCACCGCGCGTGCCGGCGCCCGCTGGGACGCGATCGTCAAGAACGACCTCGACCGCGCGTACGCCTTCCTGAGCCCCGCTTCCAGGGGGACGACCTCCCTCGACAAGTTCAAGGCGACGGCGCGCCGGCGCGACTTCCGCGAAGGGAAGGTCGACAGCGTGACCTGCGACGGGGATGCCTGCAGAGCCCGGGTGCTCGTCACCTACGACCACCCCAGGATGAAAGGAATCACGACACCCGTCGTCGAGTCGTGGATAATAGTGGACGGGCAGGCTTGGTATGTGCTGCAGGACTGACGACCTGGCGGTTGGTGTCGCCGGTTTGAGACGTTGCGGAAAATCCACAGTCGGACCGCATGAAGCGGGCCGTTTCATTTGTAAAAAGAGGCAGGGTGTAATAACATTCGCGTGCTGTTAGATTTAAAGTGATCACTTTAAACGGCAATCAATAGGAGTCACCACCCACTATGAACACGTTCAAACACAAGTCGCTGTACGCCGCTGTTGCGGGACTGGGCGCGCTGGCCGCCGCCGGTGCCGCGCAGGCGGTGTCGGTCAACCATGACGGGCTGGGTCAGGTCCTGATCTATCCGTACTACACGGTGCGCGGGGTCGACGTTCCGATCGCAACCACGCCGCCCACGGTCGCCAACGCCGCCTACAACTCGCTGCTGTCGGTCGTCAACTCGACCGTGTCCGCGAAGGCCGTCAAGGTCCGCTTCCTCGAAGGCAAGAACAGCCGCGAAGTCCTCGACTTCAACCTGTACCTGTCGGCGAAGGACGTCTGGACCGCCGCGATCATCCCGACCAAGGACGCCGCGGGCAATGACGTCGGTGGCATCTTCACGGCGGACAAGTCCTGCACGACGCCGGTGGTGTCGTCCAGCTCGACGTCGCCGACGCTGTTCGTCAACTACGGCTACTCGGGCAGCAACGACGACAAGGCCGGCACTTCGCTCGACCGGACGAAGGAAGGCTACGTCGAGATCATCGAAATGGGTGACGTCGTCGGCTCCACCGCGACTGCCGTCACGCACGTGAACGGCGTTCCGCCGTGCACGGCCTCCGCGCTCGCCACTCCGACCGCACCGAACAACACGGTCGCGGGCTCGGGCGGGCTGTTCGGCACGATGACGCTGATCAACGTCCTGAAGGGCGAGGACTTCGGCATCGACGCCACCGCGCTGGCCGGCTTCTCGACGCAAGCGCTCTGGTTCGAGCCGGGCGACATTCGTCCGACGCTCGCCGCGGTCAACCCGAAGCGGTCGGTCGTCGTCGCGGGCACGAACGTCTACATCACCGACTGGGCGACCTCGGGCAACAACGCCGATCCGGTGTCCGCCGTCCTGATGCACGACAACGTGTACAACGAGTTCGTCGTCGAGCCGACGACCAAGTCGGGCACCGACTGGGTCGTGACGTTCCCGACCAAGCGTGAATACGTTGCCGTCGGTTCGGGCGCAGCGTCGAAGCTCTTCCAGAGCAACTTCGGCGCGACGGGCTCGTGCGACGACGTCGTGGTCACGCAATACGACCGCGAAGAGCGCACGATCATCTCGCAAACGTCGTTCTCGCCGCCGCCCCCGACGCAGACGGACTCGCTGTGCTGGGAAGCGAACGTGATCTCGGTCACCGCCAGGAACATCCTGGGCTCGAAGAACAACACGAACATCCCCACGACGTTCACGGCCGGCTGGATCTCGCTGAACTTCCGCGGCGCGACGGTTCCCGCCACGCGTCACCAGTTGGTCGGTGGAGCCTCGCAAGGGTTCAACACGATCACGGGCGGCACGTTCAACACGGCGGCGACGACGTTCAACGGACTCCCGGTCGTCGGCTTCGCCGCGATCACGTTCGAGAACGAGACGCTCACGGTCGGTCCTGGTTCGGCGATCCAGTCGAACTACGGCGGCAACTTCAATCACAAGGTCACGTCCGACGTCAAGTAATCGCGTCGGCAACTGCAGCACTGTGGGGCGAGGAGCAATCCTCGCCCCTTTTTCTTCCTGACCGTGGCCGCGTGCGGCCGCGCTGATTCCGATGAAAATCCTATTGTCGTTGCGTCCGCTTCTGCTGCGGCTCGTCCTGGCCGCATGCGTTGCGGCCGCGGGCGCGGCAGGCGCCCAGACCGGCGCGGACGATGTCGTGCTGATCTCCAACAGCTACGCCAAGGTCACGCGCGCCGAGTACAGTGCCGAGCTGCTGAAGCTCGCACCCGACCTGCGCGTCAGCTTCGCGAACAACCCGCGCCGCGTGAACGACCTGCTCGTGCGCATGCTCGTGCAGAAATCGCTCGCCGCGCAGGCGCGCGCCGCGAAGCTCGACGCGTCGCTCGAGGCGACGTTGCGCATGCAGCTCGAGCTCGATCGGCTGCTCGCGCAGTTCATGGTCGAAAGCGTCGAGGCGGCTGCGTCCGCCGAGTTCGACGCGAACCCTGCCCCGTACGAGGCGCGCGCCAAGGAGCTCTACACGATCGAACGCGCACGCTTTGCCACACCCGACCAGGTGAGCGCGACGCACGTGCTGTTCGACGTCAAGAAGCGCGGCGCGGACGATGCGAAGCGGCTCGCGCAGGAGGCGCGCGCGAAGATTCTCGCCGGTTCGGACATCGGCAAGCTCGCCTACGAGCAGTCCGACGATCCCTCGGCCAAGCGCAACAACGGCGCGCTCGGCTGGTTCGCAAAGAAGGACATGGACCCGGCGTTCGCCGACGCGGCGTTCGCGCTCAAGAATCCGGGCGACGTCTCCGAGCCCGTGCTGTCGGAGTTCGGCTGGCACGTGATCCGCCTCGACGGCAAGCGTCCGCCGTCCGTGAAGCCCTACGACGAGGTTCGGGAAACCATCCTGGCGGAGTTGAAGAAGCGCTACGTCGACGACAGGCGTGAAGAGGCCGTCAACGCGGTCCGGCGCGATCCGGCCACGCAGCTCAATCGCGAGGCGGTGGGCGCCCTCTCGCCGCGCATCGACGTCGACGCTGCCGTCCGCGCCGTCGATGCGCCTACGTCGGGCACGCCTCCGATACCACCCAAATAGCGACGGCGCGGGCGCCGCGAAGGTCTCCGTGCTGCACGGCGCCGCGACTCGTGCAGGCGTAACATTGCACGCTCCGGCCGCGCCCAAGGCGCGGTCCGCACCCACCTTGTCCATGCCTTCCGAACTCGAATTCACCGGCGAGCGCTTCGTGCCCGGCATCGCCGGCGAAATCGCCCACGAGCACTGGCATCGCTACGCGTTCGCGCGGCCGTTGTGCGCGGACCGGCGCGTGCTGGATGTGTCGTGCGGCGAAGGCTACGGCAGCGCGCTGCTCGCCGGCGTCGCGACGTCGGTGATCGGCGTGGACATCGCCGCCCAAGCGGTCGCGCACGCGCGCAACGCGTATGCCGGACGCGCGAACCTCCGCTTCGTGCAGGGTTCGGCCGCCGCGCTGCCGCTGGCGGACGCCAGCGTGGACGTCGCCGTTTCCTTCGAGACGATCGAGCACCTGCCCGCCGCCGACCAGCCCCGCATGCTCGCCGAACTGGCGCGCGTGCTGGGCCCCGAGGGCGTGCTGGTGCTGTCGGCGCCGAATCCGGTCGAGTACTCGCAGGCGCGCAACTACCGCAATCCGTTTCACCTGCACGAACCCTCGCGGGACGAACTCGACGCGATGCTCGCGGGCGCGTTCCCCGCACGCCGCTGGTATCGTCAGCGCCGCTATTTCGGCTCGGCGCTGTGGGACGAGGCGCCGGCGTCATCCCGCTTCGATGCATGGACCGGCGACGCATCGTGGGTCGCCGCGGCGCAGCCGCCCGCGGCCATGTACTTCGTCGTCGTCGCGGCGCGGACGCCGGCCGCGCTTCCCGCGGGCGGGCCGGCGCTGTCGCTGTTCTCCGATCTCGGGGAATCCGAGTTGGCCCGCGTCGACGCGCGCGCGGCCGACGTGCTGCGCCTCGACGCGCTGCTCGCCGATCGCGACGCCGCGCTCGATCGGCAGGCGGCGCACGTGCGCCATCTCGAGGAGATCGCCGCGTTCCGCGAGCGCGTCGTCGTCGAGCGCGACGCGCAGCTCGCCGACGTGAACGCCGCCCGCGAGGCGCTGGCCGCCCAACGGGATGCGCTGGCCGCCGAGCGGGACGCGCTGGCCCGGGCGCGCGACGCGGCAGCGGCCGAACGCGCCGCCGCGCTTAGCGAGCGCGACGACGCGCTTTCCGCGCTGGCGTCCGCGAAGCTGGCACAGGCGGCGCTGAGCGACGAAGCCGACCGGCTCGGCCGCGCGATCGCTGCGCAGGAACGGATCATCGCGTACCGCCAGAGCGCGCGATGGTGGTTCATGATGCCCTGGCTGCGCATGCGGCTGTGGTGGCAACGCGTGCGCGGCGGCTGAATGCGGGTGCGCCTCTCCGATCACGGCGGACGCCGCGCGGGCATGATCGCTTCGGCATGAGCGCGCCCGCGGCCTTCGTCATCGACATCGTCGTCCCGGTCTACAACGCGCCGGACGACCTGCGCGCGTGCGTCGAAAGCGTGCTCGCGCACCTGCGTCCCGACGTGCGGGTCGTGCTGATCGACGACGCGTCCCCCGATCCGCGGATCGCGGAATACTTCGGCGGCCTCGAGCGGCGCGCGCACCCGCAGGTCGTCCTGCTGCGCAACGAGCGCAATCTGGGCTTCACCGGCACCGCCAACCGCGGCATGCAGCTGTCGCGGGCCGACGTCGTGCTGCTCAATTCGGACACGATCGTCAGCGCCGGGTGGCTCGACGCGATCATGCATTGCGCCGCGACCGATCCGCGCCACGGCACGATCACGCCGTTCTCGAACAACGCGGAGATCTGCTCGTTTCCGCGCTTCTGCGTCAACAACCCATGGGCCGCGGGCGCGGACCCCGAACCGGTGCGCGCAGCGCTTGCCGCGGTCTCGGTCCCGACGTATCCCGACCTTCCGACGGGCGTCGGCTTCTGCATGTACATCCGCCGCGCGCTGCTGGACGACGTCGGCCTGTTCGACATGGCGTTCGGGCTGGGCTACGGCGAGGAGAACGACTTGTGCCTGCGCGCGGCGCGCGCGGGGTGGCGCAACGTGCTCGCCGACAATGCCTTTGTCGTGCACACGGGCGGGCAGTCGTTCGCCGGCCAGAAGGCCGAGCTCGGCGCGCGCAACATGGCGCTCCTGCTCGAGCGCCATCCGCACTACCTCGACATGGTCCGCGCGTACATCGCCGCCGATCCGCTGCGGCCGCTGCGCGAGGCGGCGGCGATGCGGTATGCCGTCGACGCGAAGCCGGGGCGCGGCGTGCTGCACGTGATCCACGACCACGGCGGCGGCACCGAAACGCACGTGCGTGCGCTGATCGCGGGGTCGCGCGAGCGCTGGCGCCACTATCTCGCGATCGCGGTCGGCGACCGCTGGCAGGTCGAGGAGCATCGCGACGACGGCACGGTCGTGACGTTCGACCTGGTCCGCAATCCTGACGAGCGCTGGCGCGATTTCCTCGGCGCGATCTGCGCGTCGTTCGGCATCGCGCTCATCCACCTGCACAACATCTCAGCCTGCCGCGAGGGCATCCTGACCGCGCTCGCGCAGTCGCCGGTGCCCTACGGGTACACGGTGCACGACCTCAACTTCGCGTGCCCGACAATCACGTTTCTCGCGGCGGATGGCATGTACTGCGGCACGCCGACCGACGCGGCCGTGTGCCGTCGCTGCCTTGCCGCGCAGCCTGCGTTCGACGGTGTCGACATCGAGGCGTGGCGCGCGCGTCATCGCGGCCTGCTCGCGGGGGCCGCGTTCCGGATCGCGCCCTCGCGATGGACGGCCGATACGCTTGAACGCTATTTCCCGGACTGCGCCGCGACGGTCATCGCGCATGGTTCGCCGGACAACCTGGGACCGTGCGCGCCCGGCGTGCGGACGGCGATCATGCTGCCCGACGACGACGTGCCGACGGTCGCCGTGCTGGGAGCGATCGGCCCCGACAAGGGCGCGCGTCGCATCGAGCGGCTGGCCGCGCTTGCGCGTGCGCACGGCGCGTGCGTCCGCTTCGTGCTGATCGGCTACATGGACGTGCAGCACGGCCCGTGGCAATCGGACGACGCGGTCTTCACCGTGCACGGCCGCTATGCGCCGGCCGACCTGCCCGATCTGCTCGCGCACTATCGCGCGGCGCTCGTGCTGTATCCGTCGGCGGGACCGGAGACGTTCAGCTACACGCTGACGGAGGCGTGGGCCGCGGGACGCCCCGTGCTGGTCCCGCCGTTCGGCGCGCTTGCAGAACGCGTGCAAGCAAGCGATGCGGGATGGGTGATGACCGATGCCGAATGGCGGAGCGAGGCGCGCATGTTCGGCCGGATACTCGCGCTTGTGGCGCCGGCCGCCGCCGCGCAGTTGAGCGCAGCCGCCACGCATGCGCGGTCGCTGCCGCACATGACGCTCTCCGCGATGACGGAGGCGACGTTTGCGCTCTACGAGCGCGCACTCGCAGCGCAGCATCCGTCCGCTGCTGCCGGCACGCCGGCGCTGGCGCCCGCACGCCTGCGGCACGCGCTCGGTTACGTGCCGTGGCAGCCGCCGGTGCCGGCGCGCAGCGGCGATGCGCCTGACCTGCTCGCGCGCCTCGCGCGCGCCGCGGCGCGCCGGCGACACACGCTCGCAGGCCGCGTCCTGTTCCGGCTGGTGCCCACCACGGTGCTCGCGACGCTCCGTGCGAAGTTGAAGTGATGGCGGCCAACGCCTTTTCCGACTGGATGCTGCGCGGCCGCGCGCATCAGGCCGAAGGACGCGCCGCCGACGCCATCCCCTGCTTCCGCCGCGCTGCGCGCGAGGACCCGCGCTCGCCGCTGCCGCACTATCACCTGGGCGAAGCGCTGTGGCAGCTCGGTCTCGCGGGAGACGCGCTGCGCGCATGGCAGGCGTCCGCCGCGCTCGACCGCGCGTTCCTTCCGCCGCGCTTGGCGCTCGCGGAAGGGGCGATCGTGCAGCGCGAATTCGCGGTCGCGCGCGACTATGCGCGCGAGGCCGTGGCGCTGTCGCCGGACGACGTCCGCGCACGGCTCACGCTGGCGGTGTCGAGCGCCACGCAGGGCGACCGCGCGGCGCTGTCCGAGGCGGCCACGATCGTCGACGGGCAGCCTTCCCTTGCGGCGTCGCCGGCGCTGGCGGCGGCGCTCGCCGAGGCGCTCGACGTCCTGAAGGGCGGCCCCGAACCTGTCGCGCTCGTGATCGCGCTTGCGCCGCATGTCGCCACGCTGCCGCTGGCGCTGGCCGCGGTGCTCGCTGAAGCCGGCGTGGCGATTCCCGCCGACGTAGCGACGCGCCGCTTCACGCACGACGACCTCGAAGCGTTGCGGCGGCTCGCGGTTGCGCTGCAGCCCCGCGATTGCGCCACCGCGGCGCGCATCGCGGCCGCGTACAGCGCGCTCGGGTCGTCGCTGCCGCCGCCGCCCGTGCCGCTGCTCTGGCCGCGGCGAACCGCGGGTGCCACCGCGCGCATCGCGTGGCTGTCGCCTTCGCCGGACGATGCCGGATGGGCGCGCTGGCACGACGCGTTGGCGATGCTCGACGGCGACACGGCGTCGTGGTCGGAGAACATCGTGCTGTGCACTGGGGACGTCGCGGCGACGCGCAGCGCGCTGGCGACGACGGCGCTCGCGCGCGCGACCTTCATCGCACTGCCGGCGCGCCCCGACATGGGGGCCGCGAGGATTCTCGCGGCCCGCGATTGCGACGTGCTGGTCGACGGCGCGGGCCTCGCGTACGCCACCGTGCAGATGCTCGCCGCGCATCCGGCGCGCGCGATCTGGGCGCTCGCGGCGGGACTGCCGGCGCATGCCGCGCCGCTCGTGCAGCGCACGCTGGAATCGGGGAATGCGCTGGCGCAGGCGCTCGCGGAACTGCGCGCGCAGATCGCCGCCGCCGGCGCGTGCGCGCACACCGCGGACGACCTCGGCACGCAGTGGGACGCGGCCGTTCGCGCGCATCAGGACGGCGACCTCGCGACGGCCGGCGCGGGCTATGCGAACGTGCTCGCGGCGCAGCCCGGCTTCGCCCCTGCGCTGAAGCTGCAGGGGGAGATCGCGCGCGCCGAAGGCGACGCCCCGCGCGCGCGCGATGCGTTCAGGGCCGCCATTGCAGCGGCGCCGGAGTTCACCGAAGCGCGCCTCGCGGGTGCCGAGCTTGCGCTCGACGAGCGCGCGTACGACGCCGCGGCGCGCCTTGCGCGGGAGGGGCTTGCCTGCGCGCCGGGCACCGTCGCGTTGTGGCGGATGCTCGCGCGCGCCGAGATCGCGCGGCGCGCAAGCGACGCCGCGCTGGAGGCCCTCCGCCGCGGTCTCGCCGTCGCGCCGGCGGACGCGGACCTGCATTTCCAGCACGGCATTGCGCTGCAGATGCGGGGCGACACGCCGGGCGCAGCGCGCGCGTACCAGCGCGCGCTGACGTTCGCGCCCGCGATGGTGGAGGCCGACTTCAACCTGGGCGTACTGTTCCAGCAGCAGGGCAACGCGCAGGCGGCGCTTGCCGCATATCGCACGGTGCTCGCTGCCGACCCGACGCATGTGGCCGCCTACAAGAACATCGGCGAAGTGCTGCTGGCCTCCGGGCAGATCGACGCCTGGCTCGCCAATTTCCGCACGTTCGAGCGGCGCTGTCCCGACGCGCTGCCCCTCGCCGTCTACGCGCTCGAGGCGTGCCAGCACATGGCGGACTTTCCGAACCTCGAACGTTACCTCGACGGGCTGCGTCGCGACGACTTCAAGGCACGCGGCGATGCGGAGTTGCTCGATTGCCTCGAGGAGCTCCTCTACCTGCTCCTGTTCTTCGATGTCGAGCCGGCGATGATGCTGCACTACTCGCGGGCGTATGACTTCGTCGCGCGGCGGATTCACGGGACGCCGATGCCGCGGCCCGCGCAGCGCAGGCCCGGCCCGCTGCGCGTCGGATACCTGTCCGCGGACCTGCGCAATCACGTGATGGGCAAGATGATGTGGCCGGTGATCGCCCATCACGACCGCGATCGCTTCGAGCTCTACTTCTATTCGGCGTCGCGCGAGCGCGACGACTGGACCGAGCGGTTCGCGTCCGCGGGGAAACGCTTCGACGTGATCGCCTCGCTCGACGACGCGGAGGCCGCGCTGCGCATCGCTGAGGACGACCTCGACATTCTCGTCGACCTGTCGACGCACACGCGCGGCGCGCGGCCGGGGATCCTCGCGCGCAAGCCCGCGCGCGTGCAGGTCACGCACGTCGCGAGCGCGGGCACGGTCGGGCTCACGGCGGTGGACTGGAAACTTACCGACGCGTACGCGGACGTGCCCGAGAGCCAGGAATTCCAGATCGAGCGGATGCTCGTGATGGATGGGTGCGTGTTTCCGTTCAGGCACGTGGCGCCGGCGGAGCACCATCCGTTCGACCGGGCGGCCCTCGGCATCGCGGCGGACGCCGTTGTCATCGGCGCATTCGTCAATCCGCTCAAGATGTCGCGCCGCTGCCTGCGCCTGTGGCGCGACGTGCTGGACTGCATCCCGCGCGCGAAGCTCGCATTCTCGCCCGCCAATCCCGCGATGCGCGGCTCGTACCTGCGGCTTGCCGCCGCCGTGGGCATCTCCGAGGATCGCCTGCTGTTCCTGCCCCAGGGGCGCGACGACGCGGAGAACCAGGCGCGCTACCACGTCGTCGACTTCGTGCTCGACACGCTGCCGTTCGGCGGCGTGAACGGAACGATCGAGGCGCTCGACATGGGCGTTCCGGTCGTCACGCTCGTCGGCAAGCGGCACGGCGAGCGCACGTCGTATACGATCCTGCGCAACCTCGGCGTCGACGCGACGATCGCGATGTCGGGGCGCGACTACGTGGACATCGCGACGCGCTTGGCCGAGGACCCGGCCTTCCGCGGATCCGTGCACTTGGCGATCAGGCGGGGCCTCGCGCAATCCCCGCTCGTCGACATGCAGCAGCACACGCGCAACCTCGAAGCCGCGTACGTGCGGGCGCTCGCCGAGCGCTCGCCGGACGCCGCGCCGGCGGGCTGACGCGCATGGCCGACGCGCGCCTCGCGTCCATTCAGGCACGGCTTGCGGCCGGCGATGCGACCGGCGCGCGTTCGCTGGCCGATGCGATGTTGCAGGACGCGGCGCTCGCCATGGGCGACCGCTTCGCGGCGCTGGTGCTGCGCGCCCGCGTCCACGAGTCGCGGGGCGACCTCGCGCAGGCGATCGTCGACCTGGAGGGGGCGCTCGCGCTCGACCCTTCGCAGTCGCGCGTGTGGAACGAACTCGGACTCGCGTGCGCCGACGCTGGCATGAACGACCGCGCGACCGCGGCGTTCGAGCGCGCGGCGCGCGCCGATCCAGGCTATGCGCGCGCGTGGAACAACCTGGGCAACGCGCTGCGTACCGCGGGCCGCATCGGCGACGCGGTCCGGGCGGTCGAGCGCGCCGTCGCGGCCGATCCGCGTTATGCGCTCGCGTGGTCGAACCTCGGGGCGCTGAAGCGCGATGCGGGCGACGACCCCGGCGCCGAAGTCGCGTTGCGGCGCGCGCTGGAGATCGACGTGAACCTGCGCGGTGCGGTGATGACGCTCGCGGGGCTGCTGCGCGAGCGCGGTGATCTCGACGGCGCCGCGCAGGCGTTTGCCCGGGCAGCACAACTTGATCCGCGTGACGCGAATGCGCTGCTGCAGCGCGCGGGCACGCTCGCGGAAGCCGACGAACTCGACGGCGCGCGCGCCGCCTACGCGGACGCTGGCGCGCGCGACCCGCGCATGCTGCGCGCGCTGTTCGGGCAGTGGCTGACGCTGCCCATGATCCCGGCAAGCGCCGCCGCCGTTGCCGCGGCGCGCACCGCCTATGCGAACGGCCTTGCGGAGGTCGAGCGCGCGGCGCCGGCGCGGGCGGCGACGCTGACCAGCGACCGTCTGCTCGACGAACTGCGGTGGACCAACTTCCTGCTGGCCTACCAGGGCGGCGATGACCGGGCCCTGCAAATGCGCTTTGCCGAAATGGTCGCGCGTCTGCTCCACGCGCGTGCGCCCGCGTGGGTGCAACCCCGACCCGCGCGCGTTCGCGCCGGCGCGCGGGTGAAGGTCGGTTTCGTCTCGACGTTCTTCCGCGAATCGACGGCGGGCCGCTATTTCGAGCACTGGGCGACCGACCTGCCGCGCGACGGTTTCGAAGTGCACGTGTACCACCTGCTGCCCGGGATGAATCCGCTCGCCGAGCGGCTCGCCGCCCGGGCCGACCACTTCCGCCATTGCCCATGGTGGCGCCCGTCGCAACTGGCGCCGCAGATCGTCGCGGATGCGCTCGACGTGCTCGTGTATCCGGAGCTCGGGATGGGTGCGGTGCCCTTTGCGCTCGCAGGCTTGCGGCTGGCGCCGCTGCAGTGCGTCGCGTGGGGGCATCCGGTGACGACCGGGCACGCGACGATCGACGTGTACTTCTCGAGCGCGGCGATGGAGCCCGCGGATGGCGCATCCCACTATGCGGAGAAGCTGGTGATGCTTCCCGGCATCGGCACACGATACCCGGCGCCGGCCACGCCCGCGGACGCGTCACGCGAGCGCTTCGGGCTGCCGGCAGGTGTTCCGCTGCTCCTGTGCTCGCAGTCGCTGTTCAAGATCCACCCGGACAACGATGCGCTGTTCGCGCGCGTGCTTGCCGTGGTCCCCGATGCGACGCTCGTGCACTTCGAGGGGCGCGACCGGCGGCTGACGGCGCGCTACGCCGCGCGGCTCGCGGCAGCAGGGATCTCGGCCGCGCGCGTGCGCGTGCTTCCGCAATGCGCGCACGATGATTTCCTGCGCGTCAATTCGGTATGCGACGTCATGCTGGACACGCTGCACTGGTCCGGCGGCAACACGAGCCTCGACGCGCTGGCCTGCGGCCTGCCGATCGTGACGCTGCCGGGACGGTTCATGCGCGGACGCCAGAGCGCGGGCATGCTGGCGCTGATGGGCATCGACGAGCTCGTCGCGCGCGACACCGATGACTATGTGCACATCGTCGCGTCGCTGGCGGGCGATGCGCCGCGCCGCGCGGCACTGACGCAGCGGATACGCGCTGCGCATCCGCGCATCTTCGACGATCCCGCGCCGGTCGCGGCGCTCGCGCAATGGCTGCGCGACAACGCCTGATACGGAACGCTGATTGCCTCCCGAAACTCGCTTCGCTCGTCTCCCCCCAAGTGGGACGGCGACCTCGGGGCGGCGGAGTGGATCCCCCCGAAGCGCGCTGCGCGCGCCTCCCCCCAAGGGGGGCGGCGACGTCGGCGCAGCCCTAAGGTGGCTTGGCGGTCGACTGGCGGGCTGTTGAAAAGCGTCGACGAATCCCTCTGATTGGCCTCATTCCGAAGCGAAGCGAGGAACCTGCTCTTGCGCCGGGTTCGTTCCTAAGCAGATTTCTCGCTGCGCTCGAAATGAGGCATCGGGTAAATGGAATGCGCGGACGTCGACAGCCTGCTAGCGCACCGCCGTCCACGCGTGCGCGGCGGGCGGCTCGACGCCGATGACGCGGCATTCGGAAAAGCCGGCCGCCAGCGGCCAACGCCACGCGTCGGCGCCGAACTCCGTGTGCACGAGATAGCCTTCGCCATCGGCCGGCGTGCCGTGGTAGCTCGGCGATAGTCCCGCGCGGCCGCGCGTCAGGCGGCCGATGATCGCGGGCACCGTGAAGATGCACGCGCCGCCGTCGCGCAGCACGCGCCGGCATTCCGCCAGGCCGCGCAGCGGATCGGGCACGTGCTCCAGCGTGTCGGAGTGCACGACGAGGTCGAACGACTGGTCCGCGTGCGGCAGCGCCTGCATGTCGACCTGCGGAAACGCCGCGAACGCGCGGCGCGGCAACTGCGCGAGGAACGCGGACACGCCGCCGGCCTCGTTGATCTCGAGAACGCGCAGCCCGCGCGCGCCGTCCGTCCGCACGAACTCCGCGAACGTCGCCGTGGCGTCGCAGAAGTGCAGGATCGCCGTGGCAAGCGCCATGCAGCGCAGCGTGCTGCGGCAGTGTCCGCAGTGACGACCCTGCTGGCGGTTCACGTATGCGACCTCGGCGGGCGCCAGCTCCCACTCCGCGATCAGCGCCGGCGACAGCACGTCCACGTCGCGCAGGTCGTCCGCGCCGCAGACGACGCAGCGCGCGACGCGGCGTTCGCCCGAAGACTCCCTGCCGTCCGGCGCGCTCATCGCGTCGTGTCGGCCAGTCCGGGCGTTCGCGTCGCGGCGGCTGCGCCCGCCACGCGCTCGAAGCGGATCGCACGCATCGGCAGCCCGACCAGCGAATGGCGGACGCTGCTCGTCTCGACGCGGAACGTCAGCGCGTCGTGGATCCACTCGTGCTGCACATGGTCGTCCTGGCGGCCGTCGGCGACGGCGACCGCGATCGAGTAGTCGCCGGGCGGCAGCAGCGGCAGGTCGAACTCGAAGCGCGCGCTCGCGCTGTCGCCTTCCGCGAGCGCCAGCGGCGAGGCCTGCGACGTGAGATACGTGTTGTCGCCGAACACGTTCTGGCCCAGGCGGTCGCGCACGAGGAAGCCGACGATCGGGCTCGCGAGCGGCTCGAGCGCCTCGATGTCGATCGCGACGACGACGGTCTCTCCGCCGACGGCCCACGCGAGGCGCTCGCCGTGCGGATGCTCGAAGCGCACGTCGAGGATCCGCGCGCCGCGCCTGCCGAACGACGCGGCCTCGCGGTGGAATTCGAAGATCTCGACGTCGTTGCGGTAGGGCGACGCCTGCAGGATGTCGAGTCGCTGGTCGCGCGAAGGGGCAGCCGACGTCAGCGCCGCCGCGGGCGCCGCGGCGGGCGCCGCGCCGCGCGACGCGCCCTGCACCGACTCGAACAGGTTCTCGAGGTACATGTCGCACACCTGCTTGGCGGGGCCGCTCGCCTTCAGACGCCCGCCGTCGAGCCACACGACGCGGTCGCACAGGTTGGCGACCGCCGTCGTGTCGTGGCTGACGAACAGCAGCGTGCCGCGTTCCTTGAACTCACGCAGGAACCGCATGCACTTCTGCACGAAGCGCGCGTCGCCCACGGCGAGCGCCTCGTCGATCACGAGGATGTCGGCGTCGACGTGCGCCATGACGGCGAACGCGAGGCGCACCGCCATGCCGGTCGAATACGTCTTGATCGGCTGCTCGATGAAGTCGCCGATGTCCGCGAACGCGCAGATCGCTTCGTACCGCGCCTCGATCTGCTGCTGCGTCAGGCCGACGATGTAGCCGTTGAGGAAGATGTTCTCGCGGCCGCTGAACTCGGGACTGAACCCCGCGCCGAGCTCCAGCATCGCCGCGATGCGCCCGTGCGTCTCGACGTGCCCCGCGGACGGCTTCAGCGTGCCGCAGACGATCTGCAGCAGCGTCGACTTGCCTGAGCCGTTGCGCCCGATGATGCCGACGGTCTCGCCGCGCGCGACCTCGAAGCTGACGTCGTTCAGCGCCCAGAATTCCTGGTAGTACTTGCGGCGGGATCCCGCGAAGATCTGCTTCAGGCGGTCGCGGGGATGGTTGAAGAGGCGGAAGCTCTTCGCGATGCCTTCGGCGCGGACGGCGAGGTCAGATGACATCGGCGAACCCGTCGCGCGCGTGCTGGAAGAACGCGAGGCCGAGCCACGCGACGACGAATCCGCCTACCGTCATGCCCGCCAGTCCGGCGAAGTCCGGGGGGTGGCCCCAGACCAGCACCTGCCGCGCCTGCTCGACGAAGAACGTCATCGGGTTCCAGTCGATCGCCCACCGGAACTCCTTCGGCACGGCGCTCGCCGGGTAGAAGATCGGGCTCATGAACATCAGCACGGCGGTCACGATGTTGATCGTCTGCTGCAGGTCGCGCAGGTAGACGCCCAGCGCAGCCAGCGCCCACGAGAACCCGATGACGAAGAGCAGGAGCGGCAGCAGCACGACGAGGATCAGCGGCCACGTGGCGGGCAGCGAGCCCATCACGACGAGCATCACCGCCGCGAGCACGACGAGGCTGATCGCGGCATGGAAGAGGCTCGAGCACATGACGACCCACGGCAGGCCCTCGAGCGGAAAGACGACGCGCTTGATGAAGCCGGGGTTCTGCAGCATCAGCCCCGGCGCGCGGTTGATGTTCTCGGAAAAAATGCCGAACACGAGGAGTCCGGAGAACAGCACGACGGCGAACTCGAGCATGTTGTCCGAGCCGCCGGGATTCCAGCGCGTCTTGAAGACGAGGCCGAACACAAACGTATAGACGCCCAGCATGAGCAGCGGATTGAAGAACGACCAGAGCAGCCCTAGCATCGAACCGCTGTACCGGCCGACGACGTCGCGCCGCGCGAGGTTCAGGATCAGCGTCCGGTGGTTCCAGAAGCTCGCGAACACGGCGAGCGGCTGTTTCGGCTGCGACGTGGCGTTCATGGCGAAGGCAGGGGGTCTTGAAGGCTCGTCGGCGGAACCGAGCGGTGTGCCGGCTGTCGCGCCGGCGCGGGCGTGAAGGCCGTCATGATACCGCGTCGCACGGACGCGGAAGATTCGGCCGCAGCGCGCACTTGCGCATGGCTATCGGCGCGCGACCAGCGCGCGCAACGCCGCTTCGACCTCGCGCAGCGGATGCGACCAGTCGCCCGGCGTCTGCTGCCGGAAGAGGCGTGCGGTCGCGTACCACGGGCTGTCCGGACGGTGGAGCATCCAGCGCCAGTCTGGCACGTGGTGGAGCAGCACCCAGACCGGCCTGCCCAGCGCGCCGGCCAGGTGTGCCAAGCTCGTGTCCACGCTGATCACGAGGTCGAGTTCGCTCTCCAGCGCGGCCAGGCCGTCGAAGTCGTTGCGCATCGGCAGCGCGGCGAGGCGCGCACCGTACGGCGCATCCGTGGCGGACAGCGCCTCCGCCTCCCACTTGAGCGAGAACCAGCGGGTGCCGGGAACGTCGAGCAGGGGCGCGAGCGTGGCGAGCGCCATGCTGCGTTTCACGTTGAGCGTGTTCCCGGCGGCGCCCGCCCACGCGACGCCGATCTTCAGCGCGGCGCCGCCCTCGCGCGCGACCGCCGCCTTCGCTTCGCGCGCGCGCAGCGGATCGGGCCGAAGGTAGGGACCGTGCAGCGCGACCGACTCCGGTGTGACGCCGAGCAGCCCCGGAAGCGACATGAGCGAGACGTGCGCGTCGTAAGGCGGCAACGGCTCGTGCTCGGCGTACGCCACGGAGACGCCCGGCGCGGTCGCCGCGAGTTCGCGCAGCGGCTTCTGGACGGCGACGATCACGCGCGCGCCGCGATCGGCGACGAGGCGCGCGAAGCGCAGCGTCTGCAGCGTGTCGCCCAGGCCCTGTTCCGCCGTCAGCAGCAGCGTCCGTCCGGCGGGATCGTCGCCGCTCCAGAGCGCCCCGGCGTACCGCGGATGGCGCGAATAGAGTTCGGCGCACTGCAAGCGCCACGCGTACTCGGGCCAGCCGTGCACGTAGTCCCCGTGCAGGAGCAGCGCGAGCGCGAGGTTCCAGTGCAGCTGCGGGAACGAAGGCGCGATGCGCAGGCCCTCGCGATATGCGGCGATCGCCGCCTTCACGTCGCCGGTGGCTTGCAGCGCCAGCCCAAGGTTGTTCCATGCGGTCGCGTGGTCGGGTTTCAACGCCAGCGCGCGCCGGTATTCGGTAATGGCCTCGCCGTCGCGCTGCAGCGCCGCGAGCGCCAGCCCGCGGTTGTTGTGGTACTCGGGCTCGTCGGGCGCGAGCGCGACCGCGCGATCGAGCAGCGGCATCGCCTCGTCTGGACGGTTGCGCTGGTAGAGCACGACGCCCAGATAATGGAGCGCGCCCGCATGGTCGGGCGCCGTGGCGAGCGCCGCGCGGTAGTCCCGTTCGGCGGCGTCGAGGTCGTTGCGCTTGTGGGCCTCGAAGCCGCGCCGCGCCAGGACGTCGGGCGGGATTGCGTCGGGTTCCGCCGCGGGCGGGAGCGCGCCGTGGCATTGCTTGTAGCGCAGTCCGCTGCCGCAGGGGCAGGGATCGTTGCGGCCGGCGGGATGGGACTCGGAGGGCATGGGGCTCAAGGGCGTGACGGCGCGCAATCGTGCCGGTGACGGGCGTCGGATCCTGGCCGAAACCGACGCGGCCCCTTGTGCCGGCGGGATTGGGCCTTATCTAGAGTGTTCCCGGCGGACTGGGGGTGTTGACGTGGTCCGTTTCCGTAGTATAATCGCGCCTCTCTGCTGCACTATTCCCTGGAAGTCGCATGACCCCGGGAAAATTGCCGCCAGCTCTTTAACAATTTGCAACCGATAGGTGTGGGTGCTCGTTGGCTGGGGCCCTGTGCTGTCGTCGCTCTTTCGGGGGTGGTGGCGGGGCGGGGATCCAAGCAAAACGAAGTGCTCGCACAACGCAGTGAGGCTTGTCATCAGTGATGGTGGCAGGCCGAA
>Ga0209253_10001543_pt1 | contig 20254 bp, 16 predicted proteins | sample FrelakmetBRP12BR_FD_187145 | JGI IMG/M metagenome (GOLD analysis project Ga0209253, IMG submission 187145) | Freshwater lake sediment microbial communities from the University of Notre Dame, USA, for methane emissions studies - BRP12 BR (SPAdes)... | ecosystem: Environmental > Aquatic >... | reverse complement strand
TGCTATCCTAGCATGCGTGATAGGCTACTCGAATCAAACCACTCATGACTTACTGCCTGGCGATAACCCTGGATGCGGGGCTGGTGATGGCCTCCGACTCGCGCACCAACGCGGGGGTGGACAACGTAAGCACGTACACCAAGATGCACACCTTCGGGGTGCCCGGTGAATGTCAGTTTATATTGCTCAGCTCGGGTAATCTGGCCACTACCCAGGCCGTGATCAACCAACTCAACCGCGATATCCTGGATGATGCGCGGCGCAATCTGTTCAGGGTCCGCCATCTCTTTGAAGCCGCCGAGTACATTGGTGAACTCAGCCAGCAGATCCAACGCAAGAATAACGATGGGGTGACGATCGGCGGCTACAACCCCGAGGCGACCTTCCTGCTGGGTGGCCAGATCGGCAAAAAACCGGCCGCCATCTATCTGATCTATCCCCAAGGGAATTACATCGCCGCCTCGCCCTATGCCCCTTTTCTGCAAATCGGCGAGAGCAAGTACGGCAAGCCCATCCTGGACCGGACTGTGTACCCCGGCCTGTCCCTGGAAGACGCCGCCCGCTGCGCCCTCGTTTCGCTGGACTCCACCCTGCGCAGCAACGTCTCGGTGGGACTGCCCCTGGATCTGTTGATCTATCGCCGGGACAGTCTCGACGAGGGCCAGCGACTGCGGTTTGAAATGGATACGCCTTACTACCTGGCCTTGAAGGCCAGTTGGAGCCAGGGTCTAAGGCAGGCTTTCAAGGGCTTGCCCAGATTCGACTGGGAGCAGCAGAATTAGCGCCGCGCGGGCTTGCTGATACAGCGCTCGCCACAGTCACGGACGCAACCCAGGCAGCCGGCTTGCAATCCCGCGTGCGGATCAGCCTTGCCGACCCACAGTTGCACCAGCGCCCAGCCTGCGCAGAGGGCTGCGATGGCGAAAACCGCGACCAGATAACCCAGCATCTCACACCCCCTCAAGCCTGGCTGAACAACCCCGCGAAGCCCATGAAGGCCAGCGAGAGAATGCCGGCGATGATGAGATTTAAGGCAGTGCCCTTCATCAGCGAGGGGATGTCCGCCAGTTCGGCCTCTTCGCGCAGACTCGCCATCAGTACCAGGGCCAGGGTCCCTCCCCCGCCCGCGCCCAGGGCGAATACCAGGCCTTCCAGCAAGCCATAGCCACGGTTGGTGGCGAAAATCGCCAGGGCCAGAATGGCGCAGTTGGTGGCGATCAGGGGCAGATAGATCCCCAGAGCCTGAAACAGGGCCGGGCTCAGCTTCTTGATGACCATTTCGACGAACTGCACCGTGCTGGCGATGACCACGATAAAGCTGATCAGGCGCAGGTAAGGCGCATGCACCAGCACAAAGGTATTGAGCGCCCAGGCGGCAACCGCGGTGATCAACATCACGAAGGTGTTCGCCAGGCCCAGGCGAAACGCCGTTTCCAACTTGCCCGAGACACCAAAAAACGAGCACAGCCCGAGAAAATAGGACAACACGAAATTGTTGACCAGCAGGGCACTGACGAAAATCCAGACCAGCTCACTCATCCCGCAGTTACCCCTTCATCAGCCGAGGGCTGGGCGGTGGCGCGCCGCTGCCGGCGGGTCTCCTGCAGCCAGTTGAAGAACAACAGGAGCAAACCCAGCGTGATGAACCCGCCGGGCGGCAGAATCATTACGACCCACGGTTCGAAATGAGGGCCGAACAGCCCAATACCGAACAGGGAGCCATTTCCCAAAATCTCCCGGATGCTGCCCAGGCAAACCAGCGCCAGCGTGAAACCACAGGCGGTACCCACGGCGTCCGCCACCGCCAACCCTACCGGCTGCTTGGAGGCGAATGCCTCCTGGCGGCCAAGGATGATGCAATTCACGACAATCAGGGCGATGAATGCGCCGAGTTCCTTGTGCACCGCGGGCAGCAGCGCCTGCAAGGTGAAATCGGCGACCGTCACGAAGGTTGCGATGATGATGATGTAACAGGAGATGCGCACCTGATGGGGGATCAGATCCTTGCACAGGGAGACCAGAAAACTGGACCCGACCAGTACGAAAAAGGTCGCCAGACTCATGGCGATAGCATTGATGACGGAATTGGTGACCGCGAGCATCGGACACATGCCCAATACCTGGACAAAGACCGGGTTTTCTTTCCAGATACCCTTGTGCAGTTCCTGAAGGGCGGAAGCCGTCATCGCGTTTGCCTCATGTATAAATAAAGGATCGTGCCGCGCCCTGAGCCGATGGCGCCTAGGGCTTATCCGCCGCCAGCGGCGGTTCGGTGCCCGCCGGCGGCAGCCGGTTGAGCCAGCGACGGTTGGTATTCTCCAGGATCGACACCACGCTGTTGCTGGAAACCGTCGCCCCGGTGATGGCATCTACCTGATTGGGTTTTGGCTTCGTGCCCTTTTTCACCACGATAATTTTGGGTTCCACCGCCAAGGCGCGGAAATTCTCGCGGAATTCCGGGTCTTTCTGGATCTTGTCCCCGGAGCCCGGCGTCTCCCGATTGTCCAGCACTTCCATGCCGACGATGCGGCGCTGGGCCGGCTTATAGCCATACAACAGACTGATGGTATCCTGGTAACCTGGACCCTCGCCGGCGATGGCATAGCCGACGAAAGCGCCGTTCGCGTCATAGCCGGCGTAAATGAATTCTTCGCCGCTGGCCTGCGAAGCCGCGGGTTGCAGAGTCCCCTCCGCATAGACCAGCTTTTGAAACCGGCTGACGCCGGGCAGCACCTTGAAGACGGCTTCGCGCAACTCACGGGCCTTGTTGTCGGCGATGGTCGAGAGCGTCAACTCATAAATCCCGACGATGGCCAAGCCCGACAGCAAGCCCGCAATGCCCAGCGTGACGACAAGCCGGGTGGAACTCGGCTCGGCGGTGTTTCGTGTAAGCAATTGCCTTAATGCCATGGACTGACCCCTGCAAGCGGGCGACTGGCGTGAGTATCAGCCATGCCCGAAGACGCGGGGTTGACTGTAGCGCGCAATCAGCGGCGTGGCGGCGTTCATCAGCAAAATAGCATACATCACACCTTCGGGAAGTCCGCCGAATAAACGGATCAACACCACCAGCACGCCGATGCCGACGCCAAAGATCCAGGTCCCCCTGGGGGTCAGCGGTGAGGTCACCGGATCGGTGGCCATGTAGATGGCGCCGAACAACAGGCTGCCGGACAATATCATGAACGCGGGGTCGGGGAACCGGGTCGCGTTCAGTAAGAACAGCACCCCGGAAACCAGGGCCGCCGACAGCACGATCGCCGCCGGAATGCGCCAATCGATACTGCGTCGCAGGACGAGATAGACTCCGCCCAGCAGGATCATCATCCCGCTGGTCTCGCCCAGGGACCCGGCCACATTGCCAATCAGGAGATCGCGGTAAGGCGTGGCCTGCTGCTGGAACTTCATCAATCCCAGCGGGGTCGCGGAGGTTACGGCATCGATGCCTGCGTGCATGAAGGGAAAGGCCAGCGTGCCGGGGGGCAGGCTGAAGAAATCCCCGCAGCAGGGTGTCCAGGTGGTGATCGCGCTGGGAAAGGCCGCCTGCAGAAAGGCTCGGCCCACCAAGGCGGGGTTGAAGAGGTTATTGCCCAGCCCTCCCCACACCAGCTTACCCAGACCGATACTGGCGACGCCGCCTACCGATGCCATCCACAGGGGCATGCCCGGAGGCAGGGTCAGTCCCACCAGCAGGCCGGTGAGGATGGCGCTGCCATCGCGCAGCGAGGCGCCGCGCCGGTGGGGCGGACTGAACAGCCACTCCGTCAGCACCGCGCCCGCACTGCTGGCCAGCAGCACCAGCAGCGCGCTGAGTCCAAACCACCACAGGGACGCCAGGATGACCGGCACCAGGGCGTACACCACATCCAGCATCACCCTGGGCGTGGTCGTGGCTTGCTGAAGAAAGGGGGCGGCATGCAGATGCAAAGGCAAACCCTTTGCCCTCATGTAGACCTCTCTTTGCGCATAGCGGCCTTGGCCATCCGCACCAACTGGACGATGGGGATGCCGGACGGACAGGCGAAGGTGCAGGAACCGCATTCCATGCAATCCATCACATGGTATTTCTCCATGTCCTGGTGGCGCCGCACCTTGGCGAGCCGCCCCAGCCGGGAAGGATTGAGAGACATCGGGCAGGCTTCGATACAGCGTCCACAGTGGATGCAGGTGTATTCCGTGGGCAGCTCCATCTCCGCTTCGCTGAACGCCAGGATGCCGGTGCTGCCCTTGAGGATAGGCACGTCCAGGCTAACCAGCGGCGTGCCCATCATGGGCCCGCCCATGATCACCGCCTTGGTATCCGCCGTGAGGCCGCCGCACCAGGCCAGCACGTCCCGCACCGGGGTACCGATGGGCACTTGCAGATTGGCCGGACGCACCACACCGGGACCGGCCACGGTGACGGTCCGCTCAATCAGCGGCATACCGGTGCCGAAGTAATCCGCCAGTGCCGCCACGGTAGCCACGTTGTTGACCACCATCCCCAGATCGATCGGCAGCTTGCCGGCAGGCACCTCCACCCCGAACATGGCCTGGATCAGAATCTTTTCGGCGCCCTGGGGATACTTGACCTGCAAGGGTACGACCGCGATGGGCTGGTCGGGCCGGATCAGGTCCCGCAATGCCCGGATGGCGTCCGGTTTGTTCATCTCCACACCGATGCTGGCCCGCTCCGCACCCAGTTGCTGGCGGAGTATCTCGATACCCTGGAGCACCGCGGCGGGGCGTTCCAGCATGAGGCGATGGTCACAGGTCAGGTAGGGCTCGCATTCGGCCCCATTGATGACCAGATGCTTGACACACCGGTCGTCGGGAAAAGCGTATTTCACATGGCTGGGGAAAGCCGCCCCACCCATGCCCACCAGGCCGGCCTGCTGCACATGCTCCACGAACTCCTGGCGGGACAGCGTACGCCAATCGATCATCGACTGCGCGGCATAGCGTTGGGTCGCGTAGGGATCGGCCTCGATTTCGATGGCCGTGGTTAAGCGCCCATCAGGGTGCCGGCGCGGCGCGATGGCCGTCACCCGCCCCGTGACCGGACTGTGCAAAGCGGTGGAGATGAAACCATCCGGTTTGGCCAGCAACTGGCCGCGCTGGACGCGCTCGCCAGATTTGACCAGGGAGCGGGCGGCCTTGCCTGCGTGCTGGTTCAGCGGCAGGATGTACTGGCTGACGAACGGCATCCGCTGGGTGGGCAGATGCACCGTTTGTTGCTTGTGTTCCTGGGGATGGATTCCATGCCGGAAGCTGTGCGGTCGTGCTGTCAAGGCGTTCATGGTGCCCCCTGGTGAGTTTTGTTGCCGACGGGACGATACCCTGCCAGCTCCAGCAGATTGCTGCGAATGCGCCCGGCAAGCTCTGCTTCGATCTGCTTTTGCAGATCGCGGATGCGGGTTGCGTGTTCTTGTTTGAGGGAGGCCAGCTCGGCCTCATAGACTGCGGTGATTTTATCGGCCACTGCCTGCTCGATGGACGCCCGGAAAGGCGTCACCAAGCCCGCCAGCTCTTGCAGGGTACGCCAGGACTGGAGCCGCTCGCTGGAAACCGCCAGGAGCGCCTGGTCCGGTTGCAGGCGCAGGCCCTCGATTTCCACGAAGGGGGTTTTTCCGCGCGGCTTCGGCGCGTTCGGCCGCAGATAATCGGCGGCCGGCAGCAACGCCGGATCGGACTGTTCGATGGGCCGGAAATGCGTGGCGAAGCGCTGTTCCCGCGCAGCCCAATGCAGCGGAGTCAAGGCCGCGCCGGCCGCGTCCCGGCCCCAGGTCCTCTCGACCTCTGGATTGCCCTGCAAATCCAGCCGTGAACCGAACACACCCTCCCCCGCGGGATCGTAGCGGAACAGAGGAAAAACCCGGGACTGCACCGCCAGCCGCGCTTGTGCCAGGGTGCGGTCGGTAGCAAAACCATGCCGTTGCGGGCTGGGAGCATGAATGTGGATAAGGGCCGGTCCCGGATGGCGCAGGGCGGCCTGGATGCTGTCCAGAAAATGGCCGGGCTCGGCCAGGGACGTCTGGGCGACGAAGGCCCGCCGCCAGGCCAATGCCAGCAGGCCAAGATTGACGCGGTTGGACGCGGCGGACGCCAGCCCCAGATCGGGATTGGCGAGAATCAGAATCTTGACCGGCCGATTGCCATTCAGCAAGTCGAACACGGCGCCCAGCCCCTGACCGGCGAGCGTGCCGTCGTCCCCTACCAGCAGCAGGGGAGGACAGGCCAAGCGCTCTTCCTCGGTGAAATCACCCCAGTGCAGAGAAGCCGGATCATCGTAACCACGGGCCGCCTCCTTGGGCTTGTCCAACTCCAGGCGCGCCTCCCGCACCAGCAAAAAAGCAGCGCCGATTTCCCGTAGCCATCCTTCCAATAGACCGCTGGCCAGTTGGGGCGTGGCGCCACTCGTGTCCATCGCCACCGGCACGGAAAAGGGATTGTAGGGCCAGGCGGCAGCCCACGCCGCCACCGAGCCTGGCGCCAGCACCAGGCTCAGGCACGCGCGCCCCAGCCCCTGCGGTCCCGTCGCCAGCCGCCAGTGCAGATCTTCCAACGCCTGACTCAACGCCACCAGCCGGCGCAGGCGCGCGGCGTCCACCCGCTCATGCGTGATGGCGGCATGCACCCGGCTGGTCAAATCGCCCAATTCCGCCGGTTCATTGCCCAGCTTTTCAAGGACCTCGGCCAACGCCTCCAGGTTATCATGGGGCAGCGCATGGGTCAGACTGGTGCGGATAGCCTTGGCAATCGCCTCGCGAAGGTCCACGATTTTTTCCAGCAGGTTATTCACCAGGGGCTGCTGGCGCGATTCCGCGATGGCCAGCACCCAGCGCAGCGCCAGTTTTTCCGCCGAGCCGGCCTCGGCGCCGTCGCCGCCGGCCAGTGCCTGGGAAAAATGCCGGGACAGCAAGAGCGCCGTCAGAGGCCTCACGCGGGCATCCTGACCAGCGCGCTCGATAGTTGCCCCTGGCGTATCGGGTAGCTGCTCCCACGTCTTCCAGAGCTTGTGCGCCTGCGCCAGTTGCTGCGGGGTCGGTGGCAGGGCGGTCAGCGCCTCCGGCTCACATTCCGCGACGCATAAGCCGCAGCCCTTGCAGGCATCCGGGTTGATGACCAGGGACAGCCACTGCCCAGCGGTCTTGCCAATGCTGGCCGGTTCCTGGAAAAAGATTCCCGTGCGTACCAGTGGCAGCGGACCGAGTTCCGTTGTGACGGTCTGCAAGGCGGCCTGGGCGGCATGCCTGCTCTCCTCCGACAGGTCGTCCTTGAACCCGGCGAAGGCAGTGGCAAGCAGGGTATCCAGGGTGACCGGCACCGGGCCAGTGCTGTTGCCCAGCTTATCGAGTCGGGCCGCCAGCTTGGTAGCCACCTTGCGCAGCGGTTCCGCGCCGGCGAGGCGGATGCTGGCATCGATCAGGGGCTTGGTGGCGATGGCCACCACGCCGATCGCACTGTCGGGACAGGCGGTCCAGCACTGGCCGCAGCCGCTGCAGCGGGCTGGATCGAGACTGGGCAGCATGGCCCGTGCGTCGCTCCAGGTCCGGAACGTGGACGACAGCGGGGGGAGCACATTGATGGCAAGGTAGGGATCGGCGGTCAGTTCACGAGTATCGCCAGCCTGGTACAGCACACCCACCTGATTCCAAAACCGCGGAAGGCTGTCATAGGTGGCCTCGTTCTGCCCCAACCGGCGCACCACCATGGGCGGCTCTTCCTCAAGCGGTGGGGACGGCGTCGGATGTGCTGCCACAGGCACCCGCAGACCCAGTTGGGCAATCTCCGGATAGTCGCGCCGCAGCGTATCCAGCAAGACCTGGCGTTTGGGATGGGTGCTGGCGGCGCGGGTAAATTCTACGCCCAGGTAAATGCGGGAGCGGCCTCCATCCCGTAATTCCAGGCACAAGGCGGTCAGTTCCGCCGCCCGCAGCGGCTGGCCGCCCAGCCCGTAGGCTACCGCATGCAGGCGCGGCAACTCCTTGTCCCTGAGCGGCGGAATGCCCGGATGGGTGTCCCGGCCAAAGCGGTTGTTTTCCAAGGCGAGCCCCAGATTGGCACGCAGTTCACTGAGGATGGGAGGGTCTCCCGCCAGCGGTGCATCGACCTGCTCCAACACTGCCACGGTGCGCTTCTTGCGCAGCGCTTCGATCAGCGGCGCGGCCGGAAACGGCCGCAGACAGCGCAGGCCCAACACGCCGATATGGAGTCCATGGGTCTTGCGCAGCTCATCAGCCACGGCTTCGGCGGTCGCGACAGCGGCGCCCTGCACCACCAGAACCAGTTCGGCAGCCTCCACACCCTGGCTGGAAACGGACGCATGGCGCCGGCCGGTGTGCGCCTGGAACCGCGCAAACGCGTCTTGCAGGAAAGCCTGCAGATGGCTGACGAAATAGGGTCGTTGCGCCGCCACCCCCAACGCCTGGCTCTGCGGGTCACGCAGCGCGCCCTGCAGCACCGGGCGGTCGGGATCATGCCAGCGGGGCAGGCGCCGCCGGGTCTCGCCAAACAGCAGCCGTTGCGCCGGCGTGGGGACGGGAATTTCCTCCTGCGGCGAACCGATGAAGTCGCGCAGCAAAGCGGCCTGCGGCAAATACAGCGCCTGCGGCGCCGGTTCCCCGTCGATGACCACCACCCCTGGCAGCAACGCCAGTTCCGCCACCCGCCGGGCTACCAGCGTGAAGTCCACGGCTTCCTGGGGGTTAGCGGCGCACAGTACGAAACAGCCGGCCGCTAGACTGAGATGACAGGCTTCCTGATGGCCGCCTGGCATCAGCGCATGGTTATGTACCTGAACCACCAGGGGCAGATGGCGATCGGCGGCCATGGCCAGCAGATCCCGGGCGCTCGCCAGCTCCCCCGCAGACAAAAACGCGGTCGCCCGGATGCCGGCCATGACCAGACCCAGGGCGGCCGCCAGAATGCCGCGGGGATCGCTGAATTCCTGCGCGCTCAGGGCCGCGCCGAACACATTGACATGTTGTTCCCGTTGCTGGGTCTTCCAGGCCAGCGCCGCGGCGCTGGCGACACCCAGGCTGGCCGCCTCGGCCATGCAGGCCTCGGTCAGGGCGACGGCGGTTTCGCCATCCAGAACCGCCGCTATGCCTGCCGGCGAGACCACCTCAGTCGCCCCCGGATGGAACCACTGCGCAAAAATCCTAGTGAAGTTGGGCATAGCGCACCTCGACGGTCATCACGGGCGGTGCCGCAAACTGTTCCCCTGCGAGCCATTGGATGGCCTGGGTTGGGCAACGATAGGTGATCTCGGGCCGGGCCGGGCCGCCCGCGGCATAATCGATCACCGGCAGATTGTTCACCATGTGGATGAGGCCGAGTGGCGCATCGGCGGCGCAGCGCCCGCAGGCGTCGCAGGCCGCGGCGCACAGCGCCCGCGCTGGTGGGCCGCTCAGGGGCGCCTGGCACTGGACGAAGAGCTTTTGACTCAGGGGAATGATTTCGAGCAGGTCGCGCGGACAGGCCGACACGCAAGCGCCGCACGCCGTGCAGCGCTCGACAGCGACCACCGGCAGGCCATTGGCGTTCATTTGAATAGCCCCGAAGGTACAGGCCGACACGCAATCGGCCAGGCCCAGGCAACCCCAGGCGCAACCCTTGCCGCCGCCCGTTACCACCATGGCAGCGCGACAACTCGCCAGGCCGTGATACTCGGCTATCTGCTCGGCTTGCGCCTTGCCGCCGGCACAGTGTACGCGGGCCACCCGTTTTTCCTGCTGGCCGGGATCCACCCCCAGGAACTTCGCGATAGCCGCCACCGTGGCCGGGCTGGAGACCGTGCACCGGCTGGGTGCGCGCACTCCTGCGACCAATTGTTCGGCAAACCCGCGGCAGCCAGGCTCGCCACAGGCGCCGCAATTGGAACCGGGCAGCAGTTCATAGACCCCTTCGAGCCGGGCATCTTCCGCTACCCTGAGAAACCGATAGGCTACCGCCAGGATGGTGCCGCAGAATACGCTGAGCCCGCCCATGATCGACGCTGACAGGAGGATGCTGTTCATAGCGCCTCAGTTCAACGGCGCGGCGCGTTGGATAAGCGCCTCCAGGCCGGGTTCGGCCGGATTCAGCGGTTTACCGGGATGGATGCAGCGGGATGGACAGGCTTCGGCCGCCGCCACCAACTGGGCGTAGGTCCCGGCCTTGGAATCGCCGATCACCGCCTGCTTGTTCTCGTTGTATACGAACAGCAGGGGATTGCGATTGGTGCACTCGTTGCAACTCGTGCACAGGCCGCTGTCGATCCAGGGTTCTTCACCCGCGGCCGAATCCGCCGGCGGGACGCTTTTCGGCGGGGCGGCCTTCGGCACTGGCGCCTTGGCTTCCGCCTTGTGCTTGGCGACCGGCGGGACAGATGGCGGTGGCTTGGGAGCACTAACCAGCGTTTGCCCTGCGGTCAGCAGATCCATGCCCAGCAACACCTGGGTTAGCCGCTGCATGGCCTCGCCTGCAGTCTCGTTGCGCACCCGGTCCAAGGCCGCCGCGTGCTCGGTTTGCAGGCGCTCGCGCGCGGCGACGGCAGCCTCGACGGCCTCGGCCCTGACCTGGGCCTGCGCCAGTTCCACGTACTTGTTGCGCACCCCGGCCAGTTCTTGCAGGGTACGCCAGTAGTCCCTGCGGTCCCGGCAGGCAGCGACCAGTTGCCGGGAAACAGCGATCCGGTGCAAACCCCCAGCGGCGTCCACCGCCCAGATATACGGGATATGCGGGTCGTCCGGCTCCGTCTCGCGGGACATAGACTCGGTCAGAGGTATCAGCTCAGGGGCGTCCAGGGCCGCCGGAATGACGCAAAAGTGCTTGCGTAACCCCGGTTCCAGAAGGGCGAAATCGGCGAAGGTAAAGGCCAACTCGATGCTGGTCGCGGTGCCCTTGGCATCGCGGTACTGAAAGGGGTAGACGGGCCAGTCGGCGGTGGGTTGCGGGTTGCCGGCGAAGTCCATGCGCGCCGCCCAGTCAGCGCCGGCCTGAGGCACAAACCGCAACAAGGGATGAGCGCGGCCTTCCACGGCCGCCCCCGCCGCCAGCCAAGGCAGCACGGCACTATTGGCATGCAACCCTGAATCGATAAGATGCATACCGGCGCGGGCGCCGTCCAGGGCCGCCAACAGCCCCTCCAACAACTGTTGAGGCCGGGCGATGGAGGCCTGCTGGACCGTAGCCTGCCGGTGGGCGATGCCCAGATAGCCCAGTTCAAGCTGGTAATTGGCCAGCGGTTCTTCGCCGGGCTGATTCGCCGGATTGAGGCCAGGACATACATCCAGGAAGATCTGCACCGGACGGCCGGAATTCAACAAGCGGGAAGCGCATGGCAACCGGTCGCCGGCGACCGCAGCGGCGGCTTCCAAGGCAACCACCGGCGGAACCAGCAGCAATTCATCGCGGGAAAACGCCTCCCAGTTAAAAGCCGCAAACCACGGGTCATGGCGGTCGGGATCGTAGCCTCCGGCCACTTCCAGGCGCGCGATGCGCACGGCGCGAAACACCTGGGCGAACTCTCCTGCCTGCGCATCGAATAGAACCGCGGCCTCGGCGCAAGGGTCCGCCACGCTCACCGCCGTGCAAGCGGGCAGATTCTGTAGCCAGTCAGCGGCCAGTGAACCAGCGTGTACGAAGGTCGCCAGCATCGGCATGGTCCGAGCCTGGAAGGCTTCCAGTACCGGCAGCACGGCCTCAATGCGCGCCCGCCGAGTGACGGCCATGGGCCGTCCCCCACGCGCCTGTCCCATGATCCTGGCCAGTGCCGCCGGATCCAAGAACCGCGAGCCGGCCACACCGACGCTGTCCGCCACGGCCCCAGGTTCACGGGCCGCCGCGGACTTGTTCCATTCCACATCCAGCAGGGCTTGCAGGTGCTGGAGCAACTGGCCAATTTCCTCGCTGAGTTGCCTGTAGCGGGGGATAAGGCGGCGCCGGGCGACATGGAGCAGCAGATGCACGGCGACATGCCCACCGTAACCCAGCAACTGGCCCTCTGCCGGCAGGGCTGCGCAGAGCCGGTCGAGATCGGCCTGAAGGTGGTCACGGGGACCGGGTTTCAGATTCAGGGCGTCCTGCAGAACCTGGCCGGCCTGTTTCACCAGAGCAGCCGCGGCAACCGGCCAGGCCGTCGGCGCCAGTGCCTGCCGCAGAATGGCCTCCAGCCGGGACAGGTTATCCTTGAGTATCCGGGCCTGGTCGGCGCCGGGCGCCAGGGCATCGAGTTGCCGTTTCAGCAGTTCGGAGAGCGGCTCGATCAGGGGGTCCGTCGCGGCACCCTCGGGAGCATATAGAAAAAGCGGGTAGCCGTAACGCAGCCTGGCGCCATCCCGATAGGCGGCCAGCAGCGCGGGCAAATAATCCTCTCCAGGCGGCTGGATCTGAACCTGTGGATCGCCCAGATAAAAACGGCGCAACTGGATCAGCAAACAGCCATCGAGCTTACCCGCGCCAGCGGGAAGCACCGGCACGGTAGAAGGCTGTTGTCTCATGCTGGGGCTGGGGGCTGCTGCTACCGCCCATTGCATACGCCGCTCCTCGAATTCAGACCGCACACTGAGTTAGGCTTTTTCTTGCCATACGCATGCACCATGCCAGATCTCCATCGGGACTGGCTGACGGCAGTTTAAATTAATATTTAATATTAAAATACAATCATTTATTATTCATTACGGAACACATTTTGAGATCTAAAACAAACTCTTCAAGGCCTCCATTAATGCGTATCGAAGGGTGTTCGCACCGTTATGAACCATGACTCGGGTAAAGCGCATGGATATGGCGCAATCTGTACGGCGAGTCAATCAGGTGAGCTCCAGGCGCGTGCAATAACGTCAGTCCCGTCAAGCGATAACGAAACCTGGCTGCTATTTTGCCTGCACTATGGAGGAGATTCATTCCGGCAATGACACGCAGCGCCGGTTCGAAGTCGGTTTCTATTCGCTGCACAATTTCCGGATTCAAGGATGGCTGACGCTGCCAAGGCATGCGCCGGTGGGACGCGGCGTGGTCGTCGGTCACGGTTATGGCGGTCGAGAGGAACCGAACCTGGCGCTGCCGCGAAGAACAAGCATCTTTGGCAGTCGCTGGCGGCTTTTTTCAAAAATTGATGATGAAACAAACCCAAGCAGTGTTATGTTGAGATTGACGGCGGCAATAAATTGGCCTTTTCATAAGATCATTATGCGTTTCAGCAAACGGTGTTTTGCTTTCCACCAGGGGGTAGGTACTCATGCAGCTTACATTTGAAGCAGTTGCGGAAGCCCAGCCGGGGCCCAAGTGGCAGGCTCTGTTCAACCAGAACTGGCCGGACTACCGGACATGGTTTCTTGCCCGAGGGGGCGCGGACGGCCCTACGGTGGCCCAGTCGTTAAAACAGTTGCGGCGGTTCATGCCGGAAATCGTGCCCACTTATGAGCGCATCGTCGAGCTGGCGGGCGGCGGCGATCTGGCCGCCCGGCTGCTGTCTTTCTACCGGCCACCCGCCTATCTCCTGGGGTGTTCACAGGCAGTCCGGTCCCGGCCGGACGGGGCCATGTTGATCCGCAACTACGATCTCGATCCTGGGCTCAATGAGGGCATTATCTTTCATACCCAATGGAACGGGCGCAAGGTGCTCGCGACGAACGAATTCCTGTGGGGAGTGGCCGATGGTATCAACGACACCGGTCTGGCGTTATCCCTGGCGTTCGGCGGGCGCAAGGTGGTCGGCGAGGGTTTTGGGATTCCCTTGATTCTGCGCTACATCCTGGAGTTCTGCGAAACCACCGCCGACGCCATCAAGGTGTTGCGCCGGGTACCCTCCCATATGGCTTATAACGTGACGCTGCTCGACCGCGCTGGCCACTACGCAACCGTGCTGGTAGCCCCGGACCGGCCAGCGCAGGTGACCCGCAAGCCGGTCGCCACCAATCATCAGAAAACCATCGAATGGCCCGAGCAGGCGCGCTTTTCCAAAACCCTGGAACGGGAACGGTTTCTGAACGAGCGCCTCGCTAATACCGAATTGACCGAGCAGGAACTGATTCAGTCATTCCTGCATGCGCCGCTTTACAGCAGGAACTATAAGCATGGTTTTGGCACCCTCTATACAGCCGTCTATCGCCCTGAGCAGGGTACCGCGGAATTCCACTGGCCGGACGGTATCTGGTTACAATCCCTGGATCATTTTCGGGAAGGCAAACGCTTAATTCGCTATTCCCAAACCGGCGAGACGGTCACTCAGCCCGCCGATGGTTGCCGCGGGCGTGACTGGACAGGCTGGGAGCCCGCCGATCTTAGCCTCGCGGGGATCTTCAGGCAGACGGTCAATACCCTGCTGGACAGTCTGACTGCCGCGGGCATTCCGCTGGCCGCCAAGCCCGTCGATGAGTTCCTGGAAGAACTCGACCGTACCGGCCAGGTGCCGTGGCACAAACTCGGCACTATCTGGGCAGGCAGTGACGGATCCTGGAGCAGAGAATCCCCTCCTCAATCCCCCCCTTGCTGAGGCGGAAGGGTTGGGGGACACTGGTATAGGTTGGGAACCCTGACCTCTCAAAACAGTTTGGAAACCAGGGACTCAGGGTGGGTGAACGGAATGTCTGGTGCCGGCGGAATGCCCGCGAACTGGGCCCGGATGCCGGCGGCCCAGGCACGGGCTCGCTCCAGCAGGTGACGGTCGTCGGTCTGCATGCGGTCGCGGGTAATCAGCACGCCCATGTCGCAACCGTGAAAGCGGTACTGGGCGGGACCATAGACCCGCATGTAGAACACCTCGTTTTCATCGACGATGTTGCTCCAGTCCAGGTCGCGGCGGACGAAGCTGATCTTGCCATCGTCATGCATGCGCCATACCCCGGAAGCCGGCGCCCTGGTGATCAACTCGACGGCATCGTCGGTCTGCTTCAGGATAAGCTGGCTCCAGGTGTCAAAGTCCGTCCAGCGGCCCTGAATCTCCTCGAGGTCGATTTCGTAATCGACGTCGAGGAATTCGAGCAGGTGAAACAGGAACAGGGGCACGCCGCCGTAGAGAGTGGTGACGAGATTGGTCGGCGGACTGGCACCGCTCACCCGTGGGTTGATCTCACCGAGGTAGGGCATGCCGGTGTCGGTATCGATCAGGAAATCGACGCAGAAAACCCCCCGATAGCCTTCCTGACGCAGCCGGTTACCCAGCGCCTGCACCATGGCCAACACCTGTTTGCGGTCCGGTTCCGAGATGGCCGTGGGGAAGATATCGTTACCGCACCAGCCGCCCTGGTAAGGGGTCAATTCAGAATAACCGGTCAGATCCTGCATCAGGGGTCCCACCAGCGTGCCATGGCGCGTCACGCACGCTTCCAGCGTCCCCGGCATGTGATTGATGCGCTTCATGACCTTAAGTTCCTCGTCGGCCATCTCATCGGCGTATTCATCCCAGTCCTGCTCGCCGCGGACGAAAAAGGTGGTGCGGCCGGAATCGCCATAGGGCAGTTGGATGACCAGATCGTCTCCCAGGTTGGCATTGCTCGCGAGCGTGCGCAGTTCAGCGTAGCTGGAGGCGCGGCCCAGCACATTGGGTACGCTGGGAACGCCGGCTTCATTGCCGAGTTGAGTAGTCACGATCTTCGAGTCGATCCGTTTGCGCAGGGCCGCCGGCGGCAACGCGATCTCAACCCCGAGGTCACGGGCGAGTTCCTCGGTCTCCTCGTCGAACATGATCAGCACCACCTTGCTCCCCGGACCACGCTTGCGAATCCGGTCGATGACCTCCTTATGCCCCAGCAGGTAGTTACCGATCTCCTCCATCGACCAGAACTCCCGCGGGCCGGTCTCACTCGGCACAAACACGTGGGGGTGATGGCCGTCGAAGGAGTCGAAATAGTTGATGTACTCGAAGTTCCGCACCCAGCGGTCGATCCCCAGCAGGTTGAACGGCATGGGGGAAACGAAGTAGATGGGGGTTTCGTTCTGACGGAAAAAAGTCAGAATATCCGACAGACCATTCAGCTTAGGGCGTGCTTGCGCCATGTTTACCTCGGCTATTTCTGAGAAGTTGGATTGTTTGGACGGTAATTGCCGTGACAGTAGATGACAAAACCGAGCCCTGCAACCCCGCCACTGACGCCGGATATCGAAACGTCCGCGGTACTTAAAGAACTTATACTTCATTAGATTTACTTAATAATTTCGCCGCAGACAGGCGGCCGGGCGCAATCCTTGAGCAGCCGGTCAATCCATCTGGCAGTGGCTATAACTTTGCTCGTAGTACCGCACGATGCGCTCGCCTTCGGTGAAGGCGTCGAAGGATTGCGGCCATGTAGCATTTGGCCAGCGGCATTCCATGGTGCCAGCCTCGGGGTAATAACCCGCCGTGTACAAGGTGCTCCAGCCGCTGTGGTGAGACAGACGATAGACGGGAGGCTGCAAGAACTGGTGGAACAGATCGGCAAGGGTATGGTGCGGATCATGGAGACAGGCGATCAGGATTTGTGCACGCCTTGCGGTCTCCCAGACCCTTTCATGTTCGGGACGCCACTGCACCTTACCCTGATGATTCGCAGAGACGGGGGTGCGCGCAACGATGGCGGCCCGGTCCGGCGCGATGAACGCCGTCGCGTAGGTACCCTGCCGGTCGACCATTGCCACATTATAGGCCATCTGTACCGGAACGCGGCGCAACACCGCGGCGGCCTCCGAGGTCGTCCGGCACAGTTCCAGGATATAGCGGAGAATCAGCGTAATCCCGAAGCCTTCCCCAATCGCCTTGCGCCCGCCGAAGGCCAGTGAAACTGTCAGGCCGTGTTCGTTCATCCCGTCAAGCACCCCCCAGAGGCAGTCCGTTATCGCCAGCACCCGCGTGCCAGTCCAGGCGCTGTGCAGCAGCACGCCGTCGAAGCGGTGCGGTGGGTAATCGTAATTGCGGACCAGCGCAATGCAATCGCGGGTCCAGATCGCCTGCGAACAGCCGGACACAAACGGGGGCGGGCAGTACAGAGCCAGGAAACGGGCCGCCACATCCCCGCCACCGGCCAGGTCGACGATCCGCTCATAGGTCGGCACCAACTCCGGCATATGGGTGCGCAGCTTGCGCAGCGCCACGGCGTAAGACGGCCTGGCGGCGTCGCCTTCCCGCAGGAACCAATGCCGGTAGGCTGGCCAGTATTGGTTAAAGATCTGCTGCAATTTCGCGCCCGGTTGCGGTTCCTCGATGGCGCGAAACTTTAGTTCAGCCGCGTAGCCCGTCACCATCAGGCGCCTCCGGAGGAGAATTTCTGGATTGTGAAGCAAAGCTTGATTTGACTTACAGGGTGGGATGCATGTTTAATAATTTCATCAATCAAGACAGGCTCCGGTCCAAGGTGTTCAAGTAAGAACAACACCATTGAGTAATCACACCCCTGTTTAGGAGTTTAAAATATTATGACACCCTTCGCCATTGCCGGTATTCAAATGCACGTTTCGCCAACGCATACGAACATCGAAGCGATGAGCCATCGCCTGGATTTGCTCATGCATCTGTATCCTTGGGTACAGATGGCGATGTTCAGCGAGCTGGCACCCTTTGGACCGCTGCACGAATATGCGCAGAAGTTGCCCGGCTGGGCCGAAGAAACCTTTCAGGAGATGGCCCGCCGCCACCGCATCTGGTTATTGACCGGCTCGATGTTCGAGCGCCGCGAGGGCGCCATCTACAACACGGCCTCGGTTATCAATCCGGAGGGTGAGGTCATCGGCCGCTACCGCAAGATGTTTCCTTTCCGGCCCTATGAGGTAGGGGTGGAGGCGGGCGATGAGTTTCTCGTGTTCGACGTGGAAGGTATCGGACGGTTCGGGGTTTCCATCTGCTATGACATGTGGTTCCCGGAGACGATCCGAACGCTCACCGCGCTGGGCGCGGAGGTTATCCTTCATCCGGTGCTGACCTATACGATCGACAGGGATGTCGAATTGTCGATAGCGCACACGACGGCAGCTCTGTTCCAATGCTATGTGTTCGATATCAACGGCCTGGGCGCCGGTGGCAATGGCCGTTCCTGCGTGGTTGACCCGGCCGGCCGTTTTCTCCATCAGTCCAGCGTTCAGGAAGACTTGATCCCCATCGAGATCGATCTCGACCTGGTGCGGCGGCAGCGCACCCACGGGCTCAGGGGGCTGGGGCAGACCCTGAAGAGTTTCCGTGACCGCAGCGTGAATTTCGCGGTCTATGACCGCGCTGCCTGGGACGACGGCTATCTGCAAACGCTGGGGCCGCTGGAAAAACCCAAGCGTGGAGAGGGCCTGAGCCTAGGGGTACCGGGCAGCGCAGGCAAGCCGGTCCAGAACAATACCACGCCGGATGAGGAAGACGGGCCGTAACTGCCTGGATTGCATGCCTGCCAATCCCATGGCCGTAGCTCCGCGGGCTGCGGCATTCCCCATCATCGAGGTTCACTGGTCATGGATGCCAACTACTCCATGGAACCGGACCGAGTCTGTTGAATCGCCTCGAAAATCTCCCGCGCCACTATCGGGAAGGCCGTGCGCTGAAGCATTAAATCTTCGATCAGTTTCCGGACACCCAGCCGCAGCGGGTGGTAATGCAACTCCACCTCGTTGCCGATCTTGACCACCGTGTTGTCTCGATGCATCGGCGGGTGCAGCTCTTTGAACTTGGCAAGCGCCTTGGCACCGTTCTTCTTGAGGATGGCCGGGGCGGCCTCCACCGTTTTTACGAACTTGAACCACGTGCTGCAGGTGGTGTAGTTGCGCAACACGTCAAGGATGAAGTCTTCCTCGATGGCCTGCCGCATCGAGTAGGTGTGGAAAGCCTCCGGTTTGCCGCTCGCCCCTTCACGGCCAAACAACTCCAGCGTCTTGCCCTTGGGCGTCGCGGTGAAGGCGAAGAAACTCAGGTTCTTCTGCTGGCCCCGTGAGGCCATGATCTGGTTCAGGCGATCTTCCCAATCGGGCTCGTCTTCCGCATTCGTCGCTCCCGCGTAGGCGGGAGCCCAGCTTTCAGTTTCTGGATTCCCGCCGATTTCTGGATTCCGGCTTTCGCCGGAATGACGAGTTGAAGCCCCCAGAATGCCCTTCAGCTCGCGCGCCGTCTCGCCAGTCTGGCTGGAGTACGCCTCGTCCATGATCACCGCATGGCGCCGTGCGGCAATGGGGGCCTGCCAAGCCTTGGTTTGGGCCTTTTCCTCAATGCGGGCCTTTGTTACCGGCGGGCGTCCGGCCATCTTCAGGCGTGCAAGCGCCAAGGTGTCAGGTGAAAGCTGAGAAGTCGCGCCAGAGGTGTCAGATAAAGCCGGAATCTGGGACGAGGGCAGCGGTCGATCTGTCAGCGCACCTGGGTTCGTTTTTGATAGCGTTCGATACAGGGGTCGAGTGCGGTTCGCGAGGTCTTTTGAATACGGCGTAACAGCTCGTGGTTGACTTCCAGCAAGCGATAGCGGTTCTGTAGATCAGCTTGCATGCGCAGCAGCAGGTGAGCGGTCATCTCGGCGTCGGCGAGCGCCCGGTGGGCGCGACCGGCGACCGGCAGACCGACGTACTCCACCAAGGTGCCGAGCTTGTGGTTGGGGGCGTCGGGGTACAGGCGCCGGGCGAGCAGCACCGTGCAGGCGAATTCCTGGCGCCGGTACTGGTTGATGCAGGCCAGCTCGGCGTCCAAGAATTTGCGGTCGAACGCGGCGTTGTGGGCGATCAGCGGACAATCGCCGATGAACTCGGCCGCCTGGCGCATCACCTCGGCCGCCGGCGGGGCGCGGCGGATCATGGCGTTGGTGATGCCGGTGAGCTGGACGATGAAATGCGGGATCTGGACCTTGGCATTCATCAGGCTTTGGTAACGATCCACGATCTGCCCCTCTCGAATGAGGACCACGGCGATCTCGGTGGCCCGCGATCCATAGTCGGGTGACATGCCCGTGGTTTCAAAGTCGATTACCGCAATGGTTTCCATCTCACAACACCATGATTTACATGTACTTGCTCGTGAATATGTGGCTTTTGGCCAGTACCCTGAAGGCGGCGTCGGAGACTTGTAATAAATCGATCATCGTTCGGTTCCCGCAGGATGTAGAGGACGGGCAACGCGCTGGAGCCGCCGAGCTTCCCCAAGCTTAACCCGGCCGAACCGAGATCGGCAAAGCTGATCCAGACCCAGAGCGGCCCAGTCCTTAGCGGGCATCGAGAGACCCGCCACCCGCGCCCGCCGGGCGGAGGCGACCGCGCCCCGGAACGACCCGCTGTCAAATCGAATTATGACATAAACCGTATACGTAATTATTGAACCGGTGCGGGCCGGTGGCGGTCCGAGTTTGGCCGCACCCCCCAA